>ERZ1034363.363-NODE-363-length-32312-cov-3.248612_pt1 | contig 32312 bp, 34 predicted proteins | sample MGYA00520616_ERZ1034363 | MGnify/ENA primary metagenome ERZ1034363 (study PRJEB33736, sample SAMEA104284506) | Azolla filiculoides | biome: Urban; feature: Water surface; material: Ditch water | place: Netherlands | collected 2015-10-28 | depth 0-0.1 m ... | reverse complement strand
CGCGCGGGCGCTCTTCGGGCCCCGGGTTCTGCCGTGGCGAGCGCGGACTGGCACCGGGTGGCACCGGCAGACCGAAGCGGCGGAAGAATTCGAGCATCTGCTCTTCCTGGCTGCTGGCCTGGCCTGGCACGACTTTTTCGGTGGTCCGGATATTGACCACCGAAGGGCCGACCTGCTCGGCGAGGTCGGCGAAATCGGGCAGTCCACGCGACGATCCAGGGCTGGTGACGGCGGGCGCGCTCGTGGGCTGGGCCAGGCTGAGGCCCGGCTGCCAGAGGACAGTCGCCGTGGTGAAGGCAGCACCCAGGACCAGGGTGCCGGATTTCAGGCGGCGGAGCAGCGATTGAGGAATCGGCATGTACAGCTCTCCAGAATAGCGATGACTGCTTTCAGATGAGGGCGCCACCTGGGCAGATCAAGACCCGACGCCATCACCTGGCCTCAAGAAGACACAGACGCAAGACGCAACCTTAGCGGGATGCCGACTGTGACTTGGCTAGCTCGGGGTTGACCACCACCTCCTGGTCCAGCCACTGCCAGCCGAAGGCGGCGACCGCGGCGCAGGCGGCCAGGCCCGCGACCCATTTCCAGCGCCAGCTCTCGTCGTTGGCGGCCGCGCGCGCCCTGACCTGCGGCGGCATCTCGGCCACCTCGCCGACGCCGGGCAAGGCCTGGGTGGCGAGCCGGGCCATCACGGCCGCGACAAAGTCCGTCGAGGGCGGAAGCAGGTCATCGCCGGCAGACTGGCGCAAGGCGGCACCGACGGTCTGGTAGGAGGTCCAGGCCGCGTCCAGCCCCTGGCGCTGCGGGCCGGACTGCAACAGGGCCGCGAGCTCCTCGGGCCGGCATTCGCCGTCGACCAGGGCGGACAGGGACTCGCACCCATCCGCGAGCGATGTCGGCATGGCGTCTAGGTTCTGTGGCGAATTCATGGGTGACTCAAATTGAAAAACAAGGGCTGGCCAAACTTACCAGCGCTTGCCGCCCTGGCGCTCCAGCAACGGCTTGATGCGGGCCGAGATCGCCTCGCGGGCACGGAAGATCCGCGACCGGACGGTGCCGATCGGACATTCGAGCTGGCGCGCGATCGCCTCGTAGCTCAGGCCATCGATTTCGCGCAGCGTGATGGCCTGACACAGCTCGGACGGCAACGCCTGCATCGCCGCATTGACCGCCTGCGCGATTTCCTTGCTCGCGAGCAGCGCCTCGGGAGTCGCGTCATCGATCGCCTGCAGCATTAGTTCGCGTACAGAGCCAGAAGTTTCATCCTCATCGTCGGATTCGAGCGAACTCATGCTCAGCACGGGATCGCGCCTGAGCTCGGCGAGCTGCCTCTTGGCGGTATTGACCGCGATCCGATACAACCAGGTGTAGAAGGCCGATTCGCCACGAAAGCGGGACAGCGCTCGATAGGCACGGATGAAGGTCTCCTGCGCGAGGTCCTCGACCAGGCCGGGGTCGCGCACCAGGCGCCCGATCAGGCGTTCGACCCGGCGCTGGTACTTGAGCACGAGCAGCTCGAAGGCCCGCATCTCGCCGGCCAGCGTGCGCTGCACCAGCAGCCAGTCGCTGTGCGCGGAAGAGGTATGGGAGGAGCCTGCGAGCATTGAGCCGACTCTATCTGTCCCGCCGCCTGGGTGCAAGCCGGATCGGGACGGACCGGCTCATGCGTCCTGCCGTCCGGGCCGGCGCTGAGCCTCGCGCCAGGCGACCAGGGCGCCCCGCAGCGCTTGCCAGTCGGCGGGTGCGCTGTCGCGCTCGAGCCAGACCCACCAGCCCAGGCCGGCGGCGTTGCTGAGCCGCAGCAGCACCCGGCCCTGCAGGTCGAGCGCCCAGTGCAACCCCGCCAGCTCGGTGCCATGGCGGTAGGCCTCGCTGCGCCAGATCCAGCGGCCTGGCAGGCTCTCCGCTGGCGCCGCATTGGCGCCGACCGGGGCCAGCGCGGGCTCCCAGCACAGCCGGCCTGCAACTGGCTGGCGCGAACGCCAGCGCGTCACCGCCCAGAGCAACAGCCCGAGCAGCCCAGAGAACCACCAGGCGCCGGGCAAGGCGGCGCCGCGCAGCGAGAACCACCAGGCCAGTTGCAGCGCGAGCCAGGCCAGCAGCAGCAGACTTTCGAGCCAGCCCTGGAAAGCAGAACGCCCCGCCGGGTATTCCACCGAAGGGGCGCTGTGCATGGTTCAGAGCGGGATCAGACGCGCTTGAACACCAGGGAACCGTTGGTGCCGCCGAAACCGAAGTTGTTCTTCAGCGCCATGTCGATCCTCATCTCGCGCGCCTGGTTGGCGCAGTAGTCCAGGTCGCATTCGGGGTCCTGGTTGAAGATGTTGATGGTCGGCGGGCTGATCTGGTGATGCAGCGCCAGCACCGTGAAGATGCTCTCGATGCCGCCGGCGCCACCGAGCAGGTGACCGGTCATCGACTTGGTCGAGTTGACGACGATCTGGCGGGCATGGTCGCCCAGCGCGGCCTTGATCGCCTTGGTCTCGTTGATGTCGCCCAGCGGGGTCGAGGTCCCGTGCGCGTTCAGGTAGTCGATCTGGTCGGCGTTGACGCCGGCATTGCGCAGTGCATTGAGCATGGCGCGACGTGGGCCGTCCATGCTCGGCGCCGTCATGTGGCCGGCATCGGCACTCATGCCGTAGCCCAGCAGTTCGGCGTAGATCTTGGCGCCACGCGCCTTGGCATGCTCGTATTCCTCGAGCACCATCACGCCGGCACCCTCGCCCAGCACGAAGCCGTCGCGGTCCTTGTCCCAGGGACGGGACGCGGTCTTGGGGTCGTCGTTGCGGGTCGACAGCGCACGCATGGCAGCGAAGCCGCCCACGCCGAGCGGCGAGACGGTGGCTTCGGAACCCCCCGCGACGACCACGTCGGCGTCGCCGTATTCGATCATGCGACCGGCTTCACCGATGCAGTGCAGGCCGGTGGTGCAGGCGGTGACCACGGCGAGGTTCGGCCCCTTGAAGCCGAAACGCATCGACACATGACCCGCGATCATGTTGATGATCGAGGCCGGCACGAAGAAAGGCGAGATGCGGCGCGGGCCGCGGCTCACCAGTTCGTCACGGGTGTTCTCGATCAGGGGCAAGCCGCCGATACCCGAACCGATCACGCAACCGATGCGTGTGGCTTCTTCCTCACCCAGCGCGTCGCCCGTGGGCAGACCGGCATCGGCGACAGCTTGGGCCGCTGCGACAATGCCGTAGTGGATGAAGCTGTCCATGGTCCGCGCTTCCTTGGCGCTGATGTAGGACTCCAGGTCAAAGCCCTTGACCTCACCTGCGATCTTGCAGGCAAAGTTGCTGGCATCGAACTTGGTGATCAGATCGATGCCGGACTGACCAGCGAGCAGGTTGGCCCAGGCCGTCTCCACCGTGTTACCCACGGGGGTGAGGCAGCCCAGACCGGTCACAACGACACGGCGGCGGCTCATGGATGCTTACTTCTGGTTGGCGACTGCGTAGTCGATGGCGTTCTGGACCGTGGTGATCTTCTCGGCGTCTTCATCCGGAATTTCGATGCTGAAGGCATCTTCCAGGGCCATGACCAGTTCCACGGTATCGAGGGAGTCAGCACCCAGATCGGCCACAAAGGACTTCTCGTTGGTGACCTGGGACTCTTCCACGCCGAGTTGTTCGGCAATGATTTTCTTCACGCGTGCTTCGATATCGCTCATATTTCCCTCTGAGGGTGGTTGAAAACTGTGCCGCCATTTTAGCCGGGCCGGCTTCGCCAGTCCGGGGACTGCGTCGCTGACCGCGATCCAGCCCCTGGCGGCTAGCCGGGGCCGATGTTATCCGATTCGGAGGCCTGGCCCCGATCAGGCCATGAACATGCCGCCATTGACATGCAGTTCCTGACCAGTCAGGTAGCCCGCGCGCGGGCTGGCGAGGAAGGACACGGCGTAGGCGACATCGGCCGGCTTGCCGAGGTGTCCGAGCGGAATCTGGTTCAGCAGCGCCTGCTGCTGGGCCTCGGGCAGCGAGCCGGTCATGTCGGTCTCGATGAAGCCGGGCGCCACGCAGTTGACCGTGATCTTGCGGCTGCCGAGCTCGCGCGCCAGCGCGCGCGTCATGCCGGCGACGCCCGCCTTGGCCGCTGCGTAGTTGGCCTGGCCGGCGTTGCCGGAAGCCCCGACCACGCTGGTGATGCTGATGATGCGGCCGTAGCGCTGTTTCATCATCGGACGGATCGCGGCCCGGCTCATGCGGAACACGGCCTTCAGGTTGGTGTCGAGCACCGCATCCCAGTCCTCGTCCTTCAGGCGCATGGCCAGGGTGTCGCGCGTGATGCCGGCGTTGTTGACCAGCACCTGCAGGCCGCCTTGCTCCTTGACGATGGCGTCGATCAGGGCCTCGCCGGCGGCGACGTCGTTGACGTCGAGCTTGGCGCCACGACAGCCGGCAAAGGCCGACAGGGCGGTGTCGATCTTGCTCGCACCCTCGTCCGAAGTGGCGGTACCGATGACCTGGTAGCCCTGGCGTGCCAGCTCAAGCGCGATCGCCGCGCCGATGCCGCGCGAGGCGCCAGTGACCAGCGCGACCTGGGCGGGGATTTGGTGTTCAGACATATTCTTTCCTTCAGGCCAGCAGGGCCTTGACTTCGGCCAGCGTGGCCGGGTCGTTGATGGCGGCGGCGACCAGCTCGGCGTCGATGCGCTTGACCATGCCGGTCAGCGCCTTGCCGGGACCGCACTCGATGACGTGAGTGATGCCGCGGGCCTTGAGTGCGCGCACGCTCTCGACCCAGCGCACCGGGCCGAAGGCCTGGCGATAGAGCGCGTCGCGGATGCGCTCGACCTCGGTCTCGACCGCGACGTCGATGTTGTTGAGCACCGGGATCTGCGGCAGGGCGAAGGCCGTCTCGGCCAGCTTCTGCCGCAGGCGCTCGGCCGCCGGCTTCATCAGGCTGGAATGGAACGGCGCCGAGACCGGCAGCGGCAGCGCGCGCTTGGCGCCCTTGGCTTTGAGCACTTCGCAGGCCTTGTCGACCGCGGCCTTGCTGCCGGCGATCACGGTCTGCGCCGCATCGTTGAAGTTGACCGCCTCGACCACCTCGCCGCTGTCAGCCGCGAACAGGGCCTGCGCCTCGGCACAGCCGAGCTTGACCGCCTCGGGGTCCAGACCCAGGATCGCGGCCATGGCACCGACGCCGACCGGTACCGCATCCTGCATCGCCTGGGCACGGAAGCGCACCAGCGGCGCGGCCTGGGCCAGCGTCAGCGAACCGGCGGCGACCAGGGCCGAGTATTCGCCCAGCGAGTGGCCAGCGACCGCGGCCGGCAGCGCACCGCCCTCGGCCAGCCAGATGCGCCAGGCCGCGACCGCTCCGACCAGCATCACCGGCTGGGTGTTGGTCGTCAGCGCCAGCGCTTCCTTGGGGCCTTCGTGGATCAGGCGGCCAATGTCCTCGCCGAGCGCGTCGGAGGCTTCCTTGAGCGTCTCGAGCAGGACCGGATGGTCGCCCCAGGCGTCGAGCATGCCGACCGACTGGGAACCCTGGCCAGGAAAAACAAATGCGAAGTGACTCATGTTGGCTTTCTGAACTGTCTTGTCTTGGGAATCACAGACGCAGCAGCACCGCGCCCCAGGTGAAGCCACCGCCCACCCCTTCGAGCATCGCGGTCTGGCCCGGCTGGATGCGGCCGCTGCGCACGCCCTCGTCGAGCGCGAGCGGGATCGAGGCGGCCGAGGTGTTGCCGTGCTGGTCGACCGTCACGATCACCTTGTCCATGTCGAGCTTGAGCTTGCGCGCCGTGCTCTGGATGATGCGCAGGTTGGCCTGGTGCGGCACCAGCCAGTCGACATCGGCCTCGGTCTTGCCGGCCTTGGCCAGCGCGGCCTTGGCGGCGGTCTCGAGCAGGCCGACGGCGAGCTTGAACACCGCCTGGCCGTCCATCTTGAGCAGCGGGTCGCCCAGCACCTGGCCGCCGCTGACCGTGCCCGGCACGCAGAGGATGCCGGTGTGGCGGCCGTCGGCATGGATGTCGCTGGCCAGCACGGCCGGGCCGCTGCCGTCATGCTCGACGGCCTCGAGCACCACGGCGCCGCCGCCATCGCCGAACAGCACGCAGGTGGTGCGATCGTTGAAGTCGAGGAGGCGCGAGAAGACCTCGGCGCCGACCACCAGCGCACGGGTCGCGGCGCCGGTCTGGATCATCGCATCGGCAATGGTAAGCGCGTAGATGAAGCCGCTGCAGACGGCCTGCACGTCGAAGGCGGCTCCACCGGCCGCGCCGGGCAGGCCCTGAGCCTGCGCCGCCTCAGTCAGCTTGCGCTGCAGGATCGAGGCGGTCGAGGGAAAGACCATGTCCGGCGTGGAAGTCGCGACGATGATCAGGTCGATGTCGCCGATCTGGCAGCCGGCGGCCTCGATCGCCTTCAGGCTGGCTTGCAGGCCGAGATCGCTGGCATTGACGCCGTCGTCGGCGTAATGGCGGGCACGGATGCCGGTGCGGTCGACGATCCAGTCGTCGCTGGTCTCGATGCCGCGTTCGGCCAGCAGGCCGACCATGTCGGCGTTCGTCAGTCGGCGCGGCGGCAGGTAGCTACCGGTACCGGAAATGCGGGAATAGCGTCTCATGTTCGGTCTGGGTTGGTCTGGCCCTGAACGCCAGCAAGGTCTCAGGCTGGGGTGGTCGACAAGGCGGCCACGCCCTTGGCCGCCATCAGCGGCGCGGCATGGGCGATGCGCGCCCGCACGTTGTCGAGCAACTGGTTGTGGGCTGCATCATACGCGCGCGCCAGCGCCTGCTCGAAGGCGAAAGCGTCGGCCGAGCCGTGGCTCTTGAACACCAGGCCGCGCAAGCCGAGCAGCGCCGCGCCGTTGTAGCGCCTGTGGTCAACCCGCTTCTTGAATGCCGATAGCACCGGATAGGCCACGACGGCGGCCATTTTTGTCAGGATGTTGCGTCCGAACGCCTGCTTGATCAGGGTGCTGACCATGCTGGCCAGGCCCTCGCTGCTCTTGAGCGCGACGTTGCCGACGAAGCCGTCGCAGACCACGAGGTCGACCACGCCCTTGAAGATGTCGTTGCCCTCGACGTTGCCCTTGAAGTTGAGGTCGCCGTTGGCGGCAGCGGCGCGCAGCAAGGCGCCGGCCTGCTTGATGACCTCGTTGCCCTTGATCGCTTCCTCGCCGATGTTGAGCAGGCCGACCGTGGGCGACTCCTTGCCGCTGATCGCGACCACCAGGGCCGAGCCCATGACCGCGAACTGCAGCAGGTGCTCGGCGCTGCAATCGACGTTGGCGCCGAGGTCGAGCATGGTGGTCGCGCCGCCGGTGACGTTGGGCAGCTGGGAGGCGATCGCCGGTCGGTCGATGCCGTCGAGCGTCTTCAGCACGAAGCGCGCGATCGCCATCAGGGCGCCGGTATTGCCGGCCGAGACGGCAGCCTGAGCGGTGCCGTCCTTGACCTGCGTGATCGCGACGCGCATCGACGAGTCGCGCTTGCGGCGCAACGCCACCTCCAGGGGGTCATCCATCGTGACGACCTCGCTGGCGGCGATGACCTGGATCCGGGTCTTGTCAATGGCAACCGGCAGCTTGGCCAGGGCCTCGGGCAGGCCGACCAGCAGCAGACGGGCGTCGGGGTGAGAAGCGAGAAAGGTGGCACAGGCCGGCAAGGTGACTGCGGGGCCGTAGTCTCCGCCCATGCAATCGACCGCGATGGTGATCATTCCAGCGTCCTCAAGGTGGCAGCAACAGGATAAAAAAAGCCCGCAGTGATGCGGGCTTTGCCTCGAACTGACTGTGCGAGGGCAATGGCGCGTCAGCGCCGATCAGGCCTCGGACTTGTTCTTCAGGACCTGACGGCCACGGTAGAAACCGTTCGGGCTGATGTGGTGACGCAGGTGCACTTCACCGGTGGTGGCTTCCACAGCGATGCCCGGCACGTTCAGGGCATTGTGCGAACGGTGCATGCCGCGCTTGGAAGGGGACTTTTTGTTTTGCTGGACGGCCATGATCGGCTCCTATCGAAAAATCAAATGGGTGGATGGCTGCACCAGCCCCTTGAAAATAGATCTTCAGGCCAGCGCGAAACCTTGGATTATAGCGACTTGTCAGACCTGCGGTCAATGATCGCTTGCACGGCCCTTGAGCGCGCTCAGCGCGGCGAAGGGATTGGGCTTCTTTTCCTCCGGCAGATCGGGCAGTTCGCCCGCGCTCATGCGCACCGGAACCGGGCAGACCTCATGCATCGGCACCAGGGGCAGCGCCAGCAGCAGCTCGTCCTCGATCAGCGCGGCCAGGTCGAAACGCGGCTCGAACGCCAGCAGGTCTTCCTCGCACTCGTCGTCCTCGGCCAGCGCCACGGCCTCGTCGGCGACGAAGCGGAACCAGCGGTCGACCTCGACCGGCTGCGCGTAGGGCGACAGGCAGCGCTGGCAGGTTTGCGGCAGCTCGGCGCTGGCTTGCAGGTGCAGCCAGAGCTGGGACTCGGGCAGGTCACCACGGCCGAGGTCGGCGCCCAGGTCGCCCAGGGGCTGGCGCAGCTCGGCCTGCGCGCTCCAGCGCACCGGAGCGACCTCGAGCTCGGGCAGGCCATCGGCCAGGCGAGCGAAGGCGGACAGCAGCGCCTGGCCGGACAGGGTTTCGGCTTTCTGCGCGCTGGCGCGCAGGTCGAGGGTGGTCGGGGGCATGGCAGCGGTCATGACGGCATTCGAGACAAGGAGGGTCGATTCTACGGCCGCGCCTGGCCCGGGCTGCCTATACTGGCAGCATGAAAATAGCCGACATCCGCAAGAGCTACGAGCGCGCCGAGCTCAACGAGCACGCCTCGCATGCCGACCCCATGCTGCAGTTCGACCAGTGGCTGCACGAAGCGATCAAGAGCGAGATCCCCGAGCCCAATGCGATGACGGTGGCCACCGTCGGCAGCAACCTGCGTCCGAGCACGCGCGTGGTGCTGATCAAGGGCTACGACACGCGCGGCATCGTCTGGTACACCAACTACGACAGCCGCAAGGGCCGCGAGCTGGCCGGCAACCCGTTTGCCGCGCTGCAGTTCCACTGGGTGGAGCTGGAGCGCGTGGTGCGCATCGAGGGCCGGGTCGAGCGCGTCAGTGCCGAGGAGAGCGACGAGTATTTCCACAGCCGGCCGCTCGACAGCCGGATCGGCGCCTGGGCCAGCCCGCAAAGCCAGGTGATCCCGAACCGCACGCTGCTGGTGACGAATGCGGCCAAGTTCGGCGCGCAGTTCCTGCTCAATCCGCCGCGCCCGCCGCACTGGGGCGGTTTCCGGCTGGTGCCGGACTGCTGGGAGTTCTGGCAGGGCCGCAAGAGCCGGCTCCACGACCGGCTGCGCTACCAGCAGCAGGCCGAAGGCTGGCGGCGCGAGCGCCTGGCGCCCTGAGCGGGCCGCCGACACCGCCGGACCGCCAACAGCGGCCCCGTGCAACGGATCAGAGCCGCTCGATGACCTGGTCGGCGACCGCCTGCAGCTCGTCAGCAGTGACGAGTGCGGGCGAAATCTCGGCCAGCGGCAGCAGCACGAAGGCGCGCTCGCGCAGGCGCGGGTGCGGCACGCTCAGGTCGGGTTGGTCGATGACGGCATCGCCATACAGCAGCAAGTCGAGGTCGAGCGTGCGCGGCGCGTTGCGGTAGGGTCGCTCGCGCCCGGCCTGCAGCTCGAGCGCCTGCAAGGCGTGCAGCAGCTCATGCGCGCCGAGCGTGGTCTCTATCGCCGCCACGGCGTTGATGAAGTCGGGACCGCTGGCCTCCCAGGGCGCGCTGCGGTAGAGCCCCGAGGCGCGCAGCAACCGGGTCTGCGGCAGCCGGTCCAGCGCCGCGATCGCGTCACGCACCGTGGCGCGTGCGTCGCCCAGGTTGGCGCCCAGCGCGACATGGGCCGTGATGGGCCTGCTCATGCGCCGGAGCCGGACTCTTGGCCGCCGGCCTCGGCGCCAGATCCGCTGGCATTGGGCTTGCGACGGCGGCGGCGCTTCTTGGCCGGCGCGGCCTCGCCCGCCTCGGCCTCGAAAGGCGGCTGCTGACTCGCCACGGCGTCTTCAGCCGGCTCACCCGAGGGCGGCAGGGCGCGGCCTTCGGCAGGCTGGCGGAACACGCGTCCACCCTGCCCGCCCTGAGCCTCGCCGGTCTTGGCGCGCGACTTGGGCTTGGCGCGCTGCTGCTCGAGGCGGATCGCGTCGACCATGTCGTAGCGCACCGCGTCGCTGGCGATGCTGAAGGTCTCCCACCAGTGCGCGATTTCCTCGGGCAGTTCGCCGACCTGGGCCCGCAGGCGCAGGAAGTCGAAGCCGGCGCGGAAGCGCGGCTGATCGGCCAGCGAGAACGGCGCGGTACCGGTACGCTTGTCGAAGCGCGGCTGCATGAGCCAGATCTCGCGCATGTCGGCGCCGAGCTTGCCGCGGCCCGAGACATCGCCGATGCGCGACTCGAACACCTCGTCGACCGCTTCCTGCAGCGCCGGGAAGGCCGGCAGGCCGGCTTTCTGGCGTCGGTTCCAGCCCACGCGCACATCGCTCCAGAGCACGCAGGCGAGCAGGAAGCTCGGCGCGACCGGCTTGCCCTCGCCGACACGACGGTCGGTGTCCTGCAGCGCCGAGCGCACGAAGGGGTCCTCGGCACGCTCGACCACCAGGTCGAGCAGCGGATAGATGCCCTTGGCCAGACCGGTGGACTTGAGCTGCTCGACGCTGGCCAGCGCATGGCCGGTCTGCAGCAACTTGAGCATCTCGTCGAACAGGCGGCTCTGCGGCACATCGGCCAGCAGGCCGACCGAAGGCGCAATGGCGGCGCGGGTCTTGGCCTCGAACTGGAAGCCCAGGCCGCTGAGCTTGGCGGCAAAGCGCACCGCGCGGATGATGCGGACCGGGTCCTCGCGGTAGCGCGCGGCCGGGTCGCCGATCATGCGCAGCACGCGCTTGTTGGAGTCGCGGATGCCGTGATGGAAATCAACCACGGTCTCGGTCTCGGGATCGTAGTACATCGCGTTGATCGTGAAGTCACGCCGTGCCGCGTCCTGCTCGATCGGGCCCCAGACGTTGTCGCGCAGCACCCGGCCGCTGGCATCGACCGCATGCTTCATGCCGGCCAGCGCGGTCTTGCTGGTGCGCTCGTTGCCGCTGACCTGCTCGGCGTCGGCGCTGTCGAGGTGGGCGCGCAGGGTCGAGACCTCGATCACCTCATGCTCGCGGCCGCGGCCATAGATCACGTGAACGATGCGGAAACGCCGCCCGATGATGAAGGCACGCCGAAACAGGCCCTTGCCCTGCTCGGGCGTGGCATTGGTCGCGACGTCGAAATCCTTGGGCCGCAGGCCCAGCAGCAGGTCGCGCACCGCACCACCCACGATGTAGGCCTCGTAGCCGGCCTGCTTCAGCGTGTGCACCACGTCGAGCGCACGGCCATCGACCAGCGAGGGGTCGATGCCATGCACGGTCGCAGGCACATCCTCGCGCTTGCCGAATTTCGGGCCCTTGCGCGGGGCACTCTTGCCCAGCAACTTGTCGATGAAGGTCTTGATCATGCGGATTCGGGGAACAGGTCCAGGATGCGCCAGCCGCGCTGCTGCGCGATCTCGCGCAGGGCAGTGCCGGGATTGGTGGCGATGGGGTTGTGCGCGCGTTCGAGCAAGGGCAGGTCGTTGGTCGAGTCGGAATAGAAGGTCATGTCGCAGTCGTCCCAGCTCAGGCCGCGCGCGGCCAGCCACTGCTGCAGGCGAGCGACCTTGCCCTCGCGGAAGGAAGGCGTGCCACGGATCTCGCCGCTGTACCAACCATCGGCAGCACGCTCGAGCTCGATCGCAATCAGTTCGGTCCCGCCGCAGGCCTGGGCGATCGGACGCGTGACGAACTCATTGGTCGCGGTGATGATCAGCACCTGGTCGCCGGCATCGCGGTGGCGCTGCACCAGCTCGAGCGCCTGTGGCTGCAGGTTAGGACCAATCACCTCGGCCATGAAGCGCTCATGCGCGGCGGCGGCCTGGTCGGGGCTGTGGCGACGCAAGGCCTCGGTCGCGAAACGCACGTAGTCATGCACATCAAGCGTGCCGGCCTGGTAATCGGCGAAGAACTCGTCGTTGCGGCGGGTGAACTCGACCGGATCGGTCCAGCCGATGCGGGTCGTGAACTGGCCCCACGAATAGTCCGAGTCGATCGGCAGCAGCGTGTGGTCCAGGTCAAAGAGGGCCAGTTTCATGGCGGGCAGGTCTTTGTCGGTCGGCCTCACTCGTTTTCGAGCATGGCCTTGATCAGGGGAATGGTGATGGCGCGCTGGGTGCGCAGGGCATAACCGTCCAGCGTCTCGAGCAGCAGCATCAGGCTGCTGAGGTCGCGCGAAAAACGGTTCAGCATGAAGTCCATCACCTCGTCGCTCAGGAACACGCCGCGCAAGTCGGCAGCGCGGCGCAGGACGGCGCGGCGCTCGGCGTCGTCCAGGGGGAACAATTGGAACACATCGCCCCAGGCCAGGCGGCTGCGCAGGTCCTCGCGCAGCGGCAGGTCGGCCGGCGGGCGGTCGGCGGCGGCCAGCACCCAGCGCGCCGCGCCGCGCCGCGGCGACTGGACATTGATGAACCAGTTGAAGGCCATGGCCTGCTGGACCTCGGTGTAGAGGTGGCAATCGTCGAAGATCACCGCGCCCCAGGCGTCGTCGAACTCGGGCGGCGCCATCACGTTGGGATCGATCCAGCCGACCTGCACGCCGCGCTCGCGCAATACCGCACAGGTCGCCTGCAGCAGATGGCTCTTGCCGCTGCCGGCGCCGCCCCAGATGAAGGTCGGCACCGGCGAGCGCATCGGGTTGCGCGACCAGACCCGCAGGTGTTCGAGCAGGCCGGCGTTGCGCCCGGCGACGAAATTGTCCAGGGAGGGCACGGGCGCCAGGCCCATGTCCAACACGAGTTGCCGCATGGTCATGGCGTCAGTGAGGGTTGGCGGTCAGCGACCGCAAGCAGGCAAAACCGGCCGAAAAATGCTGCCCCAAGCAAGCGCCAGGCCGGGGAACGGTCTCGACTCAGGCTCTGTTGCATGGGTAGTTGTGGATGAACATGGCGGCTCGGCCGTAAAATCTCGCAAATTCTATCGGGCTTACCCACATGACAACGACTCCTATCTCCTATAAAGACGCCGGCGTAGACATCGTCGCGGGCGACGCGCTGGTCGAGCGCATCAAGCCGCTGGCCAAGAAGACGATGCGCGAAGGCGTTCTGGCCGGCATCGGCGGCTTCGGCGCGCTGTTCGAAGTGCCCAAGCGCTACCAGGAGCCGGTGCTGGTTTCCGGCACCGACGGCGTGGGCACCAAGCTCAAGCTGGCCTTCGAGTGGAACATGCACGACACCGTCGGCATCGACCTGGTCGCGATGAGCGTCAACGACGTGCTGGTGCAAGGCGCCGAGCCGCTGTTCTTCCTCGACTACTTCGCCTGCGGCAAGCTCGACGTCGATACCGCAGCGGCCGTGGTCGGCGGCATCGCCAAGGGCTGCGAGCTCAGCGGTTGCGCGCTGATCGGTGGCGAAACCGCCGAAATGCCGGGCATGTACCCGGCCGGCGAATACGATCTGGCCGGCTTCGCGGTCGGCGCGGTCGAGAAGTCCAAGATCCTGACCGGCCAGAGCGTCAAGCCGGGCGACGTGGTGCTGGGCCTGGCCTCGCACGGCGTGCACTCGAACGGTTTCTCGCTGGTGCGCAAGTGCATCGAGCGCGCCGAGAGCCAGGGCACGGTCCCGGCCACGCTCGACGGCCAGCCCTTCAAGCAGGCCATCATGGCGCCGACCCGCCTGTACGTGAAAAACGTGCTGGCCGCGCTGGCCCAGCACCCGATCAAGGCACTGGCGCACATCACCGGCGGCGGCCTGCTCGAGAACATCCCGCGCGTGCTGCCCGAAGGCACTGCCGCCCAGCTGGTCAAGGGCAGCTGGCCGCAGTCCGAGCTGTTCGCCTGGCTGCAGGCCACGGCCGGCATCGATGACATCGAGATGAACCGCACCTTCAACAACGGCATCGGCATGGTGGTCGTGGTTGACGCCGAGGCGGCTGCCGCCACCGCAGCAACCCTGCGCGAGCTGGGCGAAAGCGTCTACGAGATCGGCCGCATCGCCGAGCAAGGCGCGGGCGAGCAGGTCGTCGTGGCCTGAGAAACAGCCCCTCCTCCACTCACGAAAGGCCCGGCAACGGGCCTTTTTTCATGTCCGCGCACAAGCTGGCGTCAGCGGGGGGGGCGACCGGTCAACGGTCCGGGACCCGTCCCGGGCTCGGAAATTCGACATCGGCGACGGCAGGAATGCCGGAAATCCGACAGCCAGGATTTATTACGGAGAATTTCTTATTGAAAATCATATAGTTATGAATTCACCCGAGGGTGCCAGGCTTGGCATGCCACTTGCGTAGATCAAGGCAGCCAAGCCGATGGTCGGCTTCGCCCCCCGTCCCGGAACCCCGCCCATGAAACGTTCAGTCCTCATCGCCTCCATGCTCGGCGCCCTGGCCCTCGGCGCCCAGGCACAGGAATCACCGACCCTCAAGAAAATCAAGGATGGCAACTCCATCACCTTGGGCCACCGCGAGTCCTCGATTCCGTTCTCCTACTACGACGACAAGCAGCAGGTCATCGGCTATTCGCACGAACTGATGCTGAAGGTGGTCGACGGCATCAAGGCCGAGCTCAAGCTACCCAAGCTCGACATCCGGCTGATGCCAGTGACTTCAGCCAACCGCATCACGCTGGTACAGAACGGTACCGTCGACATCGAGTGCGGCTCGACCACCAACAACACCGAGCGCCAGAAGCAGGTCGGTTTCTCCAACAGCATCTTCATCGTCGGTACCCGGCTGATGACCAAGAAGGGCACCGGCATCCAGGATTTCGCCGACCTCACGGGCAAGAACGTCGTCTCCACGGCCGGCACGACCTCGGAACGCCTGATCCGCAGGATGAACGAGGAACGCAAGATGGGCATGAACGTGATCTCGGCCAAGGACCACGGCGAGTCCTTCCTGACGCTGGAGAGCGGCCGGGCGATGGCCTTCATGATGGATGACGCCCTGCTCTATGGCGAGATGGCCAAGGCACGCAAGCCGGGCGACTGGACCGTGACCGGCACCGCGCAGTCCAAGGAAGCCTATGGTTGCATGCTGCGCAAGGACGACCCCGGCTTCAAGAAGGTGGTCGACATGGCGCTGAGCAAGGCGATGACCTCGGGCGAGGCCGAGAAGATCCACGCCAAGTGGTTCATGAGCCCGATCCCGCCCAAGGGCCTGAACCTGAACATGCCGCTCTCGGACGACATGCGGGCGCTGTACAAGGCGCCGAACGACAAGGCCTTCGAATAAATCTCACCACACCAACCACAGGAGACTCCCATCATGAAAAATCATCGCTTGCTGACGCGTTGCGCCATCGTTGCCACCACCTTGTTCGCCGCGCTCTCGACGGCCTGGGCCGCCGACAAGCCGAACGTGGTCATCCTCGCGACCGGCGGCACGATCGCCGGTGCCGGTGCCGACGCCTCCAAGAGCGCCACCTACCAGGCCGCCAAGGTGCCGGTCGACAAGCTGATCGCCGGTCTGCCGACGCTGTCGGCCGTGGCCCAGGTCCGGGGCGAGCAGGTGTTCCAGATCGCCTCGGAGAGCTTCACCAACGAACACCTGCTGACCCTGGGCAAGCGCGTCGCCAAGCTGCTCAAGCAGGCCGATGTCGATGGCGTGGTGGTGACCCATGGCACGGACACGCTCGAGGAGACCGCCTATTTCCTCAACCTGGTCATCCACAGCGACAAGCCGGTGGTCGTGGTCGGCTCGATGCGCCCGGGCACGGCGATGTCGGCCGACGGCCTGCTGAACCTGTTCAACGCGGTCAACGTCGCGGCGAGCCAGGACGCGCACGGCAAGGGCGTGCTGGTGACGATGAACGACGAGATCAACAGCGGTCGTGACATGTCGAAGATGATCAACATCAAGACCGAGGCCTTCAACAGTCCCTGGGGTCTCGTTGTCTTTGCTGTATGCCAAAGGCAGCGCTAGACCCTGCCGCCGCGCAGCTGCGCCAGCCGCTGCGCGATCAGGTCGTGGTCGGGTGCGTCCTCGGCCTGGGCCAGGTAGCTCTCGAGATCGGCCCTGGCCTCGTCGATGCGTCCGAGTCCGGCCAGCGCCAGCCCGCGGTCGCGCCGCTCGCTCCAGTCCTCGGGCAGCAGGATCACCAGCCGCTCGAGCACCTGCAGCAGGCGCGGCCAGTCGGCGGCCTGGCTCTGGATGTCCTTCAGGTTGCGCAGCACGCGCGCCAGGGTCTCGCGCTCTGGCGCCGGCTGCAGATAGAGCTCGACCGGCGGCTCGAACTCGTCGACCAGGCCATGGCGGCGCCGGAACGGCTCGAGCCGTTCGGACAGGTCCTCGCGGCCCAGCGACTGGCCGGTGAAGGGATCGATCACGACCTGGCCCTGCGCCAGGCTGACCTTGACCAGGAAATGGCCCGGAAAATTGATCCCGCGCGCCTGCAGGCCCAGGCCCTGCGCGAGCTCGAGCCACAGCACCCCGAGCGTGATCGGGATGCCGCGCCGACGCTCGAGCACCCGGTTCAGGTAGCTGTTGTCGGGGTCGTAGTAATGGTTGACATTGCCGCCGAAGGCCAGATCGCCGAAGAAGAACTGATTGAGCCGGCGCAGTCGCTCCAGCGGCCCGGCATCGGCCGGCAAGCGGCGCTGCAGTCGCAGCAGCATCTGGTCGACCTGGCCCAGCAGCTGCTGGATGTCGAGCTCGGGATACTCGTCCAGCGCGACCGCTGCGGTCGCCTCCAGCAGCGGAAAGCCCTGGTCCTCGCGCACCAAGGCGGCGAAATAATCGAGCGGGGTCGGTAATTCAAAGGCCGGCAGCATGGATCACCTGCGCACGAACTGGCGCAGCTTGAGGCCGGCCGCCAGCAGGACAGCGAAATACAGCAGGGCCGAACCGACGACTGCCAGCGCGAGCCAGAGCACCCGCTCGGCCTTGGCCAGCGCCAGCCAGTCCAGCGCGTTGGCGGCCCAGACCAGATAGAGCGCGAGCAAGGCACTGGCGGCGGCCACCTGCAGCATGAAGCGGCCCCAGCCCGGCTGGGGCTGATAGGCACCGCGCCGGCGCAGCCCAACCAGCAGCCAGCCGGCATTGAGCAGCGCACCCAGGCCGATCGAGAGCGCCAGCCCGGCATGCGCCAGGAAAGGCACCAGCAACAGGTTGAACAGCTGGGTGCAGACCAGCACCACCACCGCGATCCGGACCGGAGTGCGGATGTCCTGACTGGCATAGAAACCCGGCGCCAGCACCTTGAGCGCAATCAACCCGAGCAGACCGATACCATAGCCGGTCAACGCGAGCTGGGTCTGGCGCACGTCGACGGCCTGGAAGGCACCGTAGTGGTAGAGCACCGCGACCAGCGGCTGGCCAAAGCAGAGCAGCGCGACCGCGCAGGGCAGCGCCAGCAGCACGACCCAGCGCAGGCCCCAGTCGAGCAGCCCGCTGTAGCGCGCATCGTCGCCCGAGGCCCTGGCCGCCGACAGCTGGGGCAACAGCACCACGCCGAGTGCCACGCCGAGCATCGCGGTCGGGAACTCCATCAGGCGGTCGGCATAGGTCAGCCAGCTCACGCTGCCCGACTGCAGGTGGGAGGCGATCTGGGTATTGATCAGCAGCGAGATCTGCGCCACGCCCACGCCCAGCAGCGCGGGCGCCATCAAGGTCAGGATGCGGCGGGTGCCCGGATGGGCCCAGGCCGCGCGCAAGCCGCCCAGGCTCAGACGCAGCCGGGGCAGCAGGCCCAGGCGCTTGAGCGCCGGCAGCTGCACGCCGAGCTGCAGCATGCCGCCGCCCAGCACGCCGGCGGCCAGTGCGAAGATCGGCTCGATGCCGAGCGAGCCGAACCAGGGCGCACCCCAGGCCGCGGCCGCGATCATCGACAGGTTGAGCAGGACCGGCGTCGCGGCCGGCACCGCGAAGCGCTTCCAGGTGTTCAGGATGCCGGCGGCCAGCGCGACCCCCGACATGAAGCCGATGTAGGGAAACATCCAGCGCGTCAGCACCACCGCGACATCGAAGCCATGCGGGTCCTGCTGCAGGCCCGACGCCATCAGCCAGACCAGCACTGGCGCAGCGGCCACGCCCAGGATGCAGGTCAAGGTCAGCGCGACGGCCAGCAGGGTCGCGACCTGGTCGATCAGCTGGCGCGTCGCGTCGTCGCCGTCCCTGGCGCGGCTGGCGGCCAGCACCGGCACGAAAGCCTGGCTGAAGGCGCCCTCGGCGAACAGGCGCCGCAGCAGGTTGGGAATGCGGAAGGCGACGTTGAAGGCGTCGGTCAGCGCGCTGGCGCCGAAGCTCGAGGCGATCAGCAACTCCCGCGCCAGGCCCGTGATGCGCGAGGCCAGGGTCAGCAGGGAAACGAGTGAGGCGGATTTGAACAGTGACACGCCAGCGAGTGTAGCCGCCGGTACCAGCTACCATGACAGCGGACAAGCCCCTGCAGCCAGCCTGACCGTCACAGTGGCGGCCAACCCGGTGCTGCCATGCAGCACTAAAATGGCTCGGTGACCATTCTCAACGCCGACCTGCATTGCCACTCCACCGTCTCCGACGGCACGCTGGAGCCCGAAATCCTGGCCGAACGCGCCAAGACCCGCGGGGTCGAGCTGTGGTCGTTGACTGACCATGACGAGATCGGCGGCCAGCAGCGCGCCCGCACGGCAGCACTCGCGCTGGGACTGCCCTACCTGACCGGAGTCGAGATCTCGGTCACTTTCTGCAACCTGACGGTGCATATTGTCGGCCTGGGCTTCGACCCCGAGCACGAGCCGCTCGTTCGCGGCCTGGAGCACACGCGCGGCGGACGTGGCGAGCGGGCGCAGGAAATGGGCGCCGAACTGGCCAAGGTCGGCATCCAGGGCGCCTACGAGGGTGCGCTCCAGTACGCCGGCAACCCCGAGCTGATCTCGCGCACGCATTTCGCACGTTTCCTGGTCGAGGCCGGGATCTGCCGCGACAACAACGAGGTGTTCCGCAAATACCTGGCCGACGGCAAGCCCGGCTTCGTGCCACACCGCTGGGCCGCGCTGGGCGACGCAGTGCGCTGGATCCGCGAGGCCGGTGGCATTGCCGTGATCGCGCACCCGGCGCGCTACGACCAGAGCCCGACCCAGGAATACGCGCTGTTCTCCGAATTCAAGGCCCATGGCGGCCAGGGCGTCGAGGTGGTCTGCGGCAGCCACTCCGCGAGCGAATACCCCAAGTACGCCGAACTCGCGCTCGAGTTCGGCCTGGCCGCCTCGCGCGGCAGCGATTTCCACAGCCCTGACGAAAGCCGGATCGACCTTGGCGATCTGCCGCTGCTCGAAGGCCGGCTGACCCCGGTCTGGACGCTGCTGGCCGACCGCATTCAGACCGCATGAGCGCCACCCGACCGCTGCAGGGCATCGCCCTGCTGTTGCTGGCGGTGGCCTGCTTCGCCACGCTCGACTCCTCGGTCAAGTACCTGAGCCTGGGCATCTCGGTGCTGATGGCGATCTGGTTCCGCTACCTGTTCCAGGCCCTGGCCATGAGTGCCGTGGTGCTGCCCACGCGCGGCTGGCGCTCGCTGCAGACCGCCCACCCGCGCCTGCACCTGCTGCGCGCGCTGCTGCTGCTGAGCACCAGCCTGCTGGGCTTCTTCAGCGTCAAGTACATGCCGGTGGGCGAATTCACCGCCATCATCATGCTGACGCCGATGGTGACGACGCTGCTGGCCGCGACCTTCCTGAAGGAAAAGGTCAGCGCGCTGCGCTGGCTGCTGGTCGCGGGCGGCTTCTGCGGCGCGCTGCTGGTCGCTCAGCCGGGCGGCGCCACTTCAGGCTGGACCCTGCTGCTGCCGCTGGGCTGCACGCTGGCGAACTCGGTCTACCAGATCCTGACCAGCCGCATGGCGCGCACCGAACACGCGATGACGCTGAACTTCTATTCCGGCTGGGGCGGGGCGCTGGTCCTGACCGCAGCGCTGCCCTGGATCTGGCAGACGCCGGCCGACGGCCAGACCTGGGCCCTGCTCTGCCTGACGGGCGCCACCGGCACGCTGGGCCATTTCGCGCTCGGCGCGGCCTTCGGTCGCGCGCCGGCCGCCACGCTGGCACCCTACCTCTACGCCCAGATCGGCTTCGCGATGCTGGCCGGCTGGCTGGTGTTTTCTCATGTACCCGGCCGGCTCGAGCTGGTCGGCATCGCGCTGATCGCGGTCTGCGGCGCCACGGCGGCCTGGCTGGCGGCGCGTCTGCCGCGGCCAGTCTGAACCGGAAAGCCGCCCCAAGTGGGACAATCTCCAGATGTCACAGTATTTCGAAGTCCACCCCGAGAACCCGCAAGCCAGGCTGCTCAAGCAGGCGGTGCAATTGCTGGAAAAAGGCGGCGTGCTCGCCGTGCCGACCGACTCCAGCTATGCGCTGGTCTGTCACCTCGATGACAAGTCGGCGGTCGAGCGGCTGCGCCGCATCCGCGGCGTCGATGACAAGCACCATCTGACGCTGCTGTGCCGTGACCTCAGCGAGCTGGCCAGCTACGCACGGGTCGACAACCGGCAGTACCGCCTGCTCAAGCTCGGCACGCCCGGCCCCTACACCTTCATCCTCGAAGCCAGCAAGGAAGTGCCGCGCCGCGTCAGCCACCCCTCGCGCAAGACCATCGGGCTGCGCGTGCCCGAGCACCGGGCGCTGCAGGAACTGCTCGCGCTGCACGGCGCGCCGCTGCTGGCCAGCACGCTGATCCCGCCTGACGCGGACGAGCCGCTGAACGACCCGCAGGAGATCCGCGAACGCCTGCCCGAACTGGCCGCCGTGATCGACGCCGGTGCCTGCTCGCTCGAGCCGACCACCGTGATCGACCTGACCCCGATGGGGTCGGGCGAGGAACCCGAAGTGATCCGGACCGGCCGCGGCCAGCTGACAGCGCTCGGCCTCTGAGCCCGCCTGCGACAATAAGCGCATGGACTTAGCCCAAATCATCCAGACCGTTGCGATCTACGCCCTGCCAGTGCTGTTCGCCATCACCGTGCACGAGGCCGCGCACGGCTATGCGGCGCGCCATTTCGGCGACAACACGGCCTGGTCCCAGGGCCGGGTGACCCTGAACCCGATCAAGCATATCGACCCGGTCGGCACCCTCCTGATGCCGCTGATCCTCTATTTCGCGACCGGCGGCAACTTCCTGTTCGGCTATGCCAAGCCGGTGCCGGTCAATTTCGGCCGGCTGCGCAACCCCAAGCGCGACATGGTCTGGGTCGCGCTGGCCGGACCGGGCTCCAACTTCCTGCAGGCGCTGGCCTGGGGTGCCTTGCTGCTGGTGCTGCATGCCCTGGGTCTGCGCGAGCGCTTCTTCCTCGGCATGTGCGTGGCCGGCGTGAACGTCAACCTCGTGATGTTCGCCTTCAACCTGTTTCCGCTGCCGCCACTCGACGGCGGCCGCATCCTGGTCGGACTGCTGCCCTGGAAGCAGGCGGTCGCGGTCTCGCGCATCGAACCCTGGGGCTTCTTCATCGTGATGGCGCTGGTCATCAGCGGCATCGTCGGCAGCTTCTGGCTCACCCCCTTGATCGCGCTGGGCAAGCTCGTGATCGGGCTGCTGCTCAGTCCGCTGCGCTGGCTGCTGCTCTGACCCCTGCGCCCCCTTCCCCTTTCGTTCCTCGCACTCGACCCCTCCCATGAGCTCCCCCCTGCGCGTTCTCACCGGCATCACCACTTCGGGCACACCCCACCTCGGCAACTACGTCGGCGCCGTGCGCCCGACCGTGCGCGCCAGCCGGCTCGGCCATGTCGAAAGTTTCATGTTCCTGGCCGACTACCATGCGCTGATCAAGACCGGCGACCCGGCGCGCGTGCAGCGCTCGACGCTCGAGATCGCCGCGACCTGGATCGCCTGCGGCCTCGACCCGGCCAAGGTCACCTTCTACCGCCAGTCCGACATCCCCGAGATCACCGAGCTGACCTGGCTGCTGACTTGCCTGACCGGCAAGGGACTGCTGAACCGGGCCCATGCCTACAAGGCGATGCTGGACCGGAACGCGGCAGCTGGCGCCGAACCGGACGAAGGCGTGACCGCCGGCCTGTTCATGTACCCGGTGCTGATGGCCGCCGACATCCTGCTGTTCAACGCGCAGCAGGTGCCGGTGGGCCGCGACCAGATCCAGCATATCGAGATGGCGCGCGACATCGCTGCCAGCTTCAACCATCAGTACGGCGAGCATTTCGTGCTGCCCGAAGCGGCGATCGAGGACTCGGTGGCCACCCTGCCCGGCCTCGACGGCCGCAAGATGAGCAAGAGCTACGACAACACGATACCGCTGTTCGTGCCGCGCGAACAGCTGAAAAAGCTCATCATGGGCATCGTGACCGACTCGAAGGCGCCCGGCGAGCCCAAGTACACCGAGGGCTCGGCGCTGTTCCAGATCTACCAGGCCTTCGCCAGCGCCGAGGAGACTGCCGCTTTCGCCCAGGCCTATGCCGACGGCATCGGCTGGGGCGATGCCAAGCAGCAGCTGTTCGAACGCATCGACGCCGAGATCGCCCCGATGCGCGCGACTTACGAGGAACTGATGGCCCACCCGGAACAGGTCGAGACCCTGCTGCAGGCCGGCGCCATCAAGGCGCGCGCGGTTGCGACCCCGTTTGCCGCACGCCTGCGGCATGCGGTCGGCCTGCGCCCGCTGCAGGCAGTCACCGAGACTAAAGTCAAGAGCGACAAGGCCGCGCTGCCAAGCTTCAAGCAATACCGCGAGAAGGACGGCCAGTTCTACTTCAAGCTCGCCGATGCCAAGGGCCGCCTGCTGCTGCAGAGCCTCGGCTATGGCTCGCCCAAGCAATGCGGCGAGGCCATCGCCCAGCTCAAGGCCCAGGGCTGGAGCGCCAGTCCCGCGCTGCACGAGATGGCTGCCGTCGCCGAAGAGGCCAGCGCGGCCGACGCCGACGCGGCGTTGCAGATCTTGCGCGAAGCCGCTTGAAAAACGACAAAAAATGCTGCTAGAATAGTGGCTTCGACACGGAGAGATGGCAGAGTGGTCGAATGCGCCGGACTCGAAATCCGGTATACGGTTCATACCGTATCTAGGGTTCGAATCCCTATCTCTCCGCCAAGTTCAAGGACTTTCGAAGTCCGAAAAAGCCAGCACAACTGCTGGCTTTTTGCTTTCTGCCTCCAACATCGCTGCAACAACAGGGATGCGAGGCCATGTCAGATCAATCTCGCCAGAAACCTGCCACATCGACCCATCCCGGCATCAGCGATGAAGCAGCAGCCATGAATCAGAAATACAGCAAGGCAGCATCAAGCCGCACCACCGTGTGGAAGCTACAACCCTTGATCCATCACGGCAAAAAGACCAGACATGAGGGCTGCCATGCATCGCAACAGGAATGCGCCGAAGCCGAATACTTTGCCAGCGTCAGCGTCTGGGGCGGACTCAATCATCGCCTGTCCGAGTTCCTAGACAGCGGCAAGAGCTAGAGGGATCCCTTTTTCAGGCTGACAGGCGCCCGCTCAATTCCTCAGCAAGGAAGAAACCTGACTCCAGTCATGGCCATAGCTTGCGACTTGCCGCAACAAGCGTATAGTGGGAAGCATCAGGTCCGGAGCCAAAGCGCAAGTGCCAAGCTCCGATGAAGGAATGAAGCCAAACGGTAATTTCTTCCCTGACCGTGCCGTCCACGCCAGTGGGGCAGGCTGATGCTGACAGGCTTTGGCAAAGGAGGTCCGCTTCGCAAGTAGTCTCTATCACTGAACCGAACGCCGCAAGGCCCAGCCCCGTTTTGACGGGGATATCCTCCTGCTAGTCAAGCAGTAACAAACCCGCCTCAGTGCGGGTTTGTTGTTTCCGGGCTCATCCAGCCTCAGTTCGGCACGAAATGACGCAGATAGCTGCTGGCTTCACCGGGGCGATGCACCAGCGTCAACTGGTATCTCGCGCGCGATGCCGCCACGTAGAACAGGTTGCGCTCATCGGCCCGGTCGCCATCGAAATCGGTCCGGTTCAGGTCGGGAATGATGACATGCTCGAACTCCAGCCCCTTGGCCGCCTCGATGCTCGACAACACGATGCGCTCGCCGGCCCATTTTTCGGCATGGGCATCGTAGTCATGCGCCAGCAGGCTGCGCAGGAACGCGCTGATCGAGGCGTAGGACTGGCTCGCGCGGACCAGCCCCTGCAGCGACAGTTCGCTGTCCTCGGCGGCCTCGGCCTGCACAAAGACCCGGCGCGCCAGCTGGCGGATGTCGAGCGCAGCCATGGCGCGCGGCAGATCCTCGATCCGGTCGGAAGCCGCCAGCTGCATGGCCTGCTGCACCTGCCGACTCGCCGCCTGCTGCGGGGTCTGTCTGAGCAAGGCAGGCAGCACGAACTCGACAAAATTGACCTGGGAAGCCTGCTCGACGAGCTGGGCAGTCTGGGCCGCATCGGCGTCGAGCATGACGCCACCGATGAACTCCCAGGCGGCCCGCTTGGCCGGCGCCAGCAGCGTGGCGCGGAATTGATCCGGCAGCCTGACGGCCGCCGCGAACAGCAGGCGCACGAACAGGACTTCGGGCCGCTCCAGATAGCTGGTGAACCCGACGCTCTGGTAGCGGATCGCCAGCCGGCGCAAGCCATGTTCGAGTTCGGTCGCGGCGCTGGGATGGCGCAGCAGCACCGCCAGCTGCGACCTGGGAGAATCCGGGCGCCGGGTCAGCGCGTCGTTGATCCAGCCGATCAACTCGGCGGCCGAGCCGGCCTGCCGTATCTCCACCCTGGACTCGAGCCCGGAATGACTGGGATAGGGCTTGTGCGCCAGGCGGGCCAGGGGCTGCGCGATTCCGGCGCCGAAGCGACGGGTCTCGGTCAGCGGCAGGCGCTGGGGCTCACCGATGAAGGCCGCAAAGCCCGGCCCCATGAAATAGGCCTCGGCACCGTCGCGGGCGTGAATGACCAGATCCCGGTCGCCCACGCCCAGGAACCTGACCCCGTCATTGACGGCCAGCAAGGCCTGCAACACCGTGAACATGGCCCAGTTGCTGTCATGCATCTCGTCAAGGATCACCGCATCGAGCTTGAGCCGCAGCGGATGCCGCTCCCAGGTGAATGACGGGTCGTCCGACGACAGGATGCGCGCCAGGTCGTAGGTGGCGTCGCCTGCATAGCGGAATTTCACGCGCGGCTCGCCGGCAGCGTCGACGAAGTGACAGCGCTGCGACTCGTAGCAATGGTAGACCGCCAGGGTCGTGAAATCGCGCCCCAGTTCGCCGGCGCTGTCCGGGGTGATGCGGAACCCCTCCTCCTGGCGCAGCAACTGCATCGAACCCTTGATCTGGGCGAATTCGTCGAGCAAGCCCTCGACCGCGAATTCACCCGTGCCGTCGAGCGCGAACTCCCCCGCGTACCGGCCGGGGACCGACTCGCGCGCGCTGGCGATCGCAGCCAGCACCGCGGGACGCACTTGCTCGGCCCGGCTCAGCCGCTCGACCGCCCAGTTCTCGAGCCATTTCAGGCGCGCCGCGCAGAAGTCCTCCAGCGTGCCGATCCGGATCGCCTGGGCCAGCTCGGGCCGGAAACCCAGCCGCTCGAAGGCCGCCAGATAGGCCTGGACGCCGGGCTCGGTGTAGGACAGCGCCAGGATCCGGGACGGGTTGGCGCCCTGCTCGACCAGGCGGGCGATCTTCATCGCCGCGGTCGTGGTCTTGCCCGCACCCGCATTGGCCTCGACCAGGAGGCGCGGGTGGGTGCTGGCGCAGATATCGCTCTGCTCGCGGGTCATGACGATAGGGATAGCCGCGCTCATCGGTGCCTCTGGATCAATGCCCGCTGTAGGGACGAGAAAAAAGCCTGCATGACTCGCATCATGCAGGCTTTATCTTGGCGGAGCGGGAGGGATTCGAACCCTCGATGAGGCTCTACACCCCATACTCCCTTAGCAGGGGAGCACCTTCGGCCACTCGGTCACCGCTCCAGAAGCATCTATTATGCCTCAAAAAACCGGGTTTTCAGGCATTGGCCAGAGAATCTTGCGGCTGGTCGAGGTCGAACTCGCGGTGCAGCGCGCGCACGGCCAGCTCCATGTACTTCTCGTCGATCACGACCGAAGTCTTGATCTCGGAGGTCGAGATCATCTGGATGTTGATGTTGTCGTTGCTCAGGCAGCGGAACATGCGGCTGGCGACGCCGACATGGCTGCGCATGCCGATGCCGACGATGCTGACCTTGCAGATCTTGGCGTCGCCCAGCACTTCGGTGGCACCGAGCTTGGGCATGACCTGCTCCTGGAGCAGGTCCAGGGTCTTGGCGAGGTCGTTGCGGTTGACGGTGAAGCTGAAATCGGTCTTGCCGTCCTTGCTGACATTCTGGATGATGACGTCGACTTCGATGTTGGCATCGGCGACCGCGCCCAGGATCTGGTAGGCGATGCCGGGGGTGTCGGGCACACCCAGGACCGAGACCTTGGCCTCGTCGCGGTTGAAGGCGATACCGGAAACGACGGCTTGTTCCATATCTTCGTTGTCCTCGAAAGTGATCAGGGTGCCCGAGCGGGCTTCTTCGTTCAGGTCGATGTCCCAGGGCGTGAAGCTCGAGAGCACGCGCATCGGGACACGGTATTTGCCGGCGAACTCCACCGAGCGGATCTGCAGCACCTTGGAGCCCATGCTGGCCATCTCGAGCATTTCCTCGAAGCTGACACGCTCCATGCGGCGGGCCTGCGGTACCACACGCGGGTCGGTGGTGTAGACGCCGTCGACGTCGGTGTAGATCAGGCATTCGTCGGCCTTGAGCGCCGCCGCCACGGCCACGGCCGAGGTGTCGGAGCCGCCGCGACCGAGCGTGGTCACGTTGCCGAGCGGGTCGATGCCCTGGAAGCCGGTGATGATCACGACCTTGCCGGCATCGAGCTCGGCCTTGACGCGGACATCCTCGATCGACTCGATGCGCGCCTTGGTGTAGCTGCTGTCGGTCTTGATCGGCACCTGCCAGCCCGAGAAGCTGATCGCCTCGAGGCCTTCGGCCTGCAGCGCGATCGCCAGCAGAGCGGACGAGGCCTGCTCGCCGGTGGCGCCGAGCTGGTCGAGCTCGCGGCCATAGGCAACGCCCGGCTTGGCCGGTGCGAGTTCCTTGGCCAGGCCCAGCAGGCGGTTGGTTTCGCCGCTCATGGCGCTGGGCACGACCACCATCTGGTGACCGGCGCGGTGCCACTTGGCGACACGCTTGGCAACGTTGCGGATGCGCTCGGTCGAGCCCATGCTGGTGCCGCCGTATTTGTGAACGATCAGTGCCATCGTGAAAACGGTGTAGGTAAGGCCGGAATGTGAAACTTTTGCGACGCCGGCTGCCGGACGCAAAACATTTCAATTATATCGGGGGCTGATAGCTCAACCCGGCGCCGGCGCGCAGCAGATAGCCGCTGGCGAGCTTGAGCCGGATCTGATGACCGCGCGTGGTGCAGGCGGCGATCTGGTCGAGCGCCTGCTCGAGCTGGGCCTCGCTTGGCATCGCCTGCCAGTTGGCGCGCAGCCAGTGGCGCAGGAGATTGGCCTGGCGGGCGCGGCTCAGGCGCTGCAGCGCCTTGATGACGGGCGGGTCGCCAACGATCGCCAGATCCTGTGCCGCCACCTCGTCGAGCAGGGTCTGCGCCTGGGCGGCATGGCGCGCGCTGCGCGCCAGCGTCTGCGCGTAGGCCGGGAAGGCCGCTGCGAAGGCCGGCAGCAGCCGCGCGCGGATGCGGTTGCGGGTGTAGCGCAGGTCGGCATTGGTCGGATCGACCACGTAGGCAATGCCCTGCCGGTCCAGCCAGTCGCGCAAGGCCTGGCCATCGACGCCCAGCAGCGGGCGACCGAAGCGCGCGCCCTGGCGTTCGAAGGACTCGGCCATGCCGGCCAGTCCCGGCAGGCCGGCGCCACGGCTCAGCGCCAGCAGCAGGGTCTCGGCCTGGTCCTGGGCATGTTGGCCCAGCAGCACGCAGGCGACACCGATGTCCCGGGCCGCAGCGGCCAGCGCGCGGTAGCGGGACTGGCGCGCGGCATCCTCGGGGCTCTGGCCGGGCGCATGGCGCGCATCGACGCGCAGCACGGTCAGGGGCAGATCGAGGCGGGAGCAGGCGGCGCGCGCATGGCGCTCGAAGTCGTCGCCGGCGGCCTGCAGGCCGTGGTGGACATGCAGCGCCTGCACCCTGCCCGGCCACAGCGCCTGCGCGGCCAGCAGCAGCGCGGTCGAGTCGGCGCCGCCGCTGTAGGCGACGGCCCAGGGCTGGGTCGCGGCGGCCGTCTCGGGAAGCGGCAGCGGGTGGCGCGCCGCCCAGGCGCTCAGGGCGCCGAGGCAGGGATTGTCAGCCGCGTCGGCCCTTGCCATCCGCCTTGGTGTCGGTGAAGCGGCCGTAGCTGTTGAGGCGCGCATGGCGGCGCTCGATCAGCTCGTCGGTCTTGAGGTCGGCCAGCTGGCGCCAGGCGTCGGCCAGCGCGCGCTTGAGGCTGGCGGCCATGGCCTGCTGGTCGCGGTGGGCGCCGCCGACCGGCTCGCTGACGATCTTGTCGACCAGACCCAGCGCTTTCAGGCGGTGCGCCGTGATGCCAAGCGCCTCGGCCGCATCGCTGGCGCGCTCGCTGGTCTTCCAGAGGATGGAGGCGCAGCCCTCGGGGCTGATGACCGAATAGACCGAATACTGCAGCATCAGCACCTGGTCGGCGACCGAGATCGCCAGCGCGCCACCGGAACCGCCCTCGCCGATGATGGTCGAGATGATAGGCACCTCGAGCTGCGCCATCTCGAAGTTGTTGCGGCCGATCGCCTCGGACTGGCCGCGCTCGTCGGCGTCGATGCCGGGATAGGCGCCCGGGGTGTCGACGAAGGTGAACACCGGCAGCTTGAACTTCTCGGCCAGCTTCATCAGGCGCAGCGCCTTGCGGTAACCCTCGGGCTTGGTCATGCCGAAGTTGCGCATCGCGCGCTCCTTGGTGTCGCGGCCCTTCTGGTGACCGATGACCATGCAGGGCTGGCCGTTGAAGCGCGCCAGGCCACCAACGATCGCGAGATCGTCAGCGAAATGGCGGTCGCCATGCAGCTCGACAAAGTGGGTGAAGATGCCCGCCACATAGTCCAGCGTGTAGGGCCGGTCGCTGTGGCGCGCGATCTTGGTGATCTGCCACGGCGTCAGCTGGCTGTAGATGTCCTTGGTCAGCTGCAGGCTCTTCTTGCTGAGCTGCTCGATCTCTTCCGAGATGTCGACCGCGGACTCGGTCTGGACATAGCGCAGTTCTTCGATCTTGTTTTCGAGTTCGGCAATCGGTTGCTCGAAGTCGAGGAAATTCTTTTTCGCCAAGGTGTACTCCTTTGGTCGGTTCTATGGTGCGCGAACGCTTCAGGTCGCCGTCGGCACGGGATCCAACGAGCGCCAAATATACCAAGTCGCGACGCTGCAGTAGGGCGACCAGGCCGCGGCAACCTCGCGCGCCTCGCTGCGGCTGACCGGTTCGCCCGAGAAATAGCCTTCGCTGATGCCTCGGATCAGCCCCGCATCATCGAGCGGCAGCACGTTGGGACGCAACAGGTAGAAGATCAGGAACATCTCGGCCGTCCAGCGGCCGATGCCGCGGATCGCGACCAGTTCCTGGATGATGGACTCGTCATCCATGTCATGCCAGGCATCGACATGCAGATCGCCCGAATCGAAGTGGCGCGCGAGATCGACCAGGTAGTCGATCTTGCGCGCGCTCAAGCCCGCGGCACGCATGGCCTCGGGCACCAGCGCCAGCACGCCGGCCGGACTGACGACGGGCAGCAGCTTGACGAAGCGGTGCCAGACCGCCTGTGCCGACTTGACCGAGATCTGCTGGCCGATCACGCTGCGCGCCAGCGTCGTGAAGGGATCGGCGCGCGACTGCAGCGTCACATCCGGAAACTGCGGGATGAGCTTCTTCATCACGCGATCGCGCTTCATCAGGTGACGGCAGGCCTCAGCCCAGTAGGGCGGGCGCAGCGGTGGCGATGCGCCAGCAGCCGCTTCGGCCAGCGGCAAGGCGGCCGACTCGATCGGGGTCTTGACCATTTCAGGCCCGTTCCCAGCTGGTGCCGGCAGGGCCGTCCTTCAGCACCACACCCTGCTCGAGCAGGGCCTGGCGGATGCGATCGGCTTGCGGCCAGTCCTTGGCCGCCTTGGCCACGGCACGGGCTTCGATCTGCGCCTGGATCGCGGCTTCATCGAGGCCGCCGGCCACGCTGCCGCCCTGCAGGAAGGTGGTCGGTTCTTCCTGCAGCAGTCCGAGGATGGCGCCCAGCGCTTTCAGCAGGCCGGCGCGCTCGGCCGAGCGGCTGCGGTTGACTTCGCTCGCGAGCTCGAACAACACGGCGACCGCCTCGGGCGTGCCGAAATCCTCGTCCATCGCGGCCTTGAAGCGCACGGCGTACTCGTCGTTCCAGTCGATCGCGACCCCGGCCGCCGGGACCGAGGCCAGCGCGGTGTAGAGGCGCTTCAAGGCATTGCGCGCGTCGTCGAGATGGGCGTCGCTGTAGTTGAGCGCGCTGCGGTAATGCGCGCGCAGGATGAAGAAGCGCACGGTCTCGGCGTCGTACTGGGCCAGCACTTCACGGATGGTGAAGAAGTTGCCGAGGCTCTTGGACATCTTCTCGTTGTCGACGCGCACGAAGCCGTTGTGCATCCAGAACCGGGCCAGCGACTGGCCGCTCGCGCCTTCGCTCTGCGCGATCTCGTTCTCGTGGTGCGGGAACTGCAGGTCGGCGCCGCCGCCGTGGATGTCGAAGCTCTCGCCGAGCATCTCGCAGCTCATGGCCGAGCACTCGATATGCCAGCCCGGCCGGCCGAGGCCATAGGCGCCGTCCCACTTGGCTTCGGCCGGCTCCTCGGCCTTGGCCGCCTTCCAGAGCACGAAGTCGAGCGGGTCCTGCTTGCCGTCGTCGACCGCGACGCGCTCGCCGGCGCGCAAGTCGTCGAGGCTCTTGCCCGACAGCTTGCCGTAGCCCTCGAACTGGCGCACGGCATAGTTGACGTCGCCGTTGGCGCTGCGGTAGGCCAGGCCTTTGCGTTCGAGCTTGCCGATCAGGTCGAGCATCTGCGGCACATAGTCGGTCGCGCGCGGCTCGAAGGTCGGACGCTCGATCTTGAGCGCGTCGGCGTCCTGGTGCAGCGCGTCGACCATGCGGTCGGTCAGGCCACGGATGGTTTCGCCGTTCTTGAGCGCACGCGCGATGATCTTGTCGTCGATATCGGTGACGTTGCGCACATAGGTGACGCGGTAGCCGCTGGCCTTGAGCCAGCGCTGCACGACGTCGAAGGCGACCATCGAACGGGCATGGCCGAGGTGGCAGAGGTCGTAGACCGTCATGCCACACACGTAGAGACGCACATGGCCAGGCTCGAGCGGAGAGAAGTCGTCGACGCGGCGCGTCAGCGAGTTATAAATGCGCAAGGTCATGGGGAGCTTGGGGGCGGGACCCCTCAGATACAATCTTTTGCAGTATATCGGCGCAGGCTGACGGGATCGTGCTGGACAATCCCACGCTGCGCAAGGTCGCGTATTGTGCCCGTTTTGGCGCGGCGCCGGCCCCACCCCTTGCCGCAACGCCACCATGCCACGCTTCCACCACGGTTTCGCCCCGCTCCGATCCGCCGCTTTGAACGCCCTGCTGGGTCTGGGCTGCTGGCTGGTCATCGGCACCGCGCAGGCCCAGTCACCGGCGCATGAAGAAATCGCCCGGCTGCTGCGTTCCGGCCTGACCGAGCAGGCCCAGCAGAAGGCCGAAGCCGGTCTGGTCACGCATCCGAACGACGCGCAACTGCGCTTCCTCAAGGGCGTGGCGCAAAGCCAGAGCAATCAGCCCGACGCCGCGAGCGCGACCTTCACGGCGCTGACGCAGGACTTTCCCGAGCTGCCCGAGCCTTACAACAACCTCGCGGTGCTGGAGGCGGCCGCCGGCCGGCTCGACGCGGCGCGGGCCGCGCTCGAGACCGCCTTGCGCCTGAACCCCGGCTACGCAACCGCACAGCAGAACCTCGGCGATGTCTACGCCCGCCTCGCGGGCCGGGCCTGGGCGCGCGCGCTCGAGCTCGACCCCGCCAATCCCGCGCTGCAACCCCGGCTGCAGATCCTGCAGCAGCTGCCGACGACCAACGCGGCACGCTGACCCGACCGACATCATCGATTGAGCGAGAACAAGCCATGCACAGAAGAACCCTGACCCGCTGGGTCGCCGGCGCCGCGCTGGCACTGGCTGCCGCCCTGCCCGCCTCGGCCCAGCAGACCGGCCAGAACACGGCCGCGCCGCGCGTCAAGCTCGAGACCAGCCTGGGCGTCATCATGCTCGAACTCGACGCGCAGAAGGCGCGGAAGACGGGGGCGCTGTTCGGC
>ERZ1034363.362-NODE-362-length-32318-cov-5.966099_pt1 | contig 32318 bp, 25 predicted proteins | sample MGYA00520616_ERZ1034363 | MGnify/ENA primary metagenome ERZ1034363 (study PRJEB33736, sample SAMEA104284506) | Azolla filiculoides | biome: Urban; feature: Water surface; material: Ditch water | place: Netherlands | collected 2015-10-28 | depth 0-0.1 m ... | reverse complement strand
TCCTCCGCCTACACTCGCCAACAACCGCTGACACGTCTTGGCGCACCTTTGTTGGCAAAGCTGGTGGACCACATCGGAGAATCTGCTCACCTTGCCGTGCTGCACGGCACTGATGTTCTCTACGTCGTGGAAGAACGTGCGCCACGTCGACCCAGCCTTGTTACTGACGTCGGTGTTCGCCTTCCAGCGCACCTCACTGCTTCTGGTCGCGCCCTGCTCTCGGCGCTGCCCCCGGCACAACTCCGAGCGCTCTATCCCGACAGCATCGTCTTTACTCAGCGTGCAGGAGTGGCGAGCACGGGACCCCGCACCTACCGCGAGCTCAAGGCACTCGTCACTGATGCCGCGACTCAGGGTTATTCCTTGGAACGTGGAGAGATCACGGAGGGTTTGGCGTCAGTAGGAGTCGTCGTGAAGGACCACATTGGTTGGCCGGCGGCAGGTATCGCCGTGACTTTCTCTGCGGCGGGTTTGAATACCCCAGAAGCTTTCAAAGAACGTGTTGACTCTCTCCTGCCGGAAATGACGGCCACTGCGCACGAGCTCAGTCGTCGTATTCACGGTGCAAGTTAGGCTGAACTCATGGTTGTTGCATACTTACTTCTTGCCCTCGCGATTGTCTCCGAGGTGGTGGGAACACTTGCACTCAAGATGAGTGAAGGTTTCACCAAAGTCATACCGACCATCTTTGTTTTCGTCGGCTATCTATCTGCCTTCGCTTCCTTAGGATTAGGCCTGTCTAAAGGCCTGAGCATGGGTGTTGCCTATGGAATCTGGGCTGGTGTGGGAACCGCGCTGGTGGCCATTATGGGTATCTTCTTGTTCAAAGAAAACCTCAACGTCTGGGGCTTCCTGGGACTTGCCCTGATCATCATTGGTGTGGTGCTTCTGGAGATGGGTAGCTCGCACGGGTAATTAAGCTCTGGGCGACATACCCACTTCCCACATTGACGTTCAGAGAAAACAAGCGCACACTGGATATAGACCTCGACCGGTCAGGCGAAAGCCCCGACGGTCACCCCTTATCTGAAGGAGACCACATGGCAACCGCAAACATCAAGCTTGAGACCCCTTCCGCTACCCTCGGTGGCGGCGAAGAGGGCGGCTGCTGCGGCGGCGCGTGCTGCGGCGGAAAGTAAGCGTAAACACAGCGCACAAGGGTTCGACCTCTTTTGAGGTCGGGCCCTTGTTCTGTTAATTCCTACTCGCAGACGATTCCGTCTTTATCGCGGTCTCGATACCAGTCATATTCCGGGTCCACGCCTTGGTAGTAGGGGCCAGCGCCATTGGCTTGTGCCACAGAACAGGTTCCATAGTTGGGGTCAAGAACACCATCACTGACAGGAGCAACTTGTTCGGCAGGTACTCCAGCGGTGACAACAGCTTTCTCTGGAACAGAAATACTCACTGTTGAACAACCGTTGAGGACAGATTGCAGGGTGAGGCGTTCTAGCGAATCAACGGTGAGATTCCAGCGCCACTTCACAGCCACCCAGGTAGCGGCATAGTCACAGAAGTAGCCATGGTTAGCGGGCATCCACTGCGCAGGATCTTGATCGCTCTTGGAGCGATTAGAGCTCGCTGTTACTGCCAGTAATGAAGCGTCATAGCCCAGATCATTTCCGAAATTAATTCTGGTTGCACTGTCCCACCCGTAAGCACCAGAACCCCAGGCTTCATTGAGGGGAACAAAGTGGTCAATGTCAAGATCACCAGCATCGGTCAAAGTAGTGCCGTCATAGGCCGAAACCCACTGGCCAGTGCTGACCGTGCATCGGCCACGGGTCGTCACGGCTGATTGTGACTCCATGATGAGAACTTCAGCGCGGGTATTACAGCCATCTCCGTCTGCATCAATCCATGCGTTGAAATAGTCACGGTTATAGCCGCTGTGAGAGGCAGGGGAATCATCTGTTACGAGCTCTTGGAGCAGAGCTAGATATGTTGATGCCCCCGAAGTTCCTGTCTGAGCGCTCTGTGTTGCCGGAGAGGTGGGGCTCGCGACTGGTGTTTCTGTGGGAACTGCAATATCGAGAGGAGCTTCTGTACCGTTGAGAGCCTTCTCGAGAGATTCGACAGTAGAGGCGGTCTGCATAGATTGCACCGCATTCAGGGCAGAACTGATCGAAACAACGGGTAAGAAAATGAGAACAGCAATGACGCCGCTGAGCCACAGTCGCTTTTTTGTCGACATCATTCCTCCCGCTATAGAAGCTATCAAGCTTCCAGGCGTAGAGTCAGGTCATGGCGATGAGAAAAGCTCTGGTCACGGGTGCAACCGGCTATATCGGTGGCCGTCTCGTTCCTCGATTACTTGAGGCTGGTTTCAGCGTGCGGGTGCTGGTTCGCAACGCGGACAAACTCAAGGATGTGCCCTGGCGTGCCCAGGTAGACATCGTTGAAGGCGACCTGCTCGATGCTGCCATTGTCAACGAAGCCTGCACCGGTATTGACGTTCTCTACTACCTCGTTCACGCAATGGGGCAAAAGGGTGACTTCGAAGAGAAGGAACTCATTGGTGCCCGAAATGTCGCTGTAGCGGCCAAAGCGAAGAAGCTTTCTCGCATTGTGTATCTCGGTGGATTACATCCAGCCACCGGAGAACTCTCCAAACACTTGCGCTCACGGGCAGAGGTGGGGGAGATTCTCCTGGAATCGGGAGTTCCTACCGTTGCCTTACAAGCGGGGGTCATTATTGGCTCTGGTTCCACCAGCTTCGAAATGATTCGTCACCTCACAGATGTGCTCCCCGTCATGACGGCACCTAAGTGGGTGGGTAACCTCATTCAGCCCATCGCGGTGCGCGACGTGATGTATTACTTGATCAAGGCGGCAGATCTTCCACCGAGTGTGAACCGCACGCTCGATATCGGCGGCCCTGAGGTACTGAAGTATTCCGAGATGATGAACGGCTATGCCGTTGAAGCGGGAATGAAAGAACGTGCCATTTTGCGTTTGCCTGTGCTGACTCCGTACCTGGCTAGCCAATGGGTCAACCTGGTTACTCCGATTCCCCGCGCGCTCGCCGTGCCGATCATTGCGTCGTTGCAACACGACTGCGTCATGAACGAACACGATGTTGATTCCATCATTGCGCCACCACCCGAAGGTTTATTGCCCTATCGCACCGCAGTCCATCTCGCTCTAGAGCGAATGAAAGAGGGCGAACTGGAAACTAGCTGGCAGAACTCCAGTGTGGATGGTGCTCCGAGCGACCCGCTTCCTAGCGACCCCGAGTGGGCAGGCCACCGGGTCTATATCGATCTCAAAGAACGTGACTGTGATTCCCCAGTAGAGGACTTGTGGGCAGTTATTGAAGGTATCGGCGGTGAGAACGGCTGGTATTCACTCCCCATTGCCTGGGCTGCTCGTGGTTTCGCTGACAAGTTGGTCGGTGGTGTGGGATTACGCCGCGGACGCAGTAATCCCGAGAAGCTGCGTGTGGGTGAGGCAGTGGACTGGTGGCGCGTGGAGCGTATCGATCACGGAAACTTCCTGCGCTTGCGTGCGGAGATGAAGGTTCCTGGCCTGGCCTGGCTGGAACTCACTGCAGATGCTAAGCCAGATGGAACTTCTCACTACACACAGCGCGCCATCTTCTTCCCCCGTGGACTAGGCGGCCGCCTCTATTGGCTGTCCATCCTCCCTGCGCATGGCATCATCTTCAACGGCATGGCCAACAAGATTGTGGCAACGGCTCAGCAGCGTTTTCTTGAGCGAAAAATCCAAGCAAAACTCTCTGCTCTCTCTTAACTCGTTCATAGTGTCCTCATAGCTTCGTTCTCCAGTGTGTAATTACCGGCCACAAGGCCACCACACAAAACGAACGTAAGGAGGCATGCAGATGCCAAAGAACGACAACAACGACAACCTCGACAACGCAGAGGCAACTCAGACTCCTGCTGAGTACACCCCCGAAGCTGCAGCTGAAGAAACCGAAACTCCGGTAACACCCATCGCTGAAGCCCGCTCCAAGCGTCGCCTCGGCACCGGTGCAATCATCGGTATCTCCGCAGCAAGCGTTGCTCTCTTGGCCGGTGTATTCGGAAGCGGCATTGCTGTCGCTAACGTGATCGGTCACGCTGGTGGACCACTGGCTGCTGGACAAGCTCCTGCACACATTGAAATGGGTGAAGGCGGTCCCCAGGGCGGCGGAGAAGGCCATGAAGGAAAGCGCGGTCACGGTCCCAAGGGCGAGATGGCAGGCGGACCGCAGGGTGGTCTCGAAGCTGATGGCTCAATGCCCGGCAACGTTCCTCACGAGCACGATGCAAACGGTAACGACATCATTCCTGAGGGTTACCCCACCACAGCACCAGCTCCCGCAACGACTAACTAGTCGCACTAGCTGAGACACCGCCCCTTCGGGGGCGGTGTTTTCTTGTGTGAGGGAGGAATACTCTGGAACCATCAGACGTTATGAAAGATGGAGGAATGAGGTAGCTATGGCTAGCCAGACCACATCAACCATCGTCTTGGGTGTTGAGGGAATGACGTGCTCGAGCTGTGTTGCCCGCGTTGAAAAAAGCCTCACTGAACTTCCCGGCGTCACTGCGGCGGTGAACCTCGCTATGCACAGCGCCAAGGTTGAATTCCCGTCCAACATCAGTGAAGAACAGCTGGTGCAGCAGGTAACCAAGCTCGGATACACCGCAACATTGCCCCAGGTGGCCAAGCCCAGCGAAGCTGAGTTAGAAGAAGGCAAAGCGGGCAAAGTCACGTTGCTCGAGCGCCTGGTCATTGCCATCTTCCTGACTGTCCCAGTCATTGTGCTCGCGATGGTTCCAGCCTGGCAGTTCACGTATTGGCAGTGGATCTCACTGTTATTGACCACACCCGTCGTGTTCTGGTGCGGTCTTCCTTTCCACCGGGCGACATTTATCAATCTTCGCCACGGCACTCTGACCATGGACACCCTGATTACGCTGGGTACTTTTGCTGCCTACGGCTGGTCTGTCTATGCCCTTTTCTTTGGCGCTGCCGGGGATCCCCACATGCACCACAGCATGGAACTCTTTGCCTGGCAGGCAGACCCCACGCACAATATCTATTTCGAAGCTGCCGCTGGTGTCACCACGTTCCTTTTGCTCGGGCGCTACCTCGAGGAGAAGTCACAACGGAGTGCCGGTGCTGCACTGCGTGCACTGGGGGAGCTGAAAGCCACAGAAGTCACTCGACTTCGGGATGGTGTTGAAGAACGAATTTCCACATCTGATCTTCACGTAGGGGATGTCTTTGTTGTTCGTCCGGGTGAAATCATTGCAACGGACGGAGTCGTCCTCGAGGGTCGAGCTGCCGTCGATGAAAGCGCTCTCACGGGGGAAAGCCTTCCGGTTGAGGTCACGGTGACATCACGAGTTACCGGATCCACCATCGCATTGGATGGAAAGCTTGTGGTTCGTGCCACTGAGGTTGGCCAGGACACTCGTATTGCTCAGTTGGCTGCCCTTGTCGAGGACGCGCAGCTTCATAAGGCAGCCGTGCAGAGGCTTGCTGACCGAATTTCTGCCGTCTTTGTGCCGATCGTGGTCGGCATCGCTGGAGTTACCGTCATCGGGTGGGTGATAGCTGGTGCGCCGCTAGCTGTGGGCTTTACGGCAGGCATTGCTGTCCTCGTTATCGCGTGCCCGTGTGCACTTGGGCTTGCCACACCAGTTGCACTGATGGTGGGCACGGGACGTGCCGCCCAGATGGGCATCATCATCTCTGGTCCTGATGCGATTGAAAGTTCTTCTCGCATCACCACCGTCATTCTCGATAAAACCGGAACAATCACCTCCGGCAAGATGACGGTGAGAGATGTTTATCTGGAAGATGAGAATTACTCAGCAGCACTCAAGCGAATAGCTGCGTTGGAATTCGGCTCCGAACACCCCATTGCGAAGGCAATCGTGTCCCACGTAACGGGAGAAGCACAAGAAACACTTCCCGTTGTCTCTGAGTTCCGATCTGTAGCAGGGCACGGTGTGCACGGTGTTGTTGAAGGCATCACTCTTTCGGTGGGGACCCAGCAGTGGATGGAAGACAATGCCCTTGAGCTCTCTTCCCAGCAACGTGAAGTGCTGGCTGCGGCTCGCTCAACGGGGGCAACGACTGTCTTAGCGGGATGGGACGGTGAGGTACGTGCCATCATCACCGTCGCCGACACCATCAAGGAAGATTCTGCTCAGGCTATTTCTCGCCTCCGCGAACTCGGTCTCGACGTTGTCCTGCTGACGGGCGATCATGAAGATGCTGCCCGCGCTATTGCCACAGAAGTGGGTATTTCTCGCGTGATTGCAGGAGCAAGTCCTGAAAATAAGGTCGAGGCAGTCAAGGGCTTCCAAGCTGAAGGCAAGCGTGTGGCCATGGTCGGGGACGGCGTCAATGATGCCGCCGCGCTGGCACAGGCTGATCTAGGCATTGCGATGGGTACCGGAACAGACGTGGCCATCGCCGCAAGCGACATCACCTTGGTCCGTGGAACCTTGTCTGCTGCCGTCGATGCCATCGAACTGTCTCGCAGAACATTGAGGATTATTCACGGCAACCTGTTCTGGGCATTTGCTTATAACGTCGCGGCAATTCCGCTGGCGGCACTTGGTTTCTTGAACCCGATGCTTGCTGGAGCAGCCATGGCGTTCTCGAGTTTGTTCGTTGTGCTCAATTCACTGCGTCTTCGCAGATTCGCACGCTAGATTGAACTAACTGCATAACGCACTACCTCGCCGGCTGTGAAGTCGACCTGACTTATCCAGAAGTGGCGACCATGACCTTCAGCTCTACCCTTGGCCCTCTCCGCTCAACCGAGCCGAAGGATCCCAACCGTAAGCCTTTGACAAGTTCATATGCAGCACTCATGAAGGCGGTCACTCAGGCCGGATTGATGCGCAAGCGACCCGCCTTCTACATCACCTTGTTTGTGGGTCTTTCTTTGGCCTTGGGCGGTTTGATTACCGGGTTTGTGCTCATCGGGGATTCTTGGTTTCAGCTTCTGATTGCTGCTGGCCTAGGTATTTTGCTCACTCAGTTCGCCTTTATTACCCATGAGGCGTCACACCGTCAGGTCTTTTCCTCGGGCAAGCTCAACGACTGGAGTGGCCGCATCCTGGCTACTGCTGTGGTCGGTATTTCTTATGCATGGTGGATGAACAAGCACACCAAGCACCACATCAACCCCAACACAGTAGGCAAAGACCCTGATATCGAATGGGACACCATCTCTTTTCAAGAAGAAGATGCCGCTAAGCAAAAGGGTTTCCTGCGCTGGATTACCCAACGCCAGGGTTACCTCTTCTTCCCTTTGCTCACCCTCGAGGGCATCAATCTTCACTTCCGTTCCATCTTGACCCTGTTCCAGAAGGAACGCCTTGAAGGACGTGCTGTCGAGATCACCTTGATTGCACTGCGTTTGAGCGCTTATGTTGCCGTGATCTTCATCTTCCTTCCCCTCGGTATGGCCTTTGCCTTCCTGGGTGTTCAGCTTGCGGTCTTTGGTGTCTACATGGGTGCCTCCTTTGCCCCGAACCACAAGGGCATGCCCATGATTCCCAAAGAGAACCGCGTGGACTTCATGACCAAGCAGGTCTTGACCTCTCGCAACATCAAGGGAGCTGGAACTACCGCGTTCATGGGTGGACTGAACTACCAGATCGAACACCACTTGTTCCCCAGCATGGCTCGACCCAACCTGCGCAAGGCACGTCTGATTGTGAAGCAGCACTGTGCAACTGAGGGTGTTCCCTATACCGAGACCACGCTGATGCGTTCCTACGGAATCGTCATTGGCTATCTCAACAAGGTTGGTTTGGCAGCTCGCGATCCTTTCGATTGTCCTGAAGCCGACCGCATGCGTCGTCGCTAAACTTTTTACATGGCAAAAAAGCAAGCAGAACCTGAGCTCATCCGTCCTGGCATCGTGCCTGGATTAGCTGGGGTTACCGCAATGTTTATCGGTATGGGTCTCTACGGCTCTGAGTGGTACATCACCATCTTGTTCGTGGTCAGTATCTTGGCAGCCATCCTCGCTGTGTTCACCTGGCAGTGGGCTAATCCCAAGAAGTGGATCTTTCTCCCACTGTTCTTGTTGATCGCCATTTATTGGAATCCCATCGTCCGATTGACTGATGGGATTACCCCAGGTATCCAATGGTGGATGCTTCTTCAGACAGCTGCAGCTGCCACATTCTTCCTCGGCGGCTTCCTGATTAAGACGCCAGCTCCGAAGTAGTAGACTAAATCCGCACCACAACCTTCGTTTCTACTGTCGCCGGCGCTAACGCGTGATGCGCGAGGTACCTTCTGGGGGAGGTGCAGTTTGGGGCATGACGCAAGCACTGCTTGTTCGTGATGTCATCGTTTCTTTAGTCATGGAGACCAAGTGGCCCGTACCGGCACTCGTCGTAACACCCTCGATAACTCGGGGCTCATCCCTATCCTCGCCCGCAAGGTGCGCGAGGTAGAAGCAAAAGCTCAGACTGGTAAGAAGGTTGGTCCCACCAACCGCACCAAGTTCCAGGTCATTGCTTTCCTCGTTCGTGAAGAGCGCGCACGCGTCAAGGGTGACGCAGCGTTGACTGATTCTTCACGTGCAGAACAGCTCAAGCGCCTTGATGGTGTTGCCACCATCTTGGCAAAAACCGCTGCACGCGACACCTCGCTGATCCAGCTTCTCGAAGTAGACCACGCAACCAGTCCTGTGGCGCAGAAAATGCGCCGGGACTGGCTGGTTGAATCCGGCGCAGAGATCAACCCCGAAGACCTCATCATCACCACCGAGCAGGCCAAGCCTGTTCAGGAGTTCGCTCCCGAACTTGCTGAGAAGCAGGTTCTTCCGCTTTCCGTGAAGGCTCGTTTGAAGTCCAGCCCGTTCCTGGAGCCTGACTTCTCTAAGCCCACCACGGGTTCTATTCCTGTCATGCGCTTGTCGAACTGGGAGCTGCTTGGCCCCTTGTTCAAGTCGTTTGAAACAGGTGCTGGCGGCGGCTCTGCCTGCATGGAGATGCCTGCTGTTCCTAAGTTTGATCGCTTCTCGCCTCAGGGGCGCGAACTCATGCCACACCAGATTCGCTTCATCGAGAGTGTGAAGGAAGGTCACCGCACCTTCCTCCTCGCCGATGAACCAGGTCTGGGAAAGACGGCACAGTCCCTCATTGCGGCGTCTGTTGCAAACGCCTTCCCTCTCCTTGCCATCGTTCCTAACGTGGTCAAGATGAACTGGGCGCGTGAAGTTGAGCGCTGGATCCCTGGTCGCAAGGCAACCGTTATTCACGGTGACGGAACAGACGTTGACGCCTTCGCAGATGTCTTTATCGTGAACTACGAAGTTCTGGACCGTCACCTCTCCTGGATTGGCCAGATGGGCTTCAAGGGCATGGTTGTTGACGAAGCACACTTCATCAAGAACCTCACTTCTCAGCGCTCCAAGCACGTGCTTGCACTCGCTGACCGCATCGTGGCGCGCACTCCAGGCCACAACCCCTTACGTATTGCGCTGACTGGTACGCCGCTGATCAATGACATCGATGACTTCCGCGCTATTTGGAAGTTCCTCGGCTGGATTGACGGCGAGAAGCCATCGGCTGAACTCACCGCCAAGCTTGAGGCAACCGGTCTCACCCCTGCAGACCAAAGCTTCTATGCCTCTGCTCGCGAAACCGTGGTGTCCATGGGTATTGTCCGTCGTCGCAAGATTGACGTGGCCAAGGACCTTCCTGCCAAGCGCGTGGTTGACCTGCCCGTTGAACTCGATGATGAACTCGGTAACTCGATCAAGGCTGCTGAAGCGGAACTGGCTAAGCGCCTGCTTGAGCGTTACAACCGCTTCACCGTCACCGGTAACTTCCGTGGTTCCACCACAGAGCTCATCCGTATGGTTGCCCAGCAGGAGCTGGACGAATCTAAGGGCCAGAAGACTGGCGAGAACGTCTTCACCATGGTGCGCAAGATTGGTCAGGCCAAGGCTGGACTTGCTTCTGACTACGCAGCTCAGCTTGCACGTTCAGTAGGCAAGGTTGTCTTCTTCGCGAAGCACATCGACGTGATGGACACCGCAGAACGTGCCTTTGCTGCCCAGGGCATCAAGTCTGTTTCCATTCGTGGTGACCAGACCACTTCTGCTCGCCAGGATGCTATTGACGCCTTCAACAAGGACGAGTCCGTTCAAGTTGCCGTGTGTTCACTCACCGCTGCTGGTGTTGGTTTGAACCTGCAGGCATCTTCCAACGTGGTTCTGGCAGAACTGTCCTGGACATCTGCTGAGCAAACCCAGGCAATTGACCGCGTTCACCGTATTGGTCAGGAAATGCCTGTTACCGCATGGCGCATCATCGCTGCCCAGACCATTGACGCGAAGATTGCCGAGCTCATCGACAGCAAGCGTGGACTTGCTGCTCGTGCCCTCGAGGGTGAAGAGATTGAAGCAGGCTCGCAGGATTCCATCCAGCTCGATGCTTTGGTTCACATCCTTACTCGTGCAATCGCGTCTCAGTACGCCTAGCCTGTAACCATGAACGAGTGGCTCACCGCAGCGGGCGCAGGTCTGCTGGCTGGTGGAGCCCTGTTCGTGGGCGCTCTCATTGCATGGTTTGTGAACGTGCCCTCACGGGTCGTGGCCAGTGTGATGGCGTTTGGTGCGGGAGTTCTCATCTCGGCACTCGCCTTTGACTTGGTCGGCGAGGCTATGGCCGAGTCTGGCCTCTGGCCGACCGTCTCCGGTTTTGCTGTGGGAGCGATTGTTTATGTGGGCGTGAATGTCCTGCTTGATCGTCTCAACGCTCGAAACAAAAAAGGTTCAGCAGAAGGCCCCGGAACCGGCACGGGTATTGCTGTGGGAGCACTGCTCGACGGTGTGCCCGAGTCCATGGTGTTGGGGCTGTCCATGCTTGGAGGTCAGGGAGTCAGTATTCCGATTCTGACCGCGGTCATCATTTCGAACCTTCCCGAAGGTCTTTCCAGCACAGCTGAGCTCAAGGCAGCGGGAAGAAAACCACGCTTCGTCTTCGCTTTGTGGGGAGGCATTGCTCTCGCTGCAGCGATCTCCAGCCTTTTGGGTTTCACTATCTTGGCTGATGCTCCCGTTGAGCTCACCGGCTTCATTACATCTCTAGCCGCTGGTGCCATGCTGGCCATGATCAGTGACACCATGATTCCTGATGCATTCCGCAAGGCTCACAACTACACGGGCCTGCTCGCCACTCTTGGTTTCTTGACCAGCTTGGTTATTCACCAGCTGGCCTAGTCACTAGTGCTCGTCCCAGAAGGTGGCGAGAAGCTGTGCTGAGGTGTGAGTGCGGTCAGCGTGAGCTGAGTGTCCTGCATTCGCCACAACCCAATAATCAGCTCCCAGCTGTTCAGCCATTTCTCGCTGCATCTCGATAGGCCAAGCGTCATCGTTGGCGCCGTGGGAGACAAGAACGGGGATGCCGGTGCGCGACAGCTCCACAGTTCGGTCGACCTGGTCAATGAGAATGTTGATTCCAGCTTCGAGCTGGGCAGGGTTAGTGCTCATCAGGCGGTCGTAGTAGTACTGCTCAATGATGTTGAGCTCACCCTTGATATCTGCCTCGGGATCTTTACCTGCAGCGAGCTGGCTGCCGACGTAGTACGCACGTGGACCATGCTCCAGAAGGCCATAGCGCTGCTCTAGCAAGTCACCACCCATATTTCTGGGGCCTGAATTCCACATGGTCAAGCTGGCGAAAGGGGAGTGGTCCTGAAGAACAGCCTCGATGGAGACAACACCACCGAAGCTGTGGCCCAACAGGTGAACATCGTTACCAAGCTCAAGCTTGCTAATGATGTCGTGAATATCTGCACCCAGGCGTTCTAATGCATAGCCGTCGGTGTTGTCAGGGCCTTCGGACAGGCTCTGTCCACGCTGGGAAAAAGCGACGACTTTATAGCCACGCTCAGAGAGGGGCTGCAGTAATCCATTGAATGTGTCTGCCGAGCTGGTGTAACCGGGAACGAGCAGTGCCGTTCCGATACGTTCACCCTGTGGCTCAATGGTGATGGTGGCGAGGTGGTAGCCATCAATCTCAACGCTTCCTCGAATCGCACGTTCAGGAAGTTGCTGGGCCAGAGAGATTCCCTGTGCTTCGAGTTCAACACTGTTGAGGGGCAGCTTTGCAGACATAACCCCATGCTACGACCGAGTACTTGCCCGAGCCTAAGTTGAATGAGAAAAGTCTCAGGGAAGAACTTTCGACTAGTTAACGAGAGTTAGAGAACCCTGATTTACGTAAATGCAGAGAAATCTTTAACTTAGTTACTAGCTAGGGTTGCTGAGAAAGCCCGGAGATGTCACTATCGACAGAACTGGGGTTTTGAGCAAACGTCATGTGGACAACAACTCAATCCTGTTACCCCTTCTTGTTTTTGACAATCACACAGAAAAGGCCCTTGTGGATCCTCTATTCGTCGTCGTGCTCGTTGTAGCACTCGCGCTTTTCTTTGACTTCACCAACGGTTTCCATGACACAGCAAACGCCATGGCAACCCCGATCGCTACTGGTGCTCTCAAGCCTCGAACAGCGGTTCTTATCGCAGCGGTATTGAACCTTGTTGGTGCGTTCCTTTCCACCGCAGTGGCTAAGACCATCTCGGTTGACCTCATCAACGAGGACGTCACAATCAAGGTGGAAATGATCTTCGCCGGTTTGTGCGGAGCAATCCTGTGGAACCTCACCACCTGGATTTTGGGACTTCCTTCCTCTTCTTCACACGCACTATTTGGTGGCCTGATCGGTGCTGCAATCGCGAGTGCAGGTTTTGACGCAGTGAACTTCATCAAGGTTGTTGAGAAGGTTATTCTTCCTTCTCTGTTCGCTCCCGTGATTGCTGGTATTGCTGCTTATCTTGCAACTAAGCTCGCGTACATCATCACCGCCCGTTCGCAGGCAGAGCGTGCGCGTACCGGAATTGGCACAGGCCGTTCACGCTTCCGTACCGGTCAGATCTTCTCGTCTTCATTGGTTGCTCTCTCGCACGGTACAAACGATGCTCAGAAGACCATGGGTGTTATCACTCTGGTGCTGATTACAGCTGGAGTGCTGGGTAAGGACAGTGGCGTTCCACTCTGGGTCATGATTGCAGCAGCTCTTGCTATTGCTCTGGGAACTTATATGGGTGGTTGGCGCATCATCAAGACAATGGGAACTGGTCTTTCTGAGATCAAGCCAGCACAGGGTCTTGCCGCTGAAACGGCAACCGGTGTCACCATCCTGGCGTCGACAAACCTTGGCTTCGCTCTCTCCACCACTCAGGTAGCTTCTGGTTCCGTTATCGGTGCCGGGCTGGGTCGTAAGGGCGGCACCGTCCGTTGGAGCAAAGCAAGCCACGTTGTGGGCGCATGGTTCCTAACTCTTCCAGCAGCAGCCATTGTGGGTGCATTCGCTGCGTGGATTGCAGGAACTGGCCCATTCGGAATTCTCATTGATGCCGTGCTCGTGACTGGTGTCATTATTGCTTTGTTCCAGATCAGCAAGCGTAACGCTGTCACTCACACAAACGTCCTCTCTGAGGTTGAAGGTGCGAGCGAGATCGTAGAAACTCCTGCACAGCGTCGCCGTGCAGAGAAAGCTGCCAAGCTTGCTGCCAAGAAAGAAGCAGAAAAGGCCGCGAAGGAAGCAAAGAAGAACAAGAAGGGCAAGAAATAATGACTATCGCTTGGGATGCATTCCTGTCTGTTGTTATCGCTTCTGTAGGCGGAGCAGCCGTTATCGTTTCGCTCTACTCACTTGGTGTTCGTTTCGTCACTGATGCAGAGCTGCTGGCTCCTAAAGCGGCCAAGGGTGATGGCTCAGCTGTGCGTAAGGAATCTTTTTTCCGCAGCATTGCTTACATCTGCTTCACACTTTGTGCCATTGCAGTGCTCTATGAGATCTACTTGATCATTCCGTTCTTCCATAAATAAGTCCGGAATATCGACATCACCCCCTCGTGCAAGCGAGGGGGTGATGTTGTTAACCCCTATATGTGGTGGTGAGGGATAAAGAAATTCACTTCAAGTTGTGGTTAAGACTTTCCGGCGAAAAACTCAAGGCAAACTCTCAGGCAGGTTATGGTTGAACCTGTAGTTCCCTCATCCCTACTCAAAAAGGAGAACGGTTTGTCGTCCTCGACCACCGAAAAGCCCAAGTCAGGCTTCTCAGCAACACTCGATCGCTACTTCGAAATCACCAAGCGTGGATCCACCATTGGTACGGAGTTCCGCGGCGGTCTCGTCATCTTCATGACGATGGTTTACATCATCATCCTGAACCCCATCATCTTGGCTTTCAGCCCCGACGTTAACGGAAACGTTATCGGCGGCGGCGCAGCTGACGCATTCGAATTCGCACCTCAGGCAATCGCTTCGGCAACTGCACTGGCTGCAGGTCTGATGACCATCGCATTCGGTTTCGTCGCACGTCTGCCATTCGCTATTGCAGCTGGTCTGGGTATCAACTCATTCCTCGCAGTAACTCTGGTCAAGGACGTCACCTGGCAGGAGGCCATGGGCCTCGTCGTCATCGACGGAATTATCATCCTCATCCTCGCGGTCACTGGTCTGCGCACCATGATCTTCACCGCAGTTCCTGCTGCACTGAAGACCGCGATCACCGTGGGTATTGGTCTCTTCATCGCATTCATCGGTCTCGTTGACGGTGGTCTTGTTCGTCGCACTGACGTTGGCCCCGTTCCAGTTGGACTCGGTGTTGGCACCGACCACGGAATTGGTCTCCCCACCACCATCTTCATCATTGGTGTTCTCACCATTGGTGTTCTCATGGCAATGCGTGTTCGTGCAGCAATCTTGATCGGTCTGATCTCGACCACCGTTATCGCCATCATCGCTGAAGCACTCTTCCCCGTAGGCGGCAAGTTCGTCAACGGTGAGTTCGTGACCCCCTTCGGTTGGGACACCACCATTCCTGGTCTGCCCACCAGCATCTTTGCTGTTCCTGACTTCTCCACCATTGGTGAAGTAAGCCTCTTCGGTTCCTTCGAGCGCATCGGTGCACTTGCTGCAATCATGCTCGTGTTCACCCTCGTGTTCTCGAACTTCTTCGACGCAATGGGCACCATGACCGGTCTGTCCAAGCAGGCTGGCCTTGCTGACAAGGACGGTAACTTCCCACGTCTGAAGTCCGCACTGGTTGTTGAAGGTGCTGGTGCTGTTGTTGGTGGTTTCACCTCGACCTCTTCCAACACCGTCTACATCGAGTCTGCTTCCGGTATCGCCGGTGGTGCTCGCACTGGTCTGGCTAACATCGTCACCGGTGTGCTGTTCCTGGTTGCAATGTTCTTCGCACCTCTGACCTCTGTAGTCCCCATCGAGGTTGGTGCTTCGGCACTGGTCATCGTTGGTGCACTCATGATGTCTCAGGTTGTTGACATTGACTGGAAGGACTGGAGCATCTCGTTCCCTGCCTTCCTGACCATCATCATGATGCCTTTCACCTACTCGATCGCAAACGGTATCGGTATCGGCTTCATCACCTGGGTCATTGTCCGCGCATTCGCTGGCAAGGCTAAGGAAATCCACCCAGTGCTCTGGATCGTTGCAGCTGGCTTCGTGCTCTACTTCGTAGCAGCACCGCTCTCCGCAGCATTCGGCGGCTAGTAAAGAATCACTCGCACAAGCGGGAGAGCCTTCGGGTTCTCCCGCTTGTCGTTTAACCAGATGTGGATAACTCCAGAGGCAGTTATCTCAACCTGAGTAAGTTTCCTCACATGCGTGTGAAACCTCTCATTGCCATCCCACTTATTGCTCTCGCCCTTGCGGGGTGCTCGACTCAACAGCCAACACAAGAAACAAGCACTGCTGCTGCTCAAGAACAGCCTCTCTTCTCTAGCGACGAAGAAGCACTGGCTGCAGCACAAGCTGCGTATGCCAACTACCTCGAGGTCTCAGATCAGATAGCGAGAGATGGCGGGGCTAATCCTGAGAGGTTGAAGGGGTTGGTTTCCTCTCAGCTTTTTGAGGAGCAAAAGGCAGGTTATTTGGACGTCAAGAGCAGTGGCTTATTGGCGCAAGGGTCTAGTCATTTCGATAACTTTTCAATTCAAAGCGCGAGCGCTGATTCAATTTCAAACTACGTTTGCTTGCGTCTTTCTGAGATAAGAGTTATTGATGATTTGGGTACCGATGTAACTCCATCGGGTAGAAATGACAATTTGCCCTTGGAACTTAGGTGGCAAGCCATTGGAGGAAAATTAGTCCTCGAAAAGAGTGAAGTGTGGACAGGCCAAAACTTCTGTTTATAGTTCTAGCTTTCCTTGGATTAACTTTTGGATTTAGCGATGTTGCCCATGCGGCGACTGCAAATTGTCAATCCCAGAATGCTGTTTTTTCCGGCTGCACTGGTGCCCAAACCTCCAACAACTCAGTTGATGTCTGGGCTAGGTCAACAACACCAGGCGGTTCATCCACTGTCGTGACGCCTGCTGGTAGATCAACAGGAAGTCGATCAACTGTCGTTCGCCCTGTTTACTACCCTTCTTCGTTGGCGTTTAGGTGTCTTGGGTTGATTTCACCTTCTCCTCAATGTCAGCGAACCCCTGCTGCTCCAGCACCTGCCCCTGCGACAGTGACTTATGCACCTGTCACCCTTTCGGACCTCGCGAACTTTGTTCCCCAAGCCGCCTCGTTAACTTCTCAGCCACGTGGGTGGACTGTGGCGAATCTCAATACCAACTTCATTGCTGGGGCTTCTACTCATGTTGTGGGTGGGTCTTTGTTTGGCCGCTCAGCCGAGGTTCGGTTCACGCCACATGCTTACGACTGGAACTACGGAGATGGTGGAACCCAAACAACTTCGGTTGCCGGTGCTCGCTGGGATACTCTCGGAATGCGTGAATTCTCTCCAACTTCGACAAGTCATGTTTATGGATCTGAAGGAAGTTTCACTACATCTGTCGCAGTTCGTTATGGGGCAGAGTATCGCGTGGGCGGGGGAGCCTGGATTCCCGTCTCAGGCGAGGTTTCTAGTGCAGCAACGACCACTGTGGTGATTGTGCAAAATGCAGATACTGTCTTGGCTGCACGGGATTGCACGGCAGGTCGAACAGCTCCTGGCTGTTAGCCTGAGAAGGCACTTGAGGCCAGGTGTTTCTGCTCAATAAACACTCAGATAACACTCAGGCTGGTCATAGGATTCCCACAGACTTGTGCGGAATGCTGAAAGTGCTTGAAAGGAGCTTCTCGAATGACTGAGAACAACGACAAAGGAATTCCCGAGTACTTTTTCCCACCCGTGGGAGATGCCACTCCACCACCAGCAGCACCAGCTGCTGAACAGGTAGTTCCTGAAACGTTTGTTGGACCAGCAGCAGTTCGTGAGCGCAAGCAGAGCAAGGTTGCCCCACTCGTCGCCGTGGCAGTAGCTGCCGCATTGGTCGGCGGAATTGCCGGAGCCGGTGTTGCCACCGTGATGGGTGGCCAGAACGCTACAAACACAGCGTCAAACACCATTCAAGGCATCACCATCAATGATTCTGAAGAAGTATCAACGGTCACTGCGGTGGCAGCGAAGGCTTCCCCGAGCGTTGTCACCATTGCTGTGACGGGCACAGAGGGTTCTGGAACCGGATCTGGTGTCATTTTGAACAAGGAAGGCTACGTCCTCACCAATAACCACGTGGCAACCCTTGATGGTGCTGCATCAGATGCAAAGATCACCGTTCAAGACAACGACGGGAACATTTACCCTGCCACCATCGTGGGAACTGACCCGACAGTGGACATGGCTGTGCTGAAGATTCAGAGCGAAAGCACCTTCACCCCGATTGAATGGGCTGATTCCAGCAAACTCAACGTGGGTGACCTCACCATTGCGCTGGGTGCTCCACTTGGCCTTGCTGGCACGGTCACCACAGGAATTGTTTCTGCACTCAACCGATCCATTCAGGTTGCAAGCTCGTCCGTTCCTGATTCCTCGGGTTCTGACTCCGGTAGTGGAGATAGCTCTAATCCCTTCAACTTCGACTTTGGTCAAGGACAGAGCCAGGCCCAAACCCAAAGTGCTTCCATCTCCATCCCTGTGATTCAGACAGATGCTGCCATCAACCCAGGTAACTCGGGCGGTGCTCTCCTTGATTCCAAGGGTCGCCTGATCGGTATCAACGTCGCTATTGCGAGCGCGGGATCCTCTGAAGGTCAGTCCGGAAGCATTGGTGTGGGTTTCGCACTTCCTTCCAACCTTGCCAAGCGCGTGTCTACTGAACTCATTGAGAACCAGAAGGCCTCTCACGGTCTCCTTGGTGCTCAGGTCTCAGATGCCGCCACCAAGGATGGCAGCACCGCTGTTGGTGCCTTCATCGAGAAGGCCGTTGATGGCGGCGCTGCTGCTGCAGCCGGTATTAAGGCCGGAGATATTGTGACTCAGTTCAATGGTGTTCGTGTGACGGACGCTAACGACCTGACCGCTTTGGTTCGCACCGCTGCGGGTGGTTCGGAAGCAACTGTCGTGATCAACCGTGACGGTAAGCAGCAGACAATCAAGGTTCAGCTCGGCACACTGAAGTAGCTGGGGAAACGGCCAGCTCTTGGTAACCTAGAACTCGGCCTTCTACTCAAGGACCCCATGTCTGCTCTTGGCTCCGCGCCCATCCCAGCAACGCCCTTACCTGGCGTTTCTTATGTGATGCCTGTCCTCAATGAGGTCACCCACATTCGTGCTGCGGTGGCGAGCTTGCTCGAGCAGGATTACGCCGGGCCGATGGAAGTGACCCTTGCGTTGGGACCCAGCTCGGACGGCACTAATGAGCTCGTTGCCCAGATGTGTGCTGAAGATTCGCGGATTCACTCTGTAGATAACCCTGCGGCTGCGACCCCGGTGGGAATGAACCTGGCAATCAAGGCCTCGAACTTTCCCATTGTGATTCGGGTAGATGCACACTCGGTGCTGCCCAATGACTATGCCAGCATCGCTGTAGAAACCTTGCTTCGCACTCAGGCAGACAACGTGGGCGGCATCATGGATGCCCAAGGAACCACGCCTTTTGAACGTGCTGTGGCACGCGCCTATGACACCAAGGTTGGCTTGGGTGGAACTCCGTTCCACGTGGGTGGCAAGGAAGGTCCTGTCGACACGGTCTACCTGGGTGTCTTCAATCGTGAAAGCCTGCTCAAAGTGGGCATGTTCAACGAGGAGATTCGTCGCGGCCAGGACTGGGAACTCAACCGTCGTTTCCGTGACGCAGGTGGCCTGGTCTGGTTTACCCCCAAGCTCAAAGTTGTGTACCGACCACGCACCTCGGTGAAGGCACTGGTCAAGCAGATGTACTCCACGGGCTTGTGGCGTGGTGAACTCTCCAGGCGCTTTGGAAGTGGCCTGCGCTACTTTGTTCCACCTGCAATGGTGATGGCAACTGCGCTAGGAATCATTACCGGCCTGCTGGGATTCACCCTCGGTTGGGTTGTGCCAGCGGTTTATGTGGCATTCGTACTTGTTTCCACCGCGGTTTATGGCCGGGGTATGGGGGTTAAAGGACTCTTGTGGTTCCCGCTTGTACTTCCCTGTATTCACTTCGCATGGGGTGTAGGTTTCATCATGAGTTACACCAGACTCACCTCCAACATCGCCGGCAAGAGCGGAAGGTAAGACGTGGATAAGCCCACCTCTCTCGCTCAGCTGCGCGAAGTTACTCAACCACCTGAGGTGCGTACGCGTGCCAACGCAGAGCACTGGGTAGCTCACCTGTATTTGCGTGACCTTTCGCCCTATGTCACGTGGGTTTTGCTCAAGACACCTATCTCTGCCAACGGTGTGACCGGGCTCATGATCCTCACCGGCTGGGCAACGGCAGCTGCATTACTCATCCCGGGAATCTGGGGACCAGTTCTTGCCTTGGTCTTGGGGCAACTCCAAATGCTTATTGACTGCTGCGATGGGGAAGTTGCGCGCTGGCGCAAAACCAAGAGCCCAGCAGGACACTTCCTGGACGCAGTGGGTCACTACACAACTGAGGCACTGATTCCCCTTGCACTTGGTTTGCGTGCTGCCGGATTTGCAGATAACTCTCGCCCCATTGACTGGATGTGGGTTGCCCTCGGTGCATTCTTGGCCATCGTCATCATCTTGAACAAGGTGCTCAACGATTTGGTGCGAGTGGCCCGAGCTATGTCCGATTTGCCCAAGTTGGCAGATGCCAAGGGAGCTAATGCTCCACGACCCGGTGTTGTTGCGAAGCTTCGCCGCATGGCCCGTTTTGTTCCCTTCCACCGCATTTACCACTCGGTGGAGCTGACCATCATTGCCTTTATTGCCGCGGTTGTTGGTCTGGCTGTGGGAGAACTTCAGGTCAGCCAGATACTGGTTGCTGTATTACTGCCATTGTCTGTCCTTGCCATTATTGGCCACTTTGTCGCCATCATGACGAGCTCCCGTGTCCGGGCTGCCTAGTCACTCAGAAATCGGCGTTCGACCTCGTGTGGGCGTCGTTGTGCTCACGATGGGACAGCGCCCTGAAGATCTTTCCCGCGCCCTCAAGAGCGTGCTCGCTCAACAACTTGTGATCCTTGACATTGTGGTGGTGGGTAATGGCTGGCGACCTGAATTTCTCTCTGCTGGGGTTCGTGGTCTTTTTCTTCCAGAAAACTTAGGTATTCCTGCCGGTCGCAATGCCGGCGCCGCCAAGGTTTCCGGCGAATACATCTTCTTCCTCGACGATGATGCCGAGTTGGCGGATCCACTCTTCCTGTCCGAAGGCATTAGAAAGCTCCACGCAGATTCTTCGCTGGGTTTGATTCAGCCACGAATCACAGATCCAACGGGCAAAACGACACCGCGTCGCTGGATTCCTCGCTTACGCAAAGGAGAGGCGACCGACTCCAGCTACGTGTTCTCCGTGCTGGAAGCAGCGGTGTTGATGCCCACACGTGTCTTCGAAGACATCGGCGGCTGGGGAGATCCCTACTTCTATGCCCACGAGGGAATTGAGCTTGCGTGGCGAGTATGGAACGCAGGAAAAACGGTGTGGTACGCCGGTGACATGGTGGTCCACCACCCGGTCACCAGCCCCACCAGACACGAAACCTACTACCGCCTCAATGCTCGAAACCGGGTGTGGTTGGCCAAGCGCAACCTTCCGTGGGTTCTGGTTCCGTTCTATGTGCTCTCCTGGACGGGGGTTCAGTTAGTGCGCTCACTTCGGAACCGTGGTGCAGGTTTGAAGCCGTGGTTTTCAGGCTGGGTCGAAGGTTGGCGTGAAAATCCTGGAGGCCGCGTCGGTATGCGCTGGCTTACCGTGGCTCGCATGACCAAAGCTGGCCGTTTTCCAATTCTCTAGTCGTAACCGACTTATTCTTCGCAAGTTAGGCTAATTTCATGGGTTTGATTCAAGATGCGCGTTCGGCAACAACGTTGCTCTCCAAAGCACTTCAGGGTCGTCTGAGGCGCAAAGAACTTGCTCGCAAGCTTGCAGAAAACCCACTTCCTGAGCACAACTTCAAAGTGGGAGTGTATTTCGCCGATGGTGAAGTCAACCTGTACCAAGTGCGCCAGTGGTACAAGCCGCTCGAGGAGTTGGCAAAGACGTGGCCTGTTGTGATTTTGAGTCGTAACACTTTGGGCGCACTCAAGATGCTCGATGAATCACCGGTCCCTGTTGCGTATGTGCGCACCGTCGTGGATTTGGAAGAGTTCATCGCCGACCAAGATTTGCATGTGATTCTCTACGTCAATCAGAACGCCCGTAACTTCCAGATGTTCCGTTACGGAAGTCGTTTCCACGTATTCATCAACCACGGTGAATCCGACAAGATGTACATGACGACCAACCAATTCAAGGCCTATGACTACAGCCTGATTGCCGGTGATGCGGCCCGTGAACGTCTCGGTCGTGTGCTCTGGGACTACGACTTTGATAAGAGGGCAATCCCTATTGGCCGTCCTCAAGCCGACCATTACACCGGAACTGTTCCCTTCGAGCCTGATGGTCGCGAAGTGGTGCTCTATGCCCCCACCTGGGAGGGTGACCGCCCTGCTGCAGCCTATGGCTCAGTTGAAACTCACGGACTTGCCCTCGTGGAAGCACTCATCGCGACCGGACGTCACCGTGTGATCTATCGCCCCCACCCCCGCAGTGGTGCTGTGGACTTTGACTACGGTCAAGCTAACGATCAAATCAAGGCATTGTTGCGCCGGGCCAACTCTCATGACCCAGCTGCCAAGCACATTGTGGATGAAGGCGCTGAATTAGGTTGGCAGCTCTCTGTTGCCGATATGGCCATCGTGGATATTTCCGCCATGGTTTATGACCGACTCGCTGCAGGCAAGCCACTGATCATTACCCGCCCTGTCAACCCCGAAGCAGAAATCGATGAAGGTGGCTATCTCAGTGACTGTGAATGGTTGACCGCAGATCAGGCAGGACAGATTGTCACGCAGATTGACGCCATCGAACATGATCCTGAGGCACAGGCACGACTTGCTCGCTGGTGCAAGCACTACTTCGGAGACATCACTCCAGGTGTTCCGACCAAGCGTTTCCATGATGCCATCGAGCACTTGATGAATGAATGGGACAAAAACGCGAAATTGCACGCCTCCGACTAATTCTCAAACGCGCTACTCCGGCTTGTTTCCGCGGGAGTGTCAGTGGTTCGCAGTAGCGTGGGGATGTGGCTAAAACGGGGTTTGTGCAGCGTGAAATTGCACCCGTGCGCCCTTTTGCCCCTGACCTCATTCAGTCGCAGATTATCGAGCTTCCCCGTGACCAGTCAGCAGTCATTCTGGGTGCTCCAGGGACGGGAAAGACACAAGTCCTAACCGAACTCGTTGCAGCACGCGTTGCTCAGGGTGTGAACCCAGACAACATTGTGGTGTTGAGTCCTCATCGTGTTGCTGCCGGTCGCCTTCGCAATTCCTTGGGCCTGAGGTTAGCGCGAGCGACCAATGGCGCACTAGCTCGCACTCCTGGTTCGCTCGCGTTTTCCCTCGCAGGTGAACATGCACTGGCATCGGGCCAGAGTGCTCCGCGAATGCTGACCGGAAGCGAGCAGGACAGCATCATTGCTGAGTTATTGCTGGGCCATATCGAAGATGGAACGGGGCCTGCCTGGCCTGACCCACTTGTTGCTGAAGTGCGCCAGCGCCGCGCCTTCCGCAGTGAACTGCGTGATCTCTTTGCGCGCAGCACCGAGGCTGGATGGACACCAACAGAACTTCGTGCGCAAGGACTCTCCCGAGAACATCCCGAGTGGGTTGCCGCAGCAGAATTCTGGAATGAATATCGCGAGGTACTAGCTGGTTTCCGGACAGAATCTTTTGATGCTTCCGAAATCTTGGCAATTGGCGCAAATGTTCTCGCAGAGCCTGCTGTGATGCCTGATGTGGAACTCGTTCTTGTCGATGATGCGCAGGAGCTCACCTGGGGTGCTGTCAGGATGTTGAAAGCCTTTGCCGCCCGTGGAGTTCCTGTCATTGTTTTTGGTGACCCTGACATCACCACCACTACCTTCCGAGGGGCTGTACCCAATTTCCTGGGACGTTTTGCCGTTGAGTTAGGAATCCCTGCCGAACGATCACTCACCTTCGTACTCGAATCTGTGTATCGTCACGGCCCTGCAATTCGCACTGCTGTGCACAAAATCACAGAGATGGGTTCGGCAGAAGCCGGTGCGCAACGCAAAGCACTCTCCGTGGTGGACAATGCTGTTTCTCAGCCGGTGAGCGTCATTGAACGTCCGTCACGCGTGGCCGAAACCACCGCTATCGCGAGGGAACTCCGCGAAAAGCACATTCTCGGCTCCACGCCATGGTCTCAGATGGCAGTTGTGGTGCGCACCAGCTCGCTGGTGCCGCAGATAGCTCGCGCACTTGCTGTGGCAGAAGTTCCCACGAAGACGTTGCTTTCGGAACGTTCCTTGAAAGAACACCCTGCTGCGCTGGATCTCATCGCCGCCATCGCTGTGGCGATGGGCCGGATGGAACTCACTCCCAACGTGGTCAACGATTTATTGACCTCACCCATGGTGGGATTGACCGTCCTTGATCTTCGTAGATTGAGACTGGCATTACGCCACGATGAACTCGCTGCCGGGGGAGTGCGCACGGGTGAAGAGCTACTTATCGCCGCACTCGACCAACCTGCTGACCTTGTCACACTTGATTTCGCCCCTGCCCGCCGTGCTGCCCGTTTCGCAGAAACACTGCAGATGCTCCGAGCAGAGATTGCTGCCGGGAACTCGATCGAAGAGTTGCTCTGGACAACGTGGGAACGCAGCGGTTTGGCCAAGACCTGGGGCACTGAGGCACTCAGTGCCGGTCTTGTCGCTGATGATGCCAACCGAAACCTGGATGGTGTGATGGCGTTGTTCACCTCCGCCAAGAGATATGTCGAAAGATATCCAGATCGCCCTGCAGCCGAGTTCATTGCAGAGCTTTTGGATGCCGATGTTCCTGAAGATACTTTGGCCCCTCAAGCTCAAGCTGATGCAGTGTTGGTCTGCACCCCTTCGGCGTTGATCGGCACCGAGTTCGATGTTGTGGCAATTGCTGCCGTGCAAGAAAACCTGTGGCCAAACCTGAGGCCACGAGGTTCGCTTCTCCATGCTCAAGACCTCATGGGAGATTCCGTCGGCATTGAGGTTGATTTTGCAGCTTCTCGCAAGGAGGTCCTTGACGATGAGTTGCGTATGTTTGCGGTGGCCATCTCCCGTGCCCGGCAATCCGTGATTCTCACTGCGACAGCAAATGATGACACCTTGCCTTCGCCTTTCCTGAGGCGGATCGAAGCGGCTACAGGGATAAACCCTGAGGCTGTTCACGATTCTGAACGCAATGGGCTCAGTGAGTATCCGCTCACTCTGCGTGGTTTGGTGGGATCTCTGCGCAGGGCACTCACGCTGGCCCTGCGTCGAGGTGAGACCTCAGAACGCAGCGCCCAGCTTGCACATGCTTTGGCCAGACTTTCTGCTGCCGAGATTCCAGGTGCTTCACCTACGCAGTGGTATGGCTTACGTGAACCTTCAACAGATGCACCTCTTGTTGATCTCAGTGAGGATGGAAACACGGTTTCCGTGTCACCGTCCAGGCTTGAAACATGGGAAAAGAATCAGCTCGCCTGGTTTATTGAATCCGTTGTAGGGCGAACCTCAAGCTCTGCCCAAGGCATCGGCACCATCGTGCACAAAGTCATGGAAGACGCCAGCGCAGATGATTCAATGCCGATCGACGCAGACTCACTCTGGGCAGCAGTAGATGCACGTTGGCATGAACTTTCGTTCGATGCAGAATGGCTGAGCACGGGCGAGCGCCGTCGAGTTCGCAAAATGGTTGCTGCGGTGTCGGAGTACTTGCAGAACTTCCAGAGTGACGGAAAGACCCTGCTCGCTACAGAAGGTGGGTTCACCCTGGAGTTGGGGAAAGCAACCCTGCGCGGTTACATCGACCGCATTGAGCAAGACGCTATTGGACATGTCGTGATCGTGGATCTCAAGACAGGGAAGTATGAGCCTCGTGTGAAAGATCTTCCCGAGCATGCTCAGCTTGCCTGTTACCAATTAGCACTCACCGAAGGAGTACTCACAGATGTGCCCGAGGGGTCACGTAATGGCGGAGCAAAACTCATCTACGTGACGAACGGCACCAAGGGCAAGCTCTACAAAGCTATGGAACAAAAGCCCTATGACGAGAGCGAATTGGCCACCATCCGTGAACGTATTGAGACCGCAGCCCAAGGTATGGCAGGTAACGAATTCACGGCACCGATTGTGATCGAAGAAGAGCGCGGCAAGCCCCACACTCGATACGAATTCCGCATACATACAGCCCCGGCGGTGTCGGCATCATGAGTGATTTCCACATCAGCGCCTTAGAGCTGGCACGTCGTCTCGACCAACCAGATCCCACGCCAGAACAGCAAGCCATCATCGAAGCTCCACTCGAGCCTGCTCTTGTCATCGCGGGTGCGGGAAGTGGCAAGACTGAAACCATGGCCAACCGTGTGGTGTGGCTGGTGGCTAATGGCAAGGTCTCGGTCAATGAGATTTTGGGTATGACTTTCACTCGCAAGGCAGCTGGTGAACTCGCAGAACGTATCCGCAAGCGGGTAGCCAAACTGGTTGCGGAAAAGGTTGTCCCGCTCGAGATGGATGAGCTCGATCAAGCCACCGTCACGACCTATAACTCTTTTGCAAACCGTATTTATTCGCAGTATGCCGTGCTTATTGGGCGTGACCCCGATGCGACAGTGTTGGGTGAGGCAGCTGCCTGGCAGCTGGCCCGTTCTATCGCTCGTGAAGGAACGGGGGAAGTTCTCTCGGATCTCGACAAGAGCCTGGATGTACTCACCGAAGCGATACTTCGTCTATCCCGCGCCATCGCCGACAATGTGGCGGACCCTGCAGATATTGCAAGCTTTGCTCGCTCACTTGATGAGCACACCGTCAACATGCCTATCGATGGCCCTGGTAGTCGAAAGAGTGCTGCTGTTGATGCGTGGGTCAAGGCACGTGAAGTGGGAACGACACTGCCGGTGTTAGTTGACCTCGCGACCGAATTTGCTGCAGCCAAGCGCCGCCAAGGCCTCATTGAATACAGCGATCAGGTGGCATTGGCACTGGAAATCTGTCAACGCTTTGACAGCGTTGTGGCAGATTTCCGAAGTCAGTTCAAGGTTGTTCTCCTCGACGAATACCAAGACACCTCGGTTGTGCAAACGCAATTGCTCAGCCTGCTCTTTGCGCGGACACCTGTCATGGCCGTGGGAGACCCCCACCAATCAATTTATGGCTGGCGAGGCGCATCCGCAGACAATATTGAACAGTTTGGTGCTGCCTTTGGTGCCGGAGTAGAGCTCACCCCGACCTACTCGCTGGCGACAAGTTGGCGTAACCCGGTGGGTGTGCTCGATGCTGCAAACGTATTGGTTCGACCGCTTTCCGCCAAGACGCAGATCCCCGTCACGCAATTGCGTGCCAAGCCTGATGCGCCGCAAGGTGAGGTCGAACTGAGCGTCTCGGAAACGATCTATGACGAAGCCCAACAGGTGGCACTGTGGCTGAAGGATCGCGTTAATGATGAGACCACGTCAGCGATGCTGTGCCGTTCTCTCAAAGGCATTGAACCGTTCAAACGAGCATTAGATGAGCACGGAGTTCGGTATCACGTGGTGGGCCTTGGTGGCTTGCTCGATGAGCCGGTCATTGTGGACTTGGTGTGCACGCTGCGCGTTCTGCACGATGCCACTGCAGACTCTGAATTAGTTCGTCTACTGACTGGGGCCAGGTGGGCAATTGCACCTCGGGACATAGTGGGGCTCAGTGCTGTCGCGAGATGGATGAGTGAGCGCGATCATCGTCAGCAGCGCCTGAGCGAAGAAGTGCGCAATGCACTGCGTAACTCCGTTGTGTCTGAAGATGGTTCTTCTTTGGTTGATGCACTGGACTTTGTCGTGTCAGCACCTGAGAATCACAAGGTTTTGGAAAATCTCTCCGCTACCGGTCTGGCCCGACTCAAGCTGGCCGGGGAGCAGATCGCTCGTCTGCGTCGCCGAGTGGGTGTGGACTTACGCGAACTTGTCACGATTGCTCAGCAGGAACTCCTTCTGGATATCGAAGCGGTCGCGAATGAATCTGCTGCAACTGCGCTTTCCAGCCTTGAAGCGTTCATGGAACCCCTCAGTGCCTATGTTGACGGCGAAGACCGAGCAACGCTGGGTGGCTTCCTTAGCTGGCTGAAGGAAGCTGAAAGACGGGAACGCCTGAGCCCCCAATCTGCCCCTGCTGAGCCATGCACGGTCCAAATCATGACGATCCACGGTGCTAAGGGCTTGGAGTGGGACGTCGTGGCCATTCCTCGCATGGTCAAAGATGAGCTTCCCGGTAATCGCACTCGTGCCGAGAACTGGTTGGGATTTGGCCGTCTGCCTTTCCAATTCCGTGGTGACGCCTTGCATTTGCCCGTATTCAACTGGCGCTCGGCAACAACTCAGGTTGAGCTGGGGGAGAGTTACGACGAATTCGTCGAAGAGGTCCGCGTTCGCTATGACGATGAACAGCGCAGATTGGCATACGTGGCACTCACGCGCGCTAAGCACTCTCTGCTGCTTTCTGCCTCTTTCTGGTCCACACAGGTCACCCCACGACCTCCTGGACTATTCCTGCAAGAGCTAGCCGCTGCTGGGGTGTTCTCCGGGGAGCTTCCCCTTGCCCCTGAGAATGAAACCAATCCTCTCGGTGATGAGGAAGAGACTGTGACGTGGCCCTTGGATTCGCTTGGTTCTCGCAGAGATGTTGTTATGCGTGCCGCCGAAGCGGTCTATCTGGCTAGTCCCACCGTGCCAACGCCCTGGGATTCGGAAATTGATCTTCTTCTCGCTGAGCGTGATCGCAGATCGAATGCTGATGTAGAGATTCCGTTGCCTGAGCGAATTCCCGCCTCACGCTTCAAGGACTTCATCGAGGATCCACAGGCCGTTGCCCGGTCCTTGCGCAGGCCGTTGCCCGAACGCCCCTTCCGTGCCACTGCATTGGGAACCCTCTTCCACTCGTGGGTTGAAGAACGCTCTGCAGTTTCAAGCCACATCGACCTCGTCGACGCCCACCCGGGTGAACTCGACGGCTTAGATGCAAGCGCCCTCGTTTCTGCAGATGAGCAGACCCTACGGACATTGAAAGAAACCTTTGAACGCAGCCAGTGGGCCGCCCGAAAGCCTGTTGCTGTCGAGTTAGAAGTCAACGTTCCCTTTGGAAACAGCATCATCATTTGCAAGATTGATGCCATCTATGAAGTCGAAGGTTCTCACGGTCAACGCTTCGAAATCGTGGACTGGAAAACTGGCAAAGCTCCGAAAGATGCTGAAGATCTCGAGCTCAAGCAGTTCCAGCTCGCCCTCTATCGACTTGCCTATGCTCGCTGGTCGGGCGTTCCCGCCGAGAACATTGATGCTGCCTTCTACTTCGTTGCCGAAGACAAGGTAATCAGACCAGAACGGATTTACTCCGAAAGAGAGTTAGAAGAGCGCTGGTCATCCGTGACAGGCTCCATGCCGCGATAGCGAGCTGAAGACGCATCACCTGGGGTTTCATCCAAGAGTTCAACAACTTCGGTCACGGTCAACACAGGAGCCGTGTCTGTGCCAATAGCGTTGGTGTTTTCCTGGTGAACACTGTCGACTAAGCGGTCCAGCATGTCGATGGCGTCATCGACTATCTCTGGGCTCTTCTGCTCAACACCGTGAAGTAGCCAACGAGCAAGTTCCAGCTCGGAGTAGAGAGTCGCACGCTGACGAAGCTTGGGGTCAACCAGCGAGTGACGTGAGTCGCCATAGGCGGCGAAGGCGGCATCTTGTGAATCCACGGGCGCATTGATAATCCAGTGCATGTCTGAAGCAGGATCTCCCACGCGCAGTGCTGCCCAGCCCAAAACGCCAGAAACCGAATCGGTTCCTGCGATGAAGGAATCAGCACCGAGCGAGCCGTGAATCACGGTGGGCTCAAACAACCAGAGCGAGCTGTCGTTGACAGCTTCTTGCCAACGAGCAGAAAGTGCGGCTGGAAGAAGAGCGGTTCCCTGAGCTTTGGAAACAAGATCTCGCGTTTGACGCTGAATGTCTTGTGCAGAGAAGAAGGGGAGTCCAGCATCAGAGACGAAGTGGGTCGGCAACGAGTGAATCGACGCAATCGAAGTTCCAATGGAAGTAGGCAAACCTGATTCTGCGGTGAAGTCAGCGAGCGAAATCTGGTGACCGTGAAGGAATTCAAAGACAAGTCCGAAAGTCTTACCAATGGGTGCGCGCCCAACCAGGGTGGGCACATCAAAGCTCAGACGTGAGCGAATGCCCGCCGTCATCGTCTCGAGTGCATACTTTTCTGCACCGAGCTGCGCTTCAGCTTCTGCCGAGTTGGGAACGCGAACAATCAGCTCACGGCCAGTGGCATCAGTGACGATGGCTGCAAAGAAGTCACCGTGCATTCCGGTGGAGAAAGCCTGGGCTTGAACGGGGTCAAAACCGGGCACAGCCGCTGTAGCCAACGCCGCTAGAGTGATATGAGATCTGGCCATGAAATACAGGCTAATTCGCGGATGTGCTTGTGGCACTCAACGCCACGCATCCAATGCCCTACTGATACCCCAGAACGAGTGCAATGACTGACGAATTCACGCAACGACTCACGTTGTCTCGTCATGCCACCGATCGCAGGGCTGAATTACGCACCAGGCCTGCTTTGCTCGATGAGTTAGCTGCAGACGCACGTACTCGCGTCATTGTGCTCAACAAAGGTAAAGCTTTAGTTGCCGGGAACCAATTAGTCACGCTGACCTTGGAACAGCTCAATGCAGTCACCCCGGCACAATCTCAAGAAATTATCTTTCTCGGCATCAGCACCGTTGAGTCATCTGGTGAACCTATTGGAACCCCGTTCTTGGCAGCAACGGTCGATGACAGTGCTGCCGGGGTTCTAGGCCCTGAACAGTCCAACTGGGGTGATCTCCGTGTGCTCGGCCATGAACTCTCTGACCGCGATGCAGGTTTGTTCACGCAAGCACTTGCCTTGGCGAACTGGCACCGTACTCATGCACATGCACCCTCAAATGGTGAGGCGACGGTTGCAGGTCAAGCAGGTTGGGTTCGCCATCTTCCTGAAGATGAATCAGCACAAGTATTTCCCCGCACAGACCCAGCAGTGATTGTGCTCGTCGTTGATGACCAAGACCGTCTGCTCATGGGCAACAATGCGATGTGGGAAAGCAATCGTTTCTCTCTGCTGGCTGGGTATGTTGAGCCCGGTGAATCGCTGGAAGCAGCGGTGATTCGTGAAGTGTTTGAAGAATCAGGCGTTGTCGTGACGAACCCTGTTTATCTCGGCTCACAGCCGTGGCCATTCCCGCAGTCCCTCATGCTCGGTTTCAGGGCTCAGGTAGCAGCAGGCTTTGATCCGGAGAACCATGTTGCTGATGGTGAAGAAATTCTGAAACTGCGGTGGTTCACTCGTGATGAGCTCAAAGCAAGCCTGGATGAGATTGTTCTTCCTGGCAAAGTTTCCATTGCCCGCGCATTGATCGAGGAATGGCTAGGGGAGAGTCTCGACCAAGAACACACCTGGCTTGGACAACCATCGTGAGCGAGATAGTTCCTGTGACACCTGAAGAGCTCCTTGCGGGTCTTGATGAAGACCAGCGTGCTGTGGCGGAAGAACTTCGAGGACCTGTTTGTGTTCTCGCTGGTGCGGGCACAGGAAAGACTCGTGCGATTACCCACCGCATTGCCTACGGCATTGCAACAGGAACATATTCTCCCGATCGTGTCTTGGCATTAACGTTCACCAATCGAGCAGCAGGAGAGATGCGGACGCGTCTGCGCCACTTGGGTGCCGGTCCCGTTCAGGCTCAGACCTTCCATGCGGCAGCTCTTCGTCAGCTTGGGCACTTCTGGCCCATGTTTGTCGGTGGCGAAACCCCGAAGATTTTTGAATCAAAGTCAAGGCCACTTGCTGAGGTTGCCACTCAACTGGGCCTCAAACTCGACACAGCAACCTTGCGTGATCTGGCTTCAGAAGTGGAATGGCGCAAGACAAGCAATCTGAGTCTCTCCAGCTATGAAAAGCGTGCTTATGCCCGCCCCATGCCAGGAAATCTGGCCGTTGCAGACGTTCTTGCCGTGATGAATGGTTATGAGGATCTCAAAGATGCTCGCGGCCAGATAGATATGGAAGACGTGTTGCTCCTCACAGCTGGGTTGCTGGAATCGGAAGCAGCGGCCGCTATGGAAGTGCGCGAGCGTTACCGTTTCTTCGTCGTGGACGAATATCAGGACGTCTCACCTCTGCAGCATCACTTGTTAGATCTGTGGCTTGGCGACCACCGCGATCTGTGCGTGGTGGGAGATGCAAGCCAGACCATTTATTCCTTCACCGGCGCAACCAGTGATTACTTACTCTCGTTCGGCACGACCTATCCGGATGCACATCTGGTGAAGCTAGAGACGAACTATCGGTCAACAGCACCAATAGTTTCGGCAGCAAACGCCTTGATGCGAGATCGCCCCGGTGCATTGACCCTGACTGCGGCAACCCCCGACGGACCCAGCCCACAACTGGCGGAGTATCCCAATGACGGTGCTGAAGCACGTGCTGTGGCAACGAAGATTGCCGCGGAGATCGCAGGAGGGACCCTTCCTGAAGATATTGCTGTGCTTTATCGCATCAATGTTCAGGCGGTTGCTCTAGAACAAGCACTTTCTGACCTTGGAATCAGCAGCACCATTCACGGCGCGAAGCGTTTCTATGACCTTCCAGAAGTTAAACAAGCCATCATGGCGTTGCGCGGGGCATCTGTCTCTGTCTCGGGGGAGCCCTTGTTCAAATCCGTCAGTGATGTGTTGCGCTCGGTGGGGTGGAGCCAGGA
>ERZ1034363.361-NODE-361-length-32403-cov-5.489791_pt1 | contig 32403 bp, 23 predicted proteins | sample MGYA00520616_ERZ1034363 | MGnify/ENA primary metagenome ERZ1034363 (study PRJEB33736, sample SAMEA104284506) | Azolla filiculoides | biome: Urban; feature: Water surface; material: Ditch water | place: Netherlands | collected 2015-10-28 | depth 0-0.1 m ... | reverse complement strand
ATTTTATGCCCCGAAAACACCAGCCAATCACAATTGAGTTTTTGCACATCGGCACTCAAATGTGACACCGATTGCGCGGCATCAAGCAACACTTTCGCACCGACGCGATGCGCCATTTCAATCATTTCCTGCGCTGGCGTCACTGTACCTAGTGCATTGGATACTTGCGTAAATGACACCAATTTAGTGTTTGAATTAAGCAGTTTTTGATATTCATCCAGCAAGACTTGACCGCTATCGTCCACCGGTGCGACGCGTAAGGTTGCGCCCGTCACGTCACACAATTGCTGCCAAGGAACGATATTGGCATGATGCTCTAGCCAGGTAATGACAATTTCATCATTTTTACCAATATGTTGAATACCCCAACTTTTCGCAATCAAATTGATTGCTTCAGTGGTACCGCGTACAAAAATAATATTGTCTGGCGACGGTGCATTCAAAAAATGCGCCACGCTTTGACGCGCTTTCTCATACGCATCGGTTGAACGTGCCGCAAGCTCATGTGCAGCGCGGTGAATATTCGAATTTTCATGCTCATAAAAATACGAAATACGATCAATCACCACTTGGGGCTTTTGCGTCGTTGCCGCATTATCAAACCAAACGAGTTGATGTCCATTCACGCGCTCGTTGAGAATAGGAAAATCTCGACGCACCGCGTGAATATCAAAAGCCCCATGTTGACGCTGTGGCGCTGCATAATTTTCCGTTTGCGAAACGTGCTGCGAGGCATTGAGAAAATAAAACGGCGACTCCGTACTACCTGCTGCCAGCGGATTAAAGGCTTCACGCGGCAGAACCAACTTTTGCACCTGTGCTTCTTTGGGTAAATCAAATGCGTGCGGCACACTTCTTGATTGAAATCCCCCGAAACTTTGCTTGGGCACAAACCCTTGAAATCCGCTAATTTCTTTTGGCAAAGAAACCTGATCAAAATTGACTTCGTTTGGCACATGCGCGTTCAATTCGCTGGGTGCAAAATTTGAGACGTTAGATGTAGCAAAGGGTTGCAATGCGTCAGGCAATTTCACATGTGAGAGTGCGTCAGTTACTTGACCAAGACGCGACCCATCACACGTTGGCAACTGTGCAAATAATTCATTGGCAAGGCGCGTAAGTTGTTGCTCCATTGCCGCGATATCAGGTGAATAATCGGGTGTGAAATTATTTGTAGTCATAATAGTTGCCTACGTCGACATTTTCTAACACGCCAAGCGCGTCTTCAGTCAATACGGCCAGTGAACAGTAAAGCGATACTAAGTAAGACGCAATGGCCTTGTGATTAATACCCATAAAACGCACAGACAAGCCCATGCTCAGCTCACCTGTTAAATTTGGTTGATAAAGCCCCACAACCCCTTGACGGCTCTCACCAGTACGGATCAATAAAATGCTGGTTTTGCCATTGATAACACGGATTTTATCGCAAGGAATTAACGGAATACCGCGCCATGTAATAAATTGTGAACCAAATAAACTTACGGTTGGCGGTGGTGTACCACGACGTGTTGCTTCACGACCAAAGGCCGCAATCGCAAGCGGATGTGCTAAGAAAAAGGCAGGCTCTTTCCAAACTTTTGAAATCAATTCATCCAAATCATCTGGCGTAGGTGAGCCTAACGCATTACGCGGTTTAATTCTAAAATCAGGCGCAACGTTGTTGAGTAAACCGTATTCCGCATTGTTAATCAATTCGCTTTCTTGACGCTCTTTGATGGTTTCAATGGTTAAACGTAATTGTTCGTTAGTTTGGTTATGAGGACTGCTATACAAATCCGCGACGCGTGTGTGAACGTCAAGAACGGTATTCACCGCATTTAAGCGATACTCACGACCCCATTCTTCATAATCCACAAACGTTTGTGGCAAGATTTTTTCATCTAAGCTTGAGCAATCTACGGCTAAATTTGCCTCATTTTTCACTTTATTCACACGGTAAATACCGGCTTCAACAGGCACCCAATGAAGTAAATGTGTCAACCAACGTGGCGTGATGGTTGAAAGCATTGGCACCGTTTTCGTTGCATTCGAAAGCGTACGCGCGGCGACATCACCTAAAGCGGTGTGAGCATCATGGATATCAGACATAGTTTTTTCCTTGTTTTGAGTAAAAGTAAAGGGATTAAAACGCTTAGTTTTGAATAGTCACTACGATTCGTCAAGAAATAAAATTCTTATAAATCAGTTGATTAACACCTATTGGTTAATTGGTATAGTTTTAAATTTATGACTCACGACTACGCAGCTTTGGCGTAACGGGAATATACAAAACAGTCGAATTGGTTTTGCTGTCAAAAATTAATGTCACGCCTTCTTTTACGGCAAACTTTGATTCGATTTGTGTTTGCATCTCGTTGATTTTTATTGTTTTCACTTGTCCTTCTGGACGAATAGATTTAATCGATTCACCGTGAGAATGAATCCACTGCGACACCGTCACATGACTGCATTTGAGCAAGCGCCCAATGGAGCGAAAACCCAGTCCAGCAAGATACAATTGCAACGCTTGCCGACGAATTTCTAAACTAAATCCACGATGCGCCACAGTGTGACGATAGCCACAGGCCTTACATTTAAATCGTTGTTTTTGTTTCACAATGCCATCTTTAATGCACGTCTGCGCGTGACATTTTGGACAAATTGGCGTCAAAACAGCACTATCTTTATTAACCATTAAATTAGTCGCAATATCAATAAATTACAGATTTTTTGAGCCTACTCACGCACGACGCACCAATCAAAAAAACGCAATTAGAAAACAATTGCATCGTCATTCCTGCGCACATTTGCTTGAGTGATAGCACTATTTGGCGCAACGCTGTGCGTCAACCACACATTTCCACCAATGACGGAGCCTTTACCAATCGTAATACGCCCCAAAATCGTTGCACCGGCATAAATAACCACATCATCTTCTACAATAGGATGCCGTGCATTGCCTTTCACGAGACTGCCGTCATCGGCTTGCTCAAAACGTTTTGCACCCAGCGTGACCGCTTGATACAAACGTACACGATTGCCGATAATGGTTGTTTCACCAATCACCACGCCCGTGCCGTGATCGATAAAAAAACTTTCTCCAATATGCGCACCGGGATGAATATCAATCCCTGTGACAGAATGTGCTAATTCGGTCATCATTCGCGCAGTCAGCGGTGCACCTAAACGATAAAGCTCGTGCGCAAGACGTTGATGAATCATGGCGTGAATACCGGGATAACAAACCAGCGTTTCATCGGACGTTCGCGCTGCGGGGTCGCCGTGATAAGCGGCTTCAATATCCGTATCCAGTAAGCCACGAACACGAGGCAGTTGCGCCGCAAACTCACGCGTTAACTCGTAAACATCGCTTTTACTCACGCGAGCAAGCCCTTGATGCTCCGCCATAAAATGCAATTCACGATGAATTTGTTCATATAACTGACGCAACACCGTATCCAGCGTATTGCCAACAAAATAATCAATACCTTCATCGCGTAAATCAGGACGACCTAAACGATTGGGAAATAACGCACCGCTTAATCCTTCTAAAATATCGGTTAACACTTTTCTTGAAGGTAATTTGGGTGGTTTGTCGCGTCGATCACGCTCTTCGAGTGAACGCACCCGAATATCACGAAGTTGCGCAACTAAATCATCAATACCAAAATTTCCGTTTTCGTAAGTCATCTTAAAAACCGTTAACGTGCTTAGAATCCACTAATTTATGTTCGTAGTAGCGCCCTTCGACAAAATCAAAGCCACTGCTATCTGCTAAAATTTCCGATTTTTTGCGATCCACTTGCCGCAAAATGCCTAGACTTTGCGTGGCATTCATCACGTTTTTGAGCGTTTGTAGTTTTTTAAGCGCACTTGCACCGCTTTCCACTTCCATTTGACGCGCTGATAGACTCACATAATCTGGTGAGAGTTTTGAAATAAGCTCAAACGCGTGTTTTTCGGAAACAAGATAATCAAAACGCAATGCGATTTTGTAATTGCGTTGACGATAATTTTTTAAGCCACGAATCAAGGCTTCGTTATAGGTTAAATAATGGCGAGTAATGGCAAGTACGATAACTGTATTTTTAGTGGTTAAGCCGCATTGCGCGATAACGGCTTCAAAATAGGCACCATGATCTTGTTTCACACCTAAAATGTGACGTGGATCGACTTCAAGAAATAATTGGGTATTTTCATTCGCTTGTGGGAGATAATTAAGCATGTGAACCGTTCGCGCCAATCTGTCAAAATTGATAACGGATTCAAATTGACTATCTGCAATCTTAGCGTTCGCGGTTAAATTTTCAATTTCATAGCTGTGAAGATGCAAGGATTCGACTGCATCTACTTTAATTTTTACCGCCTGCCCCTTAATCGTTTCTAGCCTATTTTTTTCTCTTATAGGCGAAAAAATGCTACTGATGCGCAACTGACCAAAAAAACCATGAACGCTGCCATTCTCCACAATCAGTGGTCGATAATTTGCATTGTGCTCATACTCAAAGCGATTATTAAAATAATCAACTAAATCATGTAAAGCCATTTGTGGTTACCCTGTATTGCTAAGTCAAACTTAAGTTGCTATCAGCTTAGATGACATTCTATGCAATTGTGAAATGGTATTATTCGATAACCCTATCTCTTTTTGTTATATCCAATTTTTAGATAGTAGTATCTAAAAATAACATTTCAAAAACTATACTAAATTTCCTTATGATTGTTGCGAAATCACAAAAAATGTCGCCACTTTCACAACGTCTTTACGTTTTTATCAGAGGAAAAGTTATGAACTACCGTAAACCCACCCTACTCTCTAGCGCGATAACAATTGCGCTACTTAGCTCATCGGCAGTACAAGCACGAAGCCACCACAGCAGCACACAAACAAGCGAAACTTCGAAAACACAGGCACTTGAGCAACGCATCAAAGAGCTTGAAAATCGGTTAGAAAAACTAGATGCACTCACGCAACAGCAACCTCAAACTATTCAATCACCCGCCTCACCCCAAGCAGATGTGAAAAAATTAACCAATGAAGTACATTTGCTTGAGCGAAAATTGGAGGTTCAAGAAGAAGTCGCTGACGCCAATGCTAAAAAAGCACCTATCATTGAAGCAGGTGAAAAAGGGTTCAAAATCACTTCTTCAGATAAAAAACATCAAGTACGTCTTCGCGGTGCAGTGCAAGTAGATAACCACACATTTACAGGTGAGAGTCATGTTGGTGCTGATGGAAAACCGTTAACTATAGATAGTTTTGACTTAAAACAAGGACGTATTTGGCTTGAAGGGTATGTTTTTAACGATGTTGCCTTCAAAATCATGCCCGATTTTGCCGCTAGTGGAAATATTCTCCCCGATGCCTACATTGACTATACCTACCATTCAGCGGCTAGTTTACTGGTAGGTAAATTCAAACCCGCGTTAAGTTTAGAGCGTTTACAAGGTGACTCGGATGGCACATTTTTAGAACGCGCTTTCCCCACTTATTTAGCGAGTAATCGTGATGTAGGCGTTCAGTTGCATGGTGGGTTTAATTTTACAGGGCATGGCGCAGAAAAAGTGGCAGGTCCCATTGACACGAAAAATCAACTGACCTACCAAGTCGGTGTATTCAATGGCTCTGGCGATGACGGCAGCCCAAACAATAACGCACCCGATACCAATGACAATAAAGAATTTGTGGGTCGTATTTTCGCGCAACCGTTTCAACATAGCGGCTATTCATGGATTGAAGGCTTAGGTCTGGGTGTCGCTGGAAGTTACGCGCAGCCGACAACGCAAGCCCTCAAAAATCAAGCCACACCACTTGGACGCAATACCTATTTAAGTTACAACACGTCACTTAATTCTGGTTTTAGTGCGCCAACCGCCAATGGTGATACTTACCGCATCTATCCTCAAGCCTATTGGTACGCAGGTGGATTTGGCTTAATGGGCGAATACGCGGTTTCATCACAAAATCTGCTCTCAACGCAAACAGTAGGGAAAATTAAAACCAATCGTACTATTAACCAAACCAATACCGCGTGGCAAGTCCTTGGTTCGTATGTATTGACAGGTGAGGACAACAGTTTTGGCGCCATTCGACCCATCCAAGCATTTAATCCACTGGAAGGTAAATGGGGTGCATTGCAACTCGCGGGGCGTTATAGCCAGTTAGATGTGGATAGCGATACGTTCTTATTTGTGGATCCAACGAAATCAGCCAATCAAGCACGCGCGTGGACAATAGGCGCAAATTGGTATTTAAACGCGAATGCGCTCATTCGCACCGATTATGAACAGGTGTCATTTGACGGTGGCGCAGTAAAAGGTAATCGCCCAACAGAACAAGTGTTTGCCACCCGCTTTCAGTTGGCCTTTTAATTATTTTAGTATTTAAGGAATTATCTTATGAAAAATTTTAAATCATTGTTATTCACCGCAGCATTAGGCGCTGTTGCCTTATCGAATGTGTACGCAGCAGATATTAATTTACTTAACGTGTCTTACGATCCAACACGCGAGCTTTACAAAGAATATAACGACTCTTTTTCAAAATACTGGAAAGCAAAAACAGGTGACAGCGTCACCGTTAATCAGTCGCATGGTGGGGGCGGTAAGCAAACTCGTGCCGTACTTGAAGGTCTAGAAGCAGATGTTGTGACACTTGCTGTGGGTTATGATGTGGATCAACTCTACCAACAACGTAAATTGATTCCTGAAAACTGGCAAACCCTTTTGCCACACAATAGCTCGCCTTATACGTCAACTATCGTGTTTTTAGTGCGCAAAGGCAATCCACAAGGTATTAAAGATTGGAACGATTTAATTAAGCCCAATGTCAGTGTCGTCACACCCAATCCCAAAACGTCAGGTGGCGCACGTTGGAATTATTTAGCCGCATGGGCGTATGCACTCAAACACAATAATAATGACGAAGCCGCAGCCAAAGCCTTTTTAAGTCAATTATTCAAAAATGCAGCGGTACTCGATACCGGTGCGCGTGGCTCGACCACCACGTTTGTTGAGCGTGAAATTGGTGATGTGTTAATTACATGGGAAAACGAAGCATTTTTAGTGCAACGTCAATTTGGTGCGGATAAATATGAAATTGTTGCACCGTCACTGAGTATTTTAACGGAGCCACCTGTGGCTGTTGTGGAAGATGTCGCCAGAAAACACGGGACAACGGAAGTGGCGACAGAATACTTGAAACATTTATACAGCAAAGAAGGTCAAGAGATTATTGCTAAAAATTTCTATCGCCCAACGGATGCTGAAATTGCAGCAAAATACGCAAAACAATTTCCTAAAATTGAGTTAGTGACTGTCGATAAAAATTTCGGTGGCTGGAATGTGACACAGAAAAAACATTTCTCAGATGATGGCATCTTTGATCAAATTTTAGCGGCCAATAAATAAGCGTTAAGACATCAAATCCTCGTCATCATTGGCGAGGATTTTTGAATTTACGCTCGTAAAATGCTCTTTAATACGGATTGTCAGAAAAGGTCATTTAGTGTTTTTTAGGTGCTTTATCGTTTGAGGTTGGGTGATTATCGGGCGTTGGCGCTACCGCTTGCCCGTCTTTTTGTGCAATATCTATTTGACTGCCTTCATGAAGTTTATCAACACCTTCTAACGCTACAACGTCATTTGCGGCTAAATTTTCCAAAATGACCGCTTTATCGCCTTCAATGTCACCGAGTTTCACGCGACGTGATTGAACAGTTTTCTCTGGTGTAACAACATAAATATACGCCCCTTGTTCATCATTTTGAATGGCAGCGCTCGAAATTTGCACGGCGTTGGTTAAGGTGTCTACGTGCATTCTAACATTAACAAATTGATTGGCGAATAAACGACTATCAAGATTCGTAAATTGCGCCTTGAGCTTGAGTGTACCGGTTTGCGCATCAATTTGATTATCCAGTGCGACCAACTCGCCTTCCGCCAGTTTTTCTTTATTTGCGCGATCATAAACGCTCACACTAATAGGTTTTTCATTAATACGACGTTGCAGAACCGAAGGTACTTTATCTTCGGGCAACGTAAATACCACGCTAATAGGTTGCAATTGCGTAATAATAGCGACCCCATTGGTATCATTAATATGAATTATATTGCCTTGGTCGATTTGGCGCAGTCCCACGCGCCCTGAAATAGGTGCCGTTAATTTGGTATAACTTAATTGCAGTTTGGCGTTATTCACTTGTGCTTTATCCATTTCGACAATACCTTGATATTGTTTTACTTGCGCGGCTTGTGTAGCGGTTTGCTGGGCAGCTATCGCGTCTTGCGCAAGTAAAGTTTGATAACGCTGTGAATCAATTTGCGCATTGCTAAGCAATGCTTCATCTCGAAGCAATTGACCTTCTGCCTGCTGAAGTTGAATTTGCAGTGGGCGCGGATCAATTTCAGCGAGTAAGTCCCCTGCTTTCACGTTTTGCCCTTCATTAAAAACGATACGGGTAATTTCCCCTTCAACGCGTGGACGAACCGTCACTGAGCGCAGTGGTGTAACGGTTCCAAGCGCATTCAGGTACACCGAAAAATCTTTTGTACTCGCGGTTTCCACGGTAATCACTACAGGCTTATCGCCATCATCGCGGTGGTGATGCTTTGAGCCACCTAATTGCTGTGGCTTGTCGTTTGACTGAGCCGATTGCAACGGCTCGAAATAGAGTCTTGTTCCAATTAAACTCAACAAGACAAGTGTGCTAAATAAAGCGACATGGTGGCGTTTAATACGCGGTTTTGATAAAGCAAGATTATGATCGTTATTCATTCAATGTAATCAGCAAAAGATTTGAGAGTAGAGAACTATTATTAAGCACATAAGCAATCGTTATGCCGAGTGCTATGCTACTGTTTTTGCGTTCATTTTACTTATTATTGCTGCTAAACTGTCCGAAAAGAAACACTTGTTGCCCGTATGCTGTTTTTACAGCAACAATCAAAGTCTAAACCAAAATCTAAACGCCCTGAATGTTTTCTGAAAATGCCTTGATTATGATTGATGAGGTATTTGTTTATGATGGGCGATTCGTCATTGTCCATGCCCGATGAATAAATGCAGGATCTTTTGCTGTCTGTGTGCAGAGAAATCGCGCATCGGGATAAATGCCAATACGCCCTAAATCGAGTCTATCGGCATCCCAACAAGTTTGCACAGTCACGTTAGCTGCGGTGAGTCCGTTACTATGCAGAGCGAGCGCCTCGCAAAGTAATTCAAAGCCATCATCATCTAAATCAAAAAATTCTCCGCGCAAATCTCGTGCAAACGCCACCGCGCGTTCACCATGCGCTGAGTCATTTTTATCGGAGCCGCGTAGCGGGTGATGCAGTGGTGCGCGTTGTGAATCATGTAATATCGAAAATAGTTTCACCACATCAAGGCGAGCTTTTTCTTTTTTTCCTATTTTCAAACCAAAATACTGCACGCGCGACCAATGTGGAATGCCATGCACGCCATATAAATCTAAACGAAACTGATGGCGTATATAATCAAAAAGTTTTCGATTCAATTGATTGCATCCTAAAATTAAGTAAAAGGTAATTCAGTTTATAAAATTCTGTTCGTTACGCTCGACCACTGAAAATTAATCAAATTAGACCCTATAAAAATAAATTTACACCAATGATCACGCTACACAAAATAAGACATAAACACACGTAAAATAACTCATAAAAACTACATCACCCAAGTGTTGCTATACAAACACCCTGTAAACACAAAAGGTGTGAAAGTGATGCTCTATAAACACGTCTCAACTCTCAAATTCAAAAAAACCACTCACTTCACACGCAAAATAAAAAATAAATAAACTTAAATTTCAATTATTTATAGCACTTAAAGCACCTTAAAACGCCCTTTTTAACATTATTCTGAAAAGCTGGTACAGCGTATGCAATAGTAAAAGTAATTAGCTTATAACGCTTTGCTTAATTTTCAGAGGAAACCACAATGGGCACACATTTATTTTCACATCATAAATTAGCGTTGACCGATTCCGCTCATTGGGAATCGAATACTTTTATTACGCGTAAAAGTACAGCGGGACTATTTGAAAGCGCACCGCCATCATCGCCTATTACATCCATTTTAGGGGATTTCAAATACGTCAACGAAAATAGTGACAACAAATTTGTTGATTACTTTTTATCATTCGCTGTAGCGTTGGCAATCGCAGCAAGTGCAAATAATGTTGATCGCAGCTCATTTGATCAAGATATTGTGAAACCAGTTCAACCACCTAAAGTACATATTACGCTAACACAGCCACCTAAACCTAAACCCGTTGTCATTCCACCGCCACCACCTAAAGTGGTGCAACCTAAAGTTCAACCAAAAGCACCGCCCAAACCTGCTGTGCAAAAAGCTGTCCCGCTCAAACCACAGCCAGTACAAAAGGTGGTTCAAGAAACGGTGCCCGAACCACAACCGATAATTAGTTCTGCGCCAACCACATCAAACGCGCAACCTGCACCGCCAGCTCCACCTGCACCTGCTGTTGTTGAGGAAAAAGTACTTGGGCAAATCAGTGATGGCGATTTTGTGGTTAAACCCGATCCTGAATACCCTGAGATTGCACAAGAAAGAGGCTGGGAAGGAAGAGTGCTACTGAAAGTCCATGTTCTTGCTGACGGAAAACCGGGGGGTGTGAGTGTGGCGAAATCAAGTGGTTTTAAAGTGCTTGATGATGAAGCAGTCAGAGCAGCTAAAAAAGCCATGTTCAAGCCAGTTGCTGGCATAGTGACTTTCTACTCTAATTTTAATTTATAACTTATTTTGAGGTAATTTTTTATGTCTGATATCGCAACCAATTCTATTGTTAGCATTACGCTTGATTTGTTAATTGCCGCGTCTGTAGTGACATGGGCACTTATCCTAATTAAAGGTATTCAACATTTACGCATTGCACTGCACAATCGTGATTTTAGTAAACAATTCTGGCATGCCCCCAATATTGTGGCGGCCTCTCGACTAGAGGATATCAAAGGTCCTGCCGCGCGTGTTGCTGGCGTTGGATTTGTCACTCTTACCGAGACCGATGGGGGTACCACTACCCATGATTTAGAACATACATGGGATAGACAAGAATTACTTGATCGTCGTCTGCGTCAGCAAATGCAAAAAGAACGCGGTTCACTCGAAAATGGGCTCGCTGTACTGGCAACGATTGGCAGTATTTCACCATTTGTTGGGTTATTTGGTACCGTGTGGGGCATTATGGGCGCTCTAACCAGCATTAGTAAAAGTGGGTCGGCAAGTTTGGACGTCGTCGCAGGGCCTATTGGTGAAGCGTTAATTGCTACCGCAATTGGGATTGCCGTAGCGGTGCCTGCGGTGGTTGCGTATAACTTTTTTATTCGTCGCAACAAAGTGGTGTGGGCATTTTTAGATGATTTTGCGATTGATTTTGTTCATCTTGCTCTCAAAAGTGGGTTTGTCATTGGTCGCAGTAACGTCACGCAAACTACACGCACTCACGACAACCAATCAAATAAAACCACTGCTCAAGCGATTTCAAATGATGATCAATTTGCTGTGGAGGCGGCGTAACTATGGCTTTTAAAACGCAAGATGATGGCGATGATATCATGGGGGAAATTAACGTCACGCCACTCGTTGACGTGATGTTAGTATTGCTGGTTGTGTTTATCGTAACAGCGCCGCTACTCACCAATGCAGTGCATGTCAATTTACCCAAAACCGAAGAAACCGCGCCACCCGATGAAAAAGAAGCCATTTATTTAAGTGTTGATGCACAAGGTAAAGTCTTTCTTGAAAAACAAGAAATAGCGCTTGATGCGATTGAAAATGAGCTCAAAAGTCGCAAAGAAAAAGACCCTGAACTAGCATTGAATTTAAATGCGGATGATGGCGTGCAATACGGTACCGTGGCAAAAGTCATGTCATCTATAGAACGTGCAGGCGTCACGAAATTATCTGTTTTGACATTAGCAAAATGAATTTTCAACAATTACGAATTGTACGTGAAACAGTTAGGCAAAATTTTAATTTGACTGAAGTTGGCAAAATTGTTTTTACCTCGCAATCAGGTGTTTCTAAAAGCCTAAAAGAGTTAGAAGATGAACTAGGTATTGAAATTTTTGAACGTATGGGTAAGCGATTAGTATCGCTTACTCCAGCAGGTGAATCGTTACTTGAGGGTATTAACCGCATTCTTTTGGACGCGCATAATCTTAGAGTAGTTGCCTCGCAATTTGCCAATAAAGCCAAAGGCAATTTGATTCTTGCCACAACACACGCACAAGCGCGATATGCGCTTCCACAATACTTGCAAACCTTCAAACAAGACTATCCCGATGTGCATTTAACCATTTATGAAAGTAGTCCACGTGAAATTAGCCGATTACTAATTGAAGGAGAAGCAGATATTGGCATCGCAACAGAAGGCTTGCATTTAATTGATGAGCTAATTACCTTTCCTTGGTACGACTGGCATCATAATATTCTCGCACCACTAAATCATCCCATTCTTGATCTCGGTGAAACTATTACGTTAGAAGAATTAAGTGAATATCCTCTAATTACTTATCACGCTGGATTGGCAGGGCGTTCAGGTGTGGATGCTGCTTTCGAAAAAGCAGGTTTATCGCCCGATTTTGTTTTAACAGCACTCGATGCTGACGTAATTAAAACGTATGTTGAACACGGTTTAGGTCTTGGGATTGCTGGCAGTTTCTCATATAATCCAGAGCGTGATTCACAATTAAAGAGTATTTCAGCGGCGCATTTATTTAATATGAATACGACTCGAATTGCATTAAAACGCGGTCATCATTTACGCGATTTTGCTTACGATTTTATTGAACGAATTTCGCCAAAATTAACGCGCGAAGATGTTATTGCTCAACTTGTCTTACCGAATTAGCACCCATGGGATGGTGTGACAAGTCAGCTTGCTGCCGAATTTATGTATCAATGCACCAATGAAAAATAATGTAACGATAGCACCCATCGCCACGGCAAAAAGCATAAGCGTTAATTCAAATGTAGATAGATGAAATTTTTCATCTATTAGCGGTATATTTACCCCCCACATTGCATAAGTAAACCCGCTAATGAAGAAAAATGACATCGTTACAACACGTGCATAACGATTTTGTTGAGTTCTCAATAGGGTTTATCACCAATAATGGTCGCGCGGTGCATAATTCTGCGCTCAGGTAAATAATCCGCTACCGCGTAATGCTGTGTAATGCGATTATCCCAAAAGGCAATGTCATTAACTTCCCAACGCCAACGCAACGTAAACTCGGGTCTTGCAATATGCTTATAGAGAAAATCAAGCACAATATTACTTTCAACAAGACTCAATTCATTGATATGCGTTGTAAAACCATCATTAATAAATAAGGCTTTGCGCCTTGAAATGGGATGTGTTCTCACAACAGGATGCGTGACGAGTGGATATTTTGCAATTGCCGCTTCGTATCTTTCTTTATCTTGCTTAGTTGCGGCCCAGCGTGAGGCTGGAAAAGATTTTGCCACAGAATGCTGGGCAGTTAGGCCATCTAAAAAGTGTTTGAATGGCTCGGAGAGTGCATCATACGCCGCAGCAGCACTTGACCACAGAGTATCACCACCTAAACTTGGCAACTTTTTTGCAGCAAGTATCGCACCAAGCGGTGGTGTTTCACTAAACGTGACGTCAATATGCCATGTGTCATTGTCGGGTAAAAAATTTTCATGCGTATCGATTAACATGATTTCGGGTAAATCGGGTAGCACCGGATAAATAGGATGCACATGTAACTCACCAAAATTTGCTGCAAAATCAAGTTGTTTTTGTGGTGTAATCGGTTGATTTTTAAAAAAGAGAATTTGATGTTTAACTAAGGCATCATTAAGAAAAGCAAGCTGATCGCCTGAAAGCGTTTGCGATAAATCAATCCCATCCACAATGGCACCGAGCGCAGGCGTGATTTGGGTAATGCGTAAACTCATTGAATACTCCTAATGGAAACAGAAAATTAGTAATTTTTGCCCTGCCATGGGGCTAATGTTTTTTGCAAGCGACGCAAGACCATTTCCAAAAAATATGCAATCAGCGCAATGACAACAATGCCCGCAATGACTAAATCCGTCATTAAAAATTGCGATGCTGATTGAATCATTGAACCTAAGCCTTGTGTTGCTGCAATTAATTCAGCAGCTACCAGCGTTGACCATCCTGTACCAAGTCCAATACGGATGCCGGTGATAATTTCAGGTAAGGAATTTGGAATAATAACGTGCCAGATAATTTGCCAACGAGTCGCGCCCAGCGATTGTGCAACGCGAACTTTGACAATATCCACACGCCGAACGCCTGTTGCTGTCGATAAAACAATGGGTGCGAAAATCGCAAGAAAAATCAACAACACTTTTGAAAATTCGCCAATACCAAACCAAATAACGATTAACGGTAAATAAGCAAGTGGCGGTATTGGTCGATAAAACTCAATAATTGGATCTAACGTAGCATGCACGAGGTCATTTACCCCCATAGCAACACCAATGGGAATACCTACAAAAATAGCGAATAGTAAAGCCAAACCAATACGAGAAAGGCTCGCGCTGATATGTTGCCAAAGGGTTGCATCCATATAGCCAACTGTAGCGACATTGTAAAATTGTTGAAAAACAGCGACTGGACTTGGCAAATAAAGAACAGGAATCCATTCAAAAAAAGTAACCACTTGCCAAATGACAATCAATAGAAGAATGGTCACAATACTGAGTAATCGATAGTCTGATTTTTTCAAATGCCCTCCTCGCTTTTCCGCACTGTTTCTTGATGAAAAAACCACTCAAGCACCTGTTCTCGAATACGAATAAACTCGGGGTCTGATTTAATCTGTCTTGCCGATTCCCCCGATACATAGCGTTGGCTAAAATTCAGAGGTAAACGTTGAGCAATTTTTCCAGGCCTTGGCGTCATTAAGATAAGTTCTGTGGCGAGAAAAATGGCTTCTTCAATATCATGTGTGATGAGTAGCATCTGTTTATGCGTTTGTGACCAGACATTTAACAATAATTCCTGCATTTGCTCGCGTGTTAGTGCATCAAGCGCACCAAAAGGTTCATCCATCAATAGAATTCTAGGATCTGACGCAAGCGCTCGTGCAAGTGCAACACGTTGTTTCATTCCACCGGATAATTCCCAACTATGGTGTTTTTCAAATTTAGACAAGTTGACCAATTCGAGAAAGTGACGAGCTATTTTTTCACGCTCAATGCGCGGCATACCGCGAATTTTCAGACCAAAGGCCACATTCTCAAGTACCGACAACCAAGGTAAAAGCGCATCTTGTTGAAAAATAACGCCGCGCTCCGCGCTAGGCTCTGAAACCAATTTGCCATCGAGTTCAATTTTTCCAATGCTTGGTGAGGTAAATCCTGCAATGACATTAAGCAACGTTGTTTTGCCGCAACCCGATGCCCCTAAAATGACAATTAAATCATTGGCGTTAATTTGCAATGACACATCATCAAGCACACAATTTCTATGTAAACCATCGTCATAGTGGGCACTGATATGATCAACATTAAGAACAGACACGGATAAACTGCCTATTTCTGTACTGAAGAAGGATTGAGGTATTGCACGGTCGTAAAAGTGCGGTACTCAGGCAATACAACATCTAATTTGCCTTGTGCTTTTAGAAAAACGGCTGTGTCAGAAATAGCTTTAGCGACAGTACTTGAAAGCAACGTTTGTTGCTGGGAAATTTGTGGGTAAGCATCGCCACCGAGTAAAGTATGAATGTCACTTGTTTTAGCACCAGTAACACTGGCGATTTTCTTTAAATTTTGTGGACTATCAGAAAAAGCTTTTGGATCAGATTGATACGCATCTATTTTCGCTAATGAAACTTGCGAAAATGTAGTCAAGAAATTCGGATTTTTAGTAGCAAATTTATCACTTGCCACCCATAAATCAAAAGTAGGTGCCCCCCATGACGCCACATCTGCTGACGTAGCAAACACCTTACCCGATTCTTTAATTGCACCTAAAGCAGGTTCCCACACATACGCGCCATCAATATCACCCCGTCGCCATGCCGCTGAAATTTCTGAGGCGCGTAAATTAATGATTTTAATTTTACTAACATCAAGTTGCCAATGTTTTAGCGCTGAAAGCAAACTGTAATGCGAGGTTGAAACAAAAGGCACTGCAATAGTTTTGCCTAGTAAATCTTCAGGTTTATTGATGCCCGAACCATTTCGAACAATAAACGCTTCTGACGCACCTAGCTGCGCAGCAACAAGAAAAGTTTTAATTGGTAAATGCCGACTCGCCGCAGCGGCTACAATAGTTGATCCAATATTGCCAATATCCACATCACCCGACGCAATGGCACGGATTAATTCTGCACCATTATCAAATCGACGCCAGTTAATTTTTTCACCGCTTACGCGCTCATAGTCTTTATCAGCAATCGCCAATTTTGCAGGTTCAATACCGGTTTGATAACCAATATTGATATCGTCTGATAAACTAGGTGTTGCCCAAAATAGAGCAACGCCCGCCATCACGATCGTTTTGGCTACATGACGCATTAGAATTTTGCGCCAAAGGTAAAGAAGAAAGTACGTGGCGCTCCAGCCAGTAAATTGTAAGACGTACCACCTGCATCACTCGCAGGAATTGGATTATCACCAAGAACATAGTAACGTTTGTCGGTTAAATTATTCACATTAAATCTAACGCTAAGTTCGTCGCTCACACCAATGTTTTTCCAGCGATACCCAGCGCCCAAGTCCACTAAATTGTAATCGGTAATGGAATTATCATTTGTATAGGTATAGTAGCGTTTACCAATGTAATTATTGCCAACATGCCCAAATGCGCTGCCATCATCATAGAGCAGTTGTGAATTGAAAATCAATCGAGGCGCATCAATCACTTGTTTGCCATCAATGTTGTAGGTCGTCCCACCACTGGTGAAATTACTTTTATAGGTTGAATCATTCAGACTCAGTGAATTCGTGAATTTCAAACTAGGAATAATGTTGTAAGCCAAAAAGCCTTCAATACCAAAAGTTTCCACACGTCCCACGTTAGCGAGTGCCGACGAATAGCCTTTAATAGCAGAGTCTTGACCAAGCGCAAGCAGTCTATTACTAAAGTCTACATGGTAAAGCGTGACAGAACTTTCCAATTTTGAATGACGGAAACGCCAACCCAATTCTTCTGTGAGTGATTCTTCAGGATGAATTTTGTTTTTAATTGCATCAAAACCTGCTTGATTCGTATCAAATGGTGATGTTCCGCCTTTGATTACGCCTCGATATGCACGAATATTTTGCGCCGCATCGGCGAATAACTCGTTGTTTTGGTCAATTTTGAAGTTAATCCCGCCTTGGGGCAAAAAGCTTTTTTCAGCCGTGAGCTCACCATTTAGCAAGAAATTAGGGTCCGTATTGGGATTACTTTTAATACTGGTAATTGTATGTGGTGACTTAAAGCCAAAATTAGCCGTTAATTGATCTGTAATTTTGACCGTATCTTGGGCGTGGAGCTGAATCGTATCGGTTTGGAACGCATAATCCCAACGTGTGTAGTACGGATCAAAATTAGGCGCAGAGTATGCTGAACTCGGACCATTGGCTTGCGAGAAGAAGTTCATCGAGTTGCCAAAATCATTGTGTTCATACCAAATACCAGTATTGATTTTATGGCGACCTTCATTGATATTTAAGCCGGATAGAAAGCCATTTCGGTTAATATCAAAACCAAGTGTTCTAAGTGCGACAGGACCCACTTCACCCGATTTTGGAGGATCAGGCAGCCACCATGTTCCTGTACCTGTTTGATCGTGATGATAAGCGGTTGTTTTGAGTGAAATGTTATTTGTAAATGAATAATCGAGCGTCACGCCAGCGAGCTTATCTTCACGCATACCCGACCCGTTGTAGTAAGCATCATCTGAGCTGGTAATTTGACCGTTTGGTGTGTCGATAGGTGTAAATGAAGATTGACCCGCTGCCACGCCTACTTGTTTTGCTAAATCCCAATTGGGAGCAAAATAATCCCATTTATAGCCAAGACGTTTAATGCTGTCTTTTGACAAGTCCATATAATCGGCTTCTTGACGGTCAGACCAGTTGAAAAAAGCACTTAATTTCGCATTATCAAAATTGGTGACAACTTTAGAGTTCACCTGCGTGTATTTTTGCTCGCCGGGGCCTTTCCACTTATCTTGTCCATGATCGGCAATGCTCACAGAGAATTTGGTGTTGCTATCACCAATCAAACCGGAATCAAATCGTGCAAACGTGCGCAGTGTTGTATATTCGCCAACGGATTGCTCAATTTTTGCTGCACGTTTATTTGACGGATCAAGTGAGTAGAACTGAATCGTACCACCTAAATTACTATTCGATGCAGTGCCAAGCGCACCTGTACCTTGTGATACAGCGACTTTTCCCAAGTTTTCAGATGTAATCGCTCTTGAAATATGCAGACCGTTATAGTTTCGATAACTCATATCGCCAAGCGGTACATCATCAAGTGTGAAACCAAGTTGATTTTGAGCGAAACCGCGCATACTAATGCGACTTCCCCATTCATAAGCACCCAAGCTATCAGCTGAATTGAAATTCACACCAGGTAGTTTACCTAACACTTTGAGTGGACTTGAACCTGCTGCAGAATCACCAATATCCGCACTATTAATTCCTGAAACTTGACGCGTTTCTCCCTTACCAAAAACAGCAACGGATTCAAGTTCCTTTGTTGATTCCTCGGTTTCTGCTGCGTAAATAGTAGAGGGGTTATACCCATAAAGTATCGTTAAAATCGCTGTTGTCAGCGTAGCTTTATTGATAGTGTTCATAAACAAACCTTATTCGAAGTTTTGGATGAAATACTGGATAATTTTCATCAAGAATTAACAATGAACTCACTATAACCAGCCTCTACAAACATGTCGAACGACCTTTTGTCATTTGTAAATGAGTTATTTTCCAAACACGATTAACGGTCAAAATAAAAAGTGCCCTATCTCCGCGAATGCCAAAAATACGAAAAAGTACGTTAATTTTGTTCGCAATATCGATACCTAATAATTATTTGATTTATATAATAATATTTGTTTATCAATTAAAAATAGGGCGTTAGGCTTTGTGAAAAAAATGTGAACTACGTCACACTTTTGAAAATATTTTCTGATTTGACATTGAGTAGACGGTAGACTTTTTCCTGTCGTTAATTTCTAAAACTAAAAGTAACAAGGATAACTATTATGAAAAAGCTATTACTAACGCTCTCATGCGCTTTCTTTAACTTAACGGCTTATTCAGCCGTTCCCCTTAACGCGGAGCAACAATTAGGCGAGGCACTTTTTAAAGATAAAAATTTATCATTTAATCATAATCAATCTTGTGAAACCTGCCACAGTCTAAACCCTATTCCTTCACTAAAAGGCGTTCAAGGTATTGTCGCGGGATTTGTTGACCCCAGTAACGTCAAAGGGATTGCCCCTATTTCGGTTGGCTCTATTCCGCGCACTACTGGAACATTAAATGCACCAAGTATTGCTTATTCAAGCTACAGTCCTGAATTTGGTTGGGATGAAGATGAAAAAATTTATGTTGGCGGGCAATTTTGGAATGGTCGCGCATCAAATTTGATTGAACAAGCCAAAAAACCGCTGCTCAATCCCGTTGAAATGGCGATGCTCGATGAACTTGATGTGGTTAATAGAGTTAAATCTAATCCCAAATACATCAAAGATTTCCAAAAAATCTACCAACTCAATATTTCAGATACCAGCTCAGATAAAGCAGTACAAGATACCTACACAGCGCTTGCCAAAGCAATTAGCGCTTTTGAGCAAAGTGGCGTTTTCAATAAATTTAATTCCAAATTTGATTACTATCTCGCCGGTACTACGCAATTAAGTGCCGTGGAGAAAAAAGGACTGGATTTATTTCAAGGAAAAGCAGGCTGTTCTGGTTGTCACAAAATGGACGTAACGGTAGACAGTAATGGAGTCACAACACCGCCGCTGTTTACTTATTTTGGTTATGATAATATCGGACTTCCACGCAATGTAACGATTACCGGCAATCCTGTGGCTGATTTAGGTTTAGGCGGACGAGAAGGCATACCACAAACTGAAATCGGCAAGCACAAAGTAAGAACTTTGCGTAATATCGATTTAACGCCGCCCTATGGACACAATGGTATTTTTAAAACATTGGATGATATGGTGCATTTCTACAATACGCGTGATGTATTGAAAAAAGTGAAGGATAATAATTCGCCCGAATTTGCAAAAACCGCTTGGGCGCCACCTGAAATCGCATCAAACATAAATACCACACAAATTGGTAATTTGGGATTAACCGTCACTGAAGAAAAAGCCATTGTCGCCTTTTTAAAAACGCTAACGGATGATTATCCATTATGGGCCAATAATACTGCCGTGATTGAAACAAAAGATGAACGCGTCAAAGAGGATTCAGCACCGCCTGTTATTTCCCCAAAATCAATGCCCCGATTGGGAATTCCTGTGCGCATGAAAAAATAAATAACTTTTCAACAAGACGTCAACATTTGATATTCACCAAATCGTTCATGCCGCCGAACCTTGTCGAGGAATGAACGATTCGGTGTGTTTTTCCGATCTTTTTTCGATACCCTCAATATGAAAGATTGAGCCGACACAGTATTTCATGCCTCCACCTAAAAACACCTTGAAAGATTCAATGACAAAGCATTAGTATAGCTACTTATAAAATGGTTTTTATTTAAGCTAACAAACATCCCTAATGACCCAAACGCATGTCAAAACACTAAAAAACACCGAAATAGAAGAGCTTTACGGATGAATTTTAATTCGCTATGGCTTACTATTTTTAGGCTTGTTGCCTTGTATTTAATGAGTTCATTCGCATTTTCTCAAGTTAGCAATGAGAATATCATGCCAATAGCCACTCAAATAAATAAGAAGGACGTTTGCGTTTTTGTTATTCACTCATATAGTCAAGAATACCCTTGGACACGCAGTCAGCACCAAGGATTTATGGAAACACTCAAGGCAGATTCTTCACATATTTACGATGTCAGTGTGGAGTATTTAGATACTAAACGTATTCTCTACAGTGATCAGTATGCCAAGCAGACGGCAGATTATTTACGTCGCAAATATGCCGGTTACAAACCCGCAGCGATTTATGTATCCGATGATAATGCACTCTCTTTTGCTCTCGCCCATGCAGAAAGCCTCTTTTCGGGCGTCCCCATATTTTTCTCAGGTATTAACAATTATGCGATCAAAACACAACTAGACCTCTCACGTATCACGGGTATTTTCGAGAATAAAGAAATTGCGCCCAATTTGGCATTAATGCGTGAAATGGCGAAAGGCAAACAGGATATCGTTGTTATCGGTGATGCGAGTGAAACCTATCGAGCCATCGAAACCGAAATCAAAAATGAACTTATTCATCAGCCAGATATCAATGCCACGTTTGTATCCAGCAATAACATTGATCATTTAATTGAGAAAATCAAACAAACTCACACACGTTTTATCTTTCTCACGACGCTGGGCATGATCACCGATGCACAGCATCGTATACTTAGTTTGCCAGAAACTTTAACCGCTATCGCACAAAGTGGTGATTTTGTTGTCATTAGCATGGAAGATGCGTATTTGCAGACGGGCGTACTTGGAGGATGGGTTACCAGTGGCGTACGACAAGGTCGAGCCGCTGCTGACATGCTGCGCCAATACATAGGCGGTACTGCAATCAGTGCGTTGCCGCCCATTGAGATAAGTCCCAATGAATATATCTTTGATGATCTTGAATTAAAACGCATTGGCTTAACACTTCCTCAACACATAAATCAAATCACTACCCATCTCAACATTCAACCCACATTCTACGATAGCCATAAAAAATGGGTATTGGGAAGTTTATACAGCTTACTGCTCTTTTTAGTATTCGGGTTAGTGAGTGCGTTGACTATCTATGCGCGTAAAAATCGACTCATATTGGCCACCTCTCAACGTCTTACGGAAAGTGAAGAGCGTTTTCGTACATTATTTGATTCACTGCCCGATCCTGCATGGCTCATTGAAAATTATCATTTTGTAGAAAGCAATCAAGCGGCTGTAAACGTTTTTGGTAGCCTAGACAAAACGTCATTTAATAACACGCATCCAGCCACGCTATCACCTGAATTTCAACCAGATGGCGAAGTCTCGTTTGACAAAGCCGAACGTATGATTCGTATCGCTCAAGATACCGGAATCAATTGTTTTGAATGGGTACACAAACGCCTAGATGGCAGTTTTTTTGATGCTGAGGTGACGTTAGTTGCGGTGACCATGCAACAACATCAAGTGATTTATGCGATTGTGCATGATATTTCAGCGCGAAAACGTGCTGAAGATGCTTTACTTAAAACCAACATAGCATTGGCCGAGTCTTCATCTATGCTCAGAGCAACACTAGAATCTACCGCTGATGGCATACTGACAATCGATATTGAAGGAAATATTAGTTCATTTAATCGACGTTTTTTGGAAATGTGGCGTATCCCTCATACCCTCATTAAAGAAGAAAGTGATCAAAAAATATTGGCGTATGTTATTGATCAACTCGCTGATCCGTCTAGTTTTATTGAAAAAGTCAATTATCTCTACGATCATCAAGAAGTTGAAAGTTTTGATGAAATTGAATTTCTTGATGGCCGAATATTTGAGCGATATTCACAGCCTCAACGCTTAAACAAGTCCATTATCGGTAGAGTGTGGAGCTTTCGTGATATTAGCGAACGCAAAACAGCTGAAGCTAAACTTCAACTCGCTGCGAGTGTATTTTTGCATGCCCGCGAAGGCATTGTCATTACAGATGCGAATGCAATCATTCTTGATATTAACGATACCTTTATCGATATTACCGGTTACGGTCGTGATGAATTAATTGGTCAGCATGCGCGTCTGCTCCAATCTGAACAACAAGATAGTGAGTTTTACGAAACCATTTGGCAATCGCTCATCGATAAAAAATACTGGACTGGTGAAATGTGGAATCATCGCAAAAATGGTGATATTTATGCTGAAATGGTCACGATTAGCGCTGTAATTGACAATAACGGTAAGATTCAGCACTACGTCGCATTGATAACGGATATTACGCCTATGAAAGCCTACCAGCAGCAAATAGAGCATACCGCCCATTACGACGCCCTAACTAACCTACCTAATCGTGTGTTACTTGCCGATCGCTTGCAGCAAAGTATCGTCAGAAGTAAACGTCATAAACATTTACTGGCGGTTGTCTTTATTGATCTTGATGGTTTTAAGGCGGTGAATGATACGCATGGACATGAAATAGGCGACGAACTGTTAATTGTCATTTCGCAACGTATGAAAACCGCATTACGCGAAGGCGATACACTTGCGCGTATTGGGGGTGATGAATTTGTCGCGGTATTAGTTGAACTTTATCAGCCACAAGATTTTCAGCCTGTACTAGATCGCATGCTGCACGCTGCATCGAGTAAAGTAATCATCGGTAATATTGAATTGCATGTATCTGCAAGTATTGGGGTAACGCTGTTCCCTGAAGACGATAGCAGTGCCGATTTGTTACTACGACATGCAGACCAAGCAATGTATACCGCTAAACAAGCGGGTAAAAATCGTTATCATTTTTTTGATGTGGCCAATAATTCCGCGTTAAACGATATGTGAAAAAGCGGTGCATTTGTATCATTGAAACAAATCAAACATCATATTTTTTGGCTAAATCTTCATCAGAATCGACATATTTCGCAGCGATGTTTTTAAAATCGTCTTGTAATGTCAAAAAAGCATCAACTATATCTGGATCAAAATGCTTGCCACTGCCTTCTATAATAATTTGCACAGCATCGTCATGAGACATACCTTCTTTATAAACGCGACGACTAATCAGCGCATCATAAACATCAGCAACCGCCATTAAACGCGCTGAAATAGGAATTTCATCACCCGAAATACCCAACGGATAACCACTGCCATCCCATTTCTCTTGATGTGCATAAGCGATTTCTTTAGCGTATTTCAAAAAAGGCACTTCGATGCCTAATTCGCGCTCGGCATGTAAGATAGCATTGCGCCCTAATTCGGGGTGCCTTTTCATTATTTCAAATTCCGCAGGCTCAAAACGCCCTGGTTTGAGCAAAATTTTGTCTGGGATACCTATTTTACCAATATCATGTAGCGGGGCAGATTTAAAAAGAGCGTCGATGATATTGTCATCATTGAGAAAATCTGAAAAACGCGGATGGTAACGCATCTTTTCAGCTAATAATTTAAGATAATGCTGTGTTCGACGAATATGATGCCCTGTGTCACTATCGCGTGTTTCTGCGAGAGAAGCCATCGCGTGAATGGTGACATCTTGAATTGCGTTAATTTCAGCCGTGCGTTTTTTGACCTCATTTTCTAAAAAACTATTTTTATCATTTAGAAAATCGTGCATTTTCTTTTCGGTAAGGTGAATTTTGACGCGTGATAACAAGATCAATGGATTAATTGGCTTCGAAATATAATCAACTGCGCCCATTTCCAAGCCTTTAGTTTCATCGGATACTTCCGTTTTGGCGGTTAAAAAAATTACAGGAATATGCGCCGTCTTACTGCTTGCTTTCAATCGTGCGCACACTTCGTAACCATCCATTTCAGGCATCATGATATCAAGCAAAATCAAATCCGGTGGGGAATCCGATTGCGCAATTTCGAGCGTAGATTCACCGCAAGTCGCAATTTTGACTTTATACATTTCTTTTAATAAACCACTGATTAACTTTAGGTTGTCGGGCGTATCATCTACCACTAAAATGGTGGCTTTTTGTAAGTCTGTCATTAGTTTTTTTCCAAAATTAGATGGTATCTTTACACTTTGTTGAGTAATGCCAATGCTTTTTTAAAATTAAATTCCTGCATTGCGGCATTAAATTTCAAAAAAATATCTTCACCTAACATCGCATGAATGACATCCATATTTTCCTCAAAAAGATCATCCGCATCGCTGTCATTTTCTGCTAATAATTGACGCAATGATGTAAAAATTTCTGCTGCTTTTGATGTATCAACAGACGACAAATATTTAATGGCAGGATCTAGGGGGAGTTGTGATTTTATCGATATAATCATGTCGTTTTGTATTATTTCAAATTGGGCAATGCGTTTTAAAATAGTATCGCTATCGATTTTTTCATGAATCATTTTTTCAATTGTTTTCGCCATGGTTTCCAAGTTTGTTGCACCAATATTACCACTCACACTTTTAGCACTATGAATAATGCGTTCAGCGGTTGAGTAATCATTGGCTGCTAACGCGGTGCGTAATTCATTGGATAGATTGGCTTGATTGGACACATATTTACGAAGCATATTCAAATAAAGCGATTTCTTACCAATAACACGTTGCAAACCAAGTTCAACATCTAAGCCCTCAATAAGTGGTAAAACAGGCTCTTGCTCCACCGTCTTTTTCTTTGCTACTGGCGCGTTAGATACGTTCATGCTTTGTTTAGGCCTTATCCATTTGAGGAGGGTACTAAATAACTCATTAGGGTCAATGGGTTTTGCAATATGCCCATTCATGCCGGCTTCAACACATTTTTCACGATCTTGCTTCATTGCGTTAGCGGTCATGGCGATAATGGGCAACGCGCTGTTTTTGGCATCTTTGCGAATTTCAATCGTTGCACTAACGCCATCCATAACACTCATTTGAACATCCATTAAAACCAAGTCGTAATGATTTTTAGCTACCATATCAACGGCTTCTCTGCCATCGTTAGCAATATGAATCTCAAAATTGCCTTCTTCAAGCAATCCCATTGCCACTTCTTGATTAAGCTCGTTATCTTCCACAACTAAAATAACTGCGCCACTAATAGCCGATAACTCCTCAGCAATATTAGCTCCTCGATGATGAACATGGGTTTCTTGAATAATATCCCCCACCTGCCCTAATACATTAATGGTCACATCAAATAATAGTGAGGCGGTGACGGGTTTGAGCATCATTTTTTTAATGCCAGCTTCTTGAATTTCATTGGTGATCTCCTCGTTCCCATACGCTGACACCATAATTAAATGTGGTTGTTTATTTAGCGTCAGTGCTTGAATAGCTTTGGCCGTTTCAACACCATCCATTTCAGGCATACGCCAATCTAAATAAACGACCTCAATGGGGACGTCATCAGTATCCGCTTGTTGAATAAGGGCTAAAGCTGACCTGCCGTTATCCGCTTGTGATACGTTAAATCCCATGCTGGCAAGTAAATCATTGAGGACATGACGCGCCATTTCATTATCATCGACAACAAGAACATGACGACCACGCAAATCGAGATTGGATACGGGATTTCTCACACGCTCTTTGGCTTTACCGAGTTTTGCACTAAACCAGAAAGTGCTACCTTTACCAATTTCACTCTCAACGCCTACTTCACCGTGCATTAACTCAGTTAGTTGCTTTGCAATAGCTAAACCCAAACCTGTGCCGCCATATCGGCGACTCGTAGACGTATCGGCCTGTTGGAATGATTCAAATAATTTCGCTTTATTTTCTGGCGCAATGCCCACCCCTGTATCGCTGACACTAAATTTCAAAAGCACGTCCATTTCAGTTTCTTCCAACACATTGATACTAATGATGACTTCGCCTTTTTCGGTAAATTTTACCGCGTTATTGCCATAATTAATCAAAATTTGACCTAAACGCAATGAATCCCCGTTGAGAAATTTTGGCACAGTAGGTGAAATATCAAAAATCAATTCTAACCCTTTACTATTGGTTTTTTCTGAAATTAAATTGGCTAGATCATCTAAGATATGCGCCAATTCAAAATCGACATTTTCAATGGTGAGTTTGCCTGCTTCAATTTTTGAAAAATCTAAAATATCGTTAATAATACCCAGTAAATGTTGGCTTGAGCTTTGAATCTTTTTGATGTAATTGCGTTGACGAGCTGTTAAATCCGAATTCATCGCTAAATGCGACATGCCGATAATCGCATTCATTGGCGTGCGAATTTCATGGCTCATATTTGAAAGAAAGTCCGATTTCATTTTTGAGGCGTTTTCAGCCATTTCTTTTGCGGCCATAATGGCGGCTTTTTCTTGTTTGGAAACGGTAACATCACGTATCGCAATACAAGCACATTCACCGCGCTCACCCAAATCAGGCAAATGACTTAAATCAATCATGATGGGGAATTGATACCCGTCTTTGTGGCGCCCAAGTAAATTATCTGAATCTGTGTTAATCACCGCCTCTTTCGTGAAAATTAAATCCGTCAACGTTTGATTTTTTAATTCGCCATCAGCGTAGCCAAACATTTCTTCTGCTTTTGGATTGCAAAAAATCAAACTACCATTCTTATTAATTACCATTAGCGCATCGGGTGCAAAATTGATAATACATTGATACCACGCTTCCGTTTCTTTAAGATTGGTTTTCTGCATATCCAGCAGTAATTCGGCCATGCGTCGTTCTTGCGTGACATCGGTCAAAATAGCCATGAATTTATTATGGTCAAGCATTTTGTATTCAATGTTGAGTGTCATGCCATTGCGCTGAATTTCTGACGGGAGTAATGACAGTGTATTTTCACGCACTATGACATCGTCTTCTGCCAACACTAATACCATCATGGAGTGAAACAAAATGGATTTTTCGCTGTCATCCATAAAAAATAGATCTGCTACATTTTGTCCAGCAGGCAACCCACCAAGCATGGTTTCACAAGCTACGCTGTATTGCGCGTCGATGATTAAATCGGTATTAAAAGATAAAAAACCTTGCCCTGAATTATTGAGTAAATTACAGATATCTTTGTTTGCTTCTTCAATTTCCCTGTTAATGGCTCGAATAAAATTCATCAACTTAAATACAAAGGGTAATGTAATGATAAAAACAAGCAGCGAGGCGCTAAAAACAGCAATAAGATGTTGAACTTGATGTTTTTGAATGCTGTTTGCTGAAATATCGATCCCTAAAATACTATCAAGCCGGCCATCCGACTTAAAAATAGGCGCATAACCAGATAACCAAACACCCCAATCATCTTCAGAAACGGCTGTTTCCACATAATTTTTATAAACATTGTCTTTCGTTGCTGATAACGCTTCTTGCAGCATTGGCGTCACGGATTTTTGTGGATAAACGTCACCAGTCGCACTTTGATTTTCAGCAGAACCATCCACGACAAATACATAGTCGCCATTATCGAGCTTTCGCATGGTATAAACATTAGCGATTTCGGTCCCACTTTCTCGCATATTCCATAAAAGGCTTTTATATTTTTCAAAAATCGGTTTTTTGTTATCTTCTACGGTTTGAATTTGCGCATGCAGATCCCCATCGATATTTTTTGCCATCATCGTAGCAATATCACCAATTCTCAACCGCAGTTCTTCATTCAAAAAAAGATTCACCTGAATGGAAGTAACCACCGTTAATATGACGACGCCTATGATACTCAGTCCACAAAGGGCATAAGTTATCGATGTAACAGTATATCGTTTGCTGAGTTTTTTATTTTTAGTCATGGACGTTGTCATGGGCGAAAGCCAAAAGATGAATTAAAATTCAAATGCAGCAGATAGCATACCTTGCAACCACACTTTATTTGCATCACCCCCTAAATATTGTTTGCCCCCTTCATTAGGAATAAAAGCTTCTAGTCCAACTGAAATAGCTAACGAATCACTCACTTCCCAGTCAGTAAGTAAATTAACTTCATTACCGTAATTAGCTGAAATTAAATCAAATGCACGAGCGTTATCAAAAGTGAAATTATAATAAAGGAGATTGAGCGTCAGACTTTCCTGTGGTGTTAACACCAATCTGCCAACGTGCGTTCTTAAATTGGCATTATCAAGCACCCATTCCCCTGTAATTTCACCTTGAAACCACGTTCCCCACGTTGAGAAACCCGGTGACATCGCATCAAAACCATTTCCTTGAATGGCGTAACGGTAACTGATAGCAGGTTGCCAAAATACATCGTCGCGTTTATATTCAATCTGCCCAAAACCGCCTGACGCGTGGTGATTTTTTTGGGTGACAGTCTCTTTTGTGCTGACTTTAGTCGAATTGAGTTGATACGCGTATTCCGTGCTAACGGTAATATTTTCCCATGGTGAAAAATCAAATCGTGCATTAAATGTATCATTATCAATTTTTTGCAAGCCAAGTGAATCATGTGAACCGTTTTCATGTAGAAAACGATTATTACCTGTATTGATATAGCTTAGACCTAACGTGCTACTTTCAGAAATCACATATTCAACATTACCGCCTTGATAATGTCTTTTTTCTGCTGGATTAAGTGGTCGTGTTTGCAAATAAAAGCCTTCAAATTTGACGTCTGCGATGTTCAACCGCCCAATGATTGTATTATTAAACGCCGTGCGCGGATTAATCCATCCCGTGCCAAGACTCCCACCATTATCCGCGCCATAATTTAATAAAAACCCAGAGCCTAATTTGAAGTTTTGCTGACCACCTGATAAATCAACCAGAATTTTTTCATTTTCATCTAATAACTTACCGGATTTCCAACCTAGAAAAAGCTCTTCTGTTTTATTTGCGTGCCGATAATTATCATAAATACCTAAAGAGAGAAAATCGCTTTCTTGTTGATATATAGCGACGTCTTTTTGTGTATATCCTGATAAATCATGATTGAGTGTACTACTATAGACGTAACTAAAACCACCATATAGCTGGCTGTCCTTCATTAAATTTAACGAGCCATCCAAACGTGGTTTTATACTGAACTCCCAAAAAGCATCAGATAAATGGGCTTTTGCGGCCCCTCCAGCTTGATTGTTAATATCACCAAACAACGCCGTTTGAACTTGAGCACCGACAGATAATTGTCCCGTATCGCCTTCGTAAAGTGGATACTGCGCCATAGCGCCACAAGAATAAGTGGTTATTAAAAGAAGATGAATGATTCGCCGCATTTTGCTGTTTTGTTATTAGGATAAAAAATGACCCGCCTATCTTACTCTATAAATGCAGTAAAGAAAGGTACCTAGCGTTGTTAGTCACTTACCTCACAAGTGATTACGGTTATGATTACTTATGTGCGACATGAAATCGGTCTACGACACACATCGTACCCCAAAAGTAACGACATCCCCTCAGTGAGTAAAAAATATTATAATTGAGTGCTATCCTTTGGTAGAGAAGCCTGCTCTATTGATTTAAATGATGCAGCTAAATTAACGTTTGTAGGATACACTTCAAATATCACCAAAAAACTACACCATTTTATAAAACAAGCAGGAATGACAAGCAATGATAAATAAAAAGTGGTTCAAAAGTCCTATCGCCGTTTGTGTGTCGTTAGGAATTACTTCATTTTTTCTCATTCTAGGCTTGCAATCGATAAATAGTGTGCAAGGGTTAGAATTACGCGTATTTGATAAATTTTTATCTCAGCGTCCTGCAGAGATAATTGATAAACGTATTGTAATTATTAGTGAAACAGAACCAGATATTCGTCGCTATGGGCATCCGCTGTCGGATCAAATTTTTGCTGACGCCCTGCAAAAAGCCGAAGAGTTAGGTGCTCGAGTGATTGGCGTGGATAAGTACAGAGATATTCCCACGCCACCAGGTACTGATAATTTAAGTCATGTACTCAAAAAGTATCAAAATATTGTTTGGATATTTTTTGGCGGTAATGACAAACTGAATTTCATAGCCGCTCCACCTGCACTAGAAGGAAGTGTTGCAAGAACAGCTTTCAACAATATCCTTGAAGATCCCGATGGCGTCGCTCGTCGAGGTCTTTTGTTTTCAGATATCAATGGGAATAGTTACTATTCTTTCCCATTATTACTTTCTGTTTATTATCTTGCCAACGAAAATATCTCTGCTCAATTAGACGAACAGCAAACTCTCAATATCAACGGCGTTAGTGTTTCTAAAATAGATGCTGATTTTGGTGGGTATCACCATGTTGACACGGGTGGATATCAAATAATGCTCGATTATCCCGCGCTACCTCAGTCATTTAGTACTTTTACGCTCTCCGATTTACTCGATGATAAAGTTCCAACAGACGCATTAAAAGATAAAATCGTTTTATTTGGTGCAATGGCGCCCAGCTTGCAAGATTATTGGTTACTGCCTAACGAAGTGACACGTTTTGGTATTGAGTATCACGGCTATTTTATTAGCCAAATTCTCAATATAGCCACGCAGCATAAACAGCCACTACGCGCTATATCAGATCGCGGGGAATATGGGTGGTTGTTATTTTGGTGCTTGATTGGTTCCTTTGCAGGACTTTATCGAGGTGGCATTCTATTCTTTATCCTGATGATAAGTGAACTTACGGCGCTTTTAGGGAGTAATATTCTCTTACTTAATCAAGGATGGTGGCTACCGCTGATTGCACCACTGCTTGGGTGGATTTGTGCTTTGTTTGCCAGTGTATTTTATTTTTTTACACAAACTCGCGCAGAACGTGGTCAATTAATGAAATTATTTGAACGTCACGTTTCCCCAGAAGTTGCATCGCATTTATGGGAAGTGCGTGAACAATTCTTTAGTGAGAATGGTATTCACCCCGATACAGTAACAGCAACCGTTTTATTTACCGATTTATCTAATTTCACGACAATTTCAGAACACATGGAGCCGCTTGCCTTAATGAATTGGCTCAACGAATACATGGAAGAAATGAGTCAAATTGTGATGGCACATGGGGGCATGATTGATAAATATATTGGTGATGCGATTATGGCTATTTTTGGTGTACCGGTGAAACGTGAGTCTGAAGAAGAAATCGCAAAAGATGCAAAGCAAGCCGTTGCGTGCGCCATTGCATTTGGCTACAAATTAGCTGAACTAAATCAAAAGTGGGAAGCACAAGGGTTACCCACCGTCACCATGCGTACAGGTATTTATACAGGCACAGTGGTTGCAGGCAGTTTTGGTAGTTCACAGCGCATGGAATACACTGTCATTGGTGATACAGTCAATACAGCGTCACGGCTTGAAAGCTTTGATAAAACCATTTCAACACCAACAAGCGAAAATCCCTGCCGTATTTTAATTGGGAACTCAACTTATCATTACGTTCAAGAGGACTACCAAACAGAAGTGGTCGGAGAATGCTTACTCAAAGGCAAAACGGAGTCGCTCAAAATTCATCACGTGACAGCGAAAAATTAATATAACAAATCCGAGGCTGTTGGCGGCAGAATGCCATAGCCTCGAACAGTCAGCGAACTCCCCTCACCAATAGCACAATAATCTTGACTGAGTAAATCACGCCCAAACGAAGATGTACTCAAGCCAATTAATACGCCACTCAAATCCATTTGAGGAGACGTCACATTTACCGTGCCGCTTAAACCAAATTTAGATGCCGC
>ERZ1034363.360-NODE-360-length-32422-cov-5.685917_pt1 | contig 32422 bp, 30 predicted proteins | sample MGYA00520616_ERZ1034363 | MGnify/ENA primary metagenome ERZ1034363 (study PRJEB33736, sample SAMEA104284506) | Azolla filiculoides | biome: Urban; feature: Water surface; material: Ditch water | place: Netherlands | collected 2015-10-28 | depth 0-0.1 m ... | reverse complement strand
CTGCGGTTCTCAAGGAATCGCATTATTCCTACTAGGAGTGTGGACATGATTCGTGCTGTCGCATTCGCCCTGATGTGTTCCGTCAGTGCCCTGTCACTGGCTGCTGAGCCTGCAGCCCCGACTGCCGCTACAACCCCAGCAGCCGTCGATGCTGCTGCTATCGCTAAAAACGTATGCGCGGCCTGTCACGGCGTCGATGGCAATAGCAGCATTCCAGTCAACCCAAGCCTGGCCGGTCAGCATGCGTCCTATCTGCTCAAGCAACTGAATAATTTCAAAGCCTCTGCGGATGGCAAGCCTGCCCTGCGTCAGAATGCTGTAATGAACGGCATGGCGGCACCGCTGTCTGAAGCGGAAATGAAGGCACTGGCTCAATATTTCTCGAAGCAAACGCTAAAGCCCGATGTTGCTAAGGATGAGAAGCTCGTAACCGAAGGCCGTAAATTATGGCGTGCCGGCGACAGCAAGAAGGGCATCCCGGCCTGCGCAGGTTGTCATGGCGTTGCAGGTGCTGGTCTGCCAGCCCAGTACCCGATGCTTGCTGGCCAGCACCCTGACTACGTCATCACGCAGCTGAAACAGTTCCGTGAAGGTACTCGCGCTAATGATCCAGAAGGCATGATGCGCACCATTGCCGCCAAGATGACTGATCCGCAAATGGCCGCGGTTGCAGAATACGCTGCAGGTCTGCGTCAGTAATTCGGTCTTTGAGCACCAAAGGGCAGCCTACGGGCTGCCCTTTTTTTATTGCCGCTCTATGATGTGCGCAACAATGCCAGTTCAGCGGCATCAAAGCCGGCAGCGCTTCTTGCCGCTTCATTCAAAGGCGGTCTTGGTCTAGGCGCACCATAGGTAGCAATCAGTGATTGATAGGTTTCCGATACGGGCAGCGCTTGTGCTACACAAAGCTTGCGAAACCAGAAGTCTCCCAAAGCGACGTGCCGTACTTCATCTCGGGCAATCACAGACAGTGCCCGCAGCGTAGGCTTGTCCCCAATGCCCTGAAATGCTCGAAAAATTGGCGGCATCGCATCAAGTCCACGCGCCTCCATTAAGCGTGGCACCAACGCCATACGCGCGAGCAGGCTTTCCGATGTCTGTTCGGCAAGATTCCACAGACCGGCATGTGCCGGCAAATCACCATAAGCAAGGCCCAGTGACTGTAAACGACTTTCGATCAGTTTGAAGTGATAGCACTCTTCGATGGCCACCCCGATCCAGTCCCGCACAAAGAGATTACCCAGACCCTTAAACCGCCAGGCCGCATCCAAGGCTAAATTAATTGCATTAAACTCGATGTGAGCAATCGCATGAAGCAAAGCGGCTCGTCCTGCTTTGTCCGTCGCCTTGCGCATTGGCAACGTCTCCGGAGGCACGCAGACCGGCCGATCGGGCCGGCCGATGTATTTGCAGTCGGGCACCACCACTTCGATATCCGGCAACGGCTGATTGCCCAGAAGCGCCAGATAGACCGGTATCAAGGCATCTACGGCATGGCATTTAGATAACGTGCTGGATGCACGCCATGCCACCTCAAGTCGCCCACAAAGATCCCGCATTAGCGTAGTGATCGGTTAGGTTTGGGCATAAAGTTCACAACCGCACGACCATCTTCGTGCTGCTTGGGTGCCATCTTCCAGGCGTGCCCCTGCACCAGTTCAAACGTCAGTGTATAAAGCCCATCACTATTTCGGGGCCACTGTGCAATCACTCGGTTCCAGAAACCTTTGTGAGTCAGGCCTGAAGCCACAAAGTGTGTTGCCACACAGGAACCCATTTTTTTCAATTCGCGCAGCGCCTGCCATGGGTCGGCGTAGGTGAGGGTCAACGTTTCCATATCCATCACTGGATCAGAAAAACCACCGTTAACCAACATGTCACCCACGTCATGCATATCAACAAACGATTGGGTTCGATCAATTCGCTCTGTCTTGGCAACCATTTGCGTTGCCTGACGCAACTCTTTGAGGGTATCCGGTCCGAACAAACTAAACATCAGCAAACCGCCAACCCGTAAAACGCGATTAAATTCTTGCAAGGTGTCCGGCAGGTCATCCAGCCAATGCAACGCAGCATTAGACCAGATGAAATCGATGGATTGAGCACAAACCGGCAGCGCATTAAGATCTGCGCCCACGCGCATAGATCTTGAGCCTCTACCCTGATTGAGCAATCGACGGAAAAAGCCGCTTGCCGCCAGATCTGCTCGCCGACCGGCCGTCAGCATTGCCTGGCTACTATCCACCCCTAACCACTGGGCTTCGGGATAACGATGGCTGAGCATCGGGCGATCCGCACCCAAACCACAACCGGCATCAAGAATCTGCCGAGGCTCGATGCGCAGCATGCCAAGACGCTCACCCATACGGCGGGACATTTCCCGGTAGAGAAAGTCGCTTCCGCCAAACCCTGCAGCGGCACGATCAAAGGCACGGCGAATCCGGCTGCGCCGGAAACGGGGCGCCTCCCCCGTGGGCATCAGACGCCCTTCAAGCCCAGCGTGGCAAACAGTTTCTGGTCACGTGATGTATCGGGGTTACCTGTCGTGAGCAGTTGTTCGCCATAAAAAATCGAATTGGCACCCGCAAAAAAACACAGTGCTTGCAACTCATCCGACATTTCCTGACGGCCGGCCGACAAACGCACCCATGAAGTAGGCATCGTGATGCGGGCTGCGGCAATCATGCGTACGAATTCAATGCCATCCACCGGGTCCACACCCGCCATCGGCGTACCGGGAATCGGCACCAGGTTGTTGATCGGCACCGAATCCGGCACCGGATCCAGGTTCGCCAGCTGCGCAATCAATGCCGCGCGGTTTTTTCGGTTTTCACCCATGCCGACAATACCGCCCGAGCACACATGAATGCCCGCCTGACGCACCTGGTCCAGGGTATCGAGACGATCTTCATGGGTATGCGTGCTGATCACCTCGCTGTAAAACTCGGCATCCGTATCCAGATTATGGTTGTAGTAATCCAGCCCGGCAGTCGCCAGCTTCTCGGCCTGACCCGGTTTTAGCATACCGAGCGTGACGCAGGTTTCCAGGCCCAGCGCCTTCACTTCCTGCACCATATCAACGACCTTATCGAGGTCTTTATCCTTTGGCCCACGCCAGGCTGCACCCATACAGAAACGTGAGGAGCCAGCCGCTTTTGCGGCTTTGGCTGCGGCAATTACCTCATCCGTACTCAGCAATGCTTCGCGTTCCAGATTCGTGTCGTAGCGTGCCGACTGGGAACAATAGCCACAATCTTCAGAGCATCCGCCCGTCTTGATCGAGAGCAAGGTGGAACGCTGTACGGCGTTTTCATCAAAGTGTTCGGCGTGGACAGCATGCGCTTTCGCCAACAAGGCCATGAATGGCATTTCAACCAGCTCAAGTACGGCTTCGGTCGACCAACGTCCGGTGCCATGCACGGCTTTGTCAGCCTCATTTTTCTTGGCGCGCGGTGGTACAAAATTCAGGGGAATAGTCTCTGTTTGCATAGGAAACCTCTCAAATGGAGGTAGATTGCTGAGTAAAGGCATAATTATGCCCGAAGCACTAAAACCTAGCCTGATTGACGACAAATACCGCCTTGAATGAAACCCCCTTGCCCGTAACTAACAACCAGTCACTGACAGATCATCTACGTCACGCATTTAGAACTGCCGGTGGAGTTTTGGGGCGTCTGCTGCTTCCGCAGACCTGTGTGCTTTGCAGTTTACCCAGTGCTAACGAACCTGTTTGCACTGCCTGCGCCGCCGATTTACCTGCCCCTATCGGGCTGCAGTGCCCACGTTGCGCGCTCCCGCTCCAGAGAAATCCATCCGGGATGACTATGGATTGTCCGGATTGTGCACACCACAAGCCTGCCTTCGATACGGCGGTCGCGGCCTGGTCTTATAGCTTTCCGGTCGATGCGCTGATCCAGGATTTTAAATACGGACACCATCTTTACCTGGCCGGTTTTTTGGGTCAGCACCTGGCACAGACACTCAAGCGCCAGTGGGCGGCACAACCAGGCGCCAGACAGCCGGATTTAATTATTCCCATGCCGCTCCATGCAAACCGTCTCAGATCTCGCGGTTTCAACCAGGCCGCCGAAATTGCACGGCACATCTCTCATTATCTGGACATACCCTGGTCTTCCAATAGCCTGACCCGCATTTACGATACCGCGCCACAGGCTGGCTTGCATCGTGATGAACGCTGGTCTAATCTGCGCGGGGCATTTGCCTGCCCCAAATCGCTTAGAGATACCAGAATTCTGCTCATTGATGATGTACTGACAACCGGTGCCAGCCTTTCCGCCTGCGCCGAAGTCCTGCGACACGCTGGTGCCAGCCAGGTAGATGTCGCCGTCATTGCCCGCACGCCCGAGCCGGGCCACACTTATTAAACCGATATGACACTCACTCAACGTCGCCCCGCCATCGTTCTGGTCCATCCGGAAATCCCGCCCAATACGGGCAATTTGATCCGCGTTTCAGCGGCAACCGGCTTCGAGCTGCACTTGGTGCGCCCACTCGGTTTTGACGTTGATGATCGATCGTTGCGCCGTGCCGGACTGGATTATCACGACCAGGCATTCCTACAGGTGCATGACGATTGGGAATCGTGCCTGAAAAAACTTAACGGCCATCAACCGGAAGAATCGGTCCGCCGTTTTTTTGCCATGACGACCAAGGGCAGTCGCCCCTACCATGAAGTGAAATTTCAGCCGGATGATGTGATTGTTCTGGGCTGTGAGACCAAAGGACTACCCCCGGAAATCCTAGCGACTTTTGATAGCGACCACCGGTTACGCATACCGATGCGACCAGACATCCGCAGTTTGAACCTGGCAAACTCGGCATCCATTGTCGTGTTTGAAATGTGGCGTCAGAACGGGTTTGTCGGCGCCATTTAACGCCAGGTTTAAAACAGCTTATTCGGCGCGCTGCGCACGGCTCATCAATTGGGTCACCGCATCTTTTGCTGCCAAATCACCCGCAATAACGGCGGCAACCGCACGCGCGATTGGCATATCAACCGATAGATCAACGGATAAGCGCGCCACTTCCCGCGCCGTGCCCACGCCTTCTGCCACATGCCCCAGGGCATCAAGTGTTTCCTGCAGGGTTTTACCTGAACCCAGCGCCAAACCGACCTGACGGTTACGCGACAAATCACCCGTACAAGTAAGAATCAGATCGCCTAGACCAGCGAGGCCCATCAGCGTTTCACGTTGACCGCCAAGACGCTCACACAGCCGGGCAATTTCAGCTAAGCCGCGGGTCATCAGTGCGGCACGGGCATTGTGTCCCAGAGACAACCCATCCGAGATACCCGTCGCAATCGCCAATACGTTTTTGACAGCACCACCGACTTCGACACCGACAACATCACCTGAAGCGTAAAGGCGTAGATTCGATGTATGCAGCCAGTCTGCCAGCTGCTCCGCCAGACCCAGATTGGCCGACCCTAGCGTTACGGCCGTTGGCAAGCCCTTAGCCACTTCCTGTGCAAAACTGGGGCCCGAAAGTGCAGCCGCAGGCACATCGCCAAGCACATCCCGAACAACCTGATGTGGCAACAACCCTGTTTGTGGCTCAAAGCCTTTACAGACCCACACCAGCGGCGGCAAAGGCTGGTTGCCATACAGCGTTTGCAACGCCACGAGCGTGCCCCGTAAACCAGCTACTGGCGTCGCCAGCACCAGCACATCCGAACCTTGCAACGTGGCTAGATCACCGGTGGCTCGCAAGGCCGCCGGCAACTCGATATCCGGCAAGAAGCGTTTGTTGACATGCGACCCGTTAATACTTTCAACCACCTCAGGTTCACGCGCCCAGATGGTTACCCGGTGTCGCTGAGCCCAATTAGCCGCCAGCGCGGTGCCCCAGGCGCCTGCAGCGAGCACGCCAATCTGGAGTTGCGTTTTGGTGGCCTGGTTCATGCGCATTCCCTGTTTGGTGAATTACTGAACGGTTGTCGGTGCTTCAACTTCGCCAGCTGCTGGCTGCTGCTCTGCTTCTGCCATGGCATCGAAGTTTACGGGTTGCAGCACCACTGGCGGGAAACCCGCTCGTGTAGACGCATCCGAAACAGCTTCGCGTGCATAAGGGAACAGCACATTCGGGATTGCCGAACCCAGGAATGGGCGTAGCGCCTCTTCAGGAATGCCCGAAACGCGGAAAATACCGGCCTGTTGCAACTCGATGAGGAAATAAATCTTGTTCTCTGCCTTGGCGGTAACGGTGACTTGCAGAATGCCTTCAAAAGCGTCTGCACCCAGTTGCGTAAAGGCTGTTTTGAACTGAACGCCAACTTCCGGCGCTTGCTGTTGCAGGAACACCTCTGCACCACCCGGCACTTCGAGCGACATATCACGCACATACAGCTTCTCGATGGCAAACATCGGTTGTGCCGGTGCCTGCTGATCTACCGCTTGTCCTTCAGTGTTCTGCTCGTTATCAGCCATAATAAAAATCCTTGTCAATTAAATGAGAAATTATTTAAGCAGGGGATCCAGGCCGCCAGCCCGATCCAGTGCAGCCAGGTCATCAAACCCACCCACGTGGGCATCTCCGATATAAATCTGCGGCACAGTCCGACGGTTAGTCCGAGCCATCATGGCATCCCGCTCCTCCGGATTAAGATCAATCCGGATTTTTTCAATTTCGGTGACACCTTTGCTGTTCAGCAACTGTTCCGCACGAACGCAATAAGGGCAAACCGCCGTACAGTACATCAAAACCTTAGTCATAACGCACCTTAAGCCTTAGCGGGGGCTTTTCCCCGCTTGAGTGGCAAACCGGCTTTTTCCCAGGCCTGGATACCGCCCTCGATCTGGCTCACATTCTCAAAGCCAGCTTTGCTCAGCACTCGGCAGGCCGCCGCAGAACGCTGGCCCGCCGCGCAAACCACGACTACCGGCTTTTTCCGGTATTTTTCGAGTTTAGTCAGCTGGTTAGGCAACTCTTTGAGCGGAATGAACTGGCTACCCTGGATATGCTCCACAGCAATCTCATGTTCTTCGCGAACGTCCACCAACACGCCGCCCTCTCTATCTGTCAGGGCAATCGCCGCCTGGGGAGACACATTTTTACCACCGGGCTGAACCACCTGGCGAACCAGAAGCGCTCCCGAAATCACCGCAATCGCCAAAAGGCCGAGATTCATCGGCTGAAGAAAGAAATCCATGTTTTTTCCAGAAAATTCAAAGTCAAGGGCTCGGCAGCTAGAGTCAGCGCCTCCGGCATTATAGAATAGCGAACTGATTCAGTTATACCGGATGAATGGAATTATCCTTATGAAAAAAATTGTGCTGCTGCGCCACGGCGAATCTTCGTGGAATAAAGAAAACCGTTTCACGGGTTGGACCGATGTCGACCTGACCGAAAAAGGCATCGAAGAGGCCAAGCAAGCCGGTCGCTTGATGAAAGAAGCTGGTTTCGAATTTGACCAGGCTTACTCGTCGGTACTTAAGCGCGCGATGCGTACATTGTGGCTTGCGCTCGAAGAAATGGACCGCCTCTGGATTCCGATCCAGCGCAACTGGCGACTGAACGAGCGTCACTACGGTGCGCTGCAGGGTCTGAACAAAGCTGAAACCGCTGCCAAATATGGTGATGATCAGGTACTGGTCTGGCGTCGTAGCTACGACACGCCACCTCCCGCACTGGAATTCGATGACCCACGTCATCCGCGTTTCGATGCCCGCTATGGCGAGGCTTTTTCGGGCATGAACGAAAAAGAACTGCCCATGACCGAGTGCCTGAAAGACACCGTCGCCCGTTTCGTGCCGTTCTGGGAAGGCACCATTGCCCCGGCCGTTAAAGCCGGCAAGAGCGTGATTGTGGCCGCCCACGGCAACTCGATCCGCGCCCTGGTGAAGTATCTGGATAACATTTCCGATGCCGACATCGTTGAGTTGAATATTCCAACGGGTATCCCGCTGGTCTACGAGCTTGATGATGAAACGCTCAAGCCAATCCGTAGCTACTACCTGGGCGACCAGGAAGCCGCTGCTGCCGCTGCTGCTGCCGTTGCACAGCAAGCTGCCAAGAAATAACCGCCGTCTTTCGACGACAACAGGAACCGCCAACATGCCCAGCCAGATCCCTCCGACCGATCCCACATCCAAACAGGCCAAGCCCGGTTGGATGCGCACGGCCAGCGTGGGTCTGGTGGGCGTGGTGGCCGGCGTCCTGATTGCATTACAGTTACCCGCATTTGCCGAAAAAGCGGCAACGCCTAGCCAGACGGCTGGCTTGCCGATTCAGGATTTACGTACCTTTGCCGAAGTCTTCAATGCCATCAAGCAGGGCTATGTAGAACCGGTTGAAGATAAAAAGCTCATCAACAATGCCATCTCAGGGATGGTCTCCAATCTGGACCCGCATTCCACCTATCTGGACGCAGAAGCCTTCAAAGAGCTTCAGGTCGGAACCCATGGTGAATTCGGTGGCCTGGGCATTGAAGTGGGCATGGAAGATGGCTTTGTTAAAGTCATTGCACCGATTGAAGATACACCCGCTGCCCGCGCTGGCCTGAAAACCGGCGACCTAATCGTCAAGATCGATGACACCTCTGTCAAAGGTCTGACGCTGAACGAAGCCGTTAAAAAGCTGCGTGGCAAACCGAAGACGCAAGTGACCCTGACGATTGCACGAAAAGGTGCAACCAAGCCTTTGATCGTGACGCTCACACGTGAAGTGATCAAAGTTCAATCCGTTAAATCCAAAATGCTCGAACCGGGTTACGGTTATGTGCGTATTACCCAGTTCCAAGAAAACACCACGAGCGCTCTCGTTAATGCCGTTAACCAGCTCTACAAGAACGGCCCGCTCAAAGGTTTGATTCTTGATCTACGCAACGACCCGGGCGGCCTGCTCAATGCCGCCGTAGGCGTTTCTGCCGTATTCCTCCCCGCCGATGAACTGGTGGTTTCTACTGATGGTCGCGCCCCGGACGCCAAGCATAAGTTCTATGCCAAGCCAGAGGACTATCAGCATGGCCGCGAAGACGAGCTGCGTAATCTACCCAACGGCATCAAAACCGTGCCCATGATTGTGCTCGTGAACGGCGGCTCGGCATCGGCTTCAGAAATCGTCGCTGGCGCGCTACAAGACTACAAACGCGCTACCGTGCTTGGCACCCAGACCTTTGGTAAGGGTTCCGTCCAGACTGTGTTGCCGCTACCAGGCAATACCGCCATCAAGATCACTACGGCACGCTACTACACACCAAAAGGCCGCTCCATCCAGGCCAAGGGTATCGAGCCGGATGTCGAAGTGGAAGAAACGCCTGGCGCCAAGAAAAATGGCCTCCGCGAAGCCGATCTGGGTGGCCATTTGATCAACGAAAATGACAAATCGGCTAAAGACGGCAAAGCTGACACAGATAAACCTAATGGCAAAAATGGTAAAAACAGCGCCAAGGATGATGACAACGACCCGGGTCTTGCCATCGCCGACTACACAACGGCCAAGGATCGTCAGTTCGTTGAGGCTGTTAAACGTCTTGGCGGCAAGCCACCAGCTCCGGTAAGCAAGGATGCGAAGGCCAACACGGAAGACACTACTGCTACCGACAAATCGGCAAAACCTGCCCAGTAATCGGTGATGAACGACCAGCAACTGCTGCGCTATAGCCGGCATATTCTGGTCGATGAAATTGGCATTGAAGGCCAGGAGAAACTCCTGGCCGGCCATGCGCTGATTATCGGTGCTGGCGGTCTTGGTTCTCCCGCCGCGCTTTATCTCGCCAGCGCCGGTGTAGGCACCCTCAGCATTGCCGATGGCGACACGGTTGACCTCAGTAATCTCCAACGCCAGATTCTGCACACCGAATCCCGGATTGGCCAAAGTAAGACCCGGAGTGCCGCTGAAGCGCTACACACCGTTAACCCCGAGTGCGAGGTTAATCTGCTGCCCAGACTTGAAGGCAACGCCTTAATAGAGGCTGTAGCCCAAGCCGATGTCGTGCTGGATTGCAGCGATAACTTTGCAACACGCTATGCACTCAATCGTGCCTGCCTGAAAACCCAAACGCCGCTCGTCTCCGGTGCTGCCATCAAGCTCACCGGACAACTGTTTGTAATGGATCCGCGCCGAGCCGATGCGCCCTGCTACGCCTGCATCTACCCGGAAGATGCCGCTGACGATGAATTGCGTTGTGCCACCACTGGCATTCTGGCGCCAATCACGGGTGTAATCGGCTGTATGCAGGCCGTAGAAGCCATCAAGCTTCTAGCCGGTTTTGGTAGGCCTGCCGCTGGATTGCTGCAACGATACGATGCCTTATCTGGGATCTGGTCTTCGGCTCGCGTGCAGCACGACCCTGCATGTCCTGCATGTAATGTCCGATAGGCATCACAGATGATTGCATCTTCTGATATTTACGTTTTTATCGCCGCGCTGGTTGCTGTCTACCTACTGCCCGGCCCCGATATGGCGCTTATTTTATCCACCTCTGCTTTTGTGGGTCGATATAACGGACTCATGGTGGCTGTTGGTCTCGCGCTGTCGCGCGCACTACATGTGACGCTGGCAGCCCTGGGTTTGGCTGCCCTGTTCATCGCACACCCCCTGCTGTTTGATGCCGTCCGGTGGGTGGGCGCTGCCTATCTATGCTGGCTTGCCTGGCGACTTCTACGCACGCCAAAAGCAAGCGGTGCAAACCTAATGGCCCATCACCAGGTAGGCATTCGTGCCCTGAGACAAGGATTCTTGACCAACCTTTTAAATCCCAAAGCATTAATGTTTTGCGCCCTCCTGCTGCCGCAATTCATTACACCAACGGGCAACCTATTCGAGCAATATCTATTCTTCGGCACTATTCTCGTTGCCCTGGGCGCCATTTTCGATGTGTTTTACGTGCTTGCCTCATCTGGGATTGCTCATCATTTTTCGGGCTCACGCACGGGACAAAAGGTCGCCCGAATTATCTTTGCCAGCGTCTTTGCACTGGCCGCCATCCGGCTAGCGGTTAGCCCACGCTGAGTGACTGCGATCGCTATTGCACAGGCATCGCCACGATCCGAAGATCAGCACCGATCATCCGTACATCCTTGAATACAAGCTTTATTCTCTGATCCAGCGTATTGAGCGCTAAATCATCAAACCAGCCCCGCGCATCGCTACCCAGAATGCTGGGTGCCATATAAACCACTAACTCATCAACCAGCCCAGCTTTGAGGAATACACCACTCAGGCGCGGGCCTGCCTCAACGTGCACCTCGTTAATACCACGCTGCGCCAGAAACTCTAGCAAGGCTTTCAAATCAACACGGCCGTTGGCATCGGGGAGACAAACTACTTCTGCCCCGGCAGCTTGTAGTGCAGCGGTTTTTTCCAGATCGCTTTCAGCCGTCGCGATCAAACACCCGTCCTGCAGAATTTTTGCGGTGATGGGCGTGCGCAGGTGACTATCAACCACCACGCGCAACGCTAAAGCCAGCGGTACTGATTGGCCGGATTGACCGACGGGAGTGGGAATATCCCGCACAGTGAGCAAAGGATCATCGGCAATGAGTGTGCCGACACCCGTGATGATGGCTTGTGCGCGCGCGCGGAAGCGGTGGCCATCCGCACGGGCTTCCGGACTCGTAATCCACTGGCTCTGTCCATTCGCCAACGCACTACGGCCATCCAGGCTGCCTGCCATCTTTAGTCGGACCCATGGCAAATTCTGTCGCATGCGTTTTATGAATCCAACGTTCAAGGTCTCTGCCTCTGCGGCCATCAGCGGTGCGGCAACCACAATGCCCGCCGCTTGCAATAATGCAAAGCCCTTTCCCGCCACTAATGGGTTCGAATCTTCCATCGCCGCAACCACGCGACTAACCCCGGCTTTAATCAAGGCCTCGGCACAAGGCGGGGTTCTGCCATGATGTGAGCAAGGCTCCAGCGTCACATACGCCGTTGCATTCTGCGCGCTGTGACCACGCGCGGCAGCATCACGGATCGCCATCACCTCGGCATGCCCTTCGCCCGCGCGTTCGTGCCAACCTTCACCAATGATCTGACTGTTTTTAACCAACACGCAACCGACCCGTGGGTTTACACCCGTGGTGTACAGGCCGTTCGCCGCCAGCTGCAATGCACGAGCCATCCAGACTGCATCAGCGGCCGTCGGAGTTTGGATCGTTGTGTCGGGCATTTCTGAGAACCCGTGTCGTGAATACGCGGTCAGACGACCGGCGAGATCTCACGAATCACTTCGGAGAATTCATCAATGTCGGTGAAGTTACGATAAACCGACGCAAATCGCACGTAAGCCACCTTGTCGATTTTTTTGAGCTCTCGCATCACCAATTCGCCCACTTGCTGCGACGTGACTTCTCGCTCACCTAGCGACAGCAAACGCTCTTCAATGCGCGAGATGGCCGCATCAATCGCTTCTGCCGTTACAGGGCGTTTGCGTAAAGCGAGCTGCAAGGATGCCGCGAGCTTGTCGTGGCTGAATTCGGTACGCGACCCATTCCGTTTAACGATAAACGGGAACTGAATCTCGGCCTGCTCGTGCGTGGTAAAACGTTTCTCGCACTGACCACAACGCCGACGACGGCGGACGATGTGCCCCTCTTCCGACTCGCGCGTTTCAACAACGGTGGTACCGTCCGCGCTACAGAATGGGCACTTCATCGCGCCGCGTCCTAATCAGTTGGCGCTTACTTGCCGTAAACCGGGAAACGCTTGCACAGTGCCGAGACTTGCTCACGTACCTTAGCCAACACGGCTTCGTCGTTCGGCGCGTCGAGCACATCCGCAATCAGATGCGCGATTTGCTCGGCTTCAATCTCGGTGAAACCACGGGTGGTCATGGCCGGCGAACCGATACGGATACCCGAGGTCACAAACGGCTTCTGTGGATCGTTCGGGATGCCGTTCTTGTTCACGGTGATATGCGCGCGACCCAGAGCAGCTTCCGCCTCTTTACCGGTGATGTTCTTGTTGCGCAGATCGAGCAGGAATACGTGGCTCTCGGTACGACCCGACACCACGCGCAGACCACGCTCTTCACCCAACACACGCGCCATAACGCGGGCATTGTTGATCACCTGTTCCTGATAATCCTTGAAGCCCTGGGTTGCCGCTTCTTTGAACGCGGTTGCTTTGGCAGCAATCACATGCATCAGCGGGCCGCCTTGCAGGCCTGGGAAAATGGCGGAATTGATGGCCTTCTCGTGCTCGGCCTTCATCAGGATGACACCACCGCGCGGACCGCGCAGGGTCTTGTGTGTCGTCGTGGTCACCACATCGGCGTGCGGCACCGGGTTCGGGTAGTAACCCGCTGCGATCAAGCCAGCGTAGTGCGCCATATCGACCCACATGATGGCGCCAACTTCCTTGGCGATCTTGGCAAAACGTTCGAAATCGATGCGCAGCGCATAGGCCGAGGCACCGGCCACGATGATGCGTGGCTTGTGTTCACGCGCCAGCTTTTCAACCTGGTCGTAATCAATCTCTTCTTTTTCGTTCAGGCCGTAGGACACGACGTTGAACCACTTGCCCGACATATTCAGCGGCATACCGTGCGTGAGGTGGCCGCCTTCAGCCAGGCTCATACCCATGATGGTGTCGCCCGGCTTGGCAAAGGCCATGAGCACGGCCTGGTTAGCCTGCGAACCCGAGTTCGGCTGCACGTTGGCGGCATCAGCACCAAACAGCGCCTTCAGGCGATCAATCGCAATCTGTTCAACCACGTCCACGTGTTCACAACCGCCGTAATAGCGCTTGCCCGGATAGCCTTCAGCGTACTTGTTGGTCAACTGCGAACCCTGCGCCTGCATAACGGCGTAGGACACGTAGTTTTCCGAAGCGATCAGTTCGATATGATCTTCCTGGCGGCGGTCTTCCGCCTGAATGGCTTGCCACAGTTCAGGATCAACTTGCTGGAGGGTGTCGCGGGCAGAGAACATAAGAAACCTCGGGATTCAATCAAAATCAGTGAAAACAGCACGCTGTCGGTGCGGCAACAGCCGGCCAGAGCCAAGGCCGTGATTTTACAGGATTTCGTCGCGGCTGGCGCCTGTTAGATGCTCGGTTTCGCCCCAAGCCACCATTGTCCAGCGCAAACCCTGTTCTTCGGCCTCAATATCGAGCCAATTCAGGCCGGCATTAGGAATTGGCGCATCCCGAGGCCCTGTCAAAGCGCGCCCCATGGCACGGCGGTACAAAAGATCCAGAACACCCCCGTGGGTGACAATAACGACTGCCTGATCGGCATAAACCAACGCCAGATCAGATAAGCAACGCTCTATGCGCTCAAGCATGGCTTGCAAAGGTTCGGCCGACCCCGGGTCGGCCATCAGATCGGCACGACTCACCAGTGCTGCGTAGGCCTCTGCCGCAAAGTCCGCTGCCTCAGCCGGCGTTTTGCCCTCGAACGCGCCGTAATGGCGCTCACGCAATGCCGGTGAGGCCTGCACCGGTAAGCCCAGCGCATCGGCAACGGCCTCGGCCGTTTGTCGGGCGCGCAACAGATCGCTGCTCACCACTGCAGCGAATGGCGTTGCATGATGACGTTGCTGCAAATATCGGCCCGCCGCCTCTGCCTGCTCTAAACCTAGGTCGTTCAGCGGAATATCCTGATGCCCCTGCAAGCGGCGATCCGCATTCCAGGCAGTTTCTCCGTGGCGGACAATACAGCAGCGCATCAGGCGCCCGCCACCATCATGCGATCAATCAGAATGGCGCCGGATTGTTTGGCACTACGGCTCAACCGGTCTTCGGCAATGGCCACAATGCCCCGCATCATGTCTTTGAGGTTGCCCGCGATGGTGATTTCTTCTACGGGATAAGCAATCTCACCGTTTTCAATCCAGAACCCGGCCGCGCCACGCGAATAATCCCCGTTCACGTAATTCACCCCCTGCCCCAGCAGTTCGGTCACCAGCAGACCACGACCCATTGTCTTCATCAACGACTGGAGATCCGGGTGCGCCGCCCGCGTATCACGCAAGAAAAGATTGTGGCTGCCGCCGCCATTGGCGGTTGGCGCCATGCCTAGTTTGCGTGCAGTGTAAACCGACAGGAAATAACCTTCGAGCACGCCGCCACGAACCACATCCCGGTCACGCGTTGCCAAGCCATCGCCATCAAACGGCGCGCTTGATTGACCACCCCGTAGCAATGGGCGCTCTTCCAGCACCACGAAGTCCGGCAGAATTTTTGTACCCAAGGCGCCTTCCAGAAAGGAACTCTTGCGATACAGCGCCCCGCCGGATGCCGCATGCACCAGGCTTCCCACGATCGTCGATGCAATAGGCGCTTCAAAAATCACCGGTACTTCGCCCGTAGGACACTGCCGCCCGCCAAGCCTTGCCACGGCACGCTCTGCCGCTTTGAGCCCAATGTCGGCCACTGGTGGAAACTGCGTTGCTGCACGCACCGATTCATACCAATCGTCTCGCTGCATGCCTTCTGCATCAGCGGCGATTAAGGCGCACCCGATGCTGTGCCGACTGGTCGGATAACCGCTCAGAAAACCAAGGCTATTCCCCATAACGAAATGCCCCTGATGCGTCGATACCGAAGCGCCTTCCGAGTTCTGAATCGCAGACGAATAGGCCAACCCGGCTGCTTCACATTCCCGCGCCAGATTCACCGCAGTTTCTACTGAGGGCGTCCACGGGTGAAACAGATCCAGATCGGGCACCGGCCCCAGCATGAGCTGCTCGACGTCTGGCAAACCCGCACAGGGGTCTTCTGCGGTAAAGCGTGCAATATCCAGTGCTGCAAGCACCGTAGCCTGCAAGGCGTCACCTGAGAAATCGCTCGTGGACGCGTAGCCTTTGCGCTGCCCCAGATAAACCGTAACACCGACCTGCTTATCCCGATGATGCTCGATCGTTTCTACCTCACCTTGGCGCACATTAACGCTCTGCCCAAAGCCTTCCGAAATCTCTACCTCGGAGGCAGACGCGCCGCCCCCTTTAGCCAGAGCAATCACGTCCGTGGCAATCCTGGACAATGCTTCATGGGTATGGGCAAATAAATGATCGTTCGTTGAAGCGTCTACGGCGTGAGTAGTCATGAGGCAATCGTCAGAGGTTTTGTATTCGGTTGGTATGATAGCGGCAAAACACTCACCGCATCGAATCTGCAGAACGATAGAAAACCATGCCTTTCCACGCCAGCAAACCCCCAAGTCACTTTCACACCCGTCAGGGCCAGGAAGTCGTCAACGCCGAACCGGAGCCAAAGACACTGTCGCGCCGGCCCAGCAAGACAAAGGCCAAGGAAGAGTCAGATTCCCTGCAAGAGTTAGGAAAACGCCTGGTCGGTGTAGGTAACGACCGCCTGAAGAAGTTGGATATACCAGAGACGCTGGCTGATGCTGTTCGAGAGGCTAAACGGATTTCGTCCTTCGGTGCGCTGCGTCGGCAAATGCAATACATCGGCAAACTCATGCGTGACGTTGACATTGAGCCGATTCAGGAGATGCTGGATGAGCTCGATGGCGTCTCGAACAAAGCCAATGCCCGCTTTCACGCGCTGGAAAAGCAACGTGAAAAGCTGCTGGCCGATGAGTCGATCATCACCGCCCTGAAGAACGAACACCCGGATCTGGATGTTTCGGCGCTACGCACGCTCCGCCGCAATGCCCTCAAAGAACAGGCAGAAAATAAGCCACCCAAGGCTTACCGTGCCATTTTCCAGTTGCTCAAATCGCTACAGGAAGCAGCATCGACCGAGGCCGAAGTCACGAATGAAGAGGGCGGCGAAGACTGACCTCAGAACGCCGGGGAAGATCGTGGCAATCCTTTAGTCACCAGTGACTGCAGGAACTCTAGGGTCAGTGCCGCACCAAAGCCGGTCGTATCGCTGGCCACAGCAGCCAAGCCCCCTTTGCAGGTAGCGGCGGACAAATCCAGGTGCATCCAGGCAACATCGCCCACAAACAGATTCAAGAAGCGCGCGGCCAGAATATGATCCGCCTCGCCATCGAGTGTGCACTGCTTGATATCGGCCACTTGGCTATCCAGGGCACTATCGTAGTCATCCGGCATGACAAATGGCATCAACCGTTCGCCTGCGATCGCACCGGCTTCTTCCAAGCGCTTGCCTAAAAGGCGTTGCGTGGCAAAGAAACCACTCATTCGGTTACCCAATGCAGTGGTCATACTGCCGGTAAGCGTTGCAAAGTCCAGCACTACATCCGGCTTAGCGGCTGCTGCCAACGTTAATGTATCGGCCAGCACCATGCGCCCTTCTGCATCGGTATGCACAATCTCAATCGTGCGGCCATTCAACGCAGTAACGACATCACCCTGGCGATAGGCGCCCGGGCCGATGTCATTGCGCGATAGCGCCAGCCATGCATCCAACTTAATAGGCAATTCCAACTGTGCCGCTGCCTGGATCACCGATAGCACCACAGCCGCGCCGGCCATGTCTTCGTGCATCCCCGCCATATAACGGGCCGGCTTCAGATTGTGCCCGCCGGTATCAAAGCAGATGCCTTTACCAACCAGCGCCACATGTGGCATCGGCACTGATGCCGACTTATCCTTTGGATCCCGTTTCACCGGTTTAACTTTAGGGGCATAACTCAGATGCACGATTGCCGCGTCCTGCTCTGGGCTGCCCTGAGCCACCGCCAGAAATGCGCCCGCCTTCATTTTCTTTAACTGGGCAACATCGTAGGTGTCACAACGAATACCCAACCCTTTGATCTGCGATGGAATCAAAGCCCGGAATGAGCCGGGCGTCAGCTGATTCGGCGGCAATACGCACAGCGCACGGGTCAATGTATTGGCCTGTGCTTTGACCATCGTATTCGTCAACAATGTTTTGAGGAATGCCTGGTCGCGCGGACCCACCCATAAACGCACTTCAGGCAACTTCGCTGGTTTAACAACACCCGTTGTTTTTGCCGGTTTCTCGATGGCAACTGTTTTAGGCAAAGCAGCACGATTCACCGCTGCAACATAAGCCGCGTCGGGCATGGCACACGCCACAAAACCGGCAGAGCCATGAATCACCACATCCAGACGAGCCGGTTGTTCGACTAATAGCCCGCCCAATGCCTGGCGTAATTGCTGGTGACGCAAAAAGGCTGAGGCATCAGGATCAAAAGCCACCCAACGAATCAACCCGCCTCCCGACAGCGTCGCTTCTGGCAGCAAGGGTTCTATCGGCGTTTTTCCGGCGCTCGCAGCAACTCTTAACAATGCAGCGGGTTTTTTGCGCTGTCTTGCCAACACCTGTTTTAACAATCCGCCCCCGGGCAAGCCTGCGGGCAAAGCCCCACTCACCAGCAGCGATGCTGGAAACAAGACCACCACGTGCGATAACCCATTGAGCACATTGTCTTTTAATTTGCCGCTCTCCAGAACGACTCGCGGCAACACCGGTTTCCAATTCAGGGGCAACGACTTTGTTACAGCAGAGGTTGAGCGCGTACGCGGGTTGATCGCAGCCATATTGGAGGTTTCCAAGGGTTATATGCGATGATTATAGGGTTGATTCACCTTAAAAAAGCTCAAAAACTAGATAACGGGTTTCCGTATGCAGACTTACCTCAACCTCATGCAGCACGTGCTCGATCATGGCCACGTAAAAACCGATCGTACCGGTACCGGTACACGCTCGGTTTTCGGCTGGCAGATGCGTTTTGATCTGGAGGCAGGGTTTCCCGTACTCACCACCAAAAAGCTTCATCTGCGTTCGATCATTCACGAATTACTGTGGTTCCTGCAAGGCAGCACCAACATTGCCTACCTCAAGGAAAACGGCGTCTCGATCTGGGATGACTGGGCAGATGAAAACGGTGAACTGGGTCCGGTATACGGCAAACAATGGCGCCGCTGGGAAACTGTTGTACCTGGTGCAGAGGGCGGACCGCCCACCATCCGCACGATCGACCAAATCACCCAGCTCGTAGACGGCCTTAAGAACAATCCGGATTCGCGCCGTCACCTGGTGTGCGCCTGGAATCCGGGCGAAGTTGATCGCATGGCTCTGCCGCCCTGTCACGCACTTTTCCAGTTTTATGTCGCACCACCAGCCGCCGGAGATGCAGACCAGCGGCCTCGTTTGTCGTGTCAGCTCTACCAGCGTAGTGCGGACATCTTCCTCGGCGTCCCTTTCAACATCGCTTCCTATGCGCTGCTGACCATGATGATTGCCCAGGTATGCGGCTATCGCCCCGGTGAATTCATTCACACCCTGGGCGACGCGCACCTCTACAGCAATCATCTGGAACAGGCCAAGCTTCAACTCAGCCGCGATACACGCCAGCTACCGGTGATGCGCATTAATCCGGCCGTTAAAGATCTATATGCCTTCCGTTTTGAAGACTTTACGCTAGAAGGCTATGAGCCGCACCCACATATTCCCGCACCGGTGGCCGTTTAAGCAGATCGCACCATGAGCCAAGACATTACTCAAACGCCTGCGTGGGCACGCCTGAGCAAAGCGCGAGACCGCCTCGCCAAGACACATTTGCGCGAACTCTTCGCTGCCAACCCTCAGCGATTTAATGACTTCTCCATCCGCACCCATGACCTGCTGCTGGATTTCTCCAAGCAGCGTCTGGACGGCGAAGTGCTTGACGCATTGGTGACCCTGGCAGAAGACACCAATGTCACCGGCTGGCGCGAACGTCTTTTCGCGGGCGAGCCAATTAATGTCAGTGAAGAGCGTGCCGTACTTCATCCCGCGCTCAGACACCTTGAAGAAACAGCATTCCCTGCTGCAGGCCTTGATGTCATGCCCGATGTGCGCAAAGTGCGCATCCAGATGGCCGAGATTGTCGAGAAACTGCGTAGCGGCAACTGGAAAGGCTACAGCGGCGAAATCATTCGCCACGTCGTCAACATTGGCATCGGGGGCTCGGACCTTGGCCCGAAAATGGCTACCCGAGCCTTATCAGCTTTCGCCCACCCCGGGCTACACGTCCACTATGTGTCGAATCTGGATGGGGCGCATCTAGCACCGCTGCTTGAAACACTGGATCCACGAAGCACCCTGTTCATCATCGCCAGTAAAACATTTACGACGCAAGAAACGATGATCAATGCTGCCAGTGCACGCAACTGGATGCTGGCACACACAGGGTCGGAAGAATCGCTGGCCAAACATTTTGTTGCTGTGTCGGCGCACCCTGAACGGGCTGCAGAATTTGGCATACCCCCCGCGCAAGTGCTCCCGATGTGGGATTGGGTGGGCGGGCGTTACTCCCTCTGGTCTGCGGTCGGCCTCCCCTTAGCCATCAGCATTGGCATGAGCGGTTTTGAGCGTCTGCTCGCTGGCGCACAGGCCATGGATCAGCACTTCTGTCAGGCACCTCTTAAAGAGAACTTGCCCGTGCTATTGGCGCTACTCGGCATCTGGAACACCAATTTCCTAGGCGCGCACACTTCGGCCATCGTGCCTTATAACGAATCGCTACGCCATCTGCCCGGCTATTTACAGCAACTGGAAATGGAATCGAACGGCAAGACCGTCAACCGTGATGGTCATCCACTCACCTGCCCGGCTAACCCCATCGTCTGGGGAGAAATCGGTGCCAATGGTCAGCATGCGTTCTTCCAGTTGCTTCATCAGGGTGGCTGGCTGGTGCCCTGCGACTTTATCGCCACGGCACTCAGCGACTATCCACTACCTGGCCACCAGGCCCCGCTGCTCGCCAATTGCTTTGCTCAGAGTGCCGCTCTGGCGTTTGGCAAAACAGAATCAGAAGCCCGTGCCGAACTTGAAGCCGCAGGCCTGAGTGCCGGGCAACGCGATGCCCTACTGCCGCACAAGGTGTTTGCCGGTAACCAGCCTTCAACCACGCTATTGTTACCACGCCTAGACCCATATCATCTCGGTCTATTACTCGCCTTGTATGAGCACAAGGTGTTTGTTCAGGGCGTCATCTGGGGCATCAACTCGTTTGATCAATGGGGCGTGGAACTGGGTAAACAACTGGCTTCCCGTGTCCTCCCCGTTCTCAATGGCGAGGCTGGTAAAGAAACACTGGATGCCTCAACGCGTGGCCTAATCGACTGGACACAAACAACGCATGGCTGACACCCTTTATCCGAACTTGGCCATCATTGTGGCCGTCGCCCGTAACGGCATTATTGGTGCCACCAATGATGCGGGCGTTGGTACCCTGCCCTGGCATTTGCCCGAAGACTTGAAGCATTTCAAAGAGACAACCAACGGTCACCCCATCATCATGGGTCGTAAAACCTGGGAGTCGCTGGGACGACCGCTGCCCAACCGACGCAACATTGTCATCTCACGACAAGCGGATTACCTGGCGACAGGCGCAGAAGTCTTTACGTCGCTACCTGATGCCATCTCTGCCATTGGCGGTGCCGCTGCTTTCATTATCGGCGGGGCCGAGCTCTATCGTCAGGCCTTACCACTGGCGGGGCAACTGATCATCACGGAAGTCGATCTTGACGCAGAGGGGGACACCCACTTCCCACCCTTCGGTTCAGAATGGCAGGAAGCCTCACGCGAAGCGCATATCAGTGCGTCGGAGATTCCGTATGCGCTGGTTCGCTATGCGCGCTCTGTGAAGGGTGCGTAAGCACCCCCTCCCATTTCGCTACGACGGCTGTCGCAATACCATTACCCAGCACATTGGTTGCCGAACGCGCCATATCCAGGAAGTGATCAACGCCCAGTATCAACAACACACCGGCCTCAGGAATATTAAAGTGCGCTAAGGTGGCGGCAATCACCACCAACGATGCGCGCGGCACACCGGCAATTCCCTTGGACGTCACCATCAGCATCAGCAACATCAGAAACTGTTGGCCCAGGCTCATCTCAATGCCGTAGACCTGTGCAATAAATAACGTTGCAAAGGTGCAATACATCATCGAACCATCAAGGTTGAACGAATACCCCACGGGCAAAACAAATGAAGCAATCTTGTTTGGCGCCCCAAAACGTTCTACCTGCTCCAGCGTTTTCGGGTAGGCCGCTTCAGAACTGGCGGTCGTGAAAGCCAAAACCAATGGTTGACGCAACATGGCCACTAGCTTGAGCACCGACTTGCCCAGCACCAGAGAACCGGCAAGGATAATCACCAACCACAGCGTCAGGATCGATGCATAAAACGCCAGCATGAACTTGGCGTACGTCCCCAGAATGCCCAAACCATTCTTGGCGATCACCGCGGACACCGCAGCAAAAACAGCTACCGGCGCAAACTTCATCACCATGGTGGTAATGCGCAGCATCACATGCGACAGCATATCCAGATTGCGGAAAAACTCTTCCGCCCGCGGGCCGAGATGCGCACCGGCGAGACCAAAGAACACGGCAAACACCACGATTTGCAGGATTTCATTCTTAGCCATGGCATCCATAATGCTGACTGGAAATACGTGGTTTAAAAAGTTTTTAAGACCCGTACCAGACTGGGTAATCCCGCTACTCGCCGTAACTTCAGGCACCGGTAAATTAACGCCAATACCCGGCTGTAAGAGGGATACCATCAACAAGCCGAGCAGCAGCGAAGCAAATGACATGGTGATGAACCAGCCAAAAGTCTTCATGCCTACACGGCCAATAGTCTTAGAGTCCCCCATGCTGGCAATGCCAACAGCAAGCGTTGCAAATACCAGCGGCGCAATGATCATCTTGATCATGCGTAAAAAAATATCCGTCAGCAACGAGATGTTGTCTGCATACTCCAGCGAAAAACCGGACTCTGCCCCCCAGGTATTCACAGCGGCGCCGGAAGCAATACCCAGCACGAGGGCGCCGATAATAAATTGTGTCAGACGTTTAGATTCCATGATGCTCTTCGTAATTAATCGGGCAGCCCGGGGTGGGTCAGCACATCGGGGCGCAAGACGCGCTCCAGCGTTTCTTTATCAAGCAGACCCAGTTCCAGAACCAGGTCAGCGACAGGTCGGTTTTCAGACAGCGCCCGCTTCGCGACCAGCGTGGCATTTTCATAACCGATATAAGGGTTCAGTGCCGTCGCCAAACCGGCCGAAGTGCGCACGCGTTCGGCCAAAAGCGGCAGGTTTGCAGTGATGCCGCGGACGCAATGCTGGGTAAGTGTTCTACAGGCCGCTGCCAGATGTTCAACACTCTTAAAGAGGCTATGCGCAATGATCGGCTCGAACGCATTGAGTTGCAGCTGACCCGCTTCAGCCGCCATCGTAATCGTCATATCGTTACCAATGACTTCGAAGGCAACCTGATTCACCACCTCCGGAATCACCGGATTCACTTTGCCGGGCATAATCGATGAACCGGCTGCCCTGGGCGGCAAACGGATTTCATTCAAGCCCGCCTGCGGCCCGCTCGACAGCAAGCGAAGATCGTTACAAGTCTTTGACAGCTTTACGGCAATCCGTTTGAGCACGCCTGACAGCTGCACAAATGCACCACAGTCTTGCGTGGCCTCAATCAGATTCGGCGCACTCTGCAATGCCAAACCAGACAACACGCTTAAGCGCTCGGTTGCCAGGGACGCATAACGCACATCCGTATTAATACCGGTACCAATTGCCGTTGCGCCCAGGTTTACCTCTCGAATCAATGAAATCGCCTCACGCAAGCGCGACTCATCTTCTTCAAGCATCACGGCGTAGGTCGAGAACTCCTGACCTAGCGTCATTGGCACTGCATCTTGCAATTGCGTCCGACCAATCTTAAGCACCGTTTTAAATTCTTCAGCTTTCTCCGCGAAAGCTTCGCGCAAGCCAGTCATCGCCGATAGGAGTTCGCCAATGGCCAGACACGTTGCTACACGGAGCGCCGTTGGATAAACGTCATTCGTGCTCTGCGACATATTCACATCGTTAATCGGATGCACAAACTGATAGTCACCCTTCGCCTGCCCCATGCGCTCCAGTGCCCGGTTTGCGATGACTTCATTGGCGTTCATATTGGTCGATGTGCCTGCGCCACCCTGAATCACATCAACGACAAACTGATCATGCAGCTGACCATTGAGAAGGTCACGACAAGCACCCACAATGGCCTCTGCCTTATCTTTCGACAGATGGCCAATTGCCGCGTTGGCTTCTGCGGCCGCTTGCTTAACCAGCGCGAGTGCCCGAACCAGACTCGTGTAGGAGCCAATGGTTTTACCGGTGATCGGGTAGTTTTCAATGGCACGGAGCGTGTGAATTCCCCAGAAAGCCTCTTCAGGAATCTCGGCCTCTCCCAGTAAATCATGCTCAATACGAAACAAGCTCATCACATACTCCTCAGATCGAGAACTTCAGCATTAAGCGAGAGAGAACCCCGCGATTCAAACCCGGCGTTTAACGGACACAGTCCACGTAATACGCTGTCTTTCCGTCTTGCTCGCCCTTCACCAGGCCATGCACATCGGTCTCAAAGCCCGGGAAGCGCTCGTTGAACTCGCGGGCAAATTGCAGATAGTTCACGATGGTTTTGTTAAACCGTTCGCCAGGAATGAGCAACGGAATGCCCGGTGGATAAGGCGTTACCAGCATCGCCGTAATACGGCCTTCCAGATCATCAATCGCCACACGTTCGATTTCACGGTGCGCCATCTTGGCAAACGCATCCGATGGGCGCATTGCCGGCACCATGTCCGAGAGATACATCTCTGTTGTCAGACGCGCCACATCGTTTGCTTTGTATACATCATGAATTTGCTGACACAAATCACGCAGGCCAACACGCTCATAGCGTGGATGCTTCTGACAGAATTCCGGCAGCACCTTCCACAATGGCTGATTCTTGTCGTAATCATCTTTGAACTGTTGTAACTCGGTCACCATCGTATTCCAGCGACCCTTGGTAATACCAATGGTGAACATAATGAAGAATGAATACAGGCCGCATTTTTCGACAATCACGCCGTGTTCGGCCAGATACTTGGTCACAATGGCTGCCGGAATGCCGATGTCTTCAGAGAAAGCGCCATCAACGTCTAACCCCGGCGTAATGATGGTTGCCTTGATCGGATCCAGCATGTTGAACCCATCGGCCAGTCGACCAAAGCCGTGCCAACGCTCACCCGGCTTCAACATCCAGGCTTCGCGTTCTTCAATACCCTCTTCAGAAAGATCGTCTGGGCCCCAGACCTTGAACCACCAGCCTTCGCCCCACTCTTCATCGACTTTGCGCATGGCGCGGCGGAAGTCGAGAGCTTCAGCAATCGACTCTTCTACCAGCGCCGGCCCGCCCGGTTCTTCCATCATGGCCGCCGCCACATCGCACGAGGCGATAATCGCGTACTGAGGCGAGGTGGACGTGTGCATCAGATAGGCTTCATTGAAGACATCGCGATCCAGCTTCCGATCATCCGAATCCTGCACCAGGATCTGCGACGCCTGGCTCAGGCCGGCCAACAGTTTGTGTGTGGATTGGGTCGAGAAGACCATCGATTCCTTACAACGCGGACGATCTGCACCGATGGCATGATAATCGCCATAGAAGTCATGGAAGGCCGCATGTGGCAACCAGGCTTCGTCAAAGTGCAGCGTATCGATCTTGCCGTCGAGCATCTCTTTGATCTCTTCGACGTTATAAAGAATGCCATCGTAGGTCGACTGGGTAATCGTCAACACGCGAGGCTTGGCGCTCTTATCGGCAATGAACGGATTCGCAGCAATCTTTTTCTGGATGCTTTCCCAGGAAAATTCACTCTTCGGAATCGGCCCGATGATGCCAAAGTTGTTACGCGTCGGCATTAGAAATACAGGAATAGCACCGGTCATGATGATCGAGTGCAGAATCGACTTGTGACAGTTACGGTCCACGACAACGATATCACCCGGCGCTACGGTAGAGTGCCAGACAATCTTGTTGGAGGTCGATGTACCATTAGTGACGAAGTACAAGTGATCACAATTGAAGATGCGTGCGGCGTTGCGCTCTGAAGCTGCCACCGGACCCGTGTGATCGAGCAACTGCCCCAACTCTTCCACGGCATTACAGACGTCTGCGCGCAGCATGTTCTCACCAAAGAACTGATGGAACATCTGACCCACCGGGCTCTTGAGAAAGGCGACGCCACCCGAATGGCCCGGGCAGTGCCATGAATAGGAGCCATCTGCCGCGTAATGCGTTAGCGCACGAAAGAAAGGCGGCGGCAACGAATCCAGATACGCCTTCGACTCGCGCACCACATTGCGCGCAATGAATTCCGGCGTATCTTCGTACATGTGAATAAAGCCATGCAGTTCGCGCAAGATATCATTTGGAATATGGCGCGACGTGCGGGTTTCACCATGCAGGAAGATCGGGATATCCGCATTCTTATAGCGAATCTCTTGAACAAAAGCACGCAGCTCTGCAATCGTTTTCTCTTCATCGTTCAGCAGCTCTTCGTCATCCACCGACAGAATGAACGCTGATGCCCGGCTCTGCTGTTGTGCAAAGGAGCTCAGGTCGCCGTAACTGGTAACACCCAGCACTTCCATGCCTTCCTTCTCGATCGCCTCTGCCAATGCGCGAATACCCAAGCCAGACGCGTTCTCGGAACGGAAATCTTCGTCAATGATGATGATCGGAAAGTGGAACTTCATAGCACCGGCTCCTCAGCCATAAAGGAAACACCGCGTGCAGGCCAGAGCCAGAACACGCGGCGTGATAACGACAGACTCGTTGAGTCTATTGCTTTAATTAAAACGTCAGATTTTCGGGAGTGTGACACCGACTTGACCCTGGTATTTACCACCACGATCTTTGTACGAGGTTTCGCACACTTCATCCGATTCAAAGAACAGCACCTGGGCACAACCTTCGCCAGCGTAAATCTTGGCAGGCAGCGGCGTGGTATTCGAGAATTCCAGCGTCACGTAACCTTCCCATTCAGGTTCAAATGGGGTCACGTTGACAATGATGCCGCAACGGGCGTAGGTGCTCTTGCCTAGGCAAACCGTCAGCACGCTGCGGGGAATACGGAAGTACTCCACCGTACGAGCGAGTGCAAACGAATTCGGCGGAATGATACAAACATCAGATTCGATTTCGACGAAAGACTTCGGATCGAAGGCCTTCGGATCAACGACGGTGCTGTTGATGTTGGTGAATACTTTGAACTCACGGGCACAGCGGATGTCGTAACCGTAGCTGGAGGTGCCATAAGAAACGATCTTCTGGCCATTCACTTCGCGCACGAGATCCGGTGAAAACGGGTCAATCATGCCCTCTTGTTCGGCCATGCGACGGATCCACTTATCAGACTTGATGCTCATACCTGCTCCAACACTCTCCCCGGCGGGGATTCAGTTCATAAAGGTTCACAAATTTGGCAGAAATTGTACCCCGATCATGGGCAAATCAAGGGCAAATCCGGTTATTCAATGACGATTTTCGGGAATTTATGGCTCGTATCCCGGGCTCTGGCCGCAACGCTTCCTGCCACTTTGAGCGCAATGTCCAGATACAGCTGGCTAATAGCGCAATCCGGATCGGCTGCAACAATTGGCTGTCCGGCATCCAGCCCCACCCGAATCCGCAAATCCAGTGGCAATTTGCCCAGCAAAGGCACCTGATAATCCGATCCCAGCGCGGCGCCGCCACCTTCACCAAATATCGGTTCAGCATGGCCGCAATTGCTGCAAATATGCACGGACATATTCTCAACGATACCCAGAATCGGCACACCCACCTTCTCGAACATCCGGATGCCCTTGCGTGCATCCAGCAAGGCAATATCCTGTGGCGTGGTCACAATTACCGAACCCGTAACCGGCACCTTTTGCGCCAATGTCAGCTGGATATCCCCCGTACCCGGCGGCATATCGACAATCAAGTAGTCCAGATCACCCCACAAGGTATCGCGCAGCAACTGCTCCAACGCCGACGTTACCATCGGACCCCGCCACACCATCGGTGATTCGGCGTCCACCAGAAATCCGATCGACATCAGGGCAATACCATGCGCCTGCAGGGCCTCTATGTGCTTGCCATCGGGCGAATGCGGCTGTTGCCCGCCGATGCCCAGCATCTGAGGGATTGAGGGGCCATAGATATCCGCGTCCAGCAAGCCAACACGGGCACCATGCTTTGACAAAGCTAGCGCCAGATTGACCGCCGTGCTGCTTTTGCCGACGCCACCTTTGCCTGAAGCCACGGCAATTAGATTCTTGACCCCTTTAAGCAGCGGTAAATTGCGTTGCACCACGTGCGACTCAATCTGGCTATGCACCGCTACCTTAACGGCCACACTGCCCAGTGATGTCAACGCTGCTTTGATCTGCGTTTCGATCGATGGCGCAGCAATCACCGACGGGTAACCCACGGTAACGCGCACCGTCAGCACGCCCTCATTCAGCGCTAAAGCGCTCGCAACCTGATTGGCGGACCAATAGGGTTTTGCCGTTGCCGGATCAATCAAGCCGGCCAGAACTTCACCAGCCTGCGCTAGCAATACCTGCTGATCAGAAGCGCTCATAAAAACTCCGTTATTTATAGGGGAACTCTTGTCTTTCGCCTGCTTGGGACGAAAACGCTTGTTTGTGCCAATTTTACGCCCTATCGACCGGTAAATTCCTTAAAAACACCTGCCAAAGCACGCTGATCGGCTAAAATTGCGGCCATGAAACGTACGCTACTCGTCACTTCCGCGCTGCCCTACGCCAACGGCGCTATCCACCTTGGTCATCTGGTTGAATATATCCAGACCGATATGTGGGTTCGCTTTCAGAAACTCATCGGCAACCACGCGACCTATGTCTGCGCCGACGATACGCACGGCACGCCCATCATGCTGCGCGCCGAAAAGGAAGGCATCACGCCCGAGGCACTCATCGCCCGCGTGCATCAGGAACACCTGCGCGACTTCACGGGCTTTAACATCGCTTTCGATCTGTATCACTCAACCCACAGCGATGAAAACCGCGAGTGCGCCGAAACCATTTACCGCAATCTGCGCGATGCCGGCCTCATCGAAGTGCGCGAGATCGAGCAGTATTACGACGAAGAAAAGGGCATGTTCCTGCCCGACCGCTTTATCAAGGGCGAGTGCCCCAAATGTGGGGCTGCTGACCAGTACGGGGACAACTGCGAATCCTGCGGCGCGGCTTATACACCGTCTGAACTGAAGAACCCACGCTCCGCCGTTTCGGGCAGCGTGCCGGTGCTGCGACCCTCGCAACATTACTTCTTCAAACTGTCAGATCCCCGTTGCCAGCAATTCCTGCGTGATTTCACGCGCAGCGCCCCTGATGGCACCCCCGTGCTTCAGCATGAAGCCGCCAACAAGATGCAGGAATGGCTGGGTGCCGCTGGCGAAAACAAACTCAGCGACTGGGACATCTCGCGCGATGCACCGTACTTCGGGTTTGCCATCCCCGAGGCACCGGGCAAATACTTCTACGTCTGGCTCGATGCCCCGATCGGTTACATGGGCGCCTTCAAAGCCCTGGCCAAAAAAGAAGGCCTAGACTTCGACGCCTACTGGAAGCCGGATGCCAAGACCGAACTGATTCACTTCATCGGCAAAGACATCCTATATTTCCACGCACTGTTCTGGCCAGCGATGCTGCATGAAGGTGGCTTCCGCGTCCCAACGCGCATCTGTGCCCACGGCTTCCTTACTGTGGATGGCGCCAAGATGTCGAAATCACGCGGCACCTTCATTACCGCCGAAAGCTATCTGCAGCAGAAACTGAACCCTGAATGGCTACGCTACTACTTCGCCAGCAAGCTCAACGGCACGATGGAAGACATTGATCTGAGCCTGGATGACTTCATCGCCAAGGTGAACAGCGATCTGGTCGGCAAGTACGTCAATATCGCCAGCCGCTGTGCCGGCTTTATCAAGAAGCAATTCGAAGGTGCCCTCGGCGAAACCGATCGTGCCGTGTTTGATCGCATTATCACCGATGAAGCCCTGGCCGAAGTTGCCGCCGCCATGGAAGCACGCGACAGTGCCCGCGCCATGCGTCAGATCATGCATCTGGCCGATGAAGCCAACCTGTATGTCAACGACAAGCAGCCGTGGTTATTGGCCAAGGACCCGGAACAGCGTGAACAACTTCACATCGTGGCGACAACCGCGCTCAACCTGTTCCGTAGTCTCTCTGTCTTGCTCAAGCCGGTACTGCCCGCCGTTGCTAGCCAGATCGAAGCCTTCTACAACGGCGCACCGCTGACCTGGGTAGATGCCCGCCAGCCATTGCCGGCCGGTCATCGCATCAACGATTACACGCACCTCATGAACCGGATCGAGCGCCCGATGGTCGATGCACTGATTGCCGCCAACGCGCAATCGCTGCAGGCCACTGATGCGGCGCCGGCCAGCAAGACCGATAAGAAGACCGAGAAAAAAATGGACAAGAAACCCGACGACGCGCCCGCAACCGATAACGCACACATCAGCATCGACGACTTTGCCAAGGTGGATCTGCGCATCGCCAAGATCGTCAATGCCGAACACGTGGAAGGCGCCGACAAACTCATCCGTCTCCAGCTGGATATTGGCGAAACAGAAAACGACCAGCCGAAATACCGTCAGGTCTTTGCCGGCATCAAATCGGCCTATGATCCGGCACAACTGGTCGGCCGCCTGACCGTGATGGTGGCCAACCTGGCCCCGCGCAAAATGAAATTCGGGATGTCTGAGGGTATGGTACTGGCAGCTTCGGATACCGATGGCAATCAACCCGGCCTTTACATTCTGAGCCCGGATTCTGGGGCACAGGCTGGCATGCGCGTTAAATAACCGGTTACACTATAGGGAATTTAAGCACCCTCACAAATACAAAAAGACCGGGTGTGCATCAATACGCACCGGGGAGGGTGTATGAACGAGGCAGAGATCACGGGATCTAATCAGCCAGCAGCGGCTATGGGCAAAACCACTGGCAAGTATCCGCTGGCCCGCTTTCACCCGAAGTTACTCGATTGCCTTAAAGATTACACGCCGGAGCAACTGGCCAAAGACGCCGCTGCCGGCGTCACGGTGGGTGTATTGGCCCTGCCTCTGGCGATTGCCTTTGCCATTGCTTCCGGTTGCTCACCGACCGCCGGTATCTGGACGGCCATTGTTGCCGGCTTCATCATCTCGCTGCTGGGTGGCTCCCGTGTTCAGATCGGCGGCCCGACCGGCGCATTTATTCCTATTGTTTTTGGCATCGTCAGCATTTACGGTTTTCAGAACCTGATGGTTGCCACCATGATCGCGGGCATTCTGCTCTTTGTCATGGGCCTCACCAAAATGGGCGTACTGATCCGTTTTATTCCCATCAGCGTGGTCATCGGCTTTACCAATGGTATTGCCGTTGTGATCTTCATGAGCCAGATCAAAGACTTCTTTGGGCTCAACATCCCGAACATGCCCGCTGAATTCTTCGAGCGCATGGAAACACTCTGGATGCATGCGGGAACGATGCAGACACCAACGGTCATTATGTCAGCGCTATCCCTCACTGCCCTCATTCTCTGGAACAAGCAGGCAGCAAAATGGATTCCCGCATTAGGCAAGATCCCTGGTCCACTTGCGCTCCTGCTCGTGGCAACAGGCTTACAGGCTGCATTTTCTTTTCCGGTTGAAACAATCGGGTCTAAATTTGGTGGCATTCCGCAGGATATCCCCGCGCTGGCTTTGCCCACTTTTTCATTATCAACACTGAACCAACTCATTCAACCGGCGATTGCCATCGCGCTGCTCGGCGCCATCGAATCGCTACTTTCCGCCCGTGTCGCTGATGCGGCCATTGATGACCGCCACGACCCGAATCAGGAACTCATGGCTCAAGGTCTAGCGAATATCGTGGCGCCCTTGTTTGGGGGCTTCGCTGCAACCGGTGCCATCGCTCGCACCTCGACCAACGTCCGTGCCGGTGGCAGATCACCATTTTCGGGTATTTTTCACTCCCTCACGTTATTGCTCGTCGTTGTGATTGCTGCGCCTGCAGCCATCTACGTACCGCTACCCGCGCTGTCTGCCATTCTGATGCTGGTTGCCTGGAACATGGGCGAGTGGCACGAGTTTGCCACGCTCAAGCGTTACCCGGTGCCCTATCGCATCATCCTGGTTTCCACCTTTATCGTCACCGTTGTATTTGATCTCACCCTGGCCGTGGAGCTAGGGATGATTCTGGCGTGCCTGTTCTACCTCTATCGCATGTCTGAACTCACTCAGATCGAGCGTATTCCCCTTGAAGCCTATTACGGTTCGGGTGCATTAAACGATGGTGAAGGTGTCTCGCGCATTGCTGCCTACAAGATTTATGGTTCGCTGTTCTTTGCATCAATCGGCAAACTAGAAGCGTTAGTAGCAGACCCAACCCATCACACCCGTATCCTCATTCTCGACATGTCTAAAACTGTCTCGCTGGATACAACCGGCCTCGACATTCTGCAAACACTGAGTCGCACCCTGAACAAACAAGGTGGTCAGCTCATCATCTGCAGTCTCAACGATCAGCCGGCATCAATGATCGATCGATCGGGCTTTGCCGAGAACTTAGGCCCACGGGGCATCAGCCACAGCCTGACGGACGCGCTGCTGCGCGCCCAGCTGATAATCCAGTCGGACCCGGTCGCT
>ERZ1034363.359-NODE-359-length-32427-cov-9.318423_pt1 | contig 32427 bp, 32 predicted proteins | sample MGYA00520616_ERZ1034363 | MGnify/ENA primary metagenome ERZ1034363 (study PRJEB33736, sample SAMEA104284506) | Azolla filiculoides | biome: Urban; feature: Water surface; material: Ditch water | place: Netherlands | collected 2015-10-28 | depth 0-0.1 m ... | reverse complement strand
GTGACCAACACCCGTATCTTCAAGGAAGGTATCCAGAAGGGTATCGCCAATTCGATCCTGATCAAGATCAACCAGATTGGTACGCTGAGCGAAACTTTTGCCGCTATCGAGATGGCCAAGCGCGCTGGTTACACCGCTGTGATTTCTCATCGCTCGGGCGAAACAGAAGATTCGACCATTGCTGACATCGCTGTGGGTTTGAACGCTGGTCAGATCAAGACCGGTTCGCTGTCGCGCTCCGATCGTATCGCCAAATACAACCAGCTGCTGCGTATTGAAGAAGATCTGGGCGATACCGCTTCGTACCCGGGTCGTGACGCGTTTTACAACCTGCGTTAATTCATTCTTCCATGCGTCCTTCAACCGCAATTCTGGTCGGCCTGGCTGTGGTGATTCAGTACCCGCTATGGCTGGGTAAGGGTGGCTGGTTGAAGGTGTGGGAAAGCGATTCCCAGCTGCGTCAGCAGCGAGAAATGAATCGTCAACTGGAATTACGTAACGCGGGTCTGGAAGCAGAAACACGCAATCTGAAATCTGGCCTGGAAGCGGTTGAAGAACGCTCCAGGTTTGAACTGGGCATGGTTAAGCCGGACGAGGTTTTCTATCAGCTGCCACAGCGTAAGAAAGCTGCCGCTGCTGAACCCGCGGCCGTCGAGCCAGCTACGCCCGAATCTACCAAGGAAAAACAATGACAGGACTCATTCATCGCAATACCGTTGTGACGCTGGACTACAGCGTGACGGATTCGGATGGTCAGGTGGTTGATGATGGTCGTAACCCGATTTGCTACCTGCATGGCGGTTATGGCGACATCTTCGATCGTATTGAAGAAACCCTGGAAGGTAAGAAGATTGGCGAGTCGGTAACCGTCAAGCTGCAACCGGAAGAAGCCTACGGTGAGTACGATTCCGAGATGGTGCAGATTGAAGAACTTTCGCGTTTCCCTAAGGAAACCAAGGTGGGGATGCAGTTTGAAGGCGCCCCCGAAGGTTCTGATGAAGACGATATCATCATCTACCGCGTGACCGAAGTTGCAGAAGGCAAGGTTGTGCTGGATGGCAATCATCCTTTAGCCGGTATGTCGCTGGTGTTTACCTGCACGGTACGTGATGTGCGTCCGGCTACGGCAGAAGAGATCGAAGACGAGTGCGTCGGTGAAGATGATGACAACGGCGAAGCGCCGCAGGTCATCATTCACTAATTAGCGGCTTTAGTCGTTTCATCCTCGGTACCCATGTCGAGTGGGGGCCAAGGGAAAGATTCAAAGAGAAATTCAGTCCGGTGTACGGGATCGTCACCGGACTTTTTATTGCGCTCAACGCGTACCTGCACCCAACCCTGTTGTAACGCGCCGTAGGTTTCAACCCGCGTGAAGTTCTGCAAGGGGAGATCGTTGTCGGGATTGGTGAGCGGATGATCGATGCGGTGAACGCCATTGCCGCCATGAACCATCAACACCTGGCCAGGGAATCCTGCAGTTTCTGATTTGATCAGATCTGCCAGCAGATATTTATCGCTGGGTGCTTTAGGGTCAACGGCGCCAAAACTAACCTCGTGGGGCATAACCATTACGAGCATGCTGATGTCTTGCTTACGGGCTTCGCTAAAGGCTTCTTTGATCCAGCTTATGACGGCATCGTTTCTGTTCTGAACAGATTGCGCCGCTTCTGCGTTTTTGGGATTAAAGCTGATTTGATCAGGTGATGAAAGCGTAATGAAAAGGGCGGGTCCGTTTTGCCAGCGCATATGCTCCGGATAATCCGCCTGACGAATCAGCGGCAGGCTGGGTTGTCCCAGGCTGCGATCTGATTGATAGAAGGTTTTGCGCAGCAGATTGAGGCGCTCTTCCGGGGTGTATTTACCGTTGGCGCTTTTGCCACAGAGCAGCCACTCGGCATCGCCCGGTACATAAAAGAGGGGCAGCGGTGCTGCGGCAAATACCGGGTAGGCAGCCAGCAGGTTTTTGTCGTTGCAGTTCTGGTCAGCGGGCTTTAGTCCACCTGTGGAAATGGCCAGATCAGAGCCTTTGCCTGCCATGTCGGCCAGCATGCCTTTGAGGTAACCCTGGTGCTCTGCAGTCATGTACACATCACCAAAAAGGGCAAAGGTGAGGCTGCTGGCCCAGAGGTTCTGGCCGGTACAGAGTGCAAGCGTAAGCAGTAGCGCTTTGATGGCCGCGCGGACGGTGCGGAGTCGACAATGCATCATCGGTTATTGCCTTGAGATATTTTTAAGTTGGTATAGCGCATCTAGCGCCTGGCGCGGTGTCAGGCTATCCGGATCCAGCGCTTCCAGTTCTGCAAGCAGTGCAGAGTGGGTTGCCTCTACCAGTGCCGTATCGGCGGCGACTGGCTCGTTAACCGTAGATTCGGTATCGAAGAAATCGGTTTGATTAGTGCTGTCTTGGCTGTGATGAACCGATTGGGCTTCAAGCTCTAACAGGGTTCTGCGGGCATCCCGCACCACGGTGGCAGGAATGCCGGCAAGTGATGCCACTTCGATTCCGTAACTCTGGTTAGCAGGGCCGGGCTGTACGCGATGCAGAAAGACAATACGGTCATGGTGCTCAACCGCATTCAAGTGAACGTTTTCCAGTTGCTTGAATTTTTCGCTCAGGCGCGTGAGTTCAAAATAATGTGTGGCGAATAGCGTGAGTGATTTGTTCTGGCGCAGTACCTGTTTGAGCACCGCGGAGGCTAGTGCGAGACCATCAAACGTGGAGGTGCCACGTCCGATTTCATCCATCAGTACGAGGCTGTTGGCATCGGCCTGATTGAGGATGGCGGCTGTTTCTGTCATCTCTACCATAAAGGTAGAACGGCCAGACGCTAAGTCATCGGACGCGCCAATCCGGGTAAACAGGGCATTAATGCGGCCGATACGCGCGGCGCGCGCCGGCACATAGCTACCAATGCGGGCCAGCAGCACAATGAGTGCCGTCTGCCGCATGAAGGTGGATTTACCACCCATGTTGGGGCCGGTGATTAGCAGGCACTGACGATCTGGATGCAGGCGGGTATCGTTTTCGACAAAGGGTTTGCCGTCTTTACGCAACGCTTGTTCAACCACCGGATGGCGGCCATCGCAGATATCGATTTCTGGAATCGGGCTGAAGGCAGGGCGTGCCCAGCCACGCTCATGCGCGGATTGGGCAAAGCTACCCACCAGATCTAACTCGGCAATATCGCTGGCGAGAGACTTGATGGCAATGACGTGCGATTGAAGTTGCTGCAGCAAGGCTTCGAAGAGTTGCTTTTCTCGTGAAAGCGCCCGATCCTGGGCGGAAAGCGCTTTGTCTTCGAAGGCTTTGAGTTCCGGGGTGATGTAGCGCTCGGCATTTTTGAGCGTTTGCCGGCGACGGTAATGCTCGGGTACTTTTGCCGACTGCGCTTGCGAGACTTCGATATAGAAACCATGCACCCGGTTGTATTCCACTTTGAGTGTGGCAATGCCGGTTGCTTCGCGCTCACGGGTTTCCAGATCCAGCAGGAAGTCTCCGCAATGCGTCTGGATCTGGCGCAGTTCATCCAGATCGCTATCGTACCCATCGGCAATGACGCCGCCATCGCGCACGTTCAGCGCTGGTTCTAGGTGTAATGCGCTCGTGAGCAGTTGGCTTACCTCGGCCGGTGCCGCTGTCTGGATAATTTTGGCGGTGAGTTGTTGCAGCACGGCCTGTGCCAGCGAGGCTTTTTCCAGATCACCCAGGAGTCCAGCAAGCGCTGGCCATTGCGTCAGCGTGTCTCTGAGTGCAGCCAGTTCGCGTGGGCGCACGGACTGCAGGGCAATGCGTCCGGCGATGCGTTCGATGTCACAGAAGGAACGTAATAGGGCGCGGAGTTGTTCCAGCAGATCAGTACGATCCAGCAGGATGTCGATTAACTGGTGCCGGTTAGCCGGAATGACATCATCCGCTGAGGGGTGGTGCAGGGCGTGGCGCAATGCGCGTGAGCCCATGCTGGTCATGGTTTGATCCAGAATGCTGAACAGTGTTGTGGGTTCGGCATTCGGGCCGCTGGCTAGGCGGAGTGATTCGGTGAGTTCCAGATTGCGACGCGTAATCGCGTCCATGCGCAGATATTGATTCGGACGCTCTACGAGCACCTGGCTGATGCCCAGCATTTCTGGTTTGCGTAGCTGCGTGGCCTGGATGTAATCGAGTAGTGCACTGGCGGCTGCCAGGGCCGGCTGATCTTCGTTCGGGTCGATCCCGTAGGCGTTGAGGGCGCTGACGTTGAGTGCGGCACAGAGCGTGCGGCTGCCACTGGCCGCATCAAAAAGCCAATCGGCCCGGCGCGATGGGCGGTGATTGGTTTCCTGCCATGAGTGCGATTCCGGGATCAGCAGTTCGGAAGGTTCGATACGTCCGAGCAATGTGCTGATCTGATCAGCGGGTACTTCGCTGAGCGTAATACGGCCGGCCGCCAGCGATATCCAGGCGGCACCCCAGCGGGCACCTGCCGGAAAAAGTGACATCAGATGGTTCTCGCGACGCTCGTCCATCAGCGTGGCATCGCTAACCGTGCCTGGTGTGATGATGCGGCTGATTGCGCGTTCGACCGGACCTTTAGAGGTTGCCGGGTCACCAATCTGTTCACAGATGGCAACGGACTCACCAGCTTTGATCAATCGGGCAATGTACTGATCGGCGGCATGAAATGGCACGCCGGCCATGGGCGTCTGACCCCGTTTGGTCAGCGTAATGTCTAGAATCCGTGCTGCCTTTTCTGCATCGCCCTGGAATAACTCGTAAAAATCGCCCAGGCGGTAGAACAGGAGGGTGTCGGGAACTGTTTCCTTAATGGCCAGGAACTGGCGCATCATTGGCGTTACTGTTGGCTCCGGGGTCTCTGCGGATGCGTTCTTTTTGCTCATGTCGGCAATGACCCCGGTATTGCTTAGCTTAGGCGCTAGCCTTTGTCAGATGCTTTTGAACGATCTGTAGCAGCGGGGTATGAACCTTTGGTGCACCGGCAACGATATCGCCCGATTTGAGGAAATCACCGTCACCATTCAGATCGGTGACAAAGCCACCGGCTTCAAGAACCATCAGCGTGCCAGCGGCCATATCCCACGGCGCCAGACCAAACTCCCAGAAGCCATCCAGTCGACCAGCGGCCACATAGGCCAGATCCAGCGATGCGGCACCAGGACGGCGCATGCCGGCGGTTTTTTCGGTCAGTTCTCTGAAAGCACCCATGTAGTTGTCGATGCGATCAAAGGTGCGATACGGAAAGCCTGTACCAATGAGTGAGTCTGCCAGCCGATCTTTACGGCTAACGCGAATGCGGCGGTCATTAAGAAACGCACCGCTTCCCTTGCTGGCGGTGAATAGTTCGTTACGCATAGGATCGTAGATCACGCCATGGGCCAGCTGGCCGTTCTGGGTGAGGGCAATCGATACCGCATATTGCGGGAAGCCATGGATAAAGTTGGTGGTGCCGTCGAGCGGATCGATAATCCACTGGAACTCGGCATTAGCAGCGCCTGTGCTGCCTGATTCTTCCGCTAGAATGCTGTGGCTCGGATACGCCTCGAGCAGAATTTCCTTGATGGCATCCTCTGCTGCGCGGTCGACCTGCGTGACATAGTCACTTTGACCTTTGCGGGTAACCTGAAGGTTCTCGATTTCGAGAGCAGCGCGGTTGATAATTTGACCAGCACGACGTGCGGCCTTAACGGCAACATTAAGAAAGGGATGCATATCAGGGACACAGAGCAAGTGGCAAACGAGGTTCGTTCGCGCGATTGTCGCTATTGTACCTGCTGGCTGTCTCCTGGTCGACCACTGCCAACCCTTTTACTTGTGATGAAAAGTGCATGACTGACGAATTTTCCAAACTGGCTTTGCCCTCAATCCCGTTTCTGGATTGCCAGCGTATTGTGCTGTGCCGACCATCGCATCCGGGCAATATTGGTGCCGTTGCGCGGGCTATGAAAACCATGGGTCTGGTGAGTGGTGCGCAGCTCTATCTGGTTAATCCATTGTGTGCGATTGACGAGGTGGCTGTGCGGCGTGCTTCTGGCGCTGCCGATCTGGTGACCGAGTGCCGCATTGTTCAAAGCCTGGCCGAAGCATTGACTGGTTGTACAGGTGCCTTCGGTATGACGGTGAGAGCCCGCGAGCTTGGACCTGAACCTTTGCAACCGAAAGCGGCAGTTGCGGCGGCTAAAGATCACTGGCATCAAGGGGGCGAGGGTGGTGCGCTGTCAGCCTTTGTTTTTGGTAACGAGACGAATGGTTTAACCAACGAAGAACTGCAGCATTGCCGGGCAGAAGTGAGTATTTCGACCAATCCGGATTATGGCTCCCTGAATCTGGGTGCCGCCGTACAGATCATCACTTATCTGTTACGCGAGGCTTCCGGTAACCAGAGCGCAGTCGATAGCGGCGCCACACGCTATGCGTCTCCCTTGGCTACGGTTGATGCCGTTGAGGGCTTTTACAAACAGCTGGAGACGGCACTAATCCAGTCGGGATTTCATGATCCGAACCGGCCAAGGCGGTTGATGCCCAAGATACGTCGCATCTTCGAGCGAACCCGCCTGGAGTCTGACGAAGTGAATATTTTGCGCGGCATAATTTCGGCCTTGAATGCTGCCCAGAAGGTTGATTAAAAAAGTCGGGATTAGTACAATATCAGCCGAAGCAGAGCCGCTTTAAGCTATTCAAACTACTAAAAATCAGACGCTTAAATGACAATTTTCAAGTCCATTCGGGAAGATATCCGCTCCATATTCGAACGCGACCCTGCGGCGCGCTCGACCCTGGAGATTGTGACTTGCTATCCCGGCGTGCATGCCATGGTGTTTCATCGCCTGGCGCACCGTTTGTGGACCTGGCACTTTTACTGGCTGGCGCGCTTTGTCTCGCATATTTCCCGCTTTCTCACGGGTATTGAAATTCACCCGGGGGCAACGATCGGCCGCCGTTTCTTTATTGATCACGGTATGGGCGTAGTGATTGGCGAAACCGCCATTATTGAAGATGATGTGACCCTGTATCACGGCGTGACGCTGGGTGGGACCAGCTGGAATAAAGGCCGTCGTCACCCGACTTTGAAGGCTGGCGTGGTCATTGGTGCTGGTGCCAAGGTGCTGGGTCCGATTACCATCGGCGCTGGCGCCCGTGTAGGTAGTGATGCGGTAGTAGTGAAGGATGTGCCTGATGGTGCAACGGCCGTGGGGAATCCGGCCCGCATTATCGAAAACGAAAAGGCCCAGGACACCTCGCCGCAAGCGGCCAAACTGGGTTTCACAGCCTATGCCATTAACCGGGATGCGAGTGACCCCTACGCCAAGGCGCTCCATGCGCTGCTTGAGCATGCGGCCGAAACCGACCAACGCCTGGAACATCTGCTCAAGAAGCTGGAGGCTTCCGGCATGCAGGTGGAAGAGGCTAATTCGGTTGCCGACAAGTTTGATCCGCAATACCTGAGTAAAATAGTTGACTAATTGCGGCAAGACGCATTATAGTTGACTTAAATACTTGGATATAGCGCAAAGCGCTCCCATTTAATCCGAATCAGTCCCAATCCCAACGGGAGGCATTATGAGATTAACGACCAAAGGCCGTTTTGCAGTAACCGCGATGATTGACCTGGCGCTCTATGTGGGTGAACGCCCTGTAACGCTGGCATCGATTAGCGAGCGACAGAATATTTCTCTGTCCTATCTGGAACAGCTGTTTGCCAAATTGCGCCGCCATAAGATTGTGGAAAGTGTACGCGGTCCGGGTGGTGGTTATTGCCTGGGTCGTAATGCGCTGGAAATTACGGTGGCAGATGTCATTCTGGCCGTGGACGAGCCGCTGGATGCGACACAGTGTGGTGGCCGTGAAAATTGCAAATCGGATCATCGCTGTATGACGCATGATCTGTGGTCTACGCTTAACCGCAAGATGCTGGATTATCTGGCTTCGGTGACTCTGTCTGATCTGGTGGAGAAGCAGCGTCAGAAGGTGGCAAAACAGGCGGCTAAATCAGAGACGAAGACTGTTTCTTTCAGCGTGGCACAAGCTGCCTGAGTACGATTATGTCTATGAATTACTTCGACCATAACGCGACCACAGCGCTGGATCCGTTTGTGCTTGAAGCCATGATGCCCTTCATGGGGGCGAGTTTCGCCAATCCATCGGCAACCTATACCGCGGGTCGCGAAGCGCGTCGTGCGGTTGAGCATGCGCGTGAACAGGTTGCCGCTGCCCTTGATGCCGACGCTTCCGAAGTGATTTTTACCGCCAGTGGTAGCGAAGCCAATAATCTTCTGATTCGTGGCTTTGCTGACGCATTGCTGGCCGAAGGTGCTGCACCTGCAAGACTGGCCTGTACGCAGATTGAGCATCCGTGTGTAGCCGAACCCGTGCGGGCTTTGGCCCGTTCGGGTTGGGACGTTTCGGAAGTGGCCGTTAATGCGTCCGGTGTTGTCGAACGCAGCAGCATGACTGCTTTACCGATGGATACCTGTTTGGTATCTGTGATGTCTGCTAATAACGAAACCGGCGCATTGCAACCGGTTGCCGATCTTGGCGCGGCCTTCAAGCGTGACCGCCACGATATGACGTGTTTTCACACGGATGCCGTGCAGGCGCTGGGCAAACACCCATTAAGCTTTCGTAAGCTCAATACTGCGGGCGTTGATGCGCTAACGGTCTCCGGTCATAAGATTGGCGGGCCTAAAGGCGCAGCTGCACTTGTGCGTGATCGTCAGCTACCGCTGATGCCGCTGGTTTATGGCGGTGGTCAGGAGCAGGGCTTGCGTTCGGGCACCGAGAATGTGGCGGCTATTGTTGGATTCGGCGTTGCCTGTACGCGTGCCGTTGCCGATCTTGAAATGCGCATGATGCTGGCGCAACGTCTGCAGCAACATCTGGAAGCCTGGCTTAGAAGCCGTGGCGCCGTGATTTTTTCAGCTGCCGCCGAGCGACTTCCGAATACAACTTTTGCCGCATTTCCTGGCATTGATGGTGAAACACTGGTGTCACTCCTGGATCGTCAGGGTATGGCGATTGCCAGCGGTGCGGCATGCGGTTCGGGTAAAAGCGGTGTGTCTGCAGTACTGCTTGCTATGGGTGTCGACCCGTTGCTGGCTAAAGGTGCCATCCGCATTAGCCTCGGCATGATGCCTTATGGTGCAACATCTATTGAAGCGGTTGATCGTCTGATTGGTCAGCTGGATAAGGTTTTAAGTCAGCTGCAGCGCTTTGCTGCTGTGGCCTGACGTTTTCTCTGGAGTTAATGATGAAATTCCCAATCTATCTGGATTATTCGGCAACAACCCCTATCGATCCGCGTGTCGTGGAGGTGATGCTGCCTTATCTCACCGAGAAGTTCGGTAATCCGGCCTCACGCTCACACCAGTATGGCTGGGATGCGGAAGCGGCCGTTGAAAATGCACGTGCAGAAGTTGCTGCACTGGTGCATGCCGATCCTAAAGAGATCGTCTGGACTTCAGGTGCTACCGAAGCCAATAACCTGGCTATTAAAGGCGCTGCCAATTTTTACCAGGGTAAGGGCAAGCACCTCATTACGCTGAAAACAGAACACAAGGCCGTGCTCGATACGATGCGCGAACTTGAACGTCAGGGTTTCGAAGTGACCTACCTTGATGTGTTGCCGAATGGCCTGGTGGATATGGCGGCGCTGGAAGCAGCGCTTCGCCCTGATACAGTGCTGGTGTCGATCATGGCGGTTAATAATGAAATCGGTGTGGTGCAACCGATTGCCCAGATCGGCGAACTCTTGCGCAGCAAGGGCATCCTTTTTCACGTTGATGCAGCGCAGGCAACGGGCAAGATCGATATCGATCTGTCGACGCTAAAAGTCGACCTGATGAGTTTCTCTGCCCATAAAACCTACGGTCCTAAAGGTATTGGTGCTTTGTACGTTCGTCGTAAGCCACGTGTGCGGCTGGAAGCACAGATGCACGGTGGCGGCCATGAGCGCGGTATGCGTTCAGGCACGCTGGCGACCTTCCTGATCGTGGGTATGGGCGAAGCGTTCCGTCTAGCCCGTGTTGAAATGCAGGAAGAAAACAAACGGGTGACTGCGCTGCGTGATCGTCTGTACAAAGGTCTGTCTGACATGCCGGAAATCTATGTCAATGGCGATCTGGTGAATCGTGTACCGCACAACTTGAATGTGAGCTTTGCCTACGTGGAAGGTGAGTCGTTGATCATGGCTGTGCGTGATATCGCCGTGTCTTCCGGTTCGGCCTGTACTTCGGCATCGCTAGAGCCTTCGTACGTATTACGTGCCTTGGGTCTGACTGATGAGTTGGCCCATTCATCGATCCGTTTTTCGATTGGCCGTTTCACCACGGAAGAAGAAGTCGATTTCACGGTTGATCTACTACATAAGCAAATTGGACGCCTGCGTGAAATGTCTCCGCTCTGGGAGATGGTTCAGGAAGGTATTGATCTCAATACGGTTCAATGGGCTGCGCACTAACGCACCCGATCTTATTCAAAGGAGTCTTTCATGGCATATAGCGTTAAGGTCATTGACCACTACGAAAATCCCCGCAACGTTGGTTCTTTCGACAAGGAAGAAGCTGGCGTCGGTACCGGTATGGTGGGCGCACCGGCCTGCGGTGATGTGATGAAGCTGCAGATCAAGGTGAACAAGGAAGGCGTGATTGAAGATGCCAAGTTCAAGACCTACGGCTGCGGCTCTGCTATTGCGTCCAGCTCGCTGGTGACCGAATGGGTCAAGGGCAAGAATCTGGATGAAGCGCTGGAGATCAAGAACACGGCGATTGCCGAAGAACTGGCTTTGCCGCCGGTGAAAATCCACTGCTCGATTCTGGCTGAGGATGCCATCAAGGCAGCGGTTGCCGACTACAAAAAGAAACAGGAATCCTGAAAAGGAGATCACGATGAGCGTGACCATGACTGAACGTGCCGCAGCCCACGTAGGCAAGGCACTCACACAACGTGGCAAGGGCGTAGGCCTGCGCCTGGGTGTGCGGACTGCCGGCTGCTCGGGTATGGCCTATCGTCTGGAATATGTTGATGATCTGGCCGATGAAGATTCGGTGTTCGAATCTCATGGCGTCAAGATTGTGGTTGACCCGAAGAGTCTGGCTTATCTGGATGGCACCGAACTCGACTTTGTACGTGAGGGGTTGAACGAAGGTTTTAAATTCAATAACCCGAACGTTAAAGACGAATGCGGTTGCGGCGAGTCGTTCCATGTCTGATTCAAAAGCTGCGCCTGGCATCGCCATTACGGCAGATTTGCTGGGCGCAGACTTTTTTACGCTGCTGGGTTTGCCCAAGCGCTTCGAGTTAGATATTGCCGGCCTGAATGAGCGTTTTCGTCAGTTGCAACGTGAGGTCCACCCGGACCGTTTTGCTGCAGCCGATGATGCGGCCAGACGCGCTTCGATGATGCTGGCCACCCAGATTAATGCCGCTTACCAGACTTTGCGCTCGCCATTAAAGCGCGCTACGTATCTGCTGGAGCAGGCAGGCATCGATATCGGTGCTGAATCCAACACGGCCATGTCGGCGGACTTTCTCATGAGCCAGATGATGTGGCGTGAGCAGGTGGCAGATGCCCGTAGCGACAAGAATCTTGCCGAGCTGGAACGCCTACAGGCCGAGATTGCTGATGACATTCGTGATGCCTATAGCGATCTTGCGGTGATGCTGGATCAGGAAAATCGTACACAGGATGCTGTTGAGGGTGTGCGTCGCCTGATGTTTCTGGAAAAATTACGGGAAGAGATCGAAGACGCGGTTTTCGCGCTTGAAGATCTCTGACCTTCACTATTAAATACTGTTGCTGATCCTATGGCACTACTGCAAATCGCCGAACCCGGGCAGAGCCCATTACCGCATGAAACACGTCATGCCATTGGTATAGATTTAGGGACGACTAACTCTCTGGTCGCCAGTGTGCGCCAGGGTATGTCCCATGTGATGAATGATGCCGAGGGCAGGGCGCTGGTGCCTTCCGTCGTGCGTTATCAGGAAGACGGCTCCGTGCTGGTGGGCTACGATGCGCTCAAGGCCATTGCTAAAGATCCCAAGAATACGATTGCCTCGGTAAAACGTCTGATGGGGCGCTCGCTCACGGATATTGCCCACCGCGAGAATTTGCCGCTCGATCTGGTTGATAACCCCGGCATGGTCAGCGTTAAAACCCGTCAGGGTGTTAAAACGCCGGTTGAGGTGTCTGCAGAAATTTTGCGCGTCTTGAATGATCGCGCCTTGCAGACATTGGGGCAGGATATTGTGGGCGCAGTGATTACCGTGCCGGCTTATTTTGATGACGCACAACGTCAGGCGACCAAAGATGCTGCACGACTGGCGGGCCTGAATGTGCTCCGTCTGCTGAACGAACCCACTGCGGCTGCCGTGGCGTATGGGCTAGATAATTCCTCCGAGGGCGTTTACGCAGTTTACGATTTGGGCGGTGGCACTTTTGATATTTCGATACTGCGTCTGACACGTGGTGTCTTTGAAGTGCTGGCTACGGGCGGTGATTCTGCCCTGGGTGGAGATGATTTCGATCGCCGCATTTACTGCTGGGTGCTGGAAAAGGCACAGCTTAAATCACCACCAACGATTGAAGATACGGCGTTGTTGTTGCTACGCTCTCGAGAAGCCAAAGAGTATTTGTCGACCCATCCTGAAGCACCGATTACCGCGCGGCTGGCCTCGGGTGAAGTGCTTGATGTGACGATCGACATGGCGACCTTTGCCGAAATCAGCCAGATGCTGGTTTCGAAAACGCTGCAGCCGGTTAAGAAAACACTACGCGATGCAGGACTACGCCCGGAGGATATTCAGGGCGTGGTCATGGTGGGTGGTGCAACCCGCATTCCGCTGATTCAACGTGCGGTGGGTGAGTTCTTCAAACAGGAGCCGCTTAACAATCTGGATCCTGACAAAGTCGTTGCGCTGGGCGCCGCCATTCAGGCTAATCTGCTGGCGGGTAACCGTGCACCGGGTGAAGACTGGCTGCTGCTGGATGTGATTCCCCTGTCGCTGGGTCTGGAAACGATGGGTGGTCTGGTAGAGAAGGTGATTCCACGTAATTCAACGCTACCCGTAGCGCGTGCTCAGGAATTTACGACTTACCGTGATGGCCAGACGGCCATGATGGTGCACGTGGTACAAGGTGAACGTGAATTGGTGGATGATGGCCGATCACTGGCACGCTTCGAATTGCGCGGTATTCCGCCAATGGTCGCGGGTGCTGCGCGTATTCGTGTGACGTTCCAGGTGGATGCCGATGGGTTGCTTTCGGTAACAGCCCGTGAACAGACAACAGGTGTTGAGGCGCACGTAGAAGTAAAACCTTCCTACGGCCTATCGGACGATCAGATTACCGGCATGCTCAAGGCTTCGGTAGATCATGCCCGTGATGATGCCCAGACCCGGGCGCTCAAGGAAACGCAGGTGGACGCACAGCGTTTGATCGAGGCGGTACGCTCGGCCCTGACCGAAGATCGCCACCTGTTAAACGAAAACGAGTTCCAACTGATCGAGTCGGACATCGTCAAACTACAAACGGCCAGCTTATCCGGCAACCGTCGTCAGATTACGATTGCCATGGATGATCTGGACGCGGACTGCAAGGAATTTGCTGGACGTCGTATGAATCAGGCTGTGAATCGGGCGCTCGCCGGGAAAACCATTGATTCGGTAGAAGAAGCGATGCATGATTTGCATCAGGTTGCTAATGCGCCGCTGAAGGAAAAGAAATGACGCAATTAATCGTGCTGCCCCACAGTGACTACTGCCCCGAAGGCGCAGTGCTTGAAGCTCCGGTGGGCGAGTCCATTTGCGAGGTCTTGCTGAATAACGGCATTGAAATCGAACACGCTTGTGAATGCTCTTGTGCCTGCACAACCTGTCATGTGGTGGTGCGTGAGGGATATAACTCTTTGAACGAGCCTGAAGAGCTGGAAGAGGATCTGCTGGACAAGGCTTGGGGCCTGGAGCCAGAGTCACGTCTTTCCTGTCAGGCTATTGTGGCTGAAACACCCCTGGTGATCGAGATTCCGAAGTACTCGATCAATATGACCCGAGAGGGCAAGAGGTAAGTCATGACACTGAAATGGACAGATACCCTGGATATTGCGGAAGCCCTGATTGAAGCACATCCAGAGCAGGATCCGACCCAGATCAATTTTGTGGATCTGATGCAATGGGTTATGGCGCTGCCGGAATTCGAGGATGATCCAAAGCGTTGCGGCGAACGCGTTCTTGAAGCGATTCAGCAAACCTGGATAGACGAACGTTAAACAGATTCTTATTGATTAGATTTTTGCGAGGAGTTTGCCATGGAAACCCCGATTCATTCGATCAATAGTCTATTTGCCCAGCTGGGCCTGCCCAATACAACCGAAGAGGTTGATGCCTTTATAGAATTGCATTGTCCGTTGCCGGATTATTGCCTGTTGCATGAGGCGATCTTCTGGACAGCCTCTCAGTCGACTTTTCTCTCAGAAGAGATCGAGGATGACGCCGATTGGGCAGAAGTTGTCGACGAGCTAAACGCCCGTTTGAGAAACCCGGTTTAAACCGGGTTTTATAGTGATTCAGGCAGGGTATAGCGTCAGGATGCTATCTAGTCCGCCATGATTAATGGCGTGGGTTGCTTTAGCCTGTGTCGCTGGCTTGGCATGGTAAGCAATCGAGGTGCCTGCGGCAGCCATCATGAGTAGGTCGTTAGCGCCATCGCCAACAGCCATGACCTGATCCTGCGTTAGTCCGAATTCATTGCTCAGGCTCAGGAGCATATCGGCCTTAGCCTGGGCATCCACAATCTCGCCAACGACCTTACCGGTGAGTTTGCCGCTAACGATTTCCAGTTCATTGGATGTGGCGAAGTCCAGACCCAGCTCGATCCGTAGACGCTCGGTGAAATAGGTAAAGCCGCCAGACAGTAATGCGGTATGGATATTGGCGGCTTGTAGGGCTTCGAGTAGCGTACGGGCGCCCGGATTCAATAGGAGGCGCTCGGAAAAAACGCGGGCCAATACCTGTGCATTCAAACCTTCAAGAATGGCGACACGCTTTTTAAGACTTTCTCTGTAATCCAGTTCGCCACGCATGGCTGCTTCGGTAATTGCTGAAACTTCGGCCTTGCGGCCAGCAAAGTCGGCCAGCTCGTCAATGCATTCAATGTTGATCAGCGTGGAGTCCATGTCAAACACGACGAGCTTGAAATCTTTCAGACTGCGCCCCGCAGGCAGAACAGCCCAGTCCAGCTGCTCATTGTTCAGACTCTGACGTAGAGTATCGGAAAGCGCCTTGCTAGCGACTCCGGTAAAACGAACCGCCTGCATCGCCTGCGGTTTAACTGAGGCAGGCTGAAGGGCTGACTGAATAGCTTCAATCAGATAAGTCGGTACGGGGCCACCATAAACAACGAGATCGAACATGATGCTTAGCCTAGGCGATTGCTAAGAATCGGGCGGAGACGAACAGCTGCATCGCGGATCATCTGCTCGGTAGTGTCCCAGTTAACGCAGCCATCGGTTACCGAACAACCGTAAGTCATCTGGTTACGGTCTGCAAGGATCGGCTGATTGCCGCCCACCAGATTGGATTCAATCATGAGGCCGGTGATATTTTTGTTGCCAGCGACGATCTGACCAATCACATCAGCCATAACGAGTGGCTGCAATTCGGGGTTCTTGTTGCTGTTGGCGTGCGAGCAGTCAACGATGACATTCGGTAGCAGTTTGGCCTTGGTCATGGCATTTTCGGCCAGGGTGACTGAAACGGTGTCGTAATTCGGACGGCCATCGCCACCACGTAGCACGATGTGGCCGTAGGGGTTGCCTTTGGTGCGAACGATTGCTACACGGCCATCGCTGTTAATGCCCAGGAAGCTATGTGGACGGCTGGCGGAAAGAATGGCGTTGATCGCGATGGTGAGATCACCGTTAGTGCCGTTTTTGAAGCCGACGGGGGTTGATAGTCCCGAAGACATTTCACGGTGGGTCTGAGATTCCGTGGTGCGTGCGCCGATGGCATTCCAGGCGATCAGATCGCCCAGATACTGGGGCGAAATAGGGTCCAGCGCTTCGGTACCAGCCGGCAAGCCCAGCTCATTGATTGCGAGCAGAAACTCGCGGGCTTTGGCCATGCCTGCATCTACTTTGAAGCTGTCATCCATGTCCGGGTCGTTGATGTATCCCTTCCAGCCCACGGTGGTGCGCGGCTTTTCGAAATACACGCGCATCACAATCATCAGCGCATCGGAAACTTCATCGGCCAGTGCTTTAAGCCGGCTCGCATAGTCCAGACCGGCGATCGGATCATGAATAGAGCAGGGGCCGACGACCACAAACGGCCGTGGATCCTTGTGATCAAGGATGTTGATCAGTTCAGCGCGACCTTGAGCAACTGTTTGAGCGGCCTTGGCGCTCAGTGGAAGTTGAGCCTGAATGGCCTCTGGCGTTGGCATCGGGTCAAAAGCCGCAATGTGCAGGTTGCTAATCGGCTGTTGGTTGCTCTGGGTCATGATCGAATTTCCGGAAGTGCGTTATTTGGCTTATTTGCTTTTGTTGCTGGCTTTGGCCAGTGCGGCAGGTGGTTTTTCCAGCGTGCTGCAAAGTTCGCGGAAAGCCTGAATGCGCAGGGACAAGGTAGGCATGTGGCGTGAAAGAATAATTCTATCCTGACCGGCCAGTTTAAGGTCGCGCCGGTTCTGGATAAGCCAGAGCAGGGTCATCGGGTCGGCCGGTGTTTGCGGCCCGAACTGGATGACGATCTGATCCTGTGACATATCTACTTTAGTCATGCCCCAGTACTTGGCCTGCAAGCGCACCTGGTGCGTTGCCATCAGCGATTCGGCTTGTGGGGGCAGGCTGCCAAAGCGGTCAATCAATTCTTCCTGCATCAGCGTTAGCTCTTCAGCATCATCACTGTTGGCCAGACGTTTGTAGAGATTGAGTCGTTCGTGCACATCCGGGCAATAGGCATCCGGTAGCAGGGCGGGGACATGCAGGTTGATTTCGGTGCCGATACCAAGTGGTTGGCTCAGGTCGGGGGTTTCGCCCGCCTTCATGGCTTTTACTGCACGATTAAGCATCTCGGTGAATAGCGCAAAACCCACTTCCTGGATTTCACCCGATTGCGAATCACCCAGAACCTCGCCGGCGCCACGAATCTCCAGATCATGCATGGCCAGGTAGAAGCCTGACCCCAGCTCTTCCATCATCTGGATGGCTTCAAGCCGTTGCTTGGCAGCCTTGGTGAGGCCTTTCATTTCCTGAACCATCAGGTAAGCGTATGCCTGGTGATGGGAACGGCCGACGCGACCACGCAGCTGGTGTAATTGCGCCAGGCCGAATTTGTCGGCACGGTTGATCAGGATGGTATTGGCGTGCGGGTTATCAATCCCTGTTTCAATAATGGTCGTACAGAGCAGGACATTGGCGCGTTGTTGTGTGAAGTCGCGCATCACACGTTCCAGCTCCCGCTCGTTCATCTGCCCGTGACCGATGACGATACTGGCTTCCGGCACCAGTTTAGTCAGGCGCTCACGCATGTTCTCGATCGTATCGACTTCATTGTGCAGGAAGTAAATCTGGCCGCCCCGATTGAGTTCGCGCAGGATGGCTTCGCGGATGATGCCATCGGAGAGGTTGTGGACGAAGGTTTTGATGGCCAGACGTTTCTGCGGGGCGGTAGCGATGACGGAGAAGTCACGCAAACCTTCCAGTGACATGGCCAGCGTACGGGGGATGGGCGTAGCGGTGAGCGTCAGCACATCCACTTCGGCACGTAATGCCTTGAGTTGTTCTTTTTGTTTGACGCCAAACCGGTGTTCTTCATCAATGATCAGAAGCCCCAAGCGAGAAAACTTGATGTCGTTCTGTATGAGGCGATGGGTGCCGATAACGATATCGGCACGGCCATCGGCCATTTCATCAAGCGCTATCTGGCTTTCTTTGGCGGACCGGAAGCGGGATAGTTCAACGACTTTAACTGGCCAGTCTGCAAAGCGGTTGCGGAAGTTTTCGGCATGTTGTTCACAGAGCAGGGTGGTCGGGCATAGTACGGCGACCTGTTTGCCACCAGCGACTGCCGCGAATGCCGCACGTAACGCTACTTCTGTTTTGCCAAAGCCTACATCACCACAGACCAGTCGATCCATGGGCTGGCCAGAACGCATATCTGATAAGACGGCATCAATCGCGACGGCCTGATCGATGGTTTCTTCAAAGCCGAAACCATCGGCAAAGCGCTCGTAGTCGCTTTCATCGAAATGGAAGGCGTGGCCCTGACGCGAGGCACGGGCTGCATAGAGCGCCAGTAGTTCTGCTGCCGTATCGCGTGCTTGCAGTGCAGCTTTGCGCTTGGCCTTTTCCCACTGGCCACTCCCTAGCGTATGAATCGGCGCCTGGTCCGGATCACCACCTGAATAGCGGCTGATCAGGTGCATTTGGGCAACGGGCACATACAGCTTGGCTTCGTTAGCGAATTCCAGCACCATAAACTCGGTGTCGCCATCGCCTAGATCCAGGTGGGTTAAACCCTGGTAGCGAGCGACGCCATGCGTCTCATGCACAACCGGATCGCCGATCCGGAGTTCGGTAAGGTCCCGTAGCCAGTTATCGGCGCTGGCCTTTTTACGGGATTGTTTCTTGCGACGAGGCGTGCCAGCAAAGAGTTCAGTTTCGGTAACAATGGCCAGGCCGGGGATGGCAAAGCCCTGGTGCAGTGGCCCTGTCAGCAGCTGCAGTTTGTCGTCGGCCTCTAGTGCGGCGCTAAGCGATTCAACCGGATGTACGGCAAAGCCACCTTCCTGCAGGAGTGCCAGGATGCTTTCCCGGCGGCCGGGTGTTTCGGCCATGACCAGGATTTTGCCGGTGTGCTGCTGCGTGAAAGCACGAAATGCTTCCAGCGGGTCTTCGCGGCGACGGTCCAGACCAATCGCCGGAATGTCCAGGAAGGCACTTTGCTCAGCGTCCGATTCAGCGGCGGTCAGCAGTATGCGTGGTGTGTGCTGGATTTCTGTGAAGAAGGTTTCTTCATTGAGGAATAAAGATTCCGGGGGGAGCAGTGGACGCTCCCGTTCACCCTGATGAAAGGTGTAGCGCGAACGGACTTCCTGCCAGAAACTCTGAATCGGTGTGCTCAGTTCCGACGTGAAGACCACCATTGGTGGATTCCCTGCCGTCGGACCGGCCAGATAATCGATCAAAGTCGCGGTTTCGTTGTCTTCAAAGAACAGGGGAAGGTAGTACTCGATCCCGGCAGGGAGCGTGCCCTGCGAGACATCTCGATAGACGCCTGTTTTGGCCGGATCACCTTCGAACACTTCACGGAAGCGCTGTCGGAATAGGGTGCGGCTGCGGTCATCGGTAGGGAATTCACGCGCAGGAAGTAGCTGGATTTCCGGGACCGGGAAAAGCGTACGCTGGGTATCGACATCAAAAGTTTTGATGCTCTCGATTTCCTTGTCGAATAGATCCAGACGGAAAGGCAGCATGCTGCCCATGGGGAATAGATCAATTAATCCGCCCCGGATTGAGAATTCGCCTTGCGAGATGACGTTGGTGACCGCCTGATAACCAGCGAGCGCCAACTGGGCACGCAAAGCAGGCTCATCGAGTGCCTGCTTCTGGCTGAAACTGAATGAGTGCGCGGCCAGGAATGCCGGTGGTGGTAGACGGTGCAGTGCCGTCTGGACTGAGGCCAGAAGAATGTCACATTCGCCACGTTGCAACGCGGATAGCGTAGCCAGACGTTCCGAGATCAGATCGTGGTGCGGTGAAAACGGGTCGTAGGGTAGGGTTTCCCAATCGGGAAACTGTCTGATACGGGCATCCGGGGTGAGCCACTGCAGTTCTTCAAATAGTCGCTGGCGCTCTAGTGCATCTGCAGTAAATACCACAAGCAGCGACTGGGTCTTTTTGCGGGCCAGTTCGGCAATTAATAGGCTTTGTGCTCCGGTGGCAACGCCCCGGATGGTGTGCCGATGCCCAACGTCCGGTAAACGCTCTGGCAAAACGCCCTGAGGGAGTGCCGGTAACTGGGTGTTCATATCAGAACGGGAGGTGGAATCCTGGGGCATAAGGCCTAGTGGGCAACTAAAACAAAGCAGAGGCCGAGATTATAGGCGACCGGTATAATTCGGGGATGTCTTCTCAATACTTCGCCGTGATTCCTGCCGCTGGTTCCGGGAGCCGTTTTGGTGCGCCGCTACCCAAGCAATATCTAAAGATTAACGGACTGCCGTTAATCCGGCATACCGTTGAAGCCTTGCTTGCTGATGCGCGTATAGCACGCGTTGTGGTTGTTCTATCACCAGAGGACCGTGATTGGTGCGCAGACTGTATGCCCGCTGACGGACAGCATCGTGTGTCGATTATCCACATCGGTGGCACTACCAGAGCAGAGAGCGTTCTCAATGGAATCAATTGGTTAAATCAACAACCTAATGTTAATTACGATGATTGGGTTCTCGTTCATGATGCGGCTCGCCCCTGTCTTTCAGTGTCGCAAATAGATGCGCTGATCTCTTCTCTGACCGGTGATCCGGTAGGTGGTTTGCTGGCAATTCCTGTGGCAGATACGGTCAAGCGGGGTGATAACGACAATCGTGTAGCGGATACGGTCGATCGCCGCCAGCTATGGCAGGCACAAACACCGCAGATGTTTCGTCTGGAACTCCTGCAAAAAGCACTTGTTGCAGTCGACCTGGCCTTAGCGACAGATGAATCCGCTGCTATTGAGGCATTGGGCCATGCGCCGAAGTTGATTCCGGGTAGCCTGTCCAATCTTAAAGTGACTTATCCCGCTGATTTGCCGTTGGCTGCAGCCATTATCAACAGCAACCGTAATAACTCCTGACTAAAAGAGCATTTCTATGATCCGCATTGGCCAAGGCTACGATATCCACGCGCTGGTACCCGACCGCCCACTGATTATCGGTGGTGTCACTATTCCCCATACGCATGGCCTTGCTGGACATTCGGATGCTGATGTCTTGCTACATGCCATTATCGATGCCTTGTTCGGCGGTGCTGCTTTACGTGATATCGGTTTCCACTTTCCCGATACTGATCCGGCATTTGCTGGCGCCGATTCTCGTGCCTTATTGCGTGAAACCATGAAACGGGTTGAAGCTGCCGGTTATGGCATTCTCAATATCGATAGTACGGTGATCGCACAAAGTCCCAAGCTGTCTGCCCATGTACCTGCCATGATTGCCAATATTGCTGCCGATCTGGGTTTGCCGGAAAAAGATATCAACGTTAAAGCCAAGACGAACGAGCATCTGGATGCAGTGGGTCGTAAAGAGGCCATCATTGCTCAGGCAGTTGTGCTGCTGGGCGAGCTGGCGGATGAAGAAGACCATGATCATGACGATCACTAATTCCGTTAGATGTTAAGACTACTCAGCCTGGAAACCGCCACGGATCGCGGCGCATTTGCGCTCTGGTCTGGCGATGTGGTGTCGTTTAAAGCGAGCACGACGAGCTGTCATGTCTTCAATTGCCCAGCAGGGCAGCCTCATGCGGAAACCCTGTTGCCGGCAGTACGAGATGCTTTGAACACGCTGGGTTGGACGTTGGATAGCCTGGATGCGATTGTGTTTGATGCAGGGCCGGGCATGTTTACCGGGTTGCGTGTTTCTGCAGCGCTGGCGCAGGGCCTGGCAGTTGCATTGGTTAAACCAGTGATTCCGGTGTCATCGCTAGAAGTTCTGGCCGAGGCAACGCACGAGCAGACGGGAATGACGACGCTGCTAACGCTGCTCGATGCCCGTATGAACCAGATTTACGCAGGTGGATGGGCACTTACAGAGACGGGCTGGTGTGCTTTGTTTGAAGCCTGCCTGGTAAACCCGGACAGTCTCGATCAACTCCCTATGCTGCCTGAGCCTTATGCAGCAACAGGAACCGGGATCGACGAATACCCGGCCGTTAAAACCTGGTTGAATCAGCAGGATGTGGCTGACACCGGTGTTCGTTACCCGACGGCAGAAGCGCTCGTGCGCCTGGGCGCGGTTCGATTTGCCTCGGGGCAACTGACTGATCCGGCAGATGCCATTCCAGTGTATGTGCGTGATCGTGTGGCACTCACTACGGCAGAGCGCGCTGCAGGCGAAAGCCTTTAACCGAGCATGATGCCAAGGATTCAGCCGATGGTCGAAGCGGATATCCCGCGGGTTGCCGAGATTGAATCGTTACAACATCACGTTCCCTGGTCTGCACAGAGTTTTGCTGATGCATTGCGCTGTGGCTGGCATTGCCGCGTAATGAAGGATGCGGCAGGGCTGGTTTTAGGGTATTGCGTCACCATGACCGCGGGGGATGATGAGGAGTTGCTTACCATCACCGTGCGGCCAGATCTGACGCGACAGGGGCTAGGAAAACATCTCATGCAGGAGGTGCTGGCCGGTGCGCAACAACGTCGTGCTGGGCAGCTATTTCTGGAAGTGCGCGAAAGCAACCTGGGCGCGATCCGCCTCTATGAGCAAATGGGCTTTAAAATAGCCGGCATGCGTAAGAACTACTATCCGATTCCGGCTGATCCGGTGATGCAGCGTCCTGCCGGGCGTGAGCATGCCTTGCTGATGAGCCTGACTCTGGGGGAAGCTCAACCATGAGCGCAGTTCGTCGTGAGTTGACGCAGACCCAGTGGCTTAAGGCGCTCGGTGTTGACCCCTTCTGGATTGTTGATACGCCACAGCCCGCACAAGAAGTAGCGCCTCAGTCTTCCCTAGCAGTCGTTGAAGAAACCGCTGATTGGGCTTCGCTGGATCGAAATATCCGTTCCTGCAAAAACTGTATGCTGGCGCGCAGCCGCAAACAGGCCGTGCCGGGATCGGGTGATCAGCAGGCCGACTGGTTGCTCATCGGGGAAGCCCCAGGTGCCGAAGAGGATATGGCCGGCCTACCATTTGCGGGCCAGTCCGGTAAGTTACTTGATGCCATGCTGGCGGCGCTCGGACTTAAACGCGATAAAGGCGTTTATCTGACCAACGCGGTTAAATGCCGCCCCGAAGATAACCGGACGCCTGAAGCAGCTGAAATTGATGCCTGTAACGGTTTTCTGAGCCAGCAGATTGAACAGATTCAACCCAAAGTCATACTGGCGCTTGGCCGACCAGCCGCGTATGCCGTTTTAGGCCACGAAGCCTCTATTCAGAGCATGCGGGGCACCGTTCACTATCGTCAGCTGGGTGACCGCAAAATACCGGTGGTTGTTTCTTACCATCCGGCCTATTTGCTCAGAGAACCTGCCGAGAAGTGGAAAGCCTGGCAGGATCTGTTGCTGGCAAGGCAATCGCTAGAGGTTTAATGCGACGTACAGTCATCCAGGTGGCTGGCATCATCACGTATCCGCTGATTGGCCTCAAAACGGCGCTTAACCAGATACATTGCACCCGCAACAAATAAGCCAAACGACACAATGACGGTGTAAATGCTGCAGTCTGCCCAGATTAGTACGGCGTAAAGGCCAGTCATAACGAGAATTGCCAGGTTTTCATTGAAGTTCTGAACGGCAATCGAGTGGCCAGCGCCCATCAGAATATGGCCACGATGCTGGAGCAGGGCGTTCATGGGGACGACGAAGAAACCGGAGAGGGCACCAATCAGAATCAGCAGGGGCACGGCCGTCCACAAATTAGTTGCAAAGTTCATCAGCATGACCACGAAGCCCATGGCGATACCCATCGGGATAACGCGTACCGATTTGCGCAGGGTAATCATGCGGGCAGCCATGGCAGCGCCAACGGCAACACCGATGGCGGTAACGCCTTGCAGCATGGATGCTTTGCCCAGATCGTAGCCAAGTGCATCGGCAGCCCAACGGATGACGATGAACTGTAGGGTGGCGCCGGCGCCCCAAAAGAGTGTCGTCGTGGCCAGGGAAATCTGGCCGAGCTTGTCACGCCAGAGCAGCTTCAGGCAATGGTTGAATTCATGGAATAGGTGCGCTGGCTTCAAAGACAGGGGCACATGGTCCACTTTAGTGTCTGGGATGTAGAGGTTAAACAGTGCGGCAAGCAGATAGATGCCCGTAATGATGATCAATGAGACTTCCAGAATCGAATCGATCGGTGTCTCAATCACCGGCATGTCGAAACTGAGCAGGGCAGATGCAATATGCGGGTTAATCATGGCACCGCCGGCCACCGTGCCTAGAATAATGGCGAGGACGGTTAGCCCCTCGATCCAGCCATTGGCCACAACCAGCAGGCGATGCGGCAGCAATTCGGTGAGAATGCCGTATTTTGCAGGGGAATAGGTTGCTGCACCCAGACCGACCACTGCATAACCCAGTAATGGATGTGCCCCCAGAAAGATCATGAGGCAGCCAGCAATCTTAATGGTATTGGAAATCAGCATCACCTTGCCTTTGGGCATGGAGTCGGCAAAAGCCCCGACAAACCCGGCAAGAATGACGTAAGAAACTGTGAATAAGAGTTTTAACATCGGGTCGAACCACAGCGGGGATTGCATCTCGTGAAGTGCAAAGATGGCTGCGATCAGTAGAGCGTTATCTGCCAGCGCTGAAAAAAACTGCGCTGCCATGATGATGTAGAACCCAAATGGCATGCTTCTCGCCTGTAAAAATCAGACCGCTTTATAGCATGAATATCATGACATTCGATTGTGCGCCGCAACGAACACCCTCGGGGCAAGGATAGAGCAGGTAGAATCCGGTAATCATGAATTCTCGCGCTCATCCACGCCCGATTGTTGCCGAATTTTCCGGCAAAGCGCTGCGTCATAACGTCAAGCGGGCGCAGGCCCTGGTATCTGCAGGCGGCAAGATCTATGCGGTCATTAAGGCAGATGCCTATGGCCATGGGCTGGTGGATATCGCGCAGAGAATTGCAGCTGATGTGGATGGTTTTGCCATTCTTGAGCTGTCTGCCGCCAGATTGCTGCGGGAGCAAGGCTTTAAACAGCCAATTCTCATGCTCGAAGGTTTTTTTAACCCGGAAGAACTGCAGGTATTTAGCCAGCTGAGCTTAAGCACCGTGGTTCACCGGGCCGACCAGATCGAAGCACTGGCCATTGCCAGATTGGCTGAACCCATTGATGTATTTCTCAAGATCAATACGGGCATGAACCGTCTGGGCATTCCTGCGGTGGAGGCTGCGGCCGCCTATCAGCGCCTTAAGACACTGGACGCCGTTCGCAGCATTACGGTGATGACCCATTTCGCCGATGCCGATAATGATCGTGGCACCGCCTGGCAGCTCGAACGTCTGGTAAAGGCCTGGCCAGAGGTACATGGTGCGCCGCTATGTTTTGCCAATTCCGCTGCCTTGCTGGTAGGGCCTTGTGAAAGAACCCGGCTGGGCGACATTACACGTCCCGGCATCATGCTTTACGGATCTTCGCCCTGGGGCGCGTCAGATGCTGCCAGAACGGCTATTGCCCTTGATTTGCTACCCGTAATGACACTGAAAAGTGCCATCATCGCCATCCAGCATTTAAAAGCAGGTGAACGCGTGGGCTATGGCGGTACCTTTGTCGCTGAACGTCCGATGACGATTGGCATTGTTGCCTGCGGTTACGCTGACGGTTACCCGCGTCATGCCAGTGGCATGGCGCCTATTCTGGTTAATGGCACACGCACCCAGGTGCTGGGTCGTATTTCGATGGATATGCTCTGTTGCGACCTGAGCGATATTCCCGATGCAGATGTCGGCTCACCTGTTACGCTCTGGGGTGACGGTTTGCCCGCGGATGAGGTGGCTGATGCCGCCGGCACGATTGCTTACGAGCTTTTCTGTGCGTTGGCATCCCGAGTCCCCCGGATCTGGAAAGATTAGCCATGGCTAAAGCCAAAACACTTTATATCTGCACTGAATGCGGCTCTACCCAGCCCAAGTGGCAAGGTCAGTGTCCGGACTGTAACGCCTGGAACACGCTGGTAGAAACTATTGCTGAAAAGCCTGCGGCCACCGCCCATCGTTTCGCCAGTCTGGCGCCTGCGAGCGGGGTGCAAACGCTTGGCAAGGTTGAAGCCAGAGAAGCCCCTCGGCTTACCTCGGGTATCGACGAGTTTGATCGTGTATTGGGCGGCGGTCTGGTATCAGGTGGGGTGGTGCTGATTGGTGGCGACCCCGGTATTGGCAAGAGCACCTTGTTACTCCAGTGCCTCGCTGCGCTCTCAACCAAGACGCAGGTGCTTTACGTGAGTGGTGAAGAGTCGGCCGAGCAGATCGCTTTACGTGCCCAACGACTCGAAGTCGCTGCACCGGATCTGCCGCTGTATGCCGAGATCAATCTGGAAAAGATCCTCAAGACCTTAGAGGCACGACAGCCTCGGGTCGCTGTGATCGATTCGATTCAGACACTCTGGTCCGATGCGCTGACTTCGGCGCCGGGATCAGTGGCCCAAGTCCGCGAGTGCGCTGCGCAGCTGACACGCTTTGCCAAGCAGTGCGGTATTACCTTGCTCTTCGTCGGCCATGTGACCAAAGATGGCACCCTGGCAGGCCCCCGCGTGCTGGAGCATATCGTTGATACGGTGCTCTATTTTGAAGGCGACTCTCATTCCAGCTTCCGTCTGGTGCGCGCTGTTAAGAACCGTTACGGCTCAGTCAATGAGCTTGGTGTATTTGCCATGACGGATCGTGGCCTGCGTGCTGTGACCAATCCTTCGGCATTGTTCTTGTCGCGTCATCCTGAACCGGTACCCGGATCCTCTATTGTGGTGACACAAGAGGGCACCCGCCCATTGCTTGTTGAAGTGCAGGCGCTGGTCGACCAGGCCAATGCCGGCCATCCGAAGCGTTTAACCGTGGGTCTGGAATCCCAACGACTTTCGATGTTGTTGGCTGTATTGCATCGTCACGTGGGGATCATGGTCAGCGATCAGGATGTCTATGTGAATGCGGTAGGTGGGGTGCGTATTAATGAACCTGCAGCCGATCTAGCCGTGATCCTTTCGATTCTGTCCTCGTTCAAGAACAAACCGCTGAATGACAAACTCTGCGTTTTTGGTGAGGTCGGCCTCACCGGAGAATTGCGTCCCTGCCCACGCGGTCAGGAACGTTTGAAAGAAGCCGCTAAGCTAGGCTTCACCCAGGCGCTTGTTCCTGCGGCGAATGCCCCCAAATCTGCCATACCCGGTCTGGAAGTGATTGCCGTCCGGCGCCTTGATGAAGCCGTCAGCAAGGCCTTCGGACTGTGAATATGACCTCTATTGATCTCGCTGCGGCGCCTAAGCCGCTGTTCAGTTACCGCAAATACTGGGCGCAACGCTTCGGTACAGCGCCTTTTCTGCCAATGTCCCGTGCAGAGATGGATCAATTAGGCTGGGACGAATGCGACATTATTCTTGTTACCGGTGATGCGTATATCGACCATCCGAGTTTTGGCATGGCCCTCGTCGGGCGACTGTTGGAGGCGCAGGGTTTTCGCGTTGGGATCATTAGTCAGCCGGACTGGCACTCGGCCAAGGATTTTCAACGCCTGGGCAAACCCAAACTGTTCTTCGGTATCACTGCCGGCAATATGGATTCGATGGTCAACCGCTATACGGCAGACCGCAAGATCCGCTCGGATGATGCCTATACGCCCAATGCGGAACCGAACAAACGCCCGGATCGGGCTGTGGTGGTTTATAGCCAGCGTGCACGGGAAGCCTATCCAGATACAACGGTGATCATTGGATCGATTGAAGCCAGCCTGCGTCGTATTGCTCACTACGATTACTGGTCCGACAAGGTTCGGCGTTCTGTCTTGCCTGACAGTAAAGCGGATCTGCTGATTTTTGGTAATGCCGAACGGGCATTAATCGATGTGGCACACCGTATTGCCAAAGGCGAAGCGGCCAACCAGATCCGCGACGTACGTGGCACGGCGTTCATGACGCCAAAAAACTGGTTGCCGGGAGATGACTGGCAGGTGGTTGATTCAACCCAGATCGATAAGCCTGGGCGCATCGAGCAACATACCGACCCTTATGCGATGGCTGACAGCACCCCGTCGACCCCGAAGGATGGCAAACCCTCTGTTGGATTAACCGCTGAGGCAAAGCCTATAAGCTTTATGCCGCGAGCTGAACGATCGGAACAGATCGCCGCCCATAAAAAAACACGTCAGCACACGGCCATTCGTTTGCCTGCCTATGAGCAGGTGAGTGAAGACCCGGTGCTCTATGCCCATGCTTCCCGTGTATTCCATCTGGAATCCAATCCGGGCAACGCACGCCCGTTGATTCAAGCTCACGGTGAACGTAACGTGTGGCTGAATCCGCCACCGATCCCGCTGACTACCCCGGAAATGGATGGGGTATTCGATCTGCCGTACGCGCGTGCGCCACATCCGTCGTATGGGGCTGCCAAGATTCCGGCCTGGGAAATGATCCGGTTCTCCGTGAACATCATGCGGGGCTGTTTCGGTGGTTGTACCTTCTGTTCGATTACCGAACACGAAGGTCGCATCATCCAGAGCCGTTCGGAAGACTCGATTCTCAAAGAGATCGAGGCAATCCGCGACAAGACCCCGGGGTTTACGGGCATCATTTCCGATGTAGGCGGCCCAACGGCCAATATGTATCAGCTGACCTGTAAAGACCCCAAGATTGAGGCCTCCTGCCGGAAGCTGTCTTGCGTTTATCCGGACATCTGCGACAACCTCAATACCGATCATGGCCCGCTGATTCAGTTGTATCGAAAAGCACGTGCCTTGCCGGGCATTAAAAAAATTCTGGTGGGCTCTGGCTTGCGTTATGACCTGGCGGTACGGTCACCGGAATACATTAAGGAGCTGGTCACGCATCACGTAGGTGGCTACCTCAAAATTGCGCCAGAGCATACAGAAACTGGCCCGCTTTCGAAGATGATGAAGCCGGGTATGGGTGCCTATGATCGTTTCAAGCAGCTATTTGAAGCGGCCTCCAAAGCGGCTGGTAAAGAGCAGTATCTGATTCCGTACTTCATTGCCGCACACCCGGGCACCAGCGATGAAGATATGCTGAATCTGGCGCTCTGGCTAAAGCGACACAACTTCCGCCTGGACCAAGTGCAGACATTCCTGCCGACGCCGATGGCCCTTGCCACCACGATGTATCACTCTAAAAAGAACCCGTTACGCGGTTTGAAGGGTGGCGGTGAAGATGTCGAGGTTGTCCGCGAAGGGCGCCGCCGTCGACTCCACAAGGCGTTTTTGCGCTATCACGATCCAGCTAACTGGCCGATGTTGCGTGAAGCACTGAATGCTATGGGTCGTGCTGACCTGATCGGCAACGGCAAGAAGCAACTGATTCCTGCCTGGCAACCCAAAGGGGAAGGGGAGCGTACTACCCGGTCCTTTGCCTCACCGCCAAGCGCAACGCCACGTTCGGGCTTGATGAGACCTGGTGCCCGTTTGGCTGCCGGTGTTACGGCAAGCCCCCAAAGAAAAGGGACTCCCTCGGGAGCCCCATCGGCTAGACGCACCGCAAAACCTGCGGCCAAAGGATCACCCAAGCGTTGATGTACACGCCGGGCAGCGTTTAGCGGCCAGAGGTACGGCTGTACAGCATTCCGGACATTCTTTGGTTGTTGGCGCTGCATCCTCTTTAGGAATGAGTGTGTCAGCGGCTTTGTTATATCCCTTAACAACCCAGTAGACGGCAAAAGCGATGATGAAGAAGCTGACCATGGCATTGGCAAATAGACCGTAGTTCAGCGTTACTGCACCAGCGGCCTTGGCAAGTGCTGGTGTCGCATACGGGCCAGGTGTCGCGCCTTCTTTGAGTACGATAAAGAGGCTGGAGAAATCCAGACCGCCCAGCATGAGTCCAAGTGGTGGCATCAGTACATCATTAACCAGGCTGGTGACAATCGTGCCAAAGGCAGCACCGATAACAATACCAACAGCCATATCAACGGCATTACCGCGTACGGCAAATTTGAGAAAGTCTTTAAGCATCTGTTTTCCTTTACTACCGGTAAAATTGTTCGAATAACGAATCATACAAAGGAAAGACCATGGTTGTCCCGCGCATAGACCAAAGCTACTACGAACTCTTAGGTGGCGAGGAGGGCGTGCGTACGCTGGTCGATGACTTCTATGACCATATGGCGCTCGATGAACGCTTTGCCGGCATCCGTGCCATGCACCCACAGGATATGAGTACGTCGCGGGATAAGCTGTTCTGGTTTCTTTCCGGTTGGCTGGGCGGCCCCCCGCTATTTGAAGAGAAGTTCGGCCATCCGCGTTTGCGCGCAAGGCATTTGCCTTTTTCTATCGGCGAATCAGAGCGGGATCAGTGGATGACCTGCATGTCTGATGTCATGCAGAAGTCTGCGTTGAGTGCCGAATCACGTACGGCGCTCATTGGGGCGCTGTTCAAAACAGCGGACTGGATGCGCAATAAGGACGTCTGATCGCCAAATTGTTGGCCAGAATCAACGACTTTTTGCTATAATTTAAAGATTATTTAGGCCTGCTGCGGCGCAGCAGGCTTTCCGTTGTTTGTTGTTCCCATTTTCTGACTTCCGGTTGAATACACATGTCTGCACGTCCGATTCGTAACATTGCCATCATTGCCCACGTTGACCATGGCAAAACCACCCTGGTTGACCAGTTGCTGCGCCAGTCCGGTACTTTTGCCGCTCACCAACAGCTGGTTGAGTGCGTCATGGACTCCAACGACCTGGAAAAAGAACGTGGCATCACGATTCTTTCCAAGAACACGGCTGTTGAATACAACGGCGTACACATCAACATCGTCGACACACCGGGTCACGCCGACTTCGGTGGTGAAGTTGAACGCGTACTGGGTATGGTTGATGGTGTAGTCCTGCTGGTGGATGCTGCCGAAGGCCCAATGCCGCAAACCCGTTTTGTGACAAAGAAGGCACTGGCACTTGGCCTGCGTCCGATCGTTCTGGTCAACAAGGTTGACCGTGATGGCGCCGATCCTGATCAGGCCGTTAACCTGACCTTTGATCTGTTCGACAAGCTGGGCGCAACTGACGAACAACTGGATTTCCCGATTGTTTATGCATCAGGCCTGAATGGCTGGGCTGCTCTGGAACTGGATCAGCCGCGCGAAAACATGAAGCCGCTGTTCGATACCATTCTGGCGCACGTGCCGGCCCCGGATGCTGACATCGATGCACCGCTGCAACTACAAATTACTGCACTGGATTACTCTTCCTACGTTGGCCGTATCGGCGTCGGCAAGATCATTCGTGGTCGCGTCAAGACTGCCCAGAACGTCCTGGTGATGTTCGGCACGGAAGAAGAAGCTGCCGAACACGACCGTCAACCGATCAAGGCCAAGATTGGCCAGGTTTTTGGTTACAAAGGCCTTAACAAGGTCGAGATGGATGAAGGCCTGGCTGGCGATATCGTTCAGATTACCGGTATTGAAGACCTTGTTCTGGGTTGTACGGTGACCGATCCGGAAAATCCGGAAGCGCTGCCGCTGCTGAAGATTGATGAGCCGACCCTGGAAATGCAGTTCATGGTTAACACCAGCCCGTTGGCCGGCACGGAAGGTAAGTTCGTGACCAGCCGCCAGGTACGTGATCGTCTGCACAAAGAACTGCTGACCAACATGGCGCTACGTGTTAAAGATACTGCTAACGGTGACATTTTCGACGTAGCTGGTCGTGGTGAACTTCACCTCGGCATTCTGCTGGAAAACATGCGTCGCGAAGGTTACGAACTGGCTGTTGGTCGTCCTCGCGTCGTCAAGAAGATGATTGACGGTGTCGAGTGTGAACCCTATGAAATGCTGACTGTGGACGTCGAAGAAGACACTCAGGGCGGCGTGATGGAAACGCTGGGTCAGCGTAAGGGTGACCTGCAGGATATGGTGCCGGATGGCCGTGGCCGTGTTCGTATCGAATACCGCATTCCTGCGCGTGGCCTGATTGGCTTCCAGGGTGAGTTCATGAATCTGACCCGTGGTAACGGCCTGATGAGTCACGTATTTGACGAATATGCACCGGTTAAAGAAGGTTCTGTTGCCGAACGTCGTAATGGTGTGCTGATTTCGCAAGATGACGGTGAAGCAGTGGCCTACGCCCTGTGGAAACTGCAGGATCGTGGTCGTATGTTCGTGAGCCCGGGTGAAAAGCTGTACGAAGGCATGATCATCGGTATTCACAGCCGTGAAAATGACCTCGTTGTGAATCCGATCAAGGGTAAGCAACTCACCAACGTACGTGCCTCGGGTACGGATGAAGCGGTACGTCTGGTGCCGCCGGTTCAGTTGAGCCTGGAGTCAGCCATTGAGTTTATCGCTGACGACGAACTGGTTGAACTAACACCGAAATCGATTCGTCTTCGTAAGCGTTATCTGAAAGAGCACGAGCGTAAAAAAGCTTCGCGCGAATAATGTTCGGATAATACGGACCAATAAAAAACCCGCCGGATTTTACTTCTGGCGGGTTTTTTATTGGGGCGAACCTTTAAAGGGTTCGCCCGGATCCAGCGTTAATTATTTAACGCGTGAACGGTACTCGTGTGTACGGG
>ERZ1034363.357-NODE-357-length-32522-cov-2.368254_pt1 | contig 32522 bp, 24 predicted proteins | sample MGYA00520616_ERZ1034363 | MGnify/ENA primary metagenome ERZ1034363 (study PRJEB33736, sample SAMEA104284506) | Azolla filiculoides | biome: Urban; feature: Water surface; material: Ditch water | place: Netherlands | collected 2015-10-28 | depth 0-0.1 m ... | reverse complement strand
AAGGTAATTCCTGTAGTAGAATCAAATGCTTCTTCTGTACCAATACCGTCTATGGAAATATTAAAAGCTGAACCCGCCAAAGTGGTAACGACTCCTGCTGGGGTAATTTTTCGAATCCGATTGTTATTTGTATCAGCTACATACAAATTGCCTGAAGCATCCGCTGCCACTCCTCTGGGAAACCAAAAACTAGCTGCATTACCTGTGCCATCAGTAGATGCGCCGGTTCCGCCTCCTGCCAAGGTAGTAACCACCCCAGCTGGAGTAATTTTTCGAATCAAAAATTTATTGGCATCGGTGACGTATACATTGCCTAACACGTCAGTAACAATTCCTAACATATTATTAAAACTAGCATTAGTACCCGTACCATCAAGAGAGCCTGGCACACCTACGCTCCCCGCTAATGTCGTTACATCACCAGTAGGTGTTATTTTACGAATGAGGTAATTACCTGAATCTGCAACATATAAATTACCAGATGCATCAACAGCAATAGCTCCAGGATACTTGAACGAAGCATTCAAACCATTACCATTTGTTGCACCCCCAAAACCATTACCTGCTATAATACTAGCAACACCAGCTGGTGTAATTTTTCTAATCATATGGGCACCCGTATCTGCTACATATACATTACCGGCGCTATCAGTAGCTACCCCTGCAGGATAAGTCAAACCAGTCGCTAGCGTACTAACCATTCCGTCCGGAGTAATTTTTCGTATCGCATTATTGCCACTATCCGCAACAAACACATTCCCATTTGAATCCGTGGCAAGATTTACAGGCCCTTTAAATTTAGCTGCTGTACCGTTGCCATCAACAAATCCAGTAGGATAACTTCCTGCAAAAGTAGAAACAGTAGGTACTGCTAATCCGCTTACTGCTCCTCCTGTACTGCTTACTTGTAAAGCCGTAATAGCGGTATTGGCTGTAAATACATTAGTCGTATTGTAACTAATTACTGGTGCTTGCATTTTGGTAGTAAAACTCACTTGATTTCCATAACCTGTACCCAAACCTGTTGTAGCATAAGCTCTTACATAATAGGTAGTAAGGGGTGTTAATCCAGTTAAGGTATTGGTAAAAACGTCTGTCATTCTATCACTACTTGCCACTTTACTGTCAGATATAGTAGGATTGGCACTGGTACTCCAGCATAATCCTTTTTCTAGTAAGGGAGTTGGAGCTCCACCTCCTTCTATTGTATAAGAAGTGGAAATACCATTATCATTAACAAATCCTCCAGAGGTAGCAGTGGTAGCTGTTATAGCATAAACCTCCTCTGTAGTAATACCTTCAGGAAGTTTACCTGTAGTTATACTCACCGTTGCTGTACTGCTTCCATAATAATTATAACCCGTAATGGTATAGCTAATAGGACCATTATTTCTAGCACTTGGTGTTCCACTAATTTTTCCAGTAGATGCAGCAAAGCTTATACCTGTTGGTAATGTTGGCGTTGCGTTAATTACATAACCACCCATCTCTATTTTTCGGATTCGATCGCCTGTATATTCTGAGATATACCCTATACCAGTGGCGGGATTAATCACAATATTAGATGGGCTGTCAAACGTAGCTAACGCTCCGTTACCATTTAATGAGGAGGCGACTCCACTTCCGGCAATAGTCGTTACTACACCTGCTGGAGTTATTTTTCTGATTTTATTTCCCCATTCGGCAACAAATAGATTCCCTGCTCCGTCTAAGGTCATTCCATACGGATTGTCAAATGTAGCCGAAGTACCCGTGGCATGGTCTACCGAACTTTTTGTTCCTGAGCCTGCAATAGTACTTACGGGATATGGGCTTGTTTTGGAAATTTTACGGATTTTATGACCCCCAAAATCAGTGATATAAATATAATCTGCATCTACGGCTATACCGGTAGGGTCATTAAAAGTAGCAGCAGTTCCCGTGGCATTATCGGCCGTACCTGCAGTTCCACTACCTGCAATGGTAGTAACTTGAGCCGTACTTATGGTGATGCGACGAATCTTGTTACCGCCACGATCGGTTACGTATAAATAAGTACCGGTCGGATCAATAACAATTCCACTTGGTTTTTTGAAGGTAGCTAATACTCCCGTATTATCTGTAGAGGTACTCGTTCCTGAACCCGCAAAAGTAGTTACGGGATACGGAGCAGTTAAAGAAACTTTACGGATGACATCATTTTCTTTATCGGTTACATACAAGCAATTATTAGCGGTATCCAAAGCTAAATCCGCTGGATAGTTGAAACTCGCCAAAGAACCTGAAGCATTATTTCGTAATCGACCAAAAAACAAAAAAGAATACCCATCACCGGCAATAGTAGTAACAGTAGTAACATTATCAACTGTAGTCATTTTTCGAATACGATGATTTACGGAATCAATAAAATAAACATCCCCATTAGCGTCTAATGTCATTCCCAAAGGACCATCCATCTTAGCAGTTGCTACAGTCGCATCCAAAAAACCGGATGTGGTTCCTGCAAAAGTACTTACTTGTTTGTAGGTTAATGCTGGAACTGTTCCTCCTGAATTGGTAGGCGATAAATCAGTTATGGCAACATTCAACAAATAATTTTGTGGGGTAGTGTAGCTAATATTCGGCGCTGTTTGCGACCGCATACTACTAATAGACAACACCCAAAAGCTTACCAGAAGTAATGCTCTCAACACGGATGGTGTTGTGTTTTTTTGGAGCATTAGGCGTTTTGTTTCCCGCGCTCTGAAAAAGTAAAGTTGGCTCATACTTAGAGTTTTTATATTTTACTACAAAATACCCTCATATTTCTTTTTGATTTTTCAAGTTGTTGTCAAGTAAATGGTTTTCGGTGTCAACATTTTAGCAAACACCTGAAAAACAGCAATATAATTCATAAAACCTACCCAAAACATCTAAAAAAGACACTAAAAAACCCACTAGAAATTCTTAAAAGTGAACTGCTAGTGGGTTTCAAAACGGTTTATTTTTGTCTCTAAGGACTAAAATCTATTGTTATTTCAAAATTTCAGCGCGATAAAATCCGGGGTTTAATCCCGTGAATTCTTCAAAAGCGGTATAAAAACTTTGCTTGTTTCCAAACCCTGCCTGATTCGCAATTACTTCCATTTTTAAGTTGGCACAACCGGGATTTTCAAATTGTCTTTTGACTTCGGACACCCGATATTTATTATTAAAATGGTTAAAACTACTATACCCGTTTGCTTTTATTGTTGCAGCAATAGTTCTTTGGGGAACTTGAAGTTCGCTGGCTACTTCGGCAGCTTTTAATTTAGCATTCAGATATGGCTTTTCTTTTTCGTAATAGGCAATCAATTTAGTATATATATCTAGATTTTCCTTTGTTTTTTCTACAGTAGCAATTGAAGTATTGTGAAGTACTGACGTTTGCTCCTTCAACCGCTCCTTTCGTTCTGCTTTGTATTGTTGCATCAATAAAGTATAGGAGTATTGCTTCTCTTTATACAGTATTTTTTGTTTACGCAATAGGAGAAACAAAATTACGATAAAGAAAGACAGCCCATACAACACCAATTGGCGGGTGTTTGAAAGCGATTTCAGATAAACAATTTCTGAGGCTTTCTTTTCGGATTGGTATTTAATCTCCAGTTCTTGAACTGCATTTTGTTTCTCTAGAGAAAGAATTGAATCAGTTCTGGTTTTCATTAGTTGAGATACCTGTAAAGCCGCTTCAAAATCTTTATTTTTTTTATACAATGCCAGTAATGAAGGTTGCATTTGCAAGGACTCATAGGACATTCCTAATGAATCGGCTAAATGAATGGCACGTGTCAAATAGCGTAGCGCTTTATCAGGTTGCTGCTTTTTAATATAAAGATCTCCCAATCCTTTACTGGCCATAGCGACACCTTCATACGCCTGGATTTTAATGCAATCAGCGAGCATATTTTGAAAGGTTTGCTCCGAAGACGTTAAATCTCCTTTGGCAAAAGAAGCAACAGCAGCATTGTAATCAATTTTCATTTTTAAATAAGCACCTGATTTTTTAGGTACATACTTCAGTGCATTTTGGTAATACTCTAACGCTTTATCGTGGTCTTTTATATCATCCGAATAGAACGTTCCAATATTCATCAATACCGAGGTAATCGCACTAGAATCATTTACTTTTAAAGCGGCATCATAGGCTTTTTTATAGTATTCCAAGGATTTTTTAGTACTCTTGGTATAGGCATATGTACTACCGATATTCATACAAATATTAATAAGCGGCTTGATACTGTCCAGTTGTTGTAAGACTCTATACGAGTCCAATAAAAAAGTTTGTGCATTGACAAAATCACCTTTGTGACACAGTATCGTCCCGTAAGAAGCACTTAGTTTTGCCGATTCAAAAGGCATATTATTTTCTTTAAAAGTGGCAATTGCACCGGGTAAATAGACTACCATTTCTTGTTGACTACTAAAATCAATATCCCCTCGAACGGGTAGTAAGGAATTGGCTATGGCCAAAGAATCTGAAATCTCAGAAGCCAATATCCTGATTTTTTTACCCACTGCCACTACAGAATCCATATTTTCAATCGCGGCAAATGCTTTTTGACGCAAGGCATACATAGCGAGTTGTTCTTTTTCACTCCATCCTTTTTGCAACGGCGAAATTAAAATTTTATGCGTGTAAAAAAGAGTCGAATCGGGATACTTTTTGACATTATTCTCCGCTTTTTTAATCCATAAATCTAATTTTGTAGGTTTGCTTTTAGTACAAGAAAATAAAGAAAAGGCAGCTGCCAATACTAGTATTACAGATAGGTATTTTAATTTTTGGGATATCATAAATAGAGTTTTAGATAGAAAAAAGATTGGTACATACCCCATTATTTTTCCTTTATTAGGTATAATGACGCACTAAAATCATAAAATAACATGTCAAAAATATCCCATAAAAAACACCTCTTGAACTAATTGTACTTATAAATTAAAAAAAAATACCTATAAACCCGATATTAACATCGATTCTGATGGTTAGCATCTGATTTAAAATTATTAACCAGCCCTATTTTGGAACCACATAGGCATTAAGTTCAATTAAAAAACAAACACTTTCTAGGATTACAGTTCAAAATTAAACCCCTTAAAATTCGATTATTTTAAGGGGTTTAAGTTTTTTTAATTTAAGCTTCTATACTCATTGGGAGTGAAACCCGTACTTTTTTTGAACATTCGATTAAAGTGCTGCGGATATTTAAAACCGAGTTCAAATGCGATTTGGCTTACTGACTTTTCAGTATCAAAAATTCTTTCTTTCGCTACGTCCACTAATTTTAATTGTATGTGTTCTTGAGCTGATTTACCCGTTTCTTTTTTAATTAAATCTCCAAAATAATTAGGCGAAAGATGCAAACAATCTGCAAAATAGCTCACAGACGGAAGTCCTAAATTCTGAGGCGTTTCGGACTGAAAATAGGTATTCAAAAACTTTTCAAATTTGGATAAAATATCCGTATTCATATTTTCACGGGTTATAAATTGTCTGTCATAAAAGCGAATACAATAGTTTAACAGTAACTCTATGTTATTTGTTATGATGCTTTTGCTATGCTTATCAATAGATTGACTCAGTTCATATTCCAGTTTACCGAACAAGTCTTTTATAATTTGTTGTTCTTTTAAAGACAAATGAAGTGCTTCATGCGACTCATACGAAAAGAAAGAATAGTGGCTCATTTTTTTTCCTAATGCGGTTCCTTTTATTAAATCAGGGTGAAAAAGAAGCGCCAAACCTGATGGTTGATAATTTTCCTCATTCTTCACTTCCAGAACCTGTCCGGGAGCAACAAACACGAGCGTTCCGTCATCATAATCATAACTGTTGCGGCCATACTTCAATTCGCCACATTTACCTGCTTTTAGAAAAATAGCATAAACCCCAAAATGCATCCGACTGTGATTTGGTAATGCTTTTGTTTTCGAATTATCAAAAACACTTATTAAAGGATGTTGGGTTTCAATTTCTTTGAGTTGATTGTATTGCGCAATTTTTTCAAGTTTGATAATCTGTTCCATGCCCCAGTTCTTTACTTTTATTATGCAAATATAGTACGCAGCTTGTTATCGTGTTAGCACTACAACTCCAATCAGTAATAATGGTACTAATTGCAGTAATCTGTATACTAAATAGAAAGTGGTATTGAAGGAACTTTGTACTATTCAAATTCTATAAAAAAAACAAAACATATTAAATGGAAACAAGAATATTAGGAAACAGCGGATTAGAAGTTTCTGCACTTGGAATGGGTTGTATGGGATTGAGTTTTGGTTATGGCCCGGCAACAGATAAAGAGTCAGCCATAAAATTAATTAGAGAGGCGTATGAACAAGGCATCACTTTTTTTGACACAGCAGAAGCATATGGCAAAGCCAATGAAGAATTGGTCGGAGAAGCTTTGGCACCTTTCCGTAAAGACGTCGTCATTGCCACCAAATTTGGATTTAAAGAAGGAGATTCCAGCAAAGGACAAGACAGCCGTCCGGAACGCATCAGGGCCGTTGCCGAAGAATCCTTGAGACGACTCAAAACAGATGTGATTGATTTATTTTACCAACACCGAGTAGACATCAACGTACCCATGGAAGATGTTGCCGGAACGGTAAAAGACTTGATTGCAGAAGGAAAAGTAAAACATTTTGGACTTTCGGAAGCAGGTGTTGAATCGATTCGAAAAGCCCATGCTATACAACCCGTAACGGCTTTGCAAAGCGAATATTCCATTTGGTGGAGAGAACCTGAATTGGAAATTTTACCAACATTGGAAGAACTGGGAATTGGTTTTGTTCCGTTTAGCCCACTAGGAAAAGGATTTTTGACCGGCGCTATCACAGAAAACACGCAATTTGACCCTACCGATTTTAGAAATATCGTACCTCGTTTCAGTGAAGAAAACCGAAAAGCCAATCAAAAGTTGGTCGAATTATTAGGTGCCATTGCCACGCAAAAAAAGGCAACACCGGCACAGATAGCACTTGGTTGGTTATTGGTACAAAAACCGTGGATTGTTCCTATTCCGGGAACCACAAAATCAGATCGATTGACCGAAAATATTGGTGGTGCTTCCATTATTTTATCTGCAGCAGCTATTCAAGAGATTGATGCCGCTTTTGCCAAAACCAACGTTCAAGGAGACCGTTATCCAGCGCATTTGCAACAAAGAGTTGGAAAATAACTATTTTAATTATGAAAAAACACTCTTTTTTGCCCTTTTATGCACCGCAGTAATTCCTGCAATGAAACCAAATTTTACTAAGTAATGAATAACGTTTTTTTAGATGAGCTTCTAAGCAATGTTAAATGAGCTGCACAATAAAGATTCACTACAAGTTAATCCTTAATTTTGTTAGCTTGTAATCTTCATCAGAACAGTAAAAAATGACACAAGAACCAACAGATACGTTGAAAACCATAAGTTATTCAGGTATATTTCTATCTTGCTTTTCAGAATATAGTGAAAAATGCATACACGCTACTCCAGAACACGTATTGGTATATCTGTACTCGGGAGAACAGCTTATTGAAGACCGAAATAAAAAAATTGTTCTTCAAGCAGGCGAATGTGCTTTTATCAGAAGAGATCATCGTTTGAAAATGTACAAAAACAGCAAGGGCGAAGAGTTGTACAAAGGTATTTCGTTGACTTTTAAACGGAATGTTTTACGAGATTTTTACAGTAAAATGGACAAGACTGCAATCCCGAAAAACATTGCTCTAACAGATGAAAATGTTTTCAAATTAAAGCAAACACCTGCTATAGAAAGTCTGTTTCAATCGCTAAACCCTTATTTTGATAACAATGTAAAACCTACTGAAGGTGTGACACACCTGAAATTATTGGAAGGAATTTATGCCTTATTAAATAGCTCGGAATTGCTTTACCCGATTTTGTTTGACTTTGCTGAACCCTGGAAAGTAGATATTTTGGAATTTCTAAATGAAAATTATCAAGACGAACTGACGATGGAACAAATCGCATCCTTTACGGGGCGTAGTTTAGCCACTTTTAAAAGAGATTTCAAAAAAATAAGCCCCCTTACTCCACAAAAATGGCTAATCAAAAAACGTCTGGAAGTGGCCTATTTTAAATTGAAAGAAGAAGGCAAAAAAGTACAGGATGTGTATGTGGAAGTTGGTTTTAAAAATCCGTCACATTTTTCTACCGCTTTTAAAAAACAATATGGAATTTCGCCTACGGAAGTCGGATCTTTTTTACCCCCTTATTGAGCTTCTGGGAAAGATTGTTTGAGCCTTACAACAACATCACAGTAAGGCTTTGTTTTTAAATTTGTTTCCTACCATTTAGCTAAAATACAGTATGGAAAATTTTGAAACTGATATATTGGAAAGACTACAATCTGGAGAACCAATTCGTTTAAATGATCCCGAATATTATAAAATTAACGAGATCGTTACCAGAACCATCAAACTTTCTCAGCAATTAAATGCTTCGGATACTATTGATGATGTTCGTGAGTGTTTAGGTAAAATTATCGGAACAAAAATAGATGAAAGTACGACGGTATTTTCTCCATTCTATACCAATTTTGGACAGTTTATCAGCATTGGAAAAAACGTATTCATCAATCACGCCTGTTCTTTTTTGGATATGGGTGGAATTACGATAGAAGACGAGGTATTAATTGGTCCGAAAGTCAATCTTGTTACCGAAAATCATCCGATAGATCCCAATGACAGAAGCGCTTTGATTACCAAACCCATTCTAATAAAACGAAAAGCTTGGATTGGGGCTGGAGCTACTATTCTACCAGGTGTGACCGTTGGCGAAAATTCGATAATTGCAGCTGGTGCAGTAGTTTCCAAAGATGTTCCGAATAATGTGATCGTTGGTGGTATTCCAGCAAAAATTATTAAAAATATTGAACCGTTTAATCCTCAAAAATGAAAATTATACCAATATTGTTAATGCATTTATACTGCATCCAATTATTTGTCTGCTGTAAAAATAATGAAATTGAGCAAACCAACTATACTAACAACCTATCAAGCACAGGAACAACAAAAATGAAAATAGCAATAGGCAGCGCAGTATTTGCAGCTACGCTTTACGAAAACCCCACCACTAAAGAACTGATAGCTCAATTGCCATTTACCTTGGATATGACCGAGTTGAATGGTAATGAAAAATATTATGACTTGCCCAACGCATTTCCAACTAATCCTAAAGCAGGAGGCAATATAAAAGCCGGCGATTTGATGCTTTACGAAAACAATGTTTTGGTACTTTTTTATAAAGATTTCAATACCTCGTACCACTATACAAAACTTGGATACATTGACCATCCTAACGGACTTGCTGCTGCTTTAGCTTCCGAAAATGTAACTGTAAAATTTGAAAAACAATAAAACACAACACAATGAATAGCAATTATAAAACAGTGTTGTTATCAGCATTTGCCTTATTAATAATGCTATCGTGCAACAATAAAAATCAAGAAACAATGGAAAAAACAAAACAGGAATTGAACGCCATTTTTCCGAAAGGCGAAAAAGGTTCAAACGATTTATTCACAGGTAATGCCTATCATACTGCTTTGGTCGATACGGATAGTGTTTACAATACGTTGGTTGGCAACGTTTATTTCGAACCAGGAGCAAGAAATAATTGGCACAGCCATCCTGCTGGTCAAATCTTAATTATTACAGACGGTGTTGGCTATCATCAAATAGAAGGAAAACCTATTGAAATCATTAAAAAAGGTGATGTGATAAAATGTCCGCCAAACGTAAGGCATTGGCACGGAGCCAGTGCAGATGTAGGTTTACAGCAACTGTATATAGTTCCCAATACAGAGAAAGGCATTGTGGAATGGGACGAAGCGGTAACCGATGAACAATATTCAATAAATAATATAGAGAAGTAATAAAATGAAAAATATATCAATAATTGCATTCGTATTGCTGATGCCTTTCGGACAAGTATTTGCACAAAACAAAAAAGAAAATTCTACAAAAACAGAAACAACCGAACAGTATACCTTTAAACTAAGCGAGAACGTTACACGAACAGCGGTTACGTTCAAAAACCGTTACGGAATCACGCTTTCAGGCGATTTATATCTTCCAAAAAATACAAAAAACCAAAAATTGGCAGCTTTGGCAATCAGTGGACCTTTTGGCGCCGTAAAAGAACAATCATCAGGATTGTATGCTAACCAAATGGCAGAGCGAGGATTTGCTGTTGTTGCATTTGACCCGTCTTACACAGGCGAAAGTGGTGGCGAACCTCGTAATATTGCTTCCTCCGACATTAACACCGAAGATTTCAGTGCAGCTGTAGATTTTTTAGGATTGCAAAAAAATGTGGATAGAAACAAAATTGGCATCATCGGAATTTGTGGTTTTGGAGGATTTGCATTGAATGCTGTTGCAGTTGACAAAAGAGTGAAAGCTGTGGCTACAACGAGTTTGTATAACATTCCCAGAGTGATGTCAAACGGATACAACGATGCGAATACATTGGAACAACGTACAAAAATGTTAGAACAATTAGGACAACAACGTTGGGAAGATGCCGAAAATGGGCAACCGAAATATGATGCACAACCCAACAAAAATAAATTGACAGGGAATGAACCTCAATTCGTTAAAGAATATTTTGATTATTACAAAACACCTCGTGGTTTTCATACGCGTTCCATTAATTCAAACGGAGCTTGGGCAAACACTTCTGCTATTGGATTGATCAATATCCAAATATTAGCTCATTTAAAAGAAATTTCACCAAGACCAATCTTACTAATAGCTGGCGAGAATGCACACTCACGTTATATGAGCGAAGACATTTATAAAATGGCTTCCGAACCAAAAGAATTACTGATTATACCCAATGCAGTTCACGTCGATTTGTATGACAAAGTGGAAGTAATTCCATTTGATAAACTGGAGCAGTTTTTCAACGAGAATTTAAAATAAAACAAACTCAAATAAGGTTTATCTGAAAGCAAAATTTGATAAACCTTTTTTGTATCCAATCCTTAAAAGTGACCCGTATTTCTACAATTCATTCAACAGTTGCTAAAAATAAATTAAGGAAACATTAAATACAATAACTTGTCCCAATGAAGTCTTAACTTTGAAATAGTTTTTCAAAAGAAGGCTCTTATTAAAATAAAAAAACTATGAATACTACACCAGTAAAAGCATATGGTACTGAAGCTGCCGATGCCGATTTGAAAGAAATGAACATCAACCGAAGAGCAGTTACTTCAAAAGATATCGAAATTGAGATTTTGTATTGCGGTGTTTGCCATTCCGATTTGCACACTGCTCGAAATGATTGGGGATTTACGGTGTATCCTGCTGTTCCTGGTCATGAAATTGTAGGCAAAGTAACCAAAGTGGGAAGCGAAGTAACCAAATTAAAAGTTGGTGATTTAGCAGGAGTTGGTTGTTTAGTTGACTCGTGTCACACTTGCGACAGCTGCAAGAATGACCTTGAACAATATTGCTTAACCGGTTTTACAGGAACTTACGGCAGTGCGGATAAACATTTGGGCGGATACACTTATGGTGGGTATTCTCAAAAAATTGTAGTCGATGAACATTTTGTATTGAAAGTACCTTCCAACTTAGATTTAGCAGCCGTTGCTCCATTACTTTGCGCCGGAATTACCACTTGGTCTCCGCTTCGTCATTGGAAAGTGACCAAAGGAAGTAAAGTTGCAGTAGTTGGTTTGGGCGGACTAGGTCATATGGCCATCAAATTGGCAAAAGGTTTGGGTGCAGAAGTTACGCTGTTTTCAAGAACGCCGGATAAAGAAAAAGACGCTTTAGCATTGGGAGCCGATGCCGTAATTATTTCTACAGATAGTAATCAAATGAATTCGGTAAACGGAAAGTTTGATTTGATAATTGATACCGTTCCTTACGTACACGATGTTAATCCTTATGTTGGAACTCTAAACATTAATGGTACTTTAGTTTTGGTTGGCTATTTGGGAGGTTTAGAACCTTTTTTAAATACGGTTCCAATGATATTAGGACGAAAATCTGTTGCAGGTTCTGTAATTGGTGGCATTGCCGAAACTCAAGAAATGTTAGATTTTTGTGGAGAACACAATATCGTTTCTGAAATTGAAATTATCAAAATGCAGGACATCAACAACGCTTACGAGAGAATGTTAAAAAGTGATGTGAGATACCGTTTTGTAATTGACATGGCCTCGTTACAATAAATAAATCTTTCAGGAATTCTTGTAAGGATTAAAATTAAAAACCCGCAATATCAATAGACATTGCGGGTTTTTTAATTTTATTTGAACAGTATTATTTAGACTCCAAATAAGCCAAAACATTCTTTTCAATTCGCTCATTGATATTTGAAATATCAGCTTTTACAAATTGCTCTCCAAGAATATTTTCATACAATTCGATGTATCTTTCAGAAACTGTTGCGATGTATTCGTCGGTCATATTTGGAATTTGTTGTCCCGTTTGTCCTTGAAAACCGTTTTCAATTAACCAACGACGTACAAACTCTTTTGACAATTGTTTTTGCTCTTCACCTTTATCTTGTCTTTCCTGATACCCTTCAGAATAGAAATAACGAGAGGAATCCGGAGTATGAATTTCATCAATCAGAACAATTACTCCTTCTTTGGTTTTACCAAATTCATATTTGGTATCTACCAAAATCAATCCGCGAGCAGCAGCGATTTCTGTTCCTCTTTGAAACAAAGCACGAGTATATTTTTCTAAAACCAAATAATCTTCTTCAGTAACAATTCCTTTAGACAAAATATCTTCTCTTGAAATATCAGCATCGTGTTCGCCATTATCTGCTTTTGTAGTTGGCGTGATAATTGGTTCCGGAAACTTATCATTTTCCTTTAACCCTTCTGCCATTTTTACCCCACAAATTTCTCTTTTACCAAGTGCATATTCACGGGCAGCATGACCTGAAACATAACCGCGTATTACCATTTCGACCTTGAAAGGCTCGCATAAATGCCCAACAGCAACATTTGGATCCGGAGTTGCAATCAACCAATTCGGAACAATATCTTTAGTCAACTCCATGAATTTGGTAGCGATTTGATTCAGAATTTGTCCTTTATACGGAATTCCTTTTGGCAAAACCACATCAAAAGCCGAAAGCCTGTCTGTGGCGACCATTACTAAAAGTTCATCGTTTATGTTGTAAACTTCTCTTACTTTTCCTCGGTAAACCGATTTTTGATTCGGAAAATTAAAATTAGTGGTGGTGATTGTATTGCTCATTATTTTTAGTATTGTGTTGTTTTTTTATGAATGCAAATTTAGGATTATTTTAGGATATAAAGCAAAGAATCCCATTCAGTTCCACTAATTAATCAATAGCTGGATGAAATAGAATCTGATTCCGTTGGAGTTACAAACCTCGTTTTAAAATCAAAACCCGTTTATTCTAATAATATTGCAAATAAATACTTGGCAACTCCATCATTATCATTTGAAGCAATCACTTCTAAATGAGATAGTTTGTCTTTTAAGTTTTCGGGAGCGTTGCCCATAATTAACCCTTTTCCGGTAGCTTTCAACATATTTTCATCATTAAATCCATCGCCAAAAGCAATTGCTTCCTGAAAACTAAAATTTTCTTTTTCTAAAATCTTAGCAATTGCCACACTTTTATCTACCGATTTATCCATAAATTCTAAACAAATTGGCAAACTAAACGCATGACTGAATTCTTCCGAATGATCGACCAAAATACGTTCTTTTAAGGCTACTAATTTTTCGTGATTATCGTGTGTGAAAAATATTTTTATGGCACTAAAATCCTCCAAAGTATCAAAATCAACTACCTCAGGCGGATAGGTCATTTCTTTTTGGAAACTGTTTAGTTTTTTATTGGTTTTTGAGGTTTGCCAAACTTCTTCTTTAAATAGAACAGTTGTAATTTCCGGATCAATTTCTAAAGACAAAACAGATTGTACTGCCTCACTTTTTAAATTAAAAGCAAATAGCAATTCTTTGGTTGGAGAATGAATTCTCGCACCGTTTGAAGTCACTAAATAAACCGGAAAACCCAATTCTTCAATGATAGCCATTGCGTCTAAATGATGGCGTCCCGTGGCCACAATTATTAAATAATTCTGATCGTGAAGTTCCTTAAAAATGGATTTGGTATAAGAAGATATTCGGTGTTCGGAGTTGAGTAAAGTGCCGTCTAAATCGCTAATTACTACTTTAATTTTTTCTTTTGTCATCGTCGTTTTTGGCTGTTCTTTTTTTTATACTTTCAAATTTATTGCATTTTGAACAGAAACACAAAGAAAAAAAGAGAGTTGTGAAAAGATTAATAGCCATTTTACTTTTTATTAAAATAACCTTCCCGATTTTTAACTATTCGATTTGAGGTTTGAAGCCAAACTATTTTCCCGATTTTTGGATAAAAAAAACCACGAATTCTCGAATTAAAATCGAAAATCCGTGGTCAATACTTGTGTGATTACTACTAATAATTAATTATTTTCTAGTCATTATTTTCAATCATCTTGTACGCATCAATTACTTTTTTGACTAATCGGTGGCGTACAATGTCTTTATCATCCAGATAAATGATTCCGATTCCGTCAATATCTTTCAAAACCAATAAGGCTTCTTTAAGCCCAGAAATGGTTCTGCGAGGCAAATCGACTTGGCCTGGATCGCCCGTAATCATGAACTTGGCACTTTTCCCCATACGGGTCAGAAACATTTTCATTTGGGAATGAGTCGTATTTTGTGCTTCATCCAAAATAACAAAAGCATTATCTAAGGTTCGTCCGCGCATAAAAGCCAATGGCGCAATCTGAATAATACCTTTCAAGATGTAATCCTCTAATTTTTCATTCGGTAACATATCGCGTAACGCGTCGTATAAAGGTTGCATGTACGGGTCTAATTTTTCTTTCATATCCCCCGGAAGAAAACCCAGGTTCTCCCCTGCTTCTACCGCTGGACGCGTAAGAATAATTCGTTTGACTTGCTTTTCTTTCAAGGCTTTTACGGCCATGGCAACACCAGTATATGTTTTTCCTGTTCCTGCGGGACCTACGGCAAATACCATGTCATTTTTATCCATCGTATCCACCAGAAGTTGCTGGTTAGGCGTCATCGGTTTGATGATTTTTCCGCCCACGCCATGCACTAATATTTTATCATGGCCCTGCATTTTTCTTTCTTCTTGACCGTCCATAATCACGCGTTCAATCACATTAGCATCAATTGTGTTGTATCGTGTAAAATGCAACATCAACCGCTGAAACCGCTTTTCGAACTCGTCCAAGACTTCTTTTTCACCAAAAGCTTTTATTGTTGTTCCTCGGGCAACAATTTTCAATTTTGGGTAGTATTTTTTAATAGTTTCAAGATGAGTGTCTTGAGCGCCCCAAAAATCTTTTGGAGCGATGTCTATGAGCTCGATGATTCTTTCGTTCAAAAGCTGTCGTTTTTAAGTTATTTTAAATGTAAGGTCGCAATCTGACATCCTTTAATGTGGCCTAAAACGGCACACCTGCGGATGAGGCAATTTCTTGCTAAAAGACTGAAGACTGCAAAAAAACAGAAAAACTAAAAAGAAAGTATTTACCATAGTATTGCGTTTTAAATTCAAATTAAAAATCTATTTAATTAAAGCCTAAAATACTTTAGCTTTGCATTTCTCAAATTTAATTAAAATTAGGTTTAAGTTACGCCAATAGTTATAAACAAAATTATGTCAATAATTACCCTTACTACCGATTACGGCTTGAAAGATCACTTTGTCGGTGCTTTAAAAGGGAAGATTTTATCCGAATATTCAGATGCGGCAATTATTGATATTTCGCATGACATAGACCCATTCAACACTGTTGAAGCAAGTTACGTTATTGGCGCTTCCTATGCCAGTTTCCCAAAAGGAACAGTTCACCTGATTGGGGTGGATATGGAATGGAATAAAGAAAACCAACATATCGTCATGCAATGGAACGACCATTATTTTATTGCCGCCGATAATGGTATTTTGAGTATGCTGACGCAAAAAATTGTTCCCCAAAAAATAGTTACCATCAACATACACGACCGTCTGCACAATGAAGCCACCGATATGGATGTGTTTGTAAAAGTAGCCTGTCATATTGCCAAAGGTGGTTTGCTAAACGTCATTGGCAAAGAAATCAGCACCATCAAACAAGTAACAGAATTGCAAGCGGTTTTAGCTGCGGACAGCAATTCCTTAAAAGGCCATGTCATTTATATTGATCATTTTGGAAACGTTGTCACCAATATTTCCAAAAAACAATTTCTTGATGTATCCAGAGGAAGACCGTATGAAATTGTAATGAAAACCAAAAATATCAAAACCATTTTGCCCAATTATTCGGCAATTGCGAGTTCTGATAAATATCCAATCAAATATTACGAAGGCGAAAAATTAGCCATTTTCAATGAAGCCGGTTTCTTAGAGATTGCCATTTTCAGGAGCAATCCTTCCAAAGTGGGTTCTGCCAATAGCTTACTGGGATTGAATTACAGGGATACAGTGCTAATTAAATTTGTTTAAAGCAGCGCGACTTTGAACTTTTTGAATTTTAAACAAAAAAAACAATGTTTGTACGAATAGTAAAATTGAGTTTTCACGAGGAACACATTCCTGCTTTTTTAGCCAACTTCGAAATAATGAAAGAACGGATACGAAATGCGCCCGGAAACCGTTTCTTAGAATTGTATCAGGATAAAAATAATCCTTCTATTTTCTTCACCTACAGTTATTGGGAAACCGAAGCTGATTTAGAAAATTACAGAAATTCGGCACTTTTTAATGAAGTTTGGTCGTTTACCAAAAAACTGTTCAATGACAAACCTGAAGCGTGGAGCGTAGATAAATTAGCCAGTTTACAGTAATATATGGCCGTTTCAAAATAAACAAATCAACGAATAAACATATAGAATGAAATCAATAGTATTACGAGAAATAAAATCCTTTTTCGGTTCCCCTGTCGGTTATTTGGTCATCGCCATTTTCCTGATTTTGAACGGCCTTTTTCTTTGGGTTTTCGAAGGAGAATACAATATTTTGAACACTGGTTTTGCAGATTTGACTCCTTTTTTCACCTTATCACCGTGGATTTTAATCTTTTTGATTCCTGCCGTAACCATGCGCAGTTTTTCGGATGAAAAAAAACAAGGCACTTTAGAATTATTACTGACCAAGCCCTTGTCGATTTGGCAAATCGTAAACGGAAAATTCCTTGGCGCAGTATTATTAATTACAATGGCAATTATTCCAACATTTATTTATGTAGCGGTAATTTCGAGTTTGGGAATGCCGGAAGGCAATATCGATATGGGAAGCACAATGGGTTCTTATTTTGGATTATTATTCCTGATTGCTGCTTATTCCGCCATCGGGATTTTTACTTCTACCCTGTCTGAAAACCAAATTGTGGCATTTATAGTTGCGGTTTTTGTGTGTTTCTTCTTTTATTTTGGATTCGAAGGTTTGTCTGCCATTGTTCCGAATTTCTCTTCCAAAATAGCGGCTTTAGGAATGCAAGACCATTTCAAAAGCATGAGCCGAGGCGTGCTAGACACCCGAGATATCATTTATTTTAGCAGTATAACGATTGTCTTTCTTTCGTTTACTGTTTATAATCTAAAATCGTTTAAATCGTAATGACAACTTCTAAGAAAAACAACCTGAAATCGGTACTCGGCATTCTTTCCTTTGTATTGTTTTTGAATGTGTTAAGCAATGGATTTTTTCATCGTTTTGACCTTACCAAAGACCAAAGATATACGCTTTCGAATACTTCGTTGAGTATCATCAAACAAGTCAAAAATCCGCTGTCTGTAAAAGTCTATATGCAAGGTGATTTGCCTGCAGAATTCAAGCGATTACAACAAGAAACACGTCAATTATTAGAAGAATTTCAAGGCTATAATTCTAATATTGTTTTTGAATTTGTAGACCCATTGGAAAACGAAGACGAAAGCATGGACAACATCAAAGAGTTGTACCGAAAAGGCCTTACGCCAATAAACATAACCGTTGACGACAAAGGAAAACAATCTCAAGCTATGGTTTTTCCTTGGGCAATTGCGGTGTATAACAATAAAGAAGTTAATATTCCTTTGTTGAAAAACAGAATGGGCGCTTCGACGACTCAAAAAGTGATTGGTTCCGTGCAACATCTGGAATACTCGATTGCGGATGCTTTGAATAAAATTACCAAAGAGAAACAGAAAAAAGTAGCCATAATCAAAGGAAACGGTGAACCTCATGAAGCTTATATTGCTAAATTTCTGTTGCAGGTTCGGGAAAGTTACCACATTGGTCCGTTCACATTAGATTCTGTTGCAAAAAATCCTATCGGAAGTTTAGAAGCTTTAGAAAAATATGATTTGGCTGTCATCGCCAAACCAACGGAAACTTTTACCGACGGAGAGAAACAGGTTTTAGATCAATACATCATCAATGGCGGAAAAACTTTGTGGCTTGTGGATCAGGTTGCGGTTGAAATGGACAGTTTGTACAACAGTTCCGGAGCCACTTTGGCGTATCCTAGAAATTTGAATTTGAATGATATGTTCTTTAAATATGGCTTCCGAATCAATCCGGATTTAGTCAAAGATGAGCAAGGAAGTCCAATCAAATTAGCTTCAGGAGAACAAGGAAGTGCGACTCAATTTCAGGAATTTAACTGGAAATTTGCGCCACAGGTGTATCCAACGAGCTTGCATCCGATTGTGAAAAATTTGGGTGGCATTAAGTTTGACTTTGCCAATGGTATCGACACTTTAAAAAACGGAATCAAGAAAACCATTTTGTTGCAATCTTCCCAATATTCAAAGAAAATAGGAACTCCGGTTGAAATTAATTTGAATAGCGTGACCGAGGAAACCACTCCTGCCGATTATGTGAATAAAGGAAATATTCCGCTTTCGGTTTTGCTGGAAGGTTCGTTTCATTCGATGTTTGAAAACAGAGTGCTTCCTTTTGACCAAAAGACTTTTGAAGCCAAAGGAAAAGAAAATAAGATGATTGTCATTTCGGATGGAGATTTAATCCGAAATCAATTGGATAAAAACTTTCAGCCTGTAGAATTGGGTTACGACCAACGCTCTGGTAATTTGTATGATAATAAAGATTTTTTGATAAACTGTGTCAATTATCTGTTGGATGACAACGGACTTATTAACATTCGAAGTAAAGATCTTGATTTGCCTTTATTGGATAAAGAAAAAGTGTATGAAAACTACACCCGAACCCAATTCCTAACTATCGGGCTACCAATTCTTATTTTAGTGCTTTTTGGACTTGTGTTTACTTTCCTCCGCAAAAGAAAATACAGCCGGTAGATGTTAATAAAAAAATTTAAAAACTAGAATAGTTTACGATATATTTGTAAAGTGTATGGTTTTTAAAGAAATCAAAAAAGATACCCAAAATAATAAAACATAACAGATGAAATTTATAGTATCGAGTTCGTACTTATTGAAACAATTACAAGTTTTAGGTAGCGTAATCAACAGTAGCAATACTTTACCCATTTTAGATAACTTTTTATTTGATTTAGATCATAACGTATTAACCGTTTCTGCTTCTGATCTTGAAACTACCATGTCTGCGACTTTAGATATTGATTCTACCAGCAAAGGTAGCGTTGCAGTTCCTGCAAAATTACTTTTAGAAATCCTTAAAACGTTTCCGGAACAACCGTTGACTTTTACTGTTGAAGAAAACAGCACGATAGAAATCAGTTCAAATTCAGGAAAATATGCGTTGGCTTATGCTCCAGTTGAAGAATTTCCTAAATCTGTAAAATTATACGAACCTTCTGTAACACTTGTTCCTGCTGATGTTTTGGCAACAGCCATCAGTAAAACGATTTTTGCTGCAGGAAATGATGATTTACGTCCGGTGATGTCTGGCGCATTCTTTCAGTTTTCACCACAAGGATTGACTTTTGTTGCCACTGATGCACACAAACTAGTGAAATATGCGCGTACTGATGTAACGGCTTCTCAAGTAGCTGATTTCATTATGCCTAAAAAACCGTTGACTATTCTAAAAAACATTCTTACGACTTCGGACGCAGAAGTGAAGATTGAATATAACGATTCGAATGCTACTTTTTCTTTTGACAACTACATCTTAATGTGTCGTTTGATTGATGGAAAATATCCTAATTATGAAGCGGTAATTCCAAAAGAAAATCCAAATAAGTTAATGATTGAACGTTCTCAGTTTTTGAGTTCTGTACGTCGTGTTGCGATATTTTCGAATAAAACAACACACCAAATTCGTTTGAAAATCGCTGGAGCTGAATTGAATGTTTCTGCCGAAGATATCGATTACTCCAACAAAGCCGAAGAGAGATTGACTTGTGATTATCAAGGTGATGATATGCAAATTGGGTACAATTCCCGTTTCTTAACCGAAATGTTGACCAACTTACAATCGGATATGATTATGCTTGAAATGTCATTGCCAAACAGAGCCGGAATCCTGACTCCAGTAGACGGATTAGAAGACGGAGAAACAGTGACTATGCTTGTAATGCCAGTAATGTTGAACAGTTAATTTTCAATATTTAAAATATAGAATACGCTAACTAACCAAAACCATTTTTACATTTAAAAAAACCGCAATTTCTAACCAGAATTGCGGTTTTTTTTATGTCAATAGTTCAACCTACTTCTAAATTAAATTACGCCCATTTTTTTCATTAAGAAAGTGGCGCTTCTGTTTTGGCAAATGCCGTCCCGAAGTTTATAATCAAAATGCAATTCGTCATTGTGTATTTCTACTTCAAAGCATTTATTGGTCAGCACATTTGGGTAATCATTTGTTGTCAAACACACTTCAATATCATGCGTGGCAATAGCACCAATAGCTTTTTTTGCAATTACTTTTTTCACAACCTCAATAGTTCCGTTGCGCTTATCATCAGAATTGGTACCGCGCAGGATTTCGTCTAATAATACAAAAGCAGGAGTTTCTTCTAAAGCTTCCATGATTTGTTTTAAACGTTTGATTTCGGCAAAGAAATACGATTCACTATCCGATAAGGAATCTGATAATCGCATGGAAACTAAAACGGGTAAAGGATGCACATTCGCTTTATTGGCACAAACAGACGAACCCATTCCAGCCAAAACCATATTGATTCCCAAACTTCTCAAAAAAGTACTTTTACCGGACATATTAGAACCGGTTAAAATCATGAACGACTGCGGATGAAATTGTACTTCATTCCCAATTCTGGTTGCAGGATTTAGCAAAGGATGACTCAGATTTGAAAAATCTATTTGAAAATCAGTGTTTAATGTCGGGAACACAAACGACGGATTATTATGGGAGAAATTCGCTAAACTATTGAGCATTTCGAATTCGCCAATAACTTCCAACCAATTTTCTAATGCTTCGGTGTGTTCTTTTTTCCATTGCAATAGCGCTTTTAAAACATGAACATTAAAAAGAAATGTTGCGTTGAACAGAATCGCAGTGACGAAATTCCCAATGCTGTCCATGTTCCCGAACAAAGAAGCTAATTGCTTTAAATGCACACTGGCATTTTCTTTTTTGAAGGTGAGTTTTTGCTGCAGGTCTTTTAATTTTTGAGATTGAAAAGATTCCTCTTCAATTTTCTGCATCAATAAACCGTACTGTTTGATGGTTTTATCTATGTTGGAAGCATTGGCAATTTCGATTTGAATGCGTTTCAAAAACAGTCCTAAAAACCCTAAATTAATCACTACCAATAAGGAAATGACCGATAAAAAGGCGGGATTTGACGTCACTACATACGCTATAAAAGTGACCAAAAACAGCAAAGGCAATACAAAAGAAACGACAACACTGACTCTTGACAAAGGACTGCCGGTAAATGAATTCCATTGCAAAAGCGTTTCATAACCGGATTTAGTGTCCTCACTGACTTTGGCCAAAGCCAAAAACTCCTGACGCCAATTTAATTTTTCGTCTAATTCATGAATCGCTTGTTGGTTTCTAACAATTTCTTCGTTTGGCAAAAGGGTTAAAAGTTGTTTTGCCAACGTTTTTTTTCCTATAAATGTAGCCGTTCTATTCAGATTTTGGAATACTGAATGGTCCCCAAAAATATCCAAATCATAGGCATACGGATGATGGAAATCATTGAATTCTGCTCCGTTTTCGAAAGGTATTTTTTCCCGGTTTAAATACGAGATTTCATTTTCATTAATCGCTAATAGAGCTTGTTTGATTTTCTTTTGAAAAAGCAGTCGGGAATGAAAGCGCATTAAAACAATAAAAAGCACCAAGAGCAAAACGGCCAAAACCATGAAGAAAACCGTACTCGTTTTGATGTAATAATAAAGGGACACCAAAAAAAATACAATAGTTAAAAGCCTTAAAATGCTGATACTATTGTATTTTTTGTTGATTTTATGTAACGCTTCCGAATATGCTTCTTTTTTTACTTTGTACACTTCCATAATTCAATTGATGAATTGCAAATATAGCAGGGTTATTTAGAAATGTGCCTATGTATTTCGTTTTAGCTTGCGCTAGTTATCGAATTATTTTCAGAACGAAAGATTCCGTCGTGTCGGCAATTAATCTATGGGGATGGCCAAAATTGGAATTTCAAAATTAGCTGCCATTTTTTTGGTTAAACTCGGTTTGAATATCCCTTCAAAAAAGCCTCTTTTGTAGGTCAGCATTGTTAAAACATCAATTTCTTTATAGAGAATAAAGTCTAAAATGGTTTCTTTTACGGCATCGCTGGTAATGACAAAAAACTCAATTGGTTCCTGCATAAACTCGGTTTCCCATTTTTCTATTGTCTCTTTTGAAACATCGGAACTGCTGGTTTTTACATACAGGCATTTTACTTTGGCATTTGTTTTTTTGGCAATATCCAAAACGGTTTTCAGTGCTTTTTTATCTTTCGCTCTAAAACGGGTGGTAAAGCCTATTGTTTTGATTTTTTTGAATTTAGCTTCTAATGGCACACACAGCATCGGAATATCGATTCCAGTGATTACGGAGCCGGTATTAGTCCCTACAAAGAAGGCTTCCCATCCTGTAGCGCCAGAAGTTCCCATGATAACAAAATCTATTTTGTCTTCCTTAATAGACTTTCTGATATTAGACAATAAATCCCCATCCATCAACCGATGGGTCATTTTTATTTTATCTAAATGGTGTGCTTCTGCTATGGCACGGAGTTTTGGAATTTCATCTTTAAAAACATCAAATTGAGACAACTCTAAGGAATCATAAATGACGGCATAGTTCTCCGGAAAAAACTGATTGTCATAGACCGGCAATTCAAATGTGTGCAATAAAACCAGTTCAGCATGAACTACTTTTGCAAATTCTAAAGCATGGACAAAGGCGTTATTGGCCACTTCAGAAAAATCTGTTGGGAATAGAATCTTTTTCATTTTTATACGAATTAATAGGGTTCATTTATCAAAGTAATCACAACAATTGAATTATAAATATATAATTATCATCTGTTTACAACAACCGTTTAAGTAGGATAAAATTCTCATTCAAACCGCTAAAACTATAACCAATAGCTATTGAAATCCTGCTATTCATGAATGGCCAGAATAGGCACATTTACATGATAGGATAATTTTTTTGAAAGACTGATTTGGAATAGTTTTTCAAAGAAACTTTTATGATAGACATGCATTGTAATCATATTGATTTTATGCAATTCGATAAAGTCGAGTATGATTCCTTCCACATCGTTTCCGGTGATGGAATGCAAGGTAATATCTTGATTTTCTACAAGGGATTTCCAATCCTCCATACTGTCTTTTTTGTTCGATATGTGCAATGCTTCTACGCGCAAACAATCAATATGAGCCTGAAATACTTTGGCCAAAGCCATCACTTTTTCTAAAACTTTACGATCAGCGGGAACGTATTGGGTAATAAAAAGTATTTTTTTGATGGGTTGGTATTTACAGTTTTCCGGAATGGCCAGCACCACTGCTTTGGTATCATTCATCACTTTGGTCGTGATTGTTCCCAAAAAGGTTTCTTTTAATCCCGTGGCGCCTTTGGTCCCCATAACGATATAATCAATGTTTTCGGCATTAGAAATTTCGATAATTTTACTGATTAGATTCCCATTTTCTAAAACATTACTGATTTTGATGTGTCCTAAATCATTGGCTTCGGCAATATTCCTCAACGCAGGAACCTCATCACGGTAGTTTTCAAAATTGCTCAATTCCGTCACTTCGTAAATTTCATACAAATAAGCCGAAACATCTATATAATCCGCCTGCGGCAATTCATAAACATGCAATGTAATAATCTCAGCACCGATGCTATCCGCCAGTTTTAAAGCATACAGAAACGCATTTTTTGATGTATCCGAAAAGTCCGTAGGAAATAGAATTTTTTTCATGATGTATGTTAATTAATTGCCAATCAATTATTTACATAAAATTACAAAACTAATGCTGAAATACTATGATAATTGTCAGTTTGGCATTTTTTTAACTAAAAATAAAGTGAATGGTTTTGTAAGCAGGCTTGTTGCATTCCCAATTTTAGTTACTTTTGCATAAAATTTCAGATATGATTTCACAAGATTCCATTGTAGCATTAGCGACGCCTTCGGGAGCCGGAGCGATAGCCGTAATCCGTATTTCGGGCGATGATGCCATTGCTATTGGTCATTCTGTTTTTCGATCTGTAAAAAACAAAGATTTAAGGATTCAAAAAACACATACGCTGCATTTGGGGCATATTGTGGATGACACCAAGACTTTGGATGAAGTTTTGGTCTCTATTTTTAAAGGTCCAAATTCCTATACCGGCGAAAACACCATTGAAATTTCCTGTCACGGTTCTACTTATATTCAGCAACAAATTATTCAGTTATTGCTTCGAAAAGGCTGCCGTATGGCCAATGCCGGTGAATTTACCTTACGCGCTTTCTTGAATGGCAAACTCGATTTGTCGCAAGCCGAAGCCGTTGCCGATTTGATTTCATCGGATAATGAAGCTTCCCATCAAATTGCTATGCAGCAAATGCGTGGCGGCTTTTCGAATGAAATTGCCAAATTGCGGGAAGAACTATTGAATTTTGCTTCGTTGATTGAACTCGAATTGGACTTTGCCGAAGAAGATGTAGAATTTGCCGACAGAACCCAATTTCATGACTTGCTGAACCGAATTGAGTTTGTACTGAAACGATTGATTGATTCATTTGCCGTGGGGAACGTCATCAAAAACGGAATTCCTGTTGCTATTGTTGGGGAACCCAATGTAGGGAAATCAACGCTTTTGAATGCTTTATTGAATGAAGAACGCGCCATTGTTTCTGAAATTGCGGGAACTACACGTGATACTATCGAAGACGAATTGGTCATTGGCGGAATTGGTTTTAGATTTATAGACACCGCCGGAATCAGAGAAACCGAAGATGTGGTGGAAAGCATCGGAATCCGTAAAACGTTTGAGAAAATTGAGCAAGCTCAGGTCGTGATTTATTTATTAGACAGCAGTTTACAGTTTGCAGATGGCAGTTTGCAGATGAACCAAATAGAAATTGAAAAAATCAAGAATCAGTTTCCTTTAAAACCTTTAATTATTGTTGGTAACAAATCGGATTTGCTTTCTGAAAATGAGGCTGATACTCTGAAATCTGAAATCCACAATTTGAACTTAATCTCTGCCAAAGAAAATATTAGCGTAGATGAACTTAAAAATCAGCTCCTTTCGTTTGTCAATACCGGTGCTTTGCGCAATAATGAAACGATTGTTACGAATACCAGACATTACGATTCGCTACTGAAAGCATTAGACGAAATCCAGAAAGTAAAATACGGACTGGAAACTAATTTGTCCAGCGACTTAATGGCTCTGGATATTAAAGAAGCCTTGTATCAGTTTGGAATGATTACCGGTCAGGTTACTAATGATGAGTTGTTGGGGAATATTTTTGCTAATTTCTGTATCGGGAAGTAGTATTACCCATACCAAAAATAAATTTGAGTACTATTAAAACTCTTTAAACTCATTGAGAATTTGGAACATCATCATGATTACTAATTAAAACGGCCAGAGCTATTTGATTATTTTCATGACTCTTTATACCATTGACCGCAGTCATTTAATTCAATTGGCCCGGCAAATATTACAACTAAGAGGTGCTTTTCAAAACAGTATTGTAAGCACTAAGAATGAGTTATCTAAAGATGATAAAATGAATCTTATATTTTTATTTATATCTTTACAACGTATTGCTTTTTTAATCCAAATCAGGACTAGATTCCTTTCTAAATCAGCAGTAATAAACCGCATTCAACAACTGCATCGTATCCGAAAATGAAAAAATATTACCTACACCTCAACAATGAAACCCTGGGTCCATTTACCTTGGAAGAATTGAAAATTAAGAAAATAACCAAATCTACTCCAGTTTGGTTTGAAGGGATGGAAAACTGGAAATATAGCGGAGAAATAGCCGAATTACAAGCTGTTTTTATAGCGGTTCCTCCTCCTATCACCGCTTTTAAGGCTGTACCGCCTGTGGCAAAAGAAGAACAAAAAGTAGCGCAGCGCACCATTTTAGGGTTATCTAAAAGCACTTTTTTTTGGGTATTAAGTATTTTCATTTTGCTTGTCGGAACCTTTATTTTTGATCAATACCAACAAAACAGAAGTGACGAATTAGAACAAAAAAATAAAATAACCGAAAGAGAGAATCAACAATTTTTGCTGCAGCAAAAAGAGATTGAAGAACAAAAAAACCAAATTGCCGCACAAGAAAAATTGGAATTCGAACGCGTTGTACAAGAGCGAAAACAAACCATCAGCAACCGACTCAAAGCAATTGAGCAATTACTGCTTGAGAACAACACTGCATTAGAAGATGCAAAAGAACAATTAAGTACAGCAAAAGACTTTAAATTGTTACGCACCAGCGGTGAACGAAATGATGAAATTCGTTTGATCGAACTGAATATCGAACAATACAGCGGTGCCATTGAAAAACTAAAAGAAGAATCAGCTCAGTTGAATTTAGAATTAGAAAAAATACACTAGTCTGGCTTTTTCAACAACTGCAAAAAAACACAACTACAACACAATTCTGTACACAAAGCTTCTGAAGAAACAGAAATCATTAGGATACACCGTTTGTAATTCCTTGTGTTTTTCTGTTTTTTATACTCTCAAAAGACAATTGGTATTCCTGAAACCGGAAAATCCTGTTGCATAATCGTCAGTAGGAATGCTTATTTCTGAACGTTTTCCATCTCTTTGAAGTATTCGTAATACAATTGGCTAAAATTATCAATTTAAAGATATTTAAAAATAATACACCCCTATTATTATCATATAAATTCCATAATTTATGATTTTTTTTCAATATTTGTAAACAACAAATAACTGCAAAAACAATCCTTTATTATGTCTATAAAAATAGCCATTTCACACCAAACAACATACAAATTCGACCAAAGCGTTCAATTATTCCCCCATGTTTTCAGACTTCGTCCGGCGGTACACTCCAGGACTGCTATAGAAGGATATTCTTTTAAAATCACTCCTGAGAATCATTTTATCAATTGGCAACAAGACCCTTTTGGAAATTATCAAGCCAGAGTTGTTTTTCCTGATAAAATCAAAGAATTAAAAGTCGAGGTCGAAGTCATTGCCAAACTTCAAGTCATCAACCCTTTTGATTATTTTGTTGAAGAATATGCTCAGAAGTTTCCGTTTAAATACAATAACACACTCGAACAAGAATTAATTCCGTATTTAAAGTTAAGTGAAGAAAGCCCCATATTCTTAAAATATATTGAAAGCATAAAATTAAATGATTCCATAGAAATAAATGATTTTTTAGTTTACCTCAACCAAAGTGTTTATAAAACGCTTACTTACAATCTGCGGATGGAAGTTGGTGTGCAAACATCTGAAGAAACATTACGGATAAAAAGGGGTGCTTGTCGGGATTTTGCTTGGCTATTGATTCATATTCTACGCCATTTTGGTTTAGCTGCACGGTTTGTTTCCGGTTATATCGTACAATTGGCACCCGATATCAAATCGCTTGACGGACCATCAGGACCAGAGCATGATTTTACCGATTTACACGCTTGGGTTGAAGTTTATCTTCCGGGCGCAGGTTGGATTGGATTGGATCCTACCTCTGGACTTTTTGCCAGCGAAGGACATATTCCGTTATGTTGTACCCCGCATTATGAAAGTGCCGCGCCTGTTACTGGTGCTACCGAAAAATGTGAAGTCAGTTTTGATTTCGAAAATAAAGTCACTCGCATTCATGAAGATCCAAGGGTAACCAAACCTTATTCTGACAGACAATGGGAGGCTATCATGGCAGTAGGAAACGTGGTAGATCAGGATTTGATTGACGGTGATGTGCGACTCACAATGGGCGGAGAACCGACCTTTATTTCAATCGATGATTTTGAGGGAGCTGAATGGAATACGGCTGCAGATGGACCACTGAAACGAAAACTAGCCTACGATTTAGCCCTACGTTTAAAGCAACGATTTGCTCACGGAGGATTACTTCATTTTGGACAAGGAAAATGGTATCCCGGAGAATTATTCCCCCGTTGGCAATATGGATTATACTGGAGAAAGGACGGATTTCCTTTGTGGAAAAATGATGCTTTGGTAGCCAAAGAAGGAGAAACCCAATTTACTTTTCACGATGCTGAAAAATTTGCTGTCGAATTGACCCGATTTTTAGGAATCGACACTAAAAACATCTTACCTACTTATGAAGACCCGATTTATTGGGCGCTGGAAGAAGGTAAACTTCCGGTGAATTTAGATCCACTGAAGGTGAATTTAAAAGATGCTATTGAACGACATAATTTGGCTAAAGTTTTAGAAAAAGGCTTGAATAACCCATCTGGATTTGTTTTACCCATTCGAAAAAATTACGCTCAGGATAATTGGGAAAGTTGTGCTTGGGAATTCAGAAGAGGGAATTGCTTTTTGATTCCCGGGAATTCTCCAATCGGTTTGCGTTTACCCTTAGATTCCTTGCCAAAGGTTTCCAAAAACAAGAGAGAAACGGTTGTAGACAGAAGTTTATTTGAAGATTTACCGGCTTTAGGGGATTACTCTGAAAAAGTAAAAAATCGGTATGGAACTATTTCAAAGATTTTTAAATCCGTTAAAAAAGTATTATCTAAAAAAGAGACTAAAAAGGAAGAGGACTCCTTATTGTTTGAAGTCGATACTTTCATTACAGCCATGTGTGTACAAGAACGCGATGGAATGTTGTATGTTTTTCTGCCACCAACCGATTATTTAGAAGACTATGTTGATTTAATCACTTCGATAGAAAGTACTGCCGAAAAATTACAAATGCCCGTACGAATTGAAGGATACCAACCCAAAACGGATTACAGAGTCGAGAAAATGATGGTTACACCAGATCCTGGCGTTATCGAGGTTAATGTTCATCCAGCCAAATCTTGGCAAGAAATTGTAGACAACACAACGGCACTATACGAAGAAGCCTTTTTATCTCGTTTAGGTACCGATAAATTTATGGTTGATGGTCGTCATACCGGAACTGGAGGAGGAAATCACGTCACATTAGGTGCCGAAAGACCCGAGGACAGTCCTTTATTAAGAAGACCTGATTTATTGCGAAGCTTAATTACCTATTGGCAACACCATCCTGTTTTAAGTTACCTTTTTGCAGGACCCTTTATTGGCCCAACCAGTCAAGCGCCACGCATTGATGAAGGTCGTGATGAGCGTCTTTACGAAATGGAAATTGCTTTTGATCAAATTCCAAAAGATAAAGAAGTTCCTTTTTGGATGGTCGATCGTATTTTTAGAAATCTATTAACCGATATCACCGGAAACACACACCGTTCGGAGTTTTGTATCGACAAATTATATTCTCCAGATTCTTCTACCGGACGTTTGGGAATATTAGAATTAAGAGCTTTTGATATGCCTCCGCACAAACATATGAATTTGGTGCAGAATTTATTAGTTCGTGCCTTGGTTGCTAAGTTTTGGAAAGATCCCTATGAAAAAAAACTGGTGCGTTGGGGAACGGAATTACACGATAAATTCCTGTTGCCCCATTTTGCCTATTTGGATATGATTGATGTGATCAACGATTTAAAAGATGCCGGATATAATTTTGACATTTCATGGTTTGATCCTTTCTTTGAATTTAGATATCCACATCACGGTAACGTGACTATTGATAATATCCAATTAGAAATTCGTTTAGGAATAGAACCTTGGCACGTACTTGGCGAAGAACAGTCCAGCTCCGGAACCTCTCGATTTGTAGATTCCTCATTAGAACGCTTGCAAGTAAAAGTTTCTGGAATCGTACCCGATCGTCATGTTTTGTTATGCAAAGGTTGCCGAATTCCGTTAAGGAGTACTGGTACAAAAGGAGAATTTGTAGCAGGAATACGCTACAAAGCCTGGAACCCACCATCCGCATTGCATCCTAATATTGGAATTGATGTGCCTTTAGTTTTTGACTTAGTCGATACTTGGAACAATAAAGTAATTGGCGGTTGTACCTATTTTGTAACGCATCCCGGCGGAAGAAGTTTTGACAGTTTCCCTGTGAATAGTTTTGAAGCAGAATCCAGAAAAATAAGTCGCTTTTGGGATTTTGGCCACACCCCTTCTTCCGTATTAGAAGATGTAGAAAAAGAGAAAGAAATGATTGCCAATAATGCCGCAACTTCTCGTTTTTTAGTCGAATCTAAATCAAACCTACAACTCGATACTCCAATAGAACTTATTAACCCTGAATACCCTTACACTTTAGATTTAAGACATTATTGGAAAGCAAAAGAATAGAATAATTACATTGTTGTTCGCTTTAAAAGCCTTTATTTTGCAAACCTTAAATGCATTTCATACACTATTAACAAATGATTCAAGATATTTCATTGGGACTACTAAACGCCTATAAAGAGACTATCAATTCATACGATGAAGTCTTAGACCAAAACGGACAGGTAAAACCGTATTGGAAAGGGCTTTTTGATACTTTAGAATCCGTAGGAATTGAAGGATTGGAGTTGCGCAATCAGGAAATCATAAAAAAATTAAAGGAAAACGGTGTTACCTATAACGTTTATGATTCGAATAATGAATCCAATCGCGCTTGGAAACTAGACCCGATTCCATTTCTAATTCACCAATCGGAATGGGAGACCATTGAAAAAGGACTGAAACAAAGAGCGCATTTGCTGGATTTGATTTTAAAAGATATCTATGGTCCGCAATTACTGATTAAAAACGCCATCATTCCTGCCGAATTAATTTTTGATAATTCCGGTTTTCTGTTGCCTTGTTTTGATATTAAACAAAAACATGACAAACAATTACTGACGTATGCCGTGGATTTAGCCCGTGGTCCTGACGGGAAAATGTGGTTGTTAGACAATAGAACCCAATCGCCGTCCGGTTCCGGATATGCGCTGGAAAACCGAATCGTAATGAGTAAGGTTTTCCCGGAACTCAATAAAAAAACGTATAGAAGCAGGCTTTCGCCTTACTTCAGTCAGTTGCAACAAACCGTTGACACGCTGGGAACGAATACGAATGAAAACCCAAATGTAGTCTTCCTGACTCCCGGTCCCGGAAATGAAACTTATTTTGAACACGTTTATCTGTCCTCGTATTTGGGATATACTTTGGTACAAGGAAACGATTTATTAGTCCGAGATGGTTTTGTATGGCTAAAATCAATCGATCAACTCGAACGTGTTGATGTTATTATAAAAAGATTGGATGACGAATGGTGTGATCCGCTTGAATTACGAAGAGATTCTTTGCTGGGTATTCCCGGTTTATTGCAAGTGATTCGTCTGGGCAATGTAGCGGTTTTAAATCCTCCCGGAACCAGTGTTTTAGAAAATTACGGACTCATGGCTTTCATGCAAAATGCCTGTAAATTTTTACTCAAAGAACCTTTATTGATGCCTTCTGTAGCTACCTGGTGGTGCGGACAAGCAAAAGAGTTGCAATATGTTTTAGAGCATTTACCACAATTAATCATAAAAAAAACGAATCGAAAACAAGGTTTCCGATCTATTTATGGGCGGTTGTTGAATAAAGAACAGTTAGAAGATCTGAAAAAGCTGATTCAAAAAAGCCCGAAAGATTTTGTAGCCCAAGAAGAAGTGAGTTTATCGACCACACCTTCTTTCATCAACGGAAAAATAGAACCGAGATATGCTGCCATGAGAGCGTTTTTAGTCTCAGACGGTGACGAATATAAAGTAATGCAAGGCGGCTTAACGCGAAGTTCTGCCGTAAAAGGAAAGTTTGAAATATCCAATCAATTGGGTGGAATTTCAAAAGACACTTGGATTATAACCGATACACCGACCGAATACCAAGAGAAAACAGTAGAACGTAAAAATGCCATCAACCAACTCAACAATTCGTTGACCAGCCGAAATGCTGAAAACCTATTTTGGGTGGGACGCATGTGTGAAAGAACGATGGGACTTCGAAGTTTTCTGAAAATCATACTGAACCGACTCA
>ERZ1034363.356-NODE-356-length-32576-cov-4.898705_pt1 | contig 32576 bp, 35 predicted proteins | sample MGYA00520616_ERZ1034363 | MGnify/ENA primary metagenome ERZ1034363 (study PRJEB33736, sample SAMEA104284506) | Azolla filiculoides | biome: Urban; feature: Water surface; material: Ditch water | place: Netherlands | collected 2015-10-28 | depth 0-0.1 m ... | reverse complement strand
ACAAGCAGAGACACCTGAGCGTCCTGAGGGTGCTACGATTGTCAAATTAACTTCTCAATTCTCAACCAGACACTAGGCATGCACTCTTTACTGACTTGGGCATTTAACGGCGCGCTGATTGCCGCTGCTGTGTTCATTCATTATGAAACGCTCTACAGCCTGGCGCGCCACTTGCCCAATCTGTCGAACGTACCACCACGTTACCGGGTATTGCTGGGTGTATTCGTTATTCTGATCGCTCACGCCGTTGAAATCTGGGTATTTGCCTTTGGCTTCTACACCATGGTGAAAAATGGCATGGGCAGCCTATTCGGTATGACAACGGCAGATCTGTTGAGTGACTGCGTCTATCTTTCGTGGATCTCATTCACGACCGTTGGTTTTGGCGATGTTGCCGCCAATGGCGATCTGCGCTTCCTGCCGGGCCTTGAAGCGCTGACGGGCTTTGTGCTCATTACCTGGTCAGCCTCTTTCCTGTTCATCGAAATGCAGAAATTCTGGCCGATGAATAAGCACGTCGAACACCATCCAGACAACCGCGATCACTAAATCAGCCGTTAGTCTGGGCGCGGCCAGCGGATGTTAGAATCACGGCCTGATTTCTTGCTGACAAAGACCCCCGCATGGATACCGTTCTGCTGCTTAAAGCCCTCATTCTCGGCGTTGTCGAGGGTCTCACCGAATTCCTACCGATTTCTTCGACTGGCCACCTGATTCTGGCTGGAGATCTGCTCGATTTCAACGATGAAGCCGGCAAGATCTTCGAAATAGTCATACAGTTCGGCGCCATTCTGGCTGTCGTCTGGGAATATCGCGCACGGCTGTGGGAAACCGTTGCCTCCTGCACGACCAGCCGCAAATCGCAACGCCTGATTATCAACGTTGCGGTTGCTTTCATGCCGCTGGCCATCCTGGGCCTGCTATTTCATAAGACGATTAAAGCCCACCTGTTTAACCCGATCTCGGTAGCGGCTGCTTTCATCATCGGCGCGCTGTTTATCTTCTGGGCAGAAAAGCGCCAGCACCGCATTCGCGTGCCATCGGTCGACGACCTCACATTCAAAGATGCACTAATGCTGGGCTGCATACAGGCACTGGCGCTAATTCCGGGCACCTCACGCTCTGGCGCCACCATCATTGGCGGTTTGCTCATGGGGCTATCCCGTAAAGCAGCTACCGAGTTCTCTTTCTTTCTGGCTATTCCCACACTCGGCGTTGCCACGATTTATCAAGTCTACAAAGAATGGGCGACGATCCAGAATACCGATCTGAGCATGTGGGCCGTTGGCTTTATATCCGCATTTATCTCGGCATTCCTTTGTATTCGCTGGCTGCTTCGCTATATCACCACGCATAACTTCATAGTCTTTGCCTGGTACCGGATCGTTTTTGGCCTGATTGTTCTGATCACAGCCTACACCGGTGTTGTCAGCTGGTCTGCCCACTAACGCTACGGCCAAATCATGAGTGAATACGTCCTCTTTGAGGAAAGCGGCAGCTTTCGTGCAGCGACCATTCAGGCAGACCAGAATACGGCGCTGCAGGTAGAGCTGCCCGGCGGCAAACGTCAGAAGCTGAAAGCAGCGCAAGTGCTTTTGCGCTTTCGCGACCCTTCCCCTGCACAACTACTACCAGCAGCAGAACCGCTGGCTGCCGATATGGATGCAGCGTTTCTCTGGGAATGCGCACCAGAGACAGACTTCGGCTTTGCCGATTTCGCAGCAGACTATTATGGACATGCGCCGTCTGCAATCGAAGCGACCGCATTGCTCCTGGGCATGCAGAATGCGCCGCTTTACTTTCATCGCCGCGGCAAAGGCATGTTCCGCCGTGCCCCACCAGAAATTCTAAAAGCGGCACTCGCTGGCGCCGAAAAGAAACGCCTCCAGGCAGAAGCCATCGAGCGCATGGTCGCACAACTGGTGGCCGGCGCCTTACCTCCCGAGCTCATCGATCAGATCGATGCCCTACTCGTACAGCCCGACCGCAACCGACCTGAAGTCAAAGCCTTTGAAGCCGCTTGCGAGAAGACCAACGAATCCGCTGCTGCATTACTTTTGCGGTGCGGCGCATTCCCAGATGCCTATCACTGGCACTTCCGTCGTTTTGCCGCAGAGCGCTTTCCCAAGGGCATTGGCTTTCCGGAACTGCCTGAACCTGCCGCCCATGGCGACTTACCGCTTGCGGATGTGCAAGCCGTATCGATTGATGATGCCAACACCACCGAGATCGATGATGCACTCTCGGTAACACGCCTGCCGGGTATCGGCTGGCGCATCGGCGTTCATATCGCAGCTCCCGGTCTCGGCATTCTGCCGGGCTCCCCACATGATGCGGTTGCTCGCGCCCGCCTTTCAACGGTGTACATGCCCGGCCACAAGATCACCATGCTGCCGGATGATCTTGTCGCACGTTTTACACTGGCTGAAGGCAAAGCCTGTCCGGCACTATCGCTTTACCTGAACGTGAGCGAAGACTTTGAAATACTGAGCCACGAATCACGCATAGAGCGTGTGCCGATTGCGGCCAATCTTCGCTTGCATGAATTAGAACCGCTCATGGATGCGGAACGCTTGAGCGCAGGAGATGCTCCTGATTGCGCCTACGGCGACACCTTGCGCACCCTCTGGCAATTTGCCGGCGCTTGTGCCGGACGCCGAGGCAAGGCCTCGGCTCAAGCCGGCCTACATGATTACCACTACCAGATCGACGGTCCGTTACACGATAAAGCCACCGGTGAAATTCTCAACCCGGCAGCCTGTACTGTGCGCATTGAAGCGCGCAAACGCGGCAGCCCCGTCGACATGCTCGTTGCCGAATTGATGATTCTGGCCAATGCCACATGGGGTCAATTGCTGGCCGACAAAGGCGTGCCTGGCCTCTACCGCGGCCAGGTTGCCGGCAAAGTCCGCATGACGACCTCGGCCATTCCACACGAGGGTCTGGGCGTGGCCTGTTATGCCTGGAGCACATCGCCGCTTCGTCGCTATTCAGACCTGATCAATCAGTGGCAACTTATTTCGGTTCTTTCTGAAAAACCTGCCCCATTTCCGCCGCGTTCGGCGGAACTTTTTGCCGCAATGCGAGACTTCGATCTCACGTATTCAGGCTATGCCGACTTCCAGCGCCGCATGGAGCGTTACTGGTGTCTGCGCTGGTTGCTACAAACCGGCACGGAACAGGTTGAAGGCACCGCCATGCGCAATGCCCCCAATGTGCGGATCGACGGCCTGCCGCTGGTAGTACAGGTACCCTCTGCGCCAGAAACAGCTCCCGGCAGCCGAATGCGCCTCACGCTTGGCCAACCCGACTTGCTGGAGCTAAGCATTCATAGCCGCTTCGAATCACTGCTAGTAAGCGCCAGTGCGCCTAGCGATGAAGACCTGGAGCTGCTGGACGAGGTGCCTATGGAAGACGCACTTGTTGAAGCCGAAGAAGACCTGGCAGAGAAAAACGAAACACCGGTGCAGCCTGAATCCTCAGCGCCGACTACGTCCGAATAACCCAACCACCAGACAGACGAACGCTCGGACTACAATAGCGGTATGTCCGCAGCGCCCACAAGCACGTCTACGCAAACACAGCCGGTCGACCAGGAATCCTGGTCGCCTAAGCCGCTGGGTTGGCGCTTGCTGTTCAGTGACCGCTTGTTGTGGATAGCGCTGGGGCTCTCTTTCGTTGCGCATCTCTTTATTCTCGCGCCCCGATATGGGATCAAACTTCCGGAGCGCGGCGACAAATCCATCACCGTCTCCTTTCGCGCGGCAAGCCAGTCGATACCTCGCAACAATGAAGCTGCGCAGCAGCCAAACGCAAGCGTTGCCAGCAAACAACGCAAAGCTGCACGTGCCGAGGTGATCAAGCCCGCGACTAAAACAACCAGCAGCACCATTTTGCCCAACGCATCCGATCTGGCATTGCGCCCTGCTCCCCAACTTAATACCTCAACACCCAGCACACCAACTGCTGGCGGAACTGTAGGCACGGGGCGACGCGTGACGTTGACGTCCAACATGAAAGACTACCGTTACAGCCAATACCTATCGGACTGGCGTAATAAAGTCGAACGCATTGGCGCCATGAACTATCCGGAAGAAGCACGCGGCAAATTCTTTGGCTCCCTTGTGCTCTCAGTCGCTTTGCGCCCGGATGGCAGCGTCGACCGTATTATCGTTGTGCGCTCCTCTGGCAACAAAGTGCTGGATGAGGCCGCCAAACGAATCGTTATGATGGGGTCTCCATTTGCGCCCTTCCCCCCGGATATTCGTAAAGAAACAGACTATCTAGACATTACCCGCACCTGGAACTTCACCCGGGGCGACGCATTGGAAACCAGATGACTACTTCACTGCCGCTGGATGATTACGCCGTTCTTGGTCACCCCATTCATCACTCCATGTCACCGCAGATTCACGCGGCATTTGCTGCGCAAACCAGCCAGAAGTTACGCTACACCGCGATCGATGTTGCCCCCGCAGACTTGACCAATACACTGGAGCAATTGCCTCGAGAAGGCTTCCGGGGCGTCAACATCACCGTGCCGCACAAAGAAGCCGCCTGGTCTTACGCTAAACAGCACGGATCTTTATCAGAGCGTGCAGCCATGGCCGGCGCGGTGAATACATTGGCTTGGACTACCGAGGGCCTGATGGGAGATAACACCGACGGGCAAGGCCTACTCAATGACCTACAGCAACGTCACGGTCTTAGCCTGCGCAATAAACGCATTCTCCTACTCGGCGCAGGCGGAGCGACACGCGGCGTGATCTTGCCGCTACTGGCCGCAGCGCCTAAAACCTTAGTCATCGCTAACCGCACCGCCACCAGAGCCGGCGAGTTAGCAAATCTCTTCGCGCCGCACGCTGTCACAGCGGGCTGTCTGCTACATGGTTGCGGACTGGATGCCCTACCGGAGATCGTCGGCACAACCGGTGCCTTCGATATCGTGATTAACGCCACGAGCGCAAGCCTCGGCGGCGAAGCTATTGGACTCCCTGATGGCGCCATCGCTAACGACGGCTTTGCTTATGACATGATGTACGGCAAAGCCCTCACGCCATTTCTTGAGGCTCAACGTACCGCGGGCGTAACGCATCTCGCAGATGGCCTGGGCATGCTGGTAGAACAAGCAGCGGTTGCCTTTACCCTCTGGCGAGGGATCCATCCAGAAACCCAGCCGGTTTACAACGCATTGCGCGAACAACTCGCTAAAAAATAAGCGCCATGTCTCAACGTCGACCACGCTGGCTGCTCCGGATTTTTTTGACGTTGATGGGTCTGTTTTTGCTCGTACAACTCTGGTTTTTCGCCTGGGTCCTGGTCTGGAAGGTGTACGAACCCGGCCCCACCCAGTTCATGAAAATTCGACTCGCTGAACTACAAAAAAAGAACCCGGGTGCAAAACTGCAACAGACCTGGGTCTCTTACGGATTCATTTCGCCCAATCTGAAGCGCGCGCTAATTGCCGCCGAAGACAGCAAATTCATGCAGCACAATGGTTTTGATCTGGATGGCATCCAGAAGGCCTTTGAAAAGAACGAGAAGCGTGGCCGCATTACAGCCGGGGGCTCTACCATCAGCCAGCAATTGGCCAAGAACCTCTTTCTCTGGCCAGAGAAAAGCTTTATCCGAAAAGGTGAAGAAGCGCTCATTACACTCATGATTGAAAGCACCTGGAGCAAGCGCCGCATCCTGGAGGTGTATATGAACGAGATCGAATGGGGTACCGGTATCTTCGGTGCCGAAGCAGCATCACGGCATTACTTTGGCATTTCCGCCAACGAACTCAATGAATACCAGGCAGCCATGCTGGCCTCGATGGTGCCCAGCCCTCAGTACTATGACCGCAAGGGCGAAACCGAGGGCCTAGCAAGACAGACAGAAGTCATCCTAGAACGCATGAATAAGGTGGCTATCCCTCCAACGCGCTAGCGCATAGATGTTTGTTCTTATCCGGTTTAAGATGCACCAAGAAGTTCAACCTCTTGCAAAAGATTGGAGCAATCCATGAGCGCCGGGTTTCGTATTGAAAGCGATAGTCTCGGAGAGATCGAGGTTCCTGCCGATAAACTCTGGGGAGCACAGACCCAGCGGTCACTGACCTACTTCAGCATCGGCAAAGATCTTATGCCCACCGAAATGATCGGTGCCTACGCCGTCCTGAAAAAAGCCGCTGCGCGGGTGAATGCCTCGGGCAATCGGCTAGACAAACTCGCTGCCACACTGATTGAGCGAGCTTGCGACGAAATTCTCGCGGGTCACCATGACACCATGTTTCCGCTACACGTCTGGATGACGGGCAGTGGCACCCAGTTCAACATGAATATCAACGAGGTCATTTCTAATCGTGCCTGCCAGCTTGCAGGCACGGAACTCGGTAGCAAGGCACCGGTTCATCCTAATGACCATGTAAACATGTCCCAGTCATCTAATGACAATTTCCCCACGGCCATGTACATGGCGGCAGCCACGACCACGGTGCATCAGCTGCTTCCGGCCTTAACCCTACTCAGAAACTTCCTGCAGGAAAAAGCCGAAGCCTGGAAAGATATCGTCAAGATTGGTCGCACGCACATGCAGGATGCAACACCGATCACACTGGGCCAGGAATGGTCCGGTTATGTCGGCATGCTTGATGACGACATCGTCCGCATCCAGTGTGCATTGCCCGATGTTTATAAATTATCGATTGGCGGCACCGCCGTTGGCACTGGCCTAAACGCCCCCCCGGGCTTTGATGAGGAGATGGCGGCTGAGATTTCGCAGCTCACTGGTCTGCCTTTCGTAGCGGCGCCGAATAAATTTACCGTGCAAGGCGCCCACGACGCACTGGTACAGCTTTCCGGCACCTTAAAAACGCTGGCCGTCTCCCTGTATAAAATCGCGAACGATATACGACTGCTCGCATGTGGACCGCGCACTGGCTTTGCCGAGCTAAACCTACCCGCTAACGAGCCAGGCTCGTCGATTATGCCCGGCAAAGTGAACCCAACCCAGGTCGAAGCCCTTACGATGATTTCGGTACAAGTGATGGCCAACGATATGGCCGTGTCGCTAGGCGGAGCCAGCGGCTATCTGGAGATGAACGTCTATAAGCCGCTGATCATTCATAACGTCATGGGCTCACTCAACCTGCTCACTGATGGCTGCACCAACTTTGCGAAGTTCCTCGTAAAGGATACAGAGCCCAATCTGAGAAACATCCAATCCCACCTTGATCGTTCGTTGATGCTAGTGACTGCCCTGACGCCGGTGATTGGCTATGACAAGGCATCAGAAATCGCACATCATGCGCTGGCTCAGGATCTCAGTTTGCGCGATGCCGCTTTAGCCCTCAAGTACGTTTCCGCCGAAGATTTCGATCGAATCATTGACCCAGGAAAAATGGTTCGCCCGTATATAGCTGCCGGCAATTAATAACGCATTTAATCAAAGTAACTGCGAGACTCCTCAAACCGCGTTGCAAACCACCCCTGATCTAGGCGATCGATGCGCACTTTGCCTTTGCTATTCGGCGCGTGAATAAAACGTTGATCACCGATATAAATACCGACGTGTGAATAACTAAATCCACGGGTGTTAAAAAACACCAGGTCACCAGGTCGAATTGCAGCGGGAGTGACCTGCCTACCGCGGGAGGCCATATCCTTCGCGCTGCCTTTTAATCGGTACTCTGCGGCCTGCCCATACAACCAACTCACCATGCCGCTGCAATCAAGACCGGCCTGCGGGTTTTTACCCCCGAACTGATACCCCGTATCAATCAGGTGCATGGCCATAATGGTCACTTCCTGCCCTTGCGTGCTCGGTGGCAGGTTGTCGTCACCAAATCGGGTGATGCCCTTGCCCCCCGTGCTTGCGCAACCGGCCAGCAGGGTCAGGATTAGCAACCCCAGGCAAACAGCCGCAATTAAGCGCTTCATTACAAATCCATGGCAGAGCGAGGGTCGCAGCAAAACGCAGTTCGTCATATGATTCAAAGTGTGGCGCAACCTGCTTGTGCCTGCAAGCGAATTTATCGCTTGGCCTTGTATCTCTTCACCTGTTTGCCCGTTTGAAAGTTTGTAATGCCGCTGACCCGCCTTAACGATTCTTCACTGCTTCGATCTGATGCCTATATCAATGGCCAATGGCTAGGGAGCCAAAACCATTTCGCGGTCGCCGATCCGGGCAATGGCCAACTACTTGGCAACGTAGCCGATATGGGTGCTGCGGAAACCCGTTTGGCGATCGATGCTGCCGAGGCGGCTTTCCCTGCCTGGCGCGCCCAAAGTGCCAAAACCCGCAGTGCAATTCTGCGCAAGTGGTATGACCTGATTCAGGCGGCTAAAGAAGATCTGGCAACCCTCATTACTGCTGAAGGCGGCAAAGTCTATACAGAAAGTCTTGGCGAGGTCGCCTATGCCGCCTCCTTTGTTGAATGGTTTTCAGAGCAAGCACGTCGGGTGAACGGTGAAATTCTGCCTTCCAACACGCCGGATAAACGCTTGCTCGTAACACGCGAACCTGTTGGCGTTTGTGCCGCTATTACCCCTTGGAACTTTCCCGCAGCGATGATTACCCGCAAGGTTGCCCCGGCCCTTGCCGTAGGCTGCACCGTTGTGGTTAAGCCCGCAGAACAAACACCGCTCACTGCGCTCGCATTGGCTGTGCTGGCTGAACGTGCCGGCATACCCCCCGGCGTTTTTAACATAGTCACAGGATCCGCTGATGCCGCCCCTGAAATTGGTGCAGCTCTCACCGGCGAACCACGCGTACGGAAACTGTCATTTACCGGGTCAACCCAGGTTGGCCGTCTGTTGATGGCCCAATCCGCGCCCAGCCTCAAACGTCTTTCGCTAGAGCTGGGAGGCAATGCACCCTTTATTGTTTTTGACGATGCTGATCTGGACGCTGCCGTTGAGGGGGCTATGGCTTCGAAGTATCGGAATAGCGGGCAAACCTGCGTCTGCGCCAACCGCTTTCTGGTGCACAAAGACATCATGGATGTCTTTGCCGAAAAGCTGGCAGCCAAAGTCCGCACTCTCAAAGTGAGCCATGGCTTCGAAAGCAATGCACAGATTGGCCCGCTAATTGACGCCAGCGGCCTAGCAAAAGTCGAATCGCTGGTGAGCGATGCCGTCAGCCAAGGTGCCGAAGTCGTAACCGGAGGCACAACCGATGCACAAGGCGCGCTGTACTATCAACCGACCGTCATCAAAAACCTTACGCCTAACATGCGCATCATGCATGAGGAAATATTCGGACCGGTTGCTGCACTTTTTGCTTTTAGCGATGAGCCCGAGGCAATACGGATGGCTAACGACACAGAATTCGGGTTAGCCGCCTATTTCTTCACGCGTGATACCAACCGCATCTTCCGCGTTTCCGAGGCACTGGAATATGGCATGGTGGGCGTTAATACTGGCCTGATGTCGAGTGAGGTAGCGCCTTTTGGTGGCATTAAACAATCGGGATTCGGCCGCGAAGGCTCTCAACACGGCGTCGATGAATATCTAAGCACCAAGTACACCTGTCTGGCGATCGACTAAACGGGTGTCATCAAAGATTCATGACGCAATGCAGCATAAATTGCTATGATGTCGTCATGATTAATTGCAAAGCTCGAGGCTAGTTATGGGAATTATCCGTCCTGCGTATTACACCGATGAACTCAAAGTCGGTATGACGGCGTTTCAGTCAAAGACGATTACCGAAACAGACATCATTCTGTTCTCCGCTGTATCAACCGATACCAATGCGATTCACCTGGACGAGGAGTATGCCAAGACCACGCGCTTTGGCACCCGTATTGTTCAAGGCTTTTTAACCGCCAGCCTGATCTCCTCAGCACTGGCCAATCGTCTACCCGGCCCAGGCACGATCTTCCTTGCCCAGAACATGCGGTTTTTAGCACCAGTGCATCCAGGGGATACGGTCACCGCCACGCTAACGGTTCTGGAAGTCGACTACGTCAAAAACAAGGTGCGCATTGAAACCGTTTGTACCGTAGGCGACAAACGGGTGGTCGAAGGTGAAGCGCTGGTTCTGGCGCCCGCTCGCCCTAAAGAATAAGGCTTAGAGCAGCACGATATCGTGCTGCTCGGGTCCGTAACCGGACTCCCCTTGTAGCGAGATCGGCTTACCAATAAAGTCCGAGGCCATCGCCAATGCCTGCTCTTCCTCTTCGAGGAAGAGATCAACCACCTGCTGGCTGGCAATGACGCGGTACTCGCGCGCTTCAAACTGACGGGACTCCCGTACGAGTTCACGCAGAATCTCGTAGCAAACGGTTCGCGCTGTTTTAACCTGACCTCGACCATCGCAGGTTGGGCAGGTTTCACACAACACGCGCGCCAGTGATTCACGCGTACGCTTGCGGGTCATCTCCACCAGACCCAGGGCCGTAAAACCATTCACCGTCATCCGCATATGATCACGGCTTAAGCACTTGCGTAGTTCTGCCAACACCGCTTCCTGATGCGCTGGCTGATCCATGTCGATAAAGTCCAGGATGATGATGCCACCCAGGTTACGCAGACGCAGCTGACGCGCAATGGCTTGCGCCGCTTCCAGATTCGTCTTGAAGATCGTTTCATCGAAATTACGCACACCGACGAAAGCACCGGTATTCACATCCACCGTGGTCATCGCCTCTGTCTGATCAATGATCAGATAGCCGCCGGACTTAAGATCTACGCGGCGCGACAAGGCCCGCTGTATTTCTTCTTCGACACCATACAAATCAAAGAGCGTGCGATCTTCATTGTAGTGCTCTAGCAAAGTGACGATGCCTGGCACGTAAATATCGGCAAACTCTTTAAGCTTCTGGAATGTCTCTCGCGAGTCGACCAGGATGCGTTCAGTCTCCGGGTTGGCAAAGTCGCGCAACACGCGCTGCGCCAGAGAAAGATCCTGGTACATCAGGGAGGGCACTGGCGACGTAGTGATCTGCTGTTTGAGACCGGCCCAGATTTTACGGAGATAGTTAATATCATCTTGCAGAGAAGCTTCGTCTGCCGTCTCCGCGATGGTGCGCAAAATAAATCCGCCCGCCTCATCGGCAGGCACCAGGCGTGTGAGTCGCTCACGCAATGCTTCGCGCTCGGCTTCATCAATCCGCTGGGAAATACCGATATGTTTTTCCTGGGGCAAATACACCAGCATGCGCCCCGCAATAGATACCTGCGTCGACAAACGGGCGCCCTTGGTACCAATAGGGTCTTTAATTACCTGTACCAGCAAGGTTTGCCCTTCGCTGATCACCTCTTCAATCGGGCGATACTCCCGATTGGCCAGATCGCCGATACGCGCCTGCCAGATATCTGCCACATGCAGAAATGCCGTACGTTCCAGCCCCACATCAACAAATGCTGACTGCATGCCCGGCAGAATCCGGACCACCCGCCCTAGATAGATATTACCCACCAGCCCGCGCGTCGTATGACGTTCGACATGGAGTTCCTGGACAATACCCTGCTCGAGGATGGCAACCCGGGTCTCTTGGGGTGTGAAATTAATGAGGATACTTTCGGCCATAGGTAGAATGTGCGCCTGACTGTTTTTTTATTGCCTGTTTTTACTGCCGCTTAATAGCCGAATTCTACTATGTCCACGAAAACTGAACTTCTCGCCCCCGCCGGTTCCCTGGCCATGATGCGTACCGCCTTTGCCTTCGGGGCAGATGCTGTCTATGCCGGCCAGCCCCGCTACAGCCTGCGCGTACGCAATAACGAATTCAGCACACTGGATGCTATCCAAGAAGGCATCGACGAGGCGCACGCGCAGCAGAAATCGTTCTATATCGTCAGCAACATTTCACCGCACAATGCCAAGCTCAAAACCTATCTGGATGATATGGCACCGGTCGTAGCGCTCAAACCCGATGCACTGATCATGGCCGACCCCGGCTTGATCGATATGATCCGGGATCGATTCCCGGAGGTACCTGTTCACCTATCTGTGCAAGCCAACACCGTTAACTGGGCCAGCGTACGCTTCTGGGGCAAGATGGGTGTTAAACGGGTCATTCTGTCGCGCGAACTATCGCTCGACGAGGTCGCTGAAATCCGTCAGCAATGCCCTGAGATGGAACTTGAGGTCTTTGTGCATGGTGCGCTCTGCATTGCCTACTCCGGTCGCTGCCTATTGTCCGGCTACTTCAATCACCGAGATCCGAATCAGGGCACCTGTACCAACTCGTGTCGCTGGGACTACAAACTTAAACCAGACAATGAGGCAGAAGCCACGCCCGGCATGACCGGCAGCAACTTCCCACCGCTTGTTGTCGAAGAGTCCAAGCGCCCGGGCGAGCTGATGCCGATCGAAGAAGATGAACATGGCACCTACATTCTTAACTCGCGCGATCTACGTGCCATCGAACACGTCGAGCGCCTGATCGAGATTGGGGTCGATTCACTCAAGATCGAAGGCCGCACAAAATCACCGTATTACGTTGCGCGTACCTGCCAGGCCTATCGCCACGCCATTGACGATGCGCAAGCAGGACGTCGCTTCAACCCGCTGCTTATTGGTGAGCTGGAAGGCCTGGCAAATCGTGGTTACACCGATGGCTTCTATCAACGTCACCATGATTCCGACACGCAGAACTATCTGCGTGGCTACTCCGAGTCTGGCCGCAGCCAGTATGTGGGTAACGTTGAGTGGGATCGCGAACGCAACGCCGCACGCGTGATCGTCAAAAACCGCTTTGCCGTGGGCGACTGGCTGGAGATCATCCACCCCGCCGGTAATCGCATCGTGCAAGTCAAAGCGCTGGAAGGCCGCAAACTGGAATCGGTGGATGTCGCCAGCGGCGATGGTCACATCGTCTGGGTGAAAGATGCCGAATGGTCTGCCAATTGTGATGGCGCCTTCCTGGCGCGCCTGCACGATGTACCCACGGACGAAATGATTGCAGCATCAGCCTCGGCGACACAACCTAAGGCTTAAGCCATGCCCCGCCTGCTGGTGGCGATTAGTGCCCATGGCCTCGGCCATCTGGGGCAAGCCGCGCCTGTTTGCAATGCATTAAGCGCATTACGGCCGGATCTGTCGCTCATTATCTGGAGCGCACTGCCTATCGATACGCTTCAGGCGCGCATCACCGGGCCATTTGAGCACATCGCCCACCCTTGTGATCTTGGCCTCGTCATGCACGACGCCATGCGCGTTGATGTTGAAGCCAGCTGGACAGCATACGCCGACCGAGAAGCCAATTGGTCAGCGCACCTGGCAGCTGCGTGCAAAATCGTACAAGCTGCCGCGCCTGATCTGATTCTCAGCGATGTCGGCGACATGCCTTTAGCCGCAGCACAAACGCTGGGCATCCCCGGCATCGCCATGAGTTCACTTAATTGGGCAGATACCGCGCGCTTCTACTTTGAATCGGTTCCAGACTCTACTGCTGTGCTCGACCGAATCACAGACATCTACGACAAGGCCACGGCCGCACTGCGACTGACACCGGGTATGCCAATGCGGGGGATCACAGAACACCTTTTGCCACCCGTAGGTGCCCGCAGCACCCACACCAGAAATACGCTTGAAGCCCTATTAGCGGCCATTATTGATCGGCCTCTGTTGGCTCGACCACGCATCCTCATCGGCATGGGCGGCATCGAAACGCAGCTCTCTTACGCGCAGTGGCCAACACAATCGGCATTCACCCTCCTCGTTGCCAACCAGCCCGGTTTGCCGGCCGAAGGTTATCCGGCCCAAGGGATCATTAACGCTGATCGCCTATGCAAAACCACCGGCCTCGTCTTTACCGACCTGTTGGGCTGGTGCGATGCCGTAATCTGCAAACCTGGTTACGGCACCTTTGTCGAGTCGGCACTCGCCGGCACACCAGTGCTTTACGTCGAACGAGATGATTGGCCAGAGCAACGGGTACTGGTGGCATGGCTACAAGAGAACGCACGCTGCGCCAAACTTGCACCAGAAGCGTTGCAACAAGGTCTCTTTAACGAAGCATTTACATCACTGCTGGCTCAACCGGCTAAAACGCCCATCCCGCAAGATGGCGCCACCGTGGCTGCGCAAAAAATTCTGCGCTGGCTAGATCGTTAACGCTTCAGAAAGCGTAACCGCAAGATTCCAGCAAACAGGCCGTTTCATGAACCGGCAATCCCATGATGCCGGTAAAACTGCCCTGCATCCCTGCCACAAAAATGCCAGCGTGCCCCTGTATGCCATAGGCACCGGCTTTATCAAAAGGCTCACCGCTTGCAATGTAGCGCTCGATCGTTGCATCGTCTAATGCCATAAAGCGCACCTGGCTCACGGATAGCATCTGGCGGATATCATGCCCATGCGCCAGCACCACCGAGGTTAATACCTCATGCGCTTGACCAGAGAGTGCATTCAACATGTCACGTGCTTCATCGGCATCCGCGGGTTTGCCTAAGATACGTTCACCTAGCGCAACGGTTGTATCAGCAGACAACAGGGGGCGTTCAGGCAGTCCACGATCCCGCAGATAGGAAACTGCGTGCAAGGCTTTATCAAACGCCACACGTCGCACATAGTCTCGAGGGGATTCACCGGGAAATACCGATTCATCAACTTCGTATTGCGTGCCTGCATCATCGGTAAACTGCAGCACCTCGAATGGCACGCCCATACCCGTCAACAGCTCGGCGCGACGCGGACTTTTAGAGGCTAACCAGATGGTCTGCATAGCCTTATTCACGATGGTACGGATGCCCAGCCAGCACCGTAATCGCACGGTACAACTGCTCCGCCAGCAAGACACGCGCCATGGCATGCGGCAACGTCAGCGAAGACAACCGGATCATTTCATGCGCCGTTGATTTCAAAGCGGGCGATATACCATCTGCCCCGCCGATGATTAACGCCACATCCTGCGCTTCTCCTTGCCAGTATTCCAGCCTTTTAGAGAGCGCCATGGTTGTAAGATCCGTGCCTCGCTCATCCAGCATAACGCGACGGGCACCCGCAGGAATGGCCGCCTCGATACGCACCGCTTCCAGATCCATGATCTGCTGGGCCGTACGATTACCCGTACGGGGTTCCGCTTTAATTTCATGCAGCACAATGGGCTGCGAACGGGGAAAGCGCTTCAGGTAATCTGAGCAGGCGGCCTCTGCCCAATCGGGCAGACGCTGGCCGACACTGATCAGATGTAACTTCATTAAGCCGAAGCTTTTTTAGCGCGCGGCGCTGCTTTCTTAGCGGGAGCCTTCTTGGCGGTTGTTTTAGTGTCCGCAGTTTTTGTGGCGGCAGGTTTGCGCGCACGTGGCTTCGCCGGTGCTTTTTCTGTGCTATCAACTTTGAGCGCTTTGCTCACGGCTTTTTTAGCAGTGGCTTTCTTCGCTGCTTTCTCGGCAGCATGTCCGGCAGGCTTGCCAGCGCCCCATAAACCTTCCAGATCAAAGTGCGCGCGTACCGTTGGCTGCATGATGTGAACCACAACCGGGCCCAGATCCACCAGCACCCACTCACCGGTTTCTTCACCCTCTGTCGAGAGCACTTCGCCGCCTGCTTCACGAACCTTATCGGCCACGCTGCGTGCCAATGCACGCACCTGACGGTTCGACTCACCGCTGGCCAGCACAATACGTTCGAACATCTGGGATACCTTGGTGGTATTCACGATGATGATGTCACGACCCTTGATATCTTCCAGCGCATCGACGGCAATGGTTTCAAGCTTTTTGATCGAGAGTTCTTTAGGCATGCTGTTCCTTGATGCTGTAATGACCGTCAATGCGCGGTCTGCTGATAGAGATGGTGCTGAACGATGTAATTTTCAACCGCTTGCGGCACCAAGCCAGAAATTGACTGTCCCTGTCCAACGGCACGACGCACTTGTGTGGCCGACACCGTACAGGGCGCTATGGTAAACGAAACTAGACATCCTGCGGGCTGTTGCCGCAACTGCTCCAGATCCGTTGTGTAATGCGCTTTCCAGAATGCGCTTAAGGCCTCTGGCATTTCGTCGGCCACCAGCGCTGACTCGGGTCGATTCGCTACCGCAATATGCGCGTAGTCCAGCAACTCCTGCCACCGGTGCCAGGTGGGCAACCCCAACAAGGCATCGGCGCCCATAATGAGCAACAGACTCGCAGCCGGATCGGTCTGACGCAAGCGTTCCAGGGTGCGAATCGTCCATGAAGGGCCTGTTTGGAGGATCTCGGCATTATCAATGGTGCATCGGGCTTGGTCCGCAAAACCTAGTTGCGCCATAGCAAGGCGGTGTTTTGCATCCGCCTGAGGCTTCTGACGATGCGGTGGCTGCCCGGCTGGAATACAACGCAACTCATCCAGATTAAATGCAGCAATAGCCTCTTCTGCCAACTGCAGGTGCCCGATATGCACCGGGTCAAACGTACCGCCAAGAATGCCGATCAGATTCAGGTCGACTGCGCCGGGGCGGCGCCCTCGTTATCTGGCAATACATCACGATAGCTGCTGAGGAAGGCTGAAACTACTGTCGGTGCCAACACGGCCATCAGCGGCACAACCACTAATGAGGTCACGACTGCATCACCCACACCCAACGCCAGCAGCAACATCATCACCACGGCCGGAACCAGAACACCAAAGACCAGAATGGCAAAAAACAGCCCCATCAAACCCTGCCAGGCACGCCAGGAACCCACCAGACTAAAAAAGAGCGCCTTACCCACGCCAAAGCCACGCCAGGCAACCAGCAGGGGGGCATAGGCAAAGGCCAGCATCACCGGCACATAAACGGCCAATGCCACCAACATGGCACTGAGAGAAAGGTTATCCGGATTCAGTGTCGCTGCATCGGCACCCGCGCCTAAGGTTGACCGGGCCATAAACTGCAAAAGTACACCGCCATCAAAAGCTGCCGTCAGTCCGAGCACGCCCAGCGTTAGCAGAAAGTGCAATACACCCAACCCCATTAACGGCTGTAAGCGGTTGCGGAAACCGGAAAACAATAGCGTAAAGCTGGGCATCATTTCCGAGTCCAGGGCACGGCATCCCGCTAACACGCCAACTAGCAACACCGGTGCTAATGCCGCGACCAGCAGGTCGCCGACCACGGGCACCAGCCCCACCAGACCCAACATCGTCCAATAAGACATGACCCAGAAGAGCATCAGCACAGGATTGCGCCGGTAACGGGCAAAGCCGTCACGAAACCACTGCCAGCCCGTTGCCAGCCCGATGCGTTTGATCGTGTCAGACATCCGTTGATTCAGCGCTGCTGGCCTGAGCTGCTGCTGGCGACGACTCAAACAGATCCTGATAGGCCGCATACGTGGCACCGGCCATCACAGGCACAACCACGAGCAAGGCCAGACCCATCGTCAGTGCCGTCAAGAACAGCATCAGAGCTACCAGAAAGAAGGCGACGACAAAGGCCGGCAAGCTGCGCCAGCTAGCGACGAAAGAATGCTTCATGGCCGCCATCGCCGAAATGTCATGGAATACCGCCAAAGGTGGCGCCAACCAAACCGACATGACTAAAGGCAACACCAGCAGGAGACTAATGGTTACGGCCAGAATAATGCCGAACACGCTAATCACTACACCCAGCCACTCATACTGGGTTTCCATGCCCACGGCCATACCTGACAGTGCAGCACCGCCGCCCAGCAACAGACCCAGCGCCACGATGAGCATCCAACCCAGCATGTACCAGACACCCACATTAACCACTGCAGGCGCATGCTCTCTAAACCCGGTAAAGGCATCCGCAACGCTGACCGGTTCGTTGTATTGCACGCGATGCGCAACCACCATCAAACCCGCAGACAACACCGGCATCAGCAAATGCGCGCCAACCTGACCCAACAATGGCACCAGCAGCACTAGCATAATTAAAAGTGTCTGCAGAAAGGCCGTGATCAACCAGAGACCCGGGCGACGCATAAACAAGGCCCAACCTTCACTGATCCATTGCACACCATGACCAACGCCTACGTGGTGAATCTGCGGCAAATGATCTGCGGGATGAGCGTCCTGCCAAGGACCCTGACGATGATGGCGCATATGTCGATCCGGCATTACCAGCTCCAGATAGTCCACATGGGCGGCTGCACCATATCGCCACGTACCGGATCGGAATCCGGAATGACGGACTGTGGTTCCGCAGGTGGCGATTCTGAGTAAGATGGCAGAATCGGTGGGTCTACCACTTCGCGCGACGGCTGACCGCCACGTCCATAAGTACGCACACTCGTGCTGCGATCATCCGGCGAAATCGTCACGCTGGCATCTTCCTCGGCCTCAGCCTGCGGGCTAAGCAAGGCTGGATCGTTTGTCACCACTTGCGGTGGCAAAGTAGAGGCCTGCGCAAACACCATGGACGAGAGCCCCATGCCGAGCGCTACCAGACAGGCACGCACCAGCAGAGTAGCTTGCGCGCGTTTAAAAATAAGAGACATGCCGGATTCCAGACGGAGTAATAAGCAGATTTTATTACAGGTTGAGCAAAAGCTCGCGCTCCCCGGGCAATGGTGCAAAGCCCCGAGTTTCATAATGACTGAAGATTGCTTCAACTACCTGATCCGGATCATCAATAATCTGAATCAGATCCATATCCTCGGGACTGATCATTTTCTCGCCAACCAGCCGGTCTTTCAGCCAATCGATAAGACCGCCCCAGAATGCCGTACCCACCAGAATTACCGGGAACTGCCGGCTTTTACGCGTTTGAATCAGCGTTAACGCCTCCATAAGCTCATCTAGGGTGCCAAACCCACCCGGCATCACCACATAAGCTACTGCGAACCGGACAAACATGTATTTACGGGCAAAAAAATGTCTAAACCCCAGCGATACATCCTGATACGGATTGGTATGCTGCTCATGCGGTAACTGTATGTTGAGGCCAATCGATGGGCCATTACCGCCAAAAGCGCCTTTATTGGCCGCTTCCATAACACCGGGACCGCCCCCGGAAATAACGCCCAGGCCAGCATCGGAAAGCTTGTGGGCAATCGTTTCCGTCAGGATGTAATAGGGGCTTTCGGGCAACACCCGGGCGCTCCCGAATATCGAAACAGCCGGGCGCACCTCTGCCAGACGATCCGTGGCCTCCACGAACTCTGACATAATTCCGAACAGTCGCCAGGCTTCACGCTCGGCTAGCGTTTCGGCATCATGGCCATCGGATGATTCCGATGTCTGGAATCTGAATCGTTTTGTATGATTTTCCACGCTGTCTGCCCCTCGGTTCACTATGCCTACTTTATTGCTTGTCGACGGTTCATCGTACCTGTACCGCGCATTTCATGCACTACCTGACCTGCGCAATCAATCGGGCGATCCTACTGGTGCACTGTACGGCATGATTTCGATGCTGCGTCGCCTAACGAGTGATATCGATGCAGAATACCGCGCCTGTATTTTTGATGCCAGCGGACCCACCTTCCGCGACACTCTTTATAGCGAGTACAAGTCGCATCGCCCGCCCATGCCCGAAGATCTGGCCAAACAGATTGAGCCCATTCATGCTGTGGTGCGCGCGCTCGGTTGGCCATTGCTCATGGAAAGCGGTGTCGAAGCCGACGACGTGATTGGCACGCTGGCGCAACAAGCGGCAGCGGCAGGCTTCTCCGTCATCGTATCCACAGGCGATAAGGATTTGGCACAACTGGTGACGCCGCAAGTGACGCTGGTCAACACCATGAGCAACGAACGTCTGGATGTAGCCGGCGTCGAAGCCAAGTTTGGTGTCACGCCGGAACGCATTACGGATTACCTGGCGCTCGTAGGTGATACGGCCGATAACATTCCAGGCGTACCGAAAGTCGGGCCAAAGACGGCAGCCAAATGGATACAGACCTATGGCGACCTGGATGGCGTAATCGCCCATGCGGCCGACATTAAAGGCGTTGTCGGCGAAAACCTGCGTGGTCACCTCGAGTTTTTACCGCTGGGCCGTATGCTCACCACCGTTAAAACCGATGTGGCGCTGCCTATGGCCATTACGGATCTGCGCGCCACACCCGAAGACGCCAGCATCCTGCGCGAAGTTTTCCGCCATAACGGTTTCAAGACCTGGCTCAAAGCCATCGATGAACCCGGTGCCGCCACCAAGTCTGCTGCAAAGCCACAGGCCGAAGCCACCCCAACGCTTTTGCCCGACGATGGTGCCCATCGGGCGCATTACGAAACCATCCTTGATGCGGCAACACTGCAGCGCTGGTTAGACAAAATCACGCAAGTGCCTCGTGTTGCTCTGGATACCGAAACCACCAGTCTAGACGAACAACAAGCCCGCCTGGTCGGTATTTCTTTTGCCGTTGCACCGGGTGAGGCTGCCTATCTACCTCTCGCGCACGACGGCCCGGATACACCGAGCCAATTGCCGCTCGAAGAAACGCTGACACTGCTTAAGCCCTGGCTTGAAAGCACCACACCCCAGAAAATACTGCAGCACGCCAAATACGACCAACACGTCTTTGCCAACCACGGCATTCAACTTGCAGGCATTGTTGATGACACCCTGCTGGCCGCTTATGTGCTTGAAGCAGGTCAGGTTAGCCCAGGCGCTCTGGAGCTAGGCACACTGGCGCGTCGCCACTTAGGCATGCCCACCATTCCATATGAAGCCATCTGCGGCAAAGGTGCCAATCAAATCGGTTTTAATCAGGTTGCCGTTGCCGAAGCCGCCGCCTACGCCGCCGAAGATGCCGACATCACGCTGCGCATTGCCGATAAACTGTTGCCCCGCTTAGCCAGTGAGCCGGGGTTGGAGGCCACCTACCGCAACCTGGAACTGCCTACCGCGCAGGTGCTCTTTACCATGGAGCAAAACGGCGTACTGATCAACAATCAGCAACTCGCAGACCAGAGCCACGCCCTGGGTGAACGCATGTTGGCCCTTGAAGGGGAAGCACATGCCCTGGCGGGACAAAGCTTCAACCTGAACTCACCCAAACAGCTGGCTGAAATTCTTTTTACCCAGCAAGGCTTGCCCGTCAAAAAGAAAACCGCTTCTGGCACGCCATCGACAGATGAAGAAGTGCTGTCCGAACTGGCGCTGGATTTTCCGCTGCCCCGCGCACTCCTGGAATATCGTGGCATCGCCAAGCTGAAGAATACTTACTGCGATAAGTTGCCGCAGCGGATTAACCCGGCCACCGGACGCGTCCACACCCATTACTCGCAAACCACCGCCGTTACAGGTCGCCTGGCCAGCTCAGACCCGAACCTGCAAAACATTCCCGTACGCACACCAGAAGGCCGCCGTATTCGCGCCGCCTTTATTGCGCGCCCCGGCCACAGCATTTTTTCCGCCGACTATTCGCAGATCGAACTACGCATCATGGCGCACCTGTCTGCCGATAATGGTCTGCTCAGCGCCTTTGCTCAAGGTGAAGATATTCACCGCGCCACCGCCGCCGAAGTCTTTGGCGTCATGCCACTCGAAGTAGATGACAACCAACGCCGCGCCGCCAAAGCCATTAACTTTGGCCTGATCTACGGCATGAGTGCCTTTGGCCTGGCCAAACAACTCGGCATAGAACGGGGTGCCGCGCAAACCTATATCGATCGTTACTTTGATCGTTACCCCGGCGTTGCGCGCTACATGGAAGAAACCCGACAGTCCGCCCACCAGAACGGCTATGTAGAAACAGTCTTCGGCCGTCGCTTGTGGCTCCCAGATCTCAAAGCGGGTCAGCAAGGGCGTCGCCAGGGCGCCGAACGCGCCGCCATTAACGCGCCCATGCAAGGCACCGCAGCCGACCTGATCAAACTGGCCATGATCGCTGTGCAAAACTGGATCACCCAGGAAAAGCTTGAAACGCTACTCATCATGCAGGTGCACGATGAACTGGTGCTAGAAGTACCCGATCATGAGCGCGCCCGGGTTAGCGAGGCACTCGGCCCACTGATGACGAACGTGGCCAAACTGAAAGTGCCGCTCGTTGTTGATATTGGTATCGGCCCGAATTGGGACGATGCCCACTAACCCGTAGGCCTACTATGAACACAGTTAACGAATATGAGTGCCCGCTGTGCGGCGAACACAACGCCTGCGGGGCACATAACGACAGTCCCTGCTGGTGCTGCAGCACGGGCATCCCGCAAGCACTGATTGATCTAATACCTCCCGAGAAAAAGATGAAGGCCTGTATCTGCAAAGGCTGTGTCGATCGTTATCACCAGGCGCAACAACAGCAGCAATAAAAAAGGCCTGCGGATTTAACCAGCAGGCCTTGGGTCTGTGAGTGCCGTTTAGTTAGCGGCAAACTCGAAAGAATCGGCAAAGAAAGCGTCTTCTGGCAAATTGCCTTTGCCCTGATAATCCGCACGCGCAGCCGCAATCATGCCGGGTGCACCACAGGCATACACCTCATGACCCGATAAATCCGGGAAATCAGCCAGCACGGCTTCATGCACCAGACCCGTACGGCCAGACCAATCCGGTGTGAGTTCCGGCTCTGAAAGCACGGGAATAAATTTGATGTGCGGATACTGAGCTGCCCAGGCTTCCGCTACCTCATATTGATACAGACCTGCACGATCACGCGCACCCCAGTAAATATGGATCGGGCGTTGCAGTTCCAAGTGCAGCGTCTCCAGAACAATCGACTTGATTGGCGCAAAACCCGTCCCACCCGCTAGCAGAATCATCGGCTTGTCTGACTCGCGCAAATAGAAACTGCCGTGGGGGCCGTTAAAGCGCAGGATATCGCGCACCTTCATCGTGCTGAAGACCTGATCGGTAAATAGACCACCTGGCACATGACGCACATGCAGCTCAATCGTCGCCGCATCGTGTGGCGGATTGGCAATCGAGAAACTGCGACGCTTACCGTCTTTAAGCAGTATGTCGACATACTGTCCCGCATGAAACTGGAACATCTCTGTCGCTGGCAAACGTAGCGTCAAAACCGCCACATCGGCGACTGGTTTTTCCAGACCTTCAATACGGCTGGGCAGGGTCTTTACCGGAATATCCGTTGCGCGACGCACGTCTTTCACTTCCACCACCACATCAGTCTGCGGCACTGCGCAGCACAGCAACGCAAATCCGGCCTCACGGTCGGCCGGCGTCAGTGTTGTCTCGCTGGCTTTGCCATGGTCCACGGTACCCGACGTGATCTTGGCACGACAAGCGCCGCAGCCACCTGTGCGGCAACCATAGGGCACCAGCAGATCGTGGCGCAGCGAAGCTTCAAGCACCGTCTCATGGCCATCGGCCCGAAACGTGGCATTAATCGGATTAAGCGTTACCTGATGCGTCATGTTGAATCCTGTAAGAAACTAAAGCCTGCGAAACCGTACAATGGCGGCATGCCCAAAGACTTGCCGTCTACGCCACGCGCGCTCCCCCGCCGCTTTCGCCAACCACGCTTATTGCTGGTCGGGTGCGGCGATGTTGCGGCAAGAATTGCCACACAGGTAGGCACACGTTATCGACTTCGCGCCATGCTGCGTCACGAACCCGATAGCAGCACCTGGCAAACCTGGAGAGCACTCGGGGCAACGCCCGTTGCTGCCGACCTGGATCAACCTCACAGCCTGAAGCGTTTACGCGGGTTAGCCACACAGGTCATTTACCTGGCGCCTCCGGCCGATACCAACCCTGCCGATGGCTATGCGGATCCACGTCTAAACCGCTTTCTGGCGGCGCTGCATGGTGGGCGCAGTCTACCACGGCGGCTTACCCTCATTGGCACCACCGGGGTCTATGGCGACTGCCAGGGCGCCTTGGTTCATGAATCCCGGCCACTCAACCCGCAAACGCTCCGTGGGCAACGCCGCGCAGCCGCCGAAGCGATTCTGCGCCGCTGGACACGCACCCGCACGCGCGCCGCCCGCACCACCGATCTTGCCAATCCGGGCAGAACCACCCCCAATGCAGGCAGCATCCTACGTGTGCCCGGCATCTATGCCGGCAATCGGCTACCGGTTGATCGTTTACGCGCCGGCACCCCGGCATTACGTACCGAAGACGACACCTGGACCAACCACATCCATGCCGATGATCTGGCACGCATCAGCTGGCTAGCGCTGAACCGCGGCCGCTCCCTACGAGCGTACAACACCAGCGACTGCAGCAGCCTTAAAATGGGCGACTGGTTTGACGCGGTTGCCGATACCTATGGCTTGCCAAAGCCAGAACGCTTAGCCCGCAACGACCTCAAAGACCGCGTTTCCCCCATGCTTTACTCATTCATGTCAGAATCGCGCCGACTCGACAATCAACGCCTGCTCAAAGAGCTACGCATCAAACTCCGTTACCCCACGGTGCAAGACTTTCTCGCCACACTGAAGGCTCCCTCATGCTAACAATCAAAGCGTTTCACATCATTCTGGTCGTGAGCTGGTTCGCCGGACTGTTTTATCTACCGCGCATTTTCGTTAACCTGGCGGCTGTGCCCAACACACAATCTGCGGAATACCAACGACTGCTGGGTATGTCCCGCCGCCTGTACAAGTTTGTAACCCCCATGGGCATCGGCGCAGTGGCCCTCGGTCTCTGGCTCTGGTTTGGCTATGGCTTCAGCGGTGGCTGGCTACATGCAAAAACCCTGCTCGTCGTCTTTTTGCTCGGTTACCACTTTTACTGTGGTCACCTCTACCGCCAGTTTGCTGCCGGAACAAACACGCACAGTCACATCTGGTATCGCTGGTTTAATGAAATCCCGGTACTCATTCTCACCATCATCACGTTTCTTGTTGTTCTCAAGCCGTTCTAACGAAAGTACCTCATGCACATTTTTGCCCCCTGCCCGCGCGGCCTAGAAGAACTCCTGGTTGCTGAGTTCAACCAATGCGGCCTGACCCAGGTAGAACAGGTGGGCGGCGGTGTGCGTGCACGCGCAACGCAAGAAAGCCTCTATCGCGCCAATCTGCATTCGCGTTATGCCTCACGCATCCTGGTACGCCTGGCCGTTGGCGCCTATCAGAAAGAAGAAGACCTCTATCAAATGGCGCGCAAGATCGCCTGGCACCAATGGTTTGATGTCAGCCAGAGCTTCAAAGTCAGTACCACGGCCGTTAAATCGCCACTGCGTAGCCTCGACTTCGCAACCCTGCGCATCAAAGATGCTGTGTGCGATCGCTTCCGCGCAGATCGCGGTGGCCGACCGAACGTCAATACCGATCAACCCGATCAGCGTATTCAGCTTTTCCTCACCGAAACCTCTGCCACACTCTATATTGATAGCTCGGGCAGCCCGCTCTGGCAGCGCGGCTATCGCGGTGCAGCCGGACAAGCACCGCTGAAAGAAAATCTAGCCGCAGGGCTGCTGGCACTGGCCGGCTGGAACAATACCGACGAGGCTGGCAACCCGGTCTACGAAAATTTCCTCGACCCCATGTGCGGCAGTGGCACCATTGTCATTGAAGCTGCATGGATGCGTGCCAACATGGCACCGGGACTCAACCGCCGCTTCTCTTGTGAGCGCTGGCAAGATGCCGACCGTTCGCTATGGACCAAGCTACGTGCCGAAGCGCGTGCGCAGATCCGCCCGATACCGCCGCAAACCATTTTTGCCAGCGACATGCACCCGGGAGCCATTGCCGCCACGCGTCGTCACCTGGAACAAGTCGGTTTATCGGATGCTGTCACTTTGGATCAGGCCGACTTCATCGGTAGAGGCGCACCGGCCACAACTGGCCTCCTGGTCAGCAACCCGCCCTACGGCGTACGTCTTTCCGAACAGGAAGAACTCCAAGCCGAATACCCGGAATGGGGCCGCACACTCAAGCAACAATTCAGCGGCTGGACAGCCGCACTTTTCACCGCTGATCTCGAACTCACCAAAGGCCTAGGCCTTAAGCCGCGCCGCCGCTTCCCATTAAAGAACGGCGCGCTGGAATGCCGGTTGTTCGTGATTGATCTGGTGTCAGGGTTTCATCGGAAGCCAAAGCCATCAGGAACTCCGGACGGCTCTGCTACAGTCCAATTTAATTAATCAGCTTTTGTTGCTCGAGCTTTTCAAGGCTCTGCGCCATGGTCTGCATACCCTGCTGCTGCCCTGTCTGCATCACAGAAACTAATTGAGCAGTTTTGTTCTCTCTAATCAGATTACGCACGGCTGGGGTACCGACCAGAATTTCGTGAGCGGCTACCCGACCATGCCCGTCGCTACGCGCCAATAACTGCTGCGCGACGACGGCCCGAAGCACATCGGCCAATAAGGTGCGGGCCAAATCCCGTTCCTCGCCCGGAAATACATCCACAATGCGTTCGATTGCCTGAGGGGCTGTCGCTGTATGCAGCGTTGCCAGAACCAGGTGACCGGTTTCTGCCGCGGTTAGCGCCAGGCGAATGGTTTCCAGATCCCGCATTTCGCCCAGCAAGATAACGTCCGGATCTTCACGCAGCGCTGCTTTGAGTGCATCCGCAAAACTTGGTGTATCTCGGCCCACTTCTCTCTGCGTAACCAGGCACTGCCGTGCTTCGTAAACAAACTCTACCGGGTCTTCGATGGTCAATATGTGTTTAGCCGCCGTCTGATTAATGTGCTCCGTCATAGCAGCCAGCGTTGTACTCTTACCAGAACCGGTTGGCCCTACGACAAGCACTAACCCATGGTCGATGCCTGCAAGCTGCTTGAGTATGGCGGGTGCCGCAATGCTTTCCAGCGATGGCACCTGTTCGGGAATTGGCCTTAGGGCCAGCGCCACGCCCCGTTGCTGTCGGTAGGCATTGGCCCGGTAGCGACCCAAGCCTTCTGCCGGCGAAGCAAACGCAAAGTCACAAGCCGCACCTTCGCTAAACAATCGGCGCTGCGTTTCTGGCAATACGCTATCGATCATGCCGCGCACCTGGGCATTGCCTAAGGCGGGCTGATCCAGCGCCTTAAGGTCACCGTTAATACGAACCATAGGAGGCATGCCCGCCGACAGGTGAATATCCGAAGCGTTCAAGTCACGTGCGATCAAGAGTAGCGATTCGAGCATGTTGTTGTCTTCCCGTTCAGATATGCGCTGCGTGCGTTGATATACTTCGCTAGCCTAACAGGTTGTTACCTCTTTTAAACACGCCTCACCCATGTCTGCTAACGAATCCACTGCCCTGACCCATAAAGATGCTGCCCAGCGACTTGCTGCGGTTCAGCAACGGATTGATCATGCAGAGGCGGCATCTGGCAGACCTGCAGGCAGTGTCATGCTGCTGGCCGTTTCCAAGACTTTTCCGATTGAAGCCGTAGATGCCATTGTCGCTTGCGGCCAGCGTGCCTTCGGTGAGAATTACGCTCAGGAAGGGGTTGAAAAGGCTAGTGCCAGGCCAGCCCTGGAATGGCACTTTATCGGCCCCATACAGAGCAATAAAACGCGAGGCATTGCTGAGCATTTCAGCTGGGTACATACGATAGACCGGCTGAAGATTGCCGAGCGCCTCTCTTCACAAAGACCCCAACACCTTGAACCGCTACAAGTCTGTGTACAAATCAATGTATCGGGTGAAGCGAGTAAAAGCGGTTGCGCGCCTAATGAGGCGCTAGCACTCTGCAAAGCGGTGGCGCAATTGCCGAACCTGAAACTACGTGGTCTGATGGCCATACCCGAAGCCACCCAGGACGTTACTACACAGCATCGGCAATTTGCACGGCTGCGCGAATTACAGGCTAAGCTCAATCAACAGGGCTTGACCCTCGACACGCTGTCGATGGGCATGAGCGATGATCTTGAAGCGGCTATAAGCGAAGGCGCCACCCTGGTGCGTGTTGGCTCCGCGATTTTTGGCCGACGCACTTATACGAATTCTGACGGAGCAAGCACATGAAAATTACATTCCTTGGCGGCGGCAACATGGCGATTGCGCTTGTTGGCGGTTTAATCCAGCGCGGTTTTGAGCCACATAATCTGGGCGTGATTGAGATTCTGCCCGAGGCCAGAGCACGACTAAGCGAGCAGTTCTCTATCAACATCTATGAAGCTGCTACCGCCGATGCCCTGCAGTGCGATGTACTTGTTCTGGCGGTGAAACCCCAGCAAATGCGCGCCGCCTTGGCGAGCCTGCCTGCAGGCAACAATAAGCCGCTGATTGTGAGCATTGCTGCTGGCCTACTGGTGGACGACCTTGCCCGCTGGATGGGTGGCTATCGTCGCATTGTGCGTGCCATGCCAAACACGCCGGCACTCATTGGTGCGGGCATGACCGGGCTTTATGCAGACCCCTCTGTCGATGCCGCCGATAAAGACCGTGCTGAAGCCATTCTGGGTGCCGTGGGTGAAACCGCCTGGGTTGATACCGAGCAGCTGATTGATTCCGTGACGGCAATTTCCGGCAGCGGCCCGGCCTATGTGTTTCTATTTCTCGAAGCCATGCAAGAAGCCGCTCGCGAACTGGGTCTTTCTCCAGAGACCGCCCGCACCTTGGCCATTCAAACGGTTCTCGGCTCCGCACAACTTGCCGAACAGTCTACGGACCCTGTGAGCGTGCTACGTGAGCGTGTCACCTCTAAGGGCGGCACAACCGAGGCGGCGCTCAAGAAGAAAGCCGAGATGGGCGTGAAGGAAGGCCTCATTGCTGGCATGCATGCAGCGGCTGAACGTAGCCGTGAACTCGGGATCGAGCTGGGGCGTGACTGACTTGCCCTGCTGGTTGCAGATTACCGGCAAGGGCGATCTGCAAATTAACGTGCACGTGCAACCCGGAGCCAAGACCACTTCTTGCTCTGGCGTGCATGGTGATGCATTAAAGATTCGTCTGCATGCGCCGCCAGTAGACGGCAAGGCCAATCAAGCACTGATTGCCTGGCTGGCTAAAACCCTGGGCTGTCCGCAAAGCGCCATTGAACTGATTCGCGGACAGACCAGCCGACGCAAGACTCTATCTATCAGCACCGACAACGCTGAATCAATAAGCCGCCAACTACGTGCGTTAGCGGCTGACTGATTAACTGCGCTGATACACCGGCTGGCCACCAGCCAGCGTGGTGACCACACGACCTTGCAGCGTCCGACCCAGGAATGGCGTTAGTTTGCCGGCACTGCGTAGATCTTCCTCGCGCACTGTCCAGCTGGCTTCCGGATCAAAGAGGCACAGATCAGCGCGCTGACCAACAGCAACCTGACCGGCTTCGATGCCCAGAATTGCGGCAGCCTGGGAAGTCACCGGCAGCAACGAACGGCGCAGCGGCAAGCTCAACGCTTCGCCCCATGCCAACGTTAGTGGCAACAGCAGCTCGATGCCCGTTGCACCCGGTGCAGCTTCGGCAAAAGGTACGCGCTTCACATCCAGACCCAGCGGGGTGTGTGCAGATACCGCTGCACCAATGGTGCCTTCGGCCAGACCTAAACGCAGGGCTTCGCGATCACCATAACCTCGCAGCGGCGGATCAAATCGAGTGAGCGGATCAAAGTAGCCAATATCCTGTTCGTACAGGTGGAGCGCATGGACAGCCACATCACCGGTCACGGGCAAACCGGCATCGCGCGCTTCGCGCAGCAACGCCACGCCTTCCGCTGAACTGATCTGGGTGAAGTGCACACGCGCACCGGTTGCTTTGGCGAGTGCCAGAACGGTTTGCATGGCAAGTGTTTCCGCGGCTACCGGAATAGCCGACAAACCAAGACGAGAAGCCAGCGCACTATCGTGCGCGATGCCGTCTTTACTCAGATGGAACTCCGCAGGCTGCAACCACACCGGCACATCACACGAAGCAGCGTACTGGAGCGCGCGCCAGAGCACACGGGTATCTGATGGGAGACCCCGTCCTTGCGATACGGCAATACAACCTGCATCACGCAACAGGCTCATTTCGGCGAGCATGTTGCCAGCCAGCCCTTGGGTCATGGCACCTACGGGCAGCACGCGTACTTGCGACACATCTTCCGCGTGGCGCACGAGTCGCTCTGCCAGCTCGGGTTCATCCAGAATCGGATCGACATCCGGTGGGCATGCCAGCGTGGTGACGCCACCTGCTACTGCAGCTGCCAGTTCGGCATCAATGTTGCCGGCAATGCGTGCCGATAAATCGACCAAGCCTGGTGCCACGACCAGACCCTGAGCATCAATCACCTGATCGACTTTAAAGCCTGCCGGTGTTTGCCCAATGCCGGCAATCTTGCCCTCTGCAATAAAGACTGAAGCCGATTCATCAAACTGGGAGGCGGGGTCGATAACGCGCCCGCCGCGAATTTCGATGGTTTGCCCATTCGCTAACTTAGTCATCTCAACCTCCCGCCAATACGCTCATCACCGCCATGCGCATGGCGATACCAAAAGTGACCTGCGGCAGAATCACGGCGCGCGGGCTATCAGCCACGGCCGAGTCGATCTCTACGCCCCGATTCATCGGCCCCGGATGCATCACAATCGCATCTGGCTTCGCCGCTTTCAAACGTTCGTGTGTCAGTCCGTAACGATCATGGAACTCTGTGGCTGACGGTAGCAATGCACCACTCATACGCTCACGCTGCAGGCGCAGCGCAATCACCACGTCACAATCTTTCAGCCCACTATCTAGATCGCGATGTACTTCCACACCCAGCGATTCGATATCGGTAGGAATTAAAGTCTGCGGACCCACCACGCGGATGGATTCGGCACCCAGCGTCTTAAGCGCATGGATATCGGAACGCGCCACGCGTGAGTGCAGGATGTCACCGATCAACGCGACCTTCAGGCCTTCAAAGCCGCCCTTGTAGTGGCGGATGGTATACATGTCGAGCAAACCTTGTGTCGGGTGGCCATGGCGGCCATCGCCTGCGTTAATGACGTGAATATCGCTACGACCCGTACGGCGCAAATGATCCACGATGAGGTGTGGCGCGCCACTCGATTCGTGACGCACGACAAACATGTCAGCGTGCATGGCACAGAGGTTATCCACCGTGTCGAGCAGCGTCTCACCTTTGGCGGTGGAGGATGTGGACATGTTGAGATTAATCACATCGGCCGACAAGCGCTTGGCGGCAATCTCGAAGGTTGTACGCGTGCGTGTCGAGTTCTCGAAGAAGAGGTTAAACACACTCTTGCCACGCAACAACGGCACCTTCTTTACCTCGCGATCTGACACCCCCAGAAAGCTCGCGCCGGTATCCAGCAATCGCGTTAATTGTTCGCGCGACAATCCTTCGGTAGAAAGCAGGTGGATCAGATTGCCATTCGCATCGAGTTGCGGATCAAGCATCATCAAGGCTCCAGGTCAGTTTGCCATTGGCATCATCAACAGGGGTACGCACCAGCACCAGGCTGGCTTCTGGCGGCAGGTTTACCGGCCAGACACAGAAATCGGCTGCGATGGGCAGCTGACGATCGCCACGATCGGCTAGCACGGCTAGCTTAACGCTACCGGGGCGACCGTAGTCGAACAGTTCGTTGAGAGCCGCGCGCGTGGTGCGCCCTGTGTAAAGAACGTCGTCCACCAGAATCACTGGCTTGCCGACGATATCAACCGGCACCGTGGTTGGCTGTACGTTCGGACGCAATCCGCGCTCACTGAAATCATCGCGATAGAAAGAAATATCCACGCTGCCCACCGGCGGATGGCTAGGCAACAGTTGAGACAGCCGTTCGGCTATCCAGACGCCACCGGTAAACACGCCAATCAGCACGGTATCCGGCGCCTGGTCGAAGATGGGTTTCAACTGTTCCGCCAGCGCAGCGATCTGCTGCTCGGCATCGGGTAGATTTTTTAAATCAGGCATGTGTGCCTCCGGCTTGATGTTCTGAGTGCGCAGCCTGCTGATCCAGCCACTGCTGTAAAAGAATCTGTGCGGCCACCGCGTCTACGTTGGCTTTAGTGCCGCGCGCCGATTGCCCTGCCTGCTTGAGACGCTGCTCCGCCTCAGCGGAACTCAGGCGCTCATCGACCCAAACTACTGGCAGATTAAAGCGGCCATGTAGCTGGTTGCCGAATCGGCGGCAACGCTGCGTCATTTCGTGTTCGGTGCCATCTAAATGGGTCGGTAGCCCGACAACGATCTGGTGCGGTTGCCACTCTGCAAGCAATGCGCCAATCTGTTCAAAGCGCTGCGCCAGAGGTTCGCTGGCAATTAAGGTCAGCGGGTGTGCAAGCCCAGTGATGGTTTCGCCCACGGCAACACCAATGCGAACCGTGCCGAAATCGAAGCCCATGACCGTGCCCTCAGGCATGGCCTGCCACGTCCGACAAACGATCAAAGCCGATGCCTAGTTTGGCAAGGGCTGCGGGCAAGCGTTCTTCATAAGGAAGCTCAAAAAGAATCTCATCGTCGGCGGGTACGCTAAGCCAGGCATTCTGCAGAATTTCGCTATCGAGCTGGCCAGGCACCCATCCGGCGTAACCCAGGGCAACCAGCATGGATTTGGGCGCAGTATCGCTGCCAATGGATTCGAGAATATCTTTCGAACTGGTCAGCGCAATCTCATCCGAGATTTTCATAGTGGCTTGCCAAGGCTTAGCGGGCTTATGCAGTATAAAAGCACGATCCAGCTGCACTGGGCCACCAAACAATACGGGCTGTCCTGCCAACTCCGCATCCGGATTCGCCAGTTCGACACGTTCGAAAAGCGAGCCGAGGCTCATGTCCGTCGGTTTGTTCACGACGATACCCATGGCACCTTGATCGGAATGTTCACACAGATAAATCAGGCTGCGGGCGAAACGTGGATCTGACATGCCCGGCATGGCCACTAGAAAATGTCCGCGCAGCCAGGTGGCAGTTTCTGCCAACCCCGACGTTTTTGGTACTTCAGA
>ERZ1034363.355-NODE-355-length-32622-cov-4.090306_pt1 | contig 32622 bp, 34 predicted proteins | sample MGYA00520616_ERZ1034363 | MGnify/ENA primary metagenome ERZ1034363 (study PRJEB33736, sample SAMEA104284506) | Azolla filiculoides | biome: Urban; feature: Water surface; material: Ditch water | place: Netherlands | collected 2015-10-28 | depth 0-0.1 m ... | reverse complement strand
ATAAACCCTTATAATAACAACAATGGATGAATTATTAAATGCTATAATCGAAAATTATTACGATGAAGAATTATTAATTGCTGATGGCTTCAATGAAGCAGTAATCGGTATTGATCCTAATTCATTAAGGATAATATACTCTATGAAAAAATGTATTGAAATATTAATGAGAAGTATGAGCGAAGAAGAAGCTATAGAATACTTCAATTTCAATGTTTTAGGTGCTTATGTAGGTGAAAAAACACCAATATTTTGTGATGATGAATACGAAATTTAAATAAAACTATGAAATTAAAATGTTTAATTATTGCATCGATTGTTTGTTTACTTACAAGTTGTTCTTCAACCCCAAAAATTACTTCTAAATACGAAACAATGAATCTTTCGGAATTGAAAAATGAGAAAGATAGTATTGATAAACAGTTAAGTTATTTAAAGTTAGAGTTTTATCTTCAAAACATAAAAAAAGGAAAAAGTAGGTATTCTTTGGCTACACAAGAAGATAAAAATCTTTTGTGGATTATGCATGAATCTCCTAACTATGAAAACCTGAAGAAAATATGGCAGGAAGCTGTTGATGAATATATTGCCTTTGAAGACGAATATTCTCCCGAAATAAAAAAACATCGAAGTTTAAATTATGAAAACAAAGAAAAATCTTTAAGCAACAGAAATGAATATAATAAAATATATTTACCACTACTAGATGAGTTAAAACATAGAGAATATGAAAAATACATCTATTATGAAAAAAATTTCTCGGACAAACTTGGTGATATGTGGTATGATGGTGGAACATACTTATTAAACTTTCATAAATCTAGAAACTTGGAGGTTCCGACAAACTGGTTAACCGATAAAGATTTATTTGGAATTGAAAATTTCTCCAACTACAATGAATTGATGGCGTATTTAAAAGATATTAATAAAGCAATATCAACAAAACAAACAGCTAGACCCAGCTAGAGTGAGCTCAATTTCAATAAGTTAAGATGTTTTTGATGAAGATTAACGATTTTAGATTTGTTGTTAATACATACAAAAAACCGAATAAAATCCAGTAGGGATGATTCTTTTTTTGTAACACATTCCATTCCAATTGTCACGCTGGAAGCGTCTCAACTCACGGGAGCAACTTTATCGAGACGCTTCCAGCGTGACAAATAGTAAGAATGAGCAACTGTATTGAGCAACTTATGCGATTGCTTCCTTTCTTAAATGACAAATTTAGGAGAAATAAAACTCTTAATTTATTTACATTGCCCTCGCACTAGTGAAGCAAATGAATAAATTCCCTAACTATTCAAAGGCTTCCATAATCCGTAACCGCCATTCAGGTTTACTGAATAAATGTTGTGGTTCCTCAAGATGCGTTGAGCCAAATAACCTCTCAAACCAATTTGGCAATAAATCACATATTTCTTGTTCTTGTCGAAAAAATCCAGATTATCTCTCAAAGAATCCACATCCATATTGATGGCGTTTGGAATCGCTCCATTTTCGAATTCGGTTTTGCTTCTCACGTCAATTAAAACCGCATTTTCATTCAACAGATAATCATCTAATTGGTCGTAATTGATGAATCTTACATCATCGTTCAGCATATTTTCGGCTACATAACCCAAAATATTCACAGGATCTTTGGCGGAATTGTAGGGTGGAGCATAGGCTATTTCTATTTCTTGCAAATCATAAATCGTCAAATTCCCTTTGATGGCAGTCGCAATCACATCAATGCGTTTGTCAACACCTTCTTGTCCTAAAGCTTGCGCGCCATAAATGGTTCCGTCTTCGCCAAAATTCATTTTCAAAACAATATTTGTGGCTCCGGGATAATAACTGGCGTGATTGCCTCGGGTAACAGTAACTGTTCGATACGGAATATTGTAGCGTTTCAATAGTTTTTCGTTGAGTCCTGTAGCGGCAACCGTCAAATCAAAAAACTTAATGATGGACGTTCCCAAAGTTCCTTTATACGAAATTTTGTTTCCTCGCGTAATATTGTCGGCCACAATTCTTCCTTGGCGATTAGCAGGCCAAGCCAGTGGAATCAGTACTTTGGCTTGATTGATGTAATGCGAAACCTCGACAGCATCGCCCACAGCATAAATATTGGCATCCGAAGTTTGCATAAATTCGTTTACGGCAATTCCGCCTGTAACTCCTAAATCGAGTCCAGCAGCTTTTGCCAACGCATTTTCAGGCTTTACGCCAATGGCAAAAACAACGGCATCAGCCAGAATAGTTTTGCCATTATTTAATTTTAATTCGATTTCATTTTCCTTGTTTTCAAAGGCTTCGACACCTGTATTGACTGAAATATTTAGTTTTTTTGCAGTAGCGTGATGTTGAACCATTTTGGCAAATTCATAATCTACCGGCGCCATCACTTGGTTTCCTAATTCGATAAGGTTGACATTCAAGCCTTTTTCGACCAAATTTTCGGCTACTTCCAATCCGATGAAACCTCCACCTACAACGGCAATGTTTTTCAAATCTTTGGTTTTGGCAATGATGCGATCCATATCGGCCACATTTCGAAGTGTCATTATTTTGTTGGAATCAATTCCAGGAATATTGGGTCTGAAAGGTTCAGCACCTGGAGATAACAACAATTTATCGTAGGATTCTGTGTAAATTTCTTTGGTAATTAAATTTCTAACTTCTACCGTTTTTGCTTCTTTATTGATTTTCAAAACCTCATTAAAAACACGAACATCCAAGTTAAATCTTGTTTTCAGGGAAGTAGGCGTGTGCAACAATAATTTAGAACGGTCTTCGATGACACCGCCAATATGGTAGGGGAGTCCACAATTAGCAAAACTTACGTGTTCTCCTTTCTCAAAAATGATGATTTCATTTTTTTCACTCAGCCTTCTTAATCTTGCAGCAGCAGTGGCTCCACCGGCAACTCCTCCTATAATTAGTATTTTCATCTTTAGAATTGTATTTATTATGGGGCAAATTTCAGGAATAAGATTTTAACAATTTGTAGCTTTTGTTACATAAAGTGAAATGATTTTAAATAAAAATGATTCCATCAACCAAAAGATGTAAATAGTATGAGCTCAGACAAAGTGTTTGGTGTTTTATTGGTTAAAGTGGAAATTTTTAACGAATTTTACGTCCAATAAAATTCACAACCTAAATAATGAAAGAATTACTCCAACAAACTTACGGCTATCTATTTGAAGAAAAATTAATTGAAGAAATTGTGGCTACTTCTTTATTGAGAGATTTCAAGGAAGGAGATATTTTGATTGATTTTGGCGATTCTATTCGAAAGATGCCTTTGCTTATTTCAGGAGCTATCAAAATATTGCGTGAGGATTTTGATGAAGGCGAATTATTGTTGTATTTTATTGAAAAAGGTGACACTTGTGCAATGACAATGGCTTGCTGTTTGGGCGAAACCAAAAGCGAAATTAGAGCCGTTGCCGAAACCAAAGGACAATTAATTATGATTCCTGTCAACAAAATGGAAGAGTGGTTAGGCAAGTATAGCAGTTGGAGAAATTATGTTTTTAACAGTTACAACAATCGTTTAAAAGAAATGCTTTCAGCTATTGATAATCTGGCTTTTATGAATATGGACGAACGATTATTGAATTATTTATCTGAAAAGTCAAAAGTACTTAATTCTAATGAAATTCATTCTACTCATCAAGAGATTGCTTATGACTTGCATACGTCAAGAGTTGTGGTTTCTCGCTTACTAAAAGCATTAGAAAATAAGGGTAAAATTAGTTTGAATAGAGCTTCCATTGTAATGCTGAAATAAGTAACATTTGTTGCAAAAAGGGAAAAATTAATACTTTAATTTTGTGTTTATAATTTTTTTATAAATGGAAATATCTCAACTTATTGGATATGTTTTAGCGGTATTTGTTGGGATGATACTCGGAATGTTAGGTAGTGGTGGTTCTATACTTTCGGTGCCAATTTTGGTTTATGTAATGGGAATCGAACCTACATTGGCAACAGCCTATTCCCTTTTTATTATTGGCACAACATCACTAGTTGGTGGAATTCATAAAGCCAAAGAAAAATTAGTAGATTTCAATAAAGTGATCTTGTTTGGTATTCCTGCCGTAATTTCGGTTTTTGTCACTAGAAAAATAATTATTCCAAACATTCCTGATATTTTGTTTTCGACCGATGATTTTACTTTGAGCAAATCGATTCTGATTATGGTTGTTTTTTCCATTGTAATGATTCTTGCGTCGGTTAGAATGATAAAACCTTTTGATGAAAAAACAATTTTAGAAAAAGGCAAACTCAATTATTATAAAATTGCCTTAATGGGAATTTTTATCGGATTGCTTTCTGGATTTGTTGGGGCTGGCGGAGGTTTTTTGATTGTTCCAACCTTGTTGTTGTTCGCAAAAACACCAATGAAAATGGCTGTTGGAACTTCACTTTTTATAGTTTCATCCCAGTCTTTAATTGGCTTTACTGGAGATGTTATGGGAAATCAAGTCATTGATTGGGAGCTGTTGTTATTCTTTACTGCGGCATCAATTGTTGGTATTTTTATTGGGAATTATATTTCTAAAAAGGTAAAAGAAGAAAAACTTATAATAGGTTTTGGTTGGTTTGTTTTGGCAATGGGAATCTTTATCATAACCAAAGAACTTTTCTGGTCATAATAATTTCCTAAAATGTTGAAGCTGAAATTAGCTTCAATCAAAAAAAAAGATAATTTTACAGTATAAATACACTTTGGAAGATGAAAATAAAACAAATTTATACGGGTTGTTTGGCCCAAGGCGCTTATTATATCGAAAGTAAAGGAGAAGTCGCCATTATAGATCCATTGCGAGAAGTGCAGCCTTATATCGATAAAGCGAATAAAAATAACGCAAAAATCAAATATATTTTTGAAACGCATTTTCATGCCGATTTTGTAAGTGGTCATGTTACATTGGCAGAAAAAACAGGAGCTCCAATCATTTATGGACCTACTGCAGAAACCAAATTTAAGTCCCATATTGCTGCCGATGGCGATGTATTTAAATTGGGAGAAATCACTTTAACCGTTTTACACACTCCAGGACATACTCTAGAAAGTGTTTGCTATCTTTTGAAAGATAAAGACGGAAAAGATTATGCTCTTTTTAGCGGTGACACCTTATTTTTAGGCGATGTAGGACGTCCTGATTTAGCCCAGAAATTTGCTAATTTGAACAAAGAACAGTTGGCAGGAATTTTATATGAAAGTTTGCGAACCAAGATAATGACCTTGGCTGACGATGTCATTGTTTATCCAGCACACGGAGCAGGAAGTGCTTGCGGAAAAAATTTGAGCACCGAAACTGTGGGAACTATTGGCGAGCAAAAACGAGTCAATTATGCGCTTCGTGCCAATATGACCAAAGAAGAATTTATTCAAGAAGTGACCGATGGATTATTGCCACCACCTCTTTATTTCCCTTTAAATGCTAAGCTTAACAGAGAAGGCTATGAAAATGTAGAAGATATTATTCGAGATGCAATTGCCTATGATGTAACCACTTTTGAAATGGTTGCTAATAAAATTGACACCGTAATTTTGGATGTTCGCCATCAAGATGAGTATGCCAAAGGTCACGTTCCTAGATCTATTTTTATTGGAATTGATGGAGATTTTGCCCCTTGGGTTGGAGCTTTAATCCCCGATATCAAACAACCAATATTACTGATAACACCTTTGGGCAGGGAAGAAGAAAGTATCTTAAGACTAGCAAGAGTAGGCTATGACAATACATTAGGCTATCTAAAAGGAGGTTTCGATACTTGGAAAAATGAAGGTTTAGAATACGATACAGTAAATTCGGTTTCGGCTGTGATGTTAGAAGAAATTGTAGAAGAAGCCAAGGAAGAAAACGAAAAAGTAATCATTTTTGATGTTAGAAAAGATTATGAATACGAAAAAGAGCATATTGAAAATGTTCCTTCAACGCCATTAGACAATATCAACGATCATTTAGCCGAATTTCCAAAGGAAGAAGAATTTTATTTGCATTGTGCTGGCGGTTATCGTTCTATGATAGCGGCTTCTATACTAAAAGCTCGTGGTTATCACAATTTAATTAATGTGGCTGGTGGATACAATGCCATCAAAAAAACAGCCATCAAAACAATATACGGAATTCATCATTCCCTTTAAAAAATGAAACAATTATTGTTTTCAAATTGGCATCTAATGCGTTGGGTTAGATTGGCTTTTGCACTGTTTTTGTTCGTTCAAGCTTACATAACCCGAGAGTGGTTTTTTATTGCTTTTGGTTTATTTTTTTTGTTTCAAGCGATTTTTAATTTAGGCTGTGGTCCTAATGGCTGTGTGGTTCCTAATAACAAATATTCAAAAAAATGAGCACTAGTTTCAATACAATTATAAATTCTGAAAAACCTGTTTTGATTGATTTTTTTGCTACTTGGTGTGGGCCTTGCAAAACACTTGCGCCAATTTTGAAACAAGTAAAAGACAATTTAGGAGAAAGAATCACCATTCTAAAAATAGATGTGGATAAAAACCAACAATTGGCTTCGAAATATCAAGTTCGAGGTGTTCCAACAATGATTTTGTTTCAAAACGGAAAACAATTATGGCGACAATCGGGTGTTATATCAAAGGAAGAAATTGTAAAAACCATTGTAGAAAAAAGCAATTAAGATGACCAAAAAAGCACTAATTATTACGGGGATTGGAGTCGTTATTGGGGCTCTTGCTGGTTATCTCTATTATTTTTATGTAGGCTGTTCATCAGGAACTTGCGCTATAACTTCAAAACCATTAAATAGCAGTTTGTATGGCGCTGTTATGGGCGGATTGCTTTTTAATATGTTTGTTAAATCATCAAAAAAATCTTAATTTGTAACCAATTAAATTCAAATATTATGAAAAAAAACATGGGTTCGGCAGACAGAATTTCTCGTATTCTTTTTGCAATCGTTATTGGTGTTTTGTATTTTACAAAAGCTATAGAAGGTACAGCTGCGTTGATTTTAGGTGCATTTGCAATTGTTTTTTTACTTACAAGTTTGATTAGTTTTTGTCCTTTGTATGTTCCACTGGGAATTTCTACTTGTAAAAAGAAAGAATAAGTATAATTAAAAATAATAAACTTGACATCACATAAAAAAAATCTCGATCAGAATTATTGGGATATGCAATATATTGACAATAATACTGGTTGGGATTTAGGAAAAGTTTCTCCGCCAATAAAAGAATATATTGGCACTTTAAAGGACAAGAATATCAGTATCTTGATTCCAGGCTGTGGCAATTCTTATGAAGCCGAGCATTTGCTAAACGAAGGATTTACCAATATTACGGTAATTGACATAGCTCCAACATTAATAGAAAACCTTCAAAAAAAGTTTAAAAACAATCCCAATATCCAAATTATATTGGGCGATTTCTTCGAACATCAAGCCGACTATGAATTGATTATTGAACAAACTTTTTTCTGTGCCTTGCCTCCCACAATGCGCGAACAATATGTTTCCAAAATGCACCAATTGTTGTCCGATAAAGGAAAATTAATCGGACTCTTATTCAATAAAACCTTTGAATCTGGCCCACCTTTTGGCGGAAGTCAATCAGAATATGAGCAACTTTTTGAACCTCATTTCGAATTTTTGCAGATGGATTTGTGCCAAAACTCAATCAAGCCAAGAGCCAATTGCGAGTTGTTTATCGAGTTTCAAAAGAAAGATTTGAAATAATTCAAATAAAACACCAATTCATTTCACACAATTATTTCTTGTGTAACTTATGTTACCAACTGCTCTAAATCAATGAATTATATTTGGTAAAACAAATTATTCAATATGTCAAAAGTAGTTGTATTAGGCGCTGGAATTGCGGGTCATACTGCGGCCGCCCATTTAAGACGAAAGCTTTCCAAAGAACATCAAGTCGTAGTGGTTTCTCCCAATCGAAATTACCAATGGGTTCCTTCGAATATTTGGGTTGGAATAGGAAGAATGAAAGCCGAAGAAATATTTTTTCCGCTGGAACCTCTTTACAAAAAGAAAGGTATCGGATACATTCAGGCCAAAGTCGTTTCGTTTCATCCAGAAGGCGATTCATTGGAGAGCAAGCCTTTCGTTTCGGTTGAATATCTCTATGGAGAAAAAGCTGGAACCCAAGAAAAAGTGACTTATGATTATCTCATCAATGCTACGGGGCCAAAATTGGCTTTTGACTTGACCGAAGGATTGATTCCCGGAACAAACAAGGCCTATTCGGTTTGTACTTACGATCACGCAGAACACGCTTGGCAGGGTTTGAATGAATTGATTCAAAAATTGAAATCTTCTAACGAAAAAGCTAAAATATTAATAGGAACGGGGCATCCTAAAGCCACATGCCAAGGTGCCGCTTTTGAATACATTTTGAATGTAGAACAAGAACTCAACAATCACAAAGTAAGAGATAAAGTAGAAATTACCTGGATTTCTAATGAATATAAATTGGGTGATTTTGGAATGGACGGAATGTTGATGAGCGTTGGTGGCAAACCAATGCACTCTGATGAATTGGTAGAAATGGTTTTTGCCGACAGAGGTATCAAATGGATTTTGGGTGCAGGAGTTTCAAAAGTAGAGAATGGAAAAGCCCATTACGAAAATTTGGATGGAGAACACAAAACCGAAGAATTTGATTTTGCAATGCTAATTCCTTCCTTTTCTGGTCACGGTTTCAAAGCTTTTGACAAAAATGAAACGGATATTACCGATAAATTATTCAAAGGTTTTATGATTGTCGATGCTGACTATACGCCAAGACCTTATGAAGAATGGACAGTTCAGGATTGGCCAGAAACCTATCAAAATCCTAGTTATCCCAATATTTTTGCGCCCGGAATTGCTTTTGCTCCGCCGCATACCATTTCGAAACCTAGAAAAAGCAAAAACGGAACCGATATTTTTCCGTCACCACCACGAACAGGAATGCCATCGGGAATTACGGCAAAATTGGTAGCCGACAATATTATTGACAGCATAAAATCAGGGAAACCATCCTTGCATCATAAAGGTTCTATGGGTAATATGGGGGCAGCCTGCATTGCCTCATCGGGATATGGAATTCTAAAAGGAAGAGGCATCAGCATCACCACATATCCTATTGTTCCAGATTATAAAAAATACGCCAATTCTGGCGGTAGAGATTTGAATAAAACTTTCGGAGCGCTTGGTTTGGCTGGTCATTGGGTAAAATTAGCTTTACATTATGCCTTTCTTTACAAAGCCAAAATGAAACCATTTTGGTGGTTAATTCCTGAATAAAGGAATAAACCTAAATAGGTTAATTCCTGAATAATAACATAAAATTAAATCACTATGCCTAAAAAAATAACGCGTTTTCAAAAATTTGTAATGCACAATCCATTCATCCAGTTTTTTATGTTCTTGTATTTGAACGTAAAAATATTGAGTATTGTAGCCTTCAAACACGGCGGAACCAGAGAAATTAATTATTAGTTTTCAATATTTTAATAATAAAGAAAGTATTTCTTGCTGGAATACTTTTTTTATTTACCTTTGTTAACCAAATGGTTAAACCGTATAGTTAAATCAAGATGACAACCGAAGAAAAAATATTCAATGCCGCCCGAATTGTGTTCCAAAAGAAAGGTTTCGCAGGAGCCAGAATGCAGGAAATAGCAGATGAAGCAGGTATCAACAAAGCGATGCTGCATTATTGCTTCAAAAACAAAGAGTTGCTGTTTCAGGCTGTTTTTATGAATGCCTTTAGTCAATTGGCGCCACAAATCAACGAGATTTTTAATTCTCAGGATTCTATTTTTGACAAAATCAGAAAGTTTACACATAGTTACATTTCGTTTGTGATGTTGAATCCTTATTTGCCCCAATTTGTGATTCAAGAAATGAACAATAATCCTGAGTTCGTGTTGTCGTTTTTAAAGAATGAAAATAGACCCAATCCGACATTATTGATTGCTCAAATCGAAAAAGAAATTGCCAATGGAATCATCAAACCCATCAATCCGAAACAACTTTTGATGAATATGATTTCGATGACCGTTTTTCCTTTTGCGGCTCAAATGATGATCAAAGGAATGCTTCAAATTTCGGATACAGAATTCAATCAAATGATGGAAGAACGAAAAACCAGCATTGCCGAACAAATTATAAATTCCATAAAAAGATGAGACGAATACTAATTATATCCTTTTTGTTAGCTGCGTTTTATTCCAATGCGCAGCAATCATTGACTTTGACCGATTGTTATGCTTTGGCCAATAAAAATTATCCAATAGCCAAACAAATTGGATTATTGCAACAAAAATCTGATTATGAAGTGGATGCCCTGCAAACCGGGAAACTCCCCAAAATAGATTTGGTTGCCCAAGGAAGCTACCAAAATCAGGTGACGACGATTCCAAATGCAGTTCTCGAGCCAGTAAATAAAGATCAATATCGAGCCAATTTTGACGTCAACCAACTCATTTATAATGGTGGATTGATTGATGCCAACACCAAGCTCAAAGAGGCGCAAACCAAAACCCAGCAACAACAAGTTGAAGTCAATTTGTACCAAATTAAAACTAGAATCAACCAGTTGTATTTTTCTATTTTGCTTTTGCAAGAACGTAAACAAATCCTGATTTCCAAACAAGACCAATTGGTTTCCAAGATAAAAGAAGTAAACGCTGGAATCAAATTTGGAGCAATTCTTCCAGCTTCCGAAAAAGTATTGGAAGCTGAGAATTTGAAAATAAAGCAACAACTTTCGGAAATTCAATTCGATAAAAAACGCTTGTTCGAAAATCTTTCTTCCTTGACTTTTACAACCGTTCCGGAAACTTCCATTTTGCAAAAACCAATTATAATTGCAGAAGAAACGGCTGTAAACAATCGTCCGGAATTGAAATATTTTGAATTGCAAGACCAACAAATTGAAGCTTCGAAAACGGTTATTTCCAAAAGCAATTTACCTAAAATAAACGCCTTCGGTATTGCAGGTTATGGAAATCCGGGATTGAATATGATAGACAATTCGTACCAACCCATTTTGATGGTGGGATTGAGAGCCAATTGGAACGTTTTTGACTGGAACAAATCCAAAGCCGAAAAAGACGCTTTAACAATTTCAGCCGATATTGTCGCTACCGAAAAAGAGACCTTTTTGCTCAACAATTCCTTGCAATTACAGGAAATGAACAACGAAATCAAGAAGTCAGAGGAAATCATCAAAACCGATACGGAGATTATCGGATTGAGGGAATATGTCGAAAAATCGGCCAATGCCCAATTGAAAAATGGCGTGATTACGACTTCCGAGTATTTGGTGGAATTCACGAATTTGTATGAAGCCAAAACCAATCATAAGTTGCACGAAATTCAGTTGGCTTTGGCGAAAGCGAATTATCAAGTTAGTAAAGGTTACTGACTTGAAAATTCCTTCTTTTGAAGCGAATTATCAAGTTACCAAAGGAAATTAATAACACAACCTTTGTCAAAGTTTAAAACTTTGACAAAGGAGCAAAAATGAAAATATGAAAAAAATAATTCCAATCTTAATGCTTGCAAGTCTCATTTCTTGCAACAAAAACAACGACAAAGCCGATGGTTACGGGAATTTTGAAGCAACCGAAGTCACTATTTCAGCGGAATCCAACGGCAAAATCGAATATTTAAAACTCGAAGAAGGCGATATTCTGGAACCAAAAACTCAAGTGGGTTTGATTGACACGACCCAATTGTATTTCAACAAACAGCAATTGATAGCTTCGAAAAGTACCGTTTATTCCAAATCGGCTAATGTTTTGTCGCAAATTAAAGTCTTGCAAGAACAATTGAAAACAGCCCAAATCGAAAAAAAAAGAATCCAAAATATGTTCGCTGAAAATGCCGCGACCAAACGTCAAGTGGATGAAATTGACGGGAAAGTGAGTGTGATTCAAGAGCAAATAAAAAGCGTGGAAACCCAAAACGCGCCGATTGTGAAAGAAGTAAAATCCATTGATGTACAAATCGAAAAAATCAACGACCAAATCCAAAAAAGCAAAATCATCAATCCGATAAAAGGAACGGTTTTGGCCAAATATGCTGAACCAAACGAAGTGACCGCTTTCGGGAAACCCATTTATAAAATTGCCGATATTTCGGAAATGACTTTGCGGGTTTACGTAAGCGAAACTCAATTGTCCCAAATTAAAGTAGGACAAAATGCAACCGTAAAAATTGATGCCGAAAAAGAGATGAAATCTTATCAAGGAACAATTTCTTGGATAGCTTCTTCGGCTGAATTTACGCCAAAAGTTGTCCAAACCAAAGAAGAACGGGTAAACTTGGTGTATGCCGTGAAAGTGAAGGTGAAAAATGACGGCAGTTTGAAAATTGGAATGCCCGCCGAGATGTGGATTAAATAAATTAAGATTTGCTTAAATATATATTTTAGAACGTTTTAGGTAACAATTGTTACCTCATAAATTAGCTTGTATAAATAAATTTATACAATATTAATCTAAAAAATATAACGATGAAAAAAATGGTTTTTGTTGCTTTTTTAACTGCAATATTGTTAAGCAACTGTTCTAATGCGAGTAATAATGATTCTTTAATTCCATTGAGTCAAGCTGAAATTAATGATTTGAAATTTTTGAGGGAAGAAGAAAAACTGGCACGTGATGTTTATTTGTATTCATACAATAAATACCAATTGAATATTTTCGACAATATTTCCCAAAGTGAACAAAAACATATGAATAGTGTTTTAAATTTAATGAATAAATACGGAATTCCCGATTCAGCATCAACAGAAATAGGAGTTTTCAACAATCCTGATTTGCAAAAACTTTACAATAGTTTAACCCTTCAAGCCAATATTTCGTCGGTTGAAGCCTTAAAAGCAGGTGCTACTATTGAAGATTTGGACATAAATGACATTGATAATTTTACGGCAAACACCATTAAATCTAATTTATTGAATGTGTACGGAAATTTAGTTTGTGGTTCAAAAAATCATATTCGTGCTTTTACAAGTCAGCTTGAAATCAACGGCGCAACATATGTTCCGCAATTTATTTCTTTAGAAGAATATAATGTTATTTTGAGCGGTTCCAATGGTGGTTGTGGCAATAATAAATAGAAAAATATGAATACAAATTTTATAAAATTAGCGGTTTTACTTGTCGTTTTTTCAAGTTGCAACAAACAGAAATCGTCAGAAGATTTTGGTGTTAATTCATCAACTGCATCAGAAACTGAAAATACGGAATCCTTAGCTTTATTCAAGCAAAAATGTTATGCTTGTCACAGTGTGACTACCAAATCCCACGATGAAATTATTGCTCCGCCAATGATTGCCGTGAAGAAAAGATATTCGATGCAATTTGACAATAAAGAAGATTTTGTCAATGCTGTTGTGGCGTATGCAAGCGATCCAAAAGCCGAAAATGCTTTGATGCGAGGAGCGGTTAATAAATTTAAAGCGATGCCAAAGCAAGCTTTTGAAGAGGCTGATTTAAAGAAAATTGCGACCTACATTTATGAAAATGAAATAGAAACACCAGAATGGTTCGAAGGTCATTTTCAACAAAATCATAAAAACGGTCAAGGAATGGGAAATGGTATGGGAATGGGTAAAAACAACAATAAATAATGAGCATCCAAGTCCAAAATATTTCCAAATCTTACAACAAAATAAAAGCAGTTGAAAACATTACTTTTGACGTAAATGATGGAGAACTATTTGGTCTTATTGGTCCAGATGGAGCTGGAAAAACAACTATTTTCAGAATACTGACGACACTTTTACTAGCTAACGAAGGTTCGGCAACAGTCGCTGGTTTTGATGTTATAACACATCTTAAAGAAATTAGAAATTCTGTAGGATATATGCCCGGTAAATTTTCGTTGTATCAAGATTTAACGGTAGAGGAAAATTTAGATTTTTTTGCCACTATATTCGGAACCACGATTGAAGAAAACTACGATTTAATCAAGGATATCTACGTTCAAATAGAGCCTTTCAAAACGAGAAGGGCAGGAGCACTTTCGGGAGGAATGAAGCAAAAATTGGCGTTGTGTTGCGCCTTGATTCACAAACCAAAAGTATTATTTCTGGACGAGCCAACCACTGGAGTTGATCCCGTTTCCCGAAAAGAATTTTGGATTATGCTTAAACGATTGCAAAAAAAAGGCATTACAATTCTGGTTTCAACACCTTATATGGACGAAGCTTCGCTTTGTGACAGAATCGCTTTGATACAAAAAGGCAAGATTTTAAAAATTGATTCCCCAGAAAATATCATCAACAATTATGAAAAAATAATTTATGATGTACAAGCAAAAAACACGCACGGATTGATTCACGATTTGAAAAATTATCCGAATCAATACAGTGTTTTTGCCTTTGGCGAATTCATTCATTATATTGATAAAAAGGCAGATTTTAATCCAAATGATTTACACGATTATTTAAAAAATAAAAATCACACCGATATAGTTATTAAACCGGCAATAATAACGATTGAGGATGTTTTTATGGATTTGTAAATCATTTAAAAATTACGAATTAAAAATCTGTGAAAATCTGTGAAAATCTGTGGCAAAAAAAGAGATTGCTTAGCAAGCTCGAAATGACAATATGGACAAAGAAAAAATTATATCAGTTCAAAATTTAACGAAGCAATTTGGCAACTTCACAGCGGTCAAAGGCATTTCCTTTGATGTGTATAAAGGGGAGATCTTTGGATTTTTGGGAGCCAATGGAGCAGGGAAAACAACGGCGATGAAAATGTTGATTGGAATTTCAAATCCCACTTCTGGAGAAGCTAATGTGGCTGGTTTTGATGTGCACACACAAGCCGAAATGGTTAAAAAAAGCATCGGATATATGAGCCAAAAATTCTCAATGTACGATGATTTAACCATCAAAGAAAACATCACTTTTTTTGGTGGAATTTATGGTTTATCAAGAATTCAAATCAAACAAAAAATAGCCCAATTAGTCGAAGAATTACAGCTTCAGGATGTGGTGAATAATTTAGTGGGTTCGTTACCATTGGGTTGGAAACAAAAATTATCGTTTTCTGTAGCCTTGCTACACGAACCAAAAATTGTTTTTCTGGATGAGCCAACAGGTGGCGTTGATCCAATTACCAGACGACAGTTTTGGGAAATGATTTACACACAAGCCTACAAAGGAACAACCATTTTTGTAACCACACATTATATGGACGAAGCTGAATATTGCGACCGAGTTTCTATTATGGTAGATGGTGCTATTGAAGCGCTGGATTCGCCAAAAAATTTGAAAGAACAATTCAAAGTAGATTCGATGAATGATGTATTTTTAAAATTGGCGCGGAATATTGAATAATATTTAGATACGAAATGACTCACTGCAGCAACTTTGAACTTGAAACAAAATAACAAATGAAAAGATTTATCGGATTTGTAAAAAAAGAATTCTACCATATATTCAGGGATAAACGGTCCTTGTTTATTCTGTTTGGTATGCCCATTGCTCAAATTTTACTCTTTGGTTTTGCCATAACAAATGAAATTAACAATGTTGATATTGCCATTTTAGACCAGTCAAATGATGTTGAAACTCAAAAAATTATTTACAAAATAAAAGCATCACCCTATTTTAATGTTGAAAACCAAATTGATAAAGAAAGTGATATAGAATCGGAATTTAAAAAAGGAAAAATTAAGGCAGTACTAATTTTTGAACCTAATTTCAGTAAAAATTTAGAAACAAAAAAAGTAGCTATTATTCAAGCTATCACTGATGCAACCGAACCTAATGTAGCCAATACCATAGCCAATTATACTTCGGCAATTATTCAAAATTATCAAGCTCAAAAAAAGCAATCCAATAGCAATCAAGTAAAAGTTGAAGTGCAAACCAGAATGTTTTACAATCCAGAACTCAAAAGTGTTTTTAATTTTGTTCCTGGTGTTATGACCGTAATTTTAATGCTGGTTTCCGCAATGATGACCTCTATTTCTATCACACGAGAAAAAGAATTGGGAACTATGGAAATCCTTCTGGTTTCTCCATTAAAACCATTTCAGGTAATTATTGGCAAAGTATTTCCGTATATTTTTCTTTCGATTATCAATGCCATTGTAATTTTGACATTGGGCTATTTTGTTTTTAAAATGCCAATTAATGGAAGTATATTTTTGTTAGCTTTTGAAAGCATTTTATTCATCATTTCGGCTCTTTCGTTGGGCATATTAATTTCCACCGTTTCTAATTCACAACAAACCGCAATGATGCTTTCCTTAATGGGATTGATGCTGCCGGTAATCATTCTATCCGGATTCATTTTCCCTATAAATAGTATGCCTTTGCCAATGCAAGTTATCAGCAACATCATTCCTGCAAAATGGTTCATTATTATTGTAAAAGCCATTATGCTCAAAGGAGTTGGAATTCAATATATTTGGAAAGAAACCCTTGTATTGATTGGGATGACAACAATTTTTATTGCCGTTAGTATTAAAAAATATAAAATTAGATTAGAATAATTATTAGGAGCTATTTCCTGCTTTCCGCTACAATCTTTTCTTTTTTGGCAGCAAAAAAGAAAAGGATTTCCACTGCAATCAGGGCTAAAAAACACAAAATGAAAACAATATTATTCATCATACAAAAAGAGTTCAAGCAAATTTTTAGAGATAAAAGTATGCTCCAACTGATATTTATTTTACCCATTTTACAATTATTAATTTTGTCCAATGCAGCCACTTTCGACGTTAAAAACATTGCTATCACCTTTGTTGACAATGACCAAAGTCGGGATTCTAGAGATTTAATAAATGCTTTTAAATCCTCCACTTATTTTAAAGTCACAGAACCTCATTTTTCTGAAAAAGAAGCTGTCGAAGAAATGCAAAAAGGGAAAACAGATATTATTGTAAACATTCCTGTCCACTTCAATCGTAACCTCCAAAAAGAACAAAAAACAAGTATTTCCGTTAGTATTAATGCCATTGATGCCGCAACAGCTGGCGTGGAAAGTGTATATGTGACACAGATACTAAACACCTACAATCAAAACATTCAAATGCAATCAAAATACTTCTCCGAAAACAAAGAAGTGGCACAAAATATAATGGTTATTCCGTCCTTTTGGTACAACAAAACCTTAAATTACAAAACCTTTATGGTGCCTGGTATATTGGTTTTATTGGTCACTATGCTAACATTATTTCTATCGTCGATGAATATTGTTAGAGATAAGGAGCTAGGAACATTAGAGCAAATAAATGTAACGCCCATAAAAAAGTATCAGTTTATTATTGGAAAATTATTTCCTTTTTGGGTTCTTGGATTAGTCATTTTAACGGTGGGTTTAGTAATATCCAAAGTAGTTTTTGACGTTCCTATGCTTGGCAATATTTTACTGGTTTATGGCTTCACATCGGTGTATTTACTTTTAATTTTAGGATTCGGATTGTATATCTCCAATCATACCGAAACCCAACAACAAGCGATGTTCATTGCTTGGTTTTTTATAGTAATTTTTATTTTGATGAGCGGCTTGTTTACTCCCATAGAAAGTATGCCACAGTGGGCTCAAAAGCTTACTTTATTGAATCCTATTCGCTATTTTGTAGAGTTCATAAGAATGGTGCTGCTAAAAGGTTCTGGATTTTCAGAAATCTTGAATAATCTATTAATTGTTTTGGGATTTGCTGTCTTTGTTAATGGTATGGCAGTTTGGAGTTATAAAAAATTAAATTAAATGTTTTTCAGATACTAGAGCCAACTCTTTAAAACGTGATAACATTCGACTCTAATTTTTAAAAGTCTATTTATTCTTTTGACAAACTATCACAATGAAAAAAATAAATCTGCTAATCTTGTTTGGCATTCTAACATCAAATAGTTTGGCAGCCCAAACAGAAACCGACTCAATAACTTGTCTTAATCTGGATAAAATAGCCCAAATAAATCAGGGCGAAAGTTATGTGACTTTTCCTTTTGATATTGGAAATTTAGAACCTCTACTATTTGAAGCAAATGTAAGTCCTAACTTTAAAATTCGAGAACGTAAAGATTCAAGATTAATGGCAGTTTTTACTCCTCAAATTATTATACGGATGTTTGACGAACATTCAAATCCTGTGAAAACGCCCAGTTACATCCCTCAATTAGCATTATATTTTTTAATGGGAAATAAAGATGCACCTAACAAACAAACGTTATTTGGTAAAATAGCCCATCATTCTAATGGTCAGCAAGGCGCTTTTTATGACGAAAATGGTGAAGTCAATTTGCAAACAGGAAATTTTTCTACAAATTATCTAGAATTCGGATTTTTGAAATCATCATTTAGTAACCAACTTAAAGCTTTCAAAACTATCAAAAGTTCTATTGAAATCCATCCAAAGGAATGGATGCTACAAGAACTTCACGGACAATATAGCGGACTTCGGTGGCACAATACTTTTTTAGCTTATAAACTTCCAATGAAAAGTAATTTTACAAATCGAAAAGAACAAAAAGCAAACTTCTCTCTAAAAGCAGAAACTACTTGGATGTTAGATAACATTAATAATTGGGATACATTTAATTTAAACAGACTAAATCTTAATTTAATTATTTATTATCATCCAAAATTTTTAGAAGATATAGGCTTCTTTGTTCAATTCTATCACGGAATGGATTACTATAATATTTATTTTCAACATCAAATTAGTACAATCCGTTTTGGAATAATGACTGAAGTATTACGATTTTAAAGATATTGGCGTAACTAGCAACTTCTATTTTAGAATGGTAATGCTAAAAGGAGCCACGTTTTCGGATATATCCAAACCGTTTTTTATGATTGTTGGTTATGCTTTTGTATTGAACGGAATTGCGGTTTGGAGTTATAAGAAAGTGAATTAAAAAATTAATAAAAGTTGTTGCATTACAAAACAAGGAGTGGAGCAATAATTCCAAAACTTAATTGACCTGTAGAAATGTCTTTTGCATTAAAATTGTTTTCTGCATAACTAGAGTAATCATACTTTTTTGCAATATATCCAACATAGAATTTAAGATTTAAATCCAAAAAAGGAGTGTATTCAATTGTTGGAATAATACCGTATGAAGTTAGTAAACGATTGCTTTTGTTAGGATCTGGATTTCCATTCCAATAGGAATTGTTAGTCATTAGAGAAAGTAATATATCAACTTTGGGTTGGATTTTATATTCAGCTCGTATCCAGTTATCAATATAGGAAACTTCTTGAGCAGCATAGCTGTATTTCGTTTTTACAGTATTTGTAATTACACATTTTTGGTCTAAATCTTCTTTACTATATTGAAAGTCATAAAAAAGAATCAGTTTTCCGGTTTTGATTTTATTTCCTAAACCAATATAATTTCTATTAGCATTTTCGGCATCAATGAAATGAGCAAAACTGTAAGTAGTTTCAAGTTTTCCATCAAAAAGATGCCCTTTCCAATTCGCAACCACACTCAAAGGTGTTTTTGTTTGAGTAATTCCAGGAGGCGCAGTAGTCCCGTATTGCTCTTGAAAAGTTTTAGTTCTAGCATTTAAAACTTGAAAATTAAAAGTATTTTTATGATCTAACAACGAATAAGTTAGGGCAGCACCAACCTGAAAATTATCTGATTTGTCGTTGATGACGTTATAAGACAAAATCTCAATTGGATTGGTCAAAAGCTCATAACCACCCCAATCTCCAATCATTTTTCCGAAAGTCAATTTGGTTTGAGGGGCAAGTTCTATGCTTAAATAAGCCAAATCAACAGCGCGACTAATGTTGTCGATAGTATTGGGATCAGGGATTTTGGTATAACGGTTTCTGAATCTAAAATATACTTTTTCGTGAACTTTTCCTTTAATTTCAAATCGAAGTTGATTGACCGAAAATTGAGAACTCATAGGCTCACTATCTACAAAATAATTGTCAAAAGCCATTCGGGTATTAAAGATTACATCTACATCTTTAAGAATTGCAATTTTAGATGATGGTAATACAGGAGCACTTTTTATGATTGATTCTTGGGGTTGTTTCTGTCCAAATAATAGTAGAGGAGTTAAAACAAGTACAAAGTAGAAAAGAAAATTTTTCATTATTAGTTGTTTGTCGCAAAGACAGTATTTATAATAGCACAATTAAATCTTGGTATTTTTATCGAAAGTCACTTTACCAGTTTCGATATCGTAGATAGCACCAACAATTTCAACTTTTTTTGTATCGTAAAATTCTTTTAAAATAGGTTCTGCCGTTTTCAAAAACAAAACTCCATGCTCGATATTGGCATCAATAGCTTTATCAATACTTAATTCGTGGTTATTTGCCAGTTTTTTTTCTTCGTTCTCGCTTTCGATGTATTCAATTATTTTTTTGATGTGATCCGAATGCTCGTAATGCCCTTTCGAATTGATAAATGCTTTTATTGCACCACAATCTTTGTGCCCCATAACAACAATTAGTTTGCAATCCAAATGCTCAACAGCATATTCAATACTGCCCAATTCGTAGTCTCCCATGACATTTCCTGCAGTTCTAATCGAAAAAATATCACCAAGACCTTGGTCAAAAACTAACTCAGCAGGCACTCTAGAATCTGAACAACTAACTACAATTGCAAAAGGGTGTTGTCCTTTTTTTAGTTCTCTTAATCTTTCTAATGTTTCGTCTGGATGAACTGGTTTTCCAGCTGTAAATCGGTTGTTTCCTTCTTCAAGTTTTTGCAAAGGAGTTAATGAATTATCAGCAGTTTTAGTTTGACCAAATGCAAAAATAGAGCTGATAAATAGCAAACAGAGGAATCTCTTTTTCATGATTAGTATTTTTTATTAAAAACATTAATAAGTCTATCTAAAGTTCGATAGCTTAACAAATGATAAGCAAATTTAGACAGTTGATACCGCTCAAATATTGATAATTATCATATTTTGGAGCTCATTTTATACAAGAATAAGTATTTAGATAATTCAAACGATATAGTTAATATCTTATCTGATTTCTACAATGAATATTAATAATTGAACTCTAATTATTTAGTTTTAGACCAATTTATGCTGGTTTTTCAAACATTAATTTTTGAACTATAATTTATATTATGTAAAATAGACTTTTTCAAAAAAAATCTGAATTCAATATTTGAAAAACATTAATTCCCGTTAAAACCCACTCTCTTAATTTTATACTAAATAAAAAAAAGCATTACCAAGAACTCTCGATAATGCTAAATAAAAGATATGTTTTGATTTGACAAAATTTTTAAAAGTAATTACAATAAAATTTGATAATTTTTATTTTACAGTAAAAGAAATATTCCATTTTTCCCAACTTAAAACAACTGAATTCTTGTTGATGGTATAAATCAAACTTTCAGTATTCAAATCTACTTTTTGTTGTTTCACAGTTACACGCAATTGATCATCAGCTTGATTGTATTTATAAGCTCCCCATTGTTTAGCTGTTTTATTAAAAATTAGAACACATTCTTTCTCATTTGGAATAACAAAAAAAGAATATTTCCCTGCAGGCAATTTTGAGCCTTCAATAACTAGGTCTTTGTCTGTTTCAAATGTTGTAGCTTCATTAGCTCCAGCTCTCCAAACTGCATTATAAGGGACTAATTCACCCCAAATCACTCTCCCTTTTACTGATGGGCTGTTATAATTAATGCTAATTGTAGCATCATTAATTTTTCCTGTTGCTGTTGCTGCTGGACTTGCTGGGTTCTTTTGTGCATTAGCAAAAGCTATAGTCAAAAAAGCAATGCATAATAATTGAAGTTTCTTTTGTAATCTCATAATTTTAAATAGATTAGTTTAATTCATAAAATTAGAATAACTTCATTATATTTATTGCAATTCGTGCATTTTTTTAAGAAAATATTATGAATTTTACAAATAGATTGTTTTACTCTGTTAATGCTAGTATTATCATTTATTAATTTATTATTTTTACCTTCGACTATATCTTTTCAATATGAACACAATTGCTGAACACATTGCCGATTTTCTTAAAAAATATCCGCCATTTGATAATTTAACTTTTCAAGAGCTGACTGAAATATCGTTGAGTATTCGCGTAATAAATCTTGAAAAACATAAAGTGTTATTTCAAATTAACGATGCTTTGCATGATAGTTTTTATGTTGTAGCTTCAGGTGTTATCAACCTTTCAGTCATAGCTGATGCTGAGGAAACCTTATTGAATAAATGCTATGAAGGTGATATTTTTGGTTTACGCCCGTTTTTTGCCAAGAATAATTATATGATGACGGCTAAAGCACGTGAAGAAACCATCATTTATGCCATTCCTATTGCTACTTTTCGTCCGTTTGTAGCCAATAATTCAGATGTTTTAGACTTTCTTTTGCATAGTTTTGCTTCCAACACAAGTAATCCAAGCGATAAAGAAAATACACGAGGTTCTCTAATATCAGATAATGTCTATTATTCAGAACAACAGTCTGAAATTCAGTATTTTCAGTCTTTAACTTATAATGTTACCCCAATAATATCAACTGCTTCGAGCATCATTCAAGAGGTAGCTCAATTAATGACTAATGCTCTTTCTACAAGTGCTGTGGTTTGCGAAAATACTTTTCCTGTTGGGATTGTAACAAATACTGATATGTGTGCCAAAATTGCTACAGGTAGAATTCCTATTTCATCTACAGTAGATAAGATTATGTCATCTCCTGTAGTTACTGTAGTTGAAAATGTTTCGTTGGCCGAAGCACAATTACTAATGCTAAAATACAATGTAACTCATTTGTGTGTTACTCAAGACGGAACGGATAAATCTGCTGTAAAAGGGGTTATTTCTGAACACGATTTAATTGTTGCTCAAGCCAGTAATCCTGGTGTCTTAATAAAAGAAATCAAACGTTCTCAAAATCCAAAAGATCTAAAATCAATACGAGAACGCTTGACCGAATTGATTCAAAAATCAATTCATAAAAATATTCCCCTTTCGCATGTAAATAACCTTGCTAGCGAAATAAATTTAGCCATTATTAAGCGTTCTGTCGAATTATCAATTTTGGATTTAGGTTCCCCTCCTGCTCGTTTTGCTTGGTTATGCATTGGTAGTCAGGGACGAAAAGAACAATTATTGACAACTGATCAAGATAGTATTTTGATTTTTGAAGATGTAACAGCCGATAAATATAGAGATGTAAAAGATTACTTTTTAAAGTTAGGAAAAAGAACAACTTCAATTCTAGAAAAAATTGGATATGAACCTTGTCCGTACGGACATATGGGAAGCAATATGCTTTGGTGTAAGTCATTGACTGATTGGACAAATCAATACAACAGTTGGATGAATACTCCAGGTGAAAATAGCAATGAATTGAGTAGTATATTTTTTGATTTTGAAATTGTAATTGGCGAAAAAAAAATAGAAGAAGCTATAGAGAATGTGGTGTATAATAATTTAAGAAACAATACATTATTTTTTGATTTTCTTGGCAATGATGCCTTAAAAAGAAACTCTCCTTTAACCTTTTTTAAGAAGTTTAATGTCGAAGAAAAAGGACCCAATAAAGACAAATTTGATATAAAAACAAAAGCATTAATGCCATTGATTGATGGAGCACGTTTGTTTAGTTTAAGCCATTCTATGCGTGGCATAAACAATACTTATCTTCGCTTCAAACAATTAGCAATGGCCGATCCTAAAAATTCCGAAGTGTATCTTAATTGTGCTAAAGCATTTTTGATCTTATCGAAATACAGAACTATGGAAGGACTAAAAAATGACAGTTCTGGACAATATATAAATTTGCTAGAATTATCTAAAGCTGATAAGGAAATTATAAAAAGTGCCCTTGCTCCAATGGATGAATTAGAAGATTTAATTAAAAATAAATTTCAACTTACTCAATTTTCATAATGCTAGACTGGATAAAAAATATAAACAAGGAATATCCTGATTTTTGGAAAAGGTACCTTTCTAAATTTGAAAAAAAATCAGATCGATTTGTTGTGCTTTCAGCCGAAACGACTGGTTTGAGTCTTGAAAAGGATGTAATTGTATCTCTAGGCGCTTTTGCTATAATTAATAACAGTATTGTTATTAGAGATAGCTTTGAAACCGTTATTGCTCAATACAAATTCTTTCACGAAAATGGAATTTCGAATGAATTTACTATCGAAACTAAAATGAAAAAAATGGGAGAATATGAAGCAATTCAGGCTCTTGTTGAATATATTGGGAATGCTGTTTTAGTAGGCCATCATATTGATTTTGATGTTGAAATGATTAATGTAGCTTTAGAACGACTAGATTGTGGAAGATTAAAAAATGAGGCCTTGGACATAGATGTAATGCATCGTAAGTTGCTTGATATTAATAACAAACAATTTTCTCTCGAAGAATTATGTAAAATTTATAAAATACCTGTTAGTGATAGAAATTCTTCGTCCGAAGATGCTTATAAAATTGCTCTGCTTTTTCTTAAATTGAAATCAAGATTGGGGTTGAATTAAAAAAGACAACTTATTTAAATCCAATTATTATAAGTATCAATGCATAAAAAAAGCGAAATAGAAGTTCATCTATTTCGCTTTTTTTTTAAATGCCTAGGGATTATTTCACTTAACCATCAACTTGGGTTTCAAGTTAAGTGAATTTGATTTGACTGCATCTTATGTTGTTTTTTTGTTCTAACTAATTCAAAAATATTATAAAAACGATACAGTACAATAATCCCCAACTATTTTATTGTATTATCCAATTTTTTTCATTGCAGTCATGGATTCTCTCAACCATGCTCCAACCTCTTCAACTGGATGATTTCTGATAATGAAATTCACTTCAATCAATTCTTTATTATCCACACCATTATTTCCGTCATTGAATGGACGTCCTACTAAATTACTTGGTGCATTTTTTACATAATCAGCAATCAATGGTTTACAAGCATGATCGAATAAATAACATCCGTATTCAGCAGTATCAGAAATTACACGGTTCATTTCGAATAATTTTTTTCTTGCAATGGTGTTAGCAATTAATGGAGTTTCGTGTAATGATTCGTAGTAAGCAGATTCTTCAATAATTCCTGAATCGGTCATGGCTTCGAATGCCAATTCAACACCAGCTTTTACCATTGCAACCATTAACACACCATTGTCAAAATATTCTTGTTCAGAAATTTCAACATTTCCAGCTGGAGTTTTTTCAAAATTAGTTTCTCCAGTTGCAGCTCTCCAAGACAATAAATTTACATCATCATTAGCCCAATCTTCCATCATAGTTTTAGAAAATTCACCAGAGATAATATCATCCATATGTTTTTGGAATAACGGACGCATAATGTCTTTTAATTCTTCCGAAACTTTAAAAGCTGTAATTTTAGCTGGATTAGATAATCTATCCATCATATTGGTGATACCACCGTGTTTCAAAGCTTCAGTAATAGTTTCCCATCCGTATTGAATTAATTTAGAAGCATATCCTGCATCAACTCCTTCGGCAACCATTTTGTCAAAACACAAGATAGAACCGGTTTGCAACAATCCGCAAAGGATAGTTTGCTCTCCCATTAAATCTGATTTTACTTCGGCTACGAAAGAAGAACGTAAAACTCCCGCTCTGTTTCCTCCAGTTGCAACAGCATAGGCTTTGGCTTGTGCCAAACCTACTCCATTCGGGTCGTTTTCAGGGTGAACTGCGATAAGTGTTGGAACACCAAAACCTCTTTTGTATTCTTCACGAACTTCAGAACCTGGACATTTTGGAGCACACATAATTACAGTAATGTCTTTACGAATTTGCATTCCTTCTTCAACGATGTTGAAACCGTGAGAATAAGCCAAAGTTGCTCCTTTTTTCATCAAAGGCATAATAGCTCCAACAACAGCAGTATGTTGTTTGTCTGGTGTAAGGTTACAAACCAAATCAGCAGTTGGAATTAATTCCTCATAAGTTCCCACTTTGAAACCATTATCAGCAGCGTTCATAAATGAAGCTCTTTTTTGTGCAATTGCTTCAGCACGCAAAGCATAAGAAATGTCTAAGCCAGAATCTCTCATATTCAAACCTTGGTTCAAACCTTGAGCTCCACAACCTACGATAACTACTTTTTTCCCTTTAAGTGCTTCGATTCCATCTGCAAATTCGGATTGATCCATAAATTCGCAAACGCCTAATTGTTCTAATTGTAATCTAAGTGGTAATGAATTGAAATAATTTGCCATTTTTTAATATTTAATAATTGAATGATTTATAATTTTATAATTGTTTTTTTTTGTGCATTACAATCTGAAATCTGCTAACTGTAATCTATTTTAGTTCTTCTAATATTGTGGATATTTCCATTTTTTCTTTAGAAACTGAAATTCGTCCTGAACGAACAAATTGCATAATTCCATAAGGTTTTAATTTGTTGTATAAGTCATTGATTTCTGAGCGTTTTCCTGATTTTGATATCACAAAAAAGTCTCTAGATACAGTGACTATCTCCGAATGACTTTCTTTTATAATGTTTTGAATTTGTCTTTCGTCGAATAATAAGCTGGATTCAATTTTGAAAATTGCACTTTCAAGAAAGATAGTTTCTTCATCAATATGATAGAAAGCTTTGATAACTTCTATTTGTTTTTCGATTTGACCAACAATATTATGCACCCATTTTTCGGTAGTATTTACTACAATAATGAAACGGGAAACATTTTCAATTTCCGATTCGGATACATTTAAACTCAATATATTGATGTGGCGTTTCAAGAAAATTCCTGAAATTCGATTCAATAAGCCAACGTTGTTTTCTGAATAAACAGAAATGGTGAATATTTTATTTTCCATTTTAATTTTTTGTTTAAAGTTTTCTTCGTTTAAAGTTTCAGGTTGAGCAAAACTTTAAACTTTTAAACTTTTTTATGATAATCGCATATCCGAAACCGAAGCTCCTGTTGGTATCATTGGGAATACATTGTTTTCTTTTTCTACCATAACTTCCAAGAAGTAAGAATCTTTTGAAGCCAACATTTCGGCAACGGCAGCATCCAAATCTTCTCTTTGGCTAATTCTTTTCGATTTTATGTGATATCCTTCAGCAATGGCCACAAAATTTGGATTGATCATTTTGGTCGATGCATAACGATTGTCGAAAAACAATTCTTGCCATTGGCGTACCATTCCTAAAAATTCATTGTTCAAAACCACAATTTTCACAGGCACTTGGGTTTGAAAAATGGTACCCAATTCTTGTATGTTCATTTGAAAACCTCCATCGCCAATGATAGCCACTACTTCGCGATTGGGTTGTCCCATTTTGGCACCAATTGCAGCAGGCAAAGCAAATCCCATAGTTCCCAATCCGCCAGAAGTAACGTTACTTTTGGATGAATTGAATTTGGCATAACGACAAGCAAACATTTGATGTTGTCCTACGTCCGAAACCATTATGGCATCGCCTTTTGAATGTTTATTAATCATTTCGATTGTTTCTCCCATCGAAATTCCTTTACCATTTGTTGGAATCAATTCTTCGTTGATAACGGCATCAAATTCAATTTTATATTTTTCCTTGAATTCATTGTGCCAAGAATCGTGCGATTTTTTGTCAATTAAAGGAATTATAGCTGTCAAAGATTCTTTTACATCGGCTAAAACGGCAACATCTGTTTTCACGTTTTTATCCACTTCAGAAGGGTCAATTTCGAAATGAATTATTTTGGCTTGTTTGGCATAAGTAGCCAAATTTCCTGTAACTCGGTCGTCAAAACGCATTCCAAGTGCGATTAATACATCGCATTCATTAGTCAATATATTGGGGCCGTAATTACCGTGCATTCCCACCATCCCCACATTTAATGGATGTTCTGTTGGCAAAGCTGAAAGTCCCAAAATAGTCCAAGCAGCTGGAATTCCTGATTTTTCTACGAATCTTTTTAATTGCTCTTCGGCTTGACTTAAAATAATACCTTGACCAAAAACGATGAATGGTTTTTTGGCATTATTAATCAAATCGGCTGCTTCTTGTACTTTTTGAAGATTCAAAATCGGTTTAGGAAGGTAACTTCTAATTCCAGTACATTTTTTATAATCAAAATCTAAAGTATCGAATTGAGCATTTTTGGTAATATCAATCAAAACCGGACCTGGACGACCTGATTTGGCGATATAAAAAGCTTTGGCAATGATTTCTGGTATTTCGTGAGCTTCGGTAACTTGATAGTTCCATTTGGTTACCGGTGTCGAAATTCCGATGATATCCGTTTCCTGAAATGCATCCGAACCCAATAAATGTTTTCCGACTTGACCTGTAATACAAACCAAAGGAGTCGAATCGATTTGAGCATCGGCAATTCCTGTAACTAAATTGGTGGCTCCTGGTCCTGAAGTAGCAATAGCCACCCCCACTTTTCCAGTAACTCTGGCATAACCTTGGGCAGCGTGAGCCGCACCTTGTTCGTGACGCACCAAAACGTGGTGCAATTGATCTTGAAATTTATATAATTCGTCGTAAACTGGCATTATGGCTCCGCCTGGATATCCATAAACCAAGTCAACACCTTCGGCTAATAAGCATCTAATAACCGCTTCTGCACCTGATATTTTATTATTTTCCATTATTGTTTTTTTTCCTTTCTCAGCCTTCTTATATTTAGGAAGCCGAGATTACTATTTTAATAGTATTACTTTTTTTTGCTTTTAAATTAGCATCTAATGATATCGCCTTCAATTTTACAGGCTTCAACAATTTGATGAATATCTGAATCTAAAACTTCTTTTTTAAGGTCTGCGAATTTCAAGAATTCGACATAGACAATATCCAATTGCACTTTTGTCAATTCATAACCCACTTTTTTAGCTCTGTAAGCCAATGCTGCTCTACCACTTCTTGCTGTAAGAATGATAGAAGATTCGGTGACACCCACTTCTAAAGGATCCATAATTTCATAGGTTTCCCTATTTTTTATAACTCCGTCTTGGTGAATTCCAGAACTGTGTGAAAAGGCGTTTGCTCCAACAATTGCTTTATTGGGTTGCACAATCATTCCCATACTATCTGAGACCAATCTACTCATTTCATTCAATTGTCGAGAATTGATACTGGTGTCTAAATTCAAATAAGGATGTTGTTTTAGGATCATTACCACTTCTTCAAGTGCTGTGTTTCCTGCTCTTTCTCCTATTCCATTGATAGTACATTCTATTTGTCTTGCACCATTTATTACACCTGCAATAGAATTGGCAGTCGCCATACCTAAATCATTATGACAATGACAAGAAATAATTACGTTTTCAATTCCTTTTACATTTTCTTTTAGGTATTTTATTTTTGCACCATATTCTTCTGGCAAACAATATCCTGTTGTGTCTGGAATATTCAATACGGTAGCTCCTGATTTTATGACTTCCTCACAGACTCGTGCCAAGAAATCATTCTCTGTTCGGCCTGCATCTTCAGCATAAAATTCTACATCTTCGACATAAGATTTTGCATAAGAAACCGCATATTTTGCTCTAGCAATAATATCTTCTCTTGTGGTATTTAATTTGTGTACTATATGTGAATTTGATGTTCCAATTCCAGTATGAATACGTGGTTTTTTTGCATATTTCAAAGCTGCTCCAGCAACATCTATATCATTTTTTACAGCTCTTGTAAGTCCGCAAACAGTGGCATTTTTTACAATCTTGCTGATTTCAGAAACGGATAAAAAATCGCCGGGACTTGAAACTGGAAAACCTGCTTCAATAATATCAACTCCCATTTCGTCCAGTCGATTGGCAATAACTAATTTTTGCGCAGTATCTAGTTTACATCCTGGGACTTGTTCGCCGTCTCTTAAAGTGGTATCAAAAATTTGGACTTTCTCTCTATTCATTTTAAAATATTTAATGTAATTTCACATCTTTGAACAAAAATACATTTCATTACTCTATTACAAAATTCATTATTTAGGAATTATACTGTTTATAAGGAATATAAAAGCATTATAACTATCTTAATTACAACATATTACATTACTTTATTTTACAATGGCTAACCATCAAAAAGATTCTTTATTTGTTTTAATAAAATCACTTTCTAAGTCTGAAAAAAGGCAATTCAAGATTTTTGCGAGTCGTCTTGAAACGAGTTCGAATACAAAATTTATCGAATTGTTCAATATTTTGGACAAATCGGAAGCCTATGACGAGAAACTTATTCTGAAAAGCGGTATCATCAAAAAAGTACAATTATCCAATCTTAAATCGTATTTATACAAACAAATATTGGTGAGTATTCGCTTGAATATTCCTAGCCAAAATATTCGCTATCAGCTAAGAGAACAAATTGATTTTGCTGCCATACTTTACAACAAAGGTTTGTACAAGCAAAGTTTGAAAATCTTGGATAAAACCAAACAACAAGCTTTAGAAAATGACGAAAAATACATGGCTTATGAAATTGTCGAATTCGAAAAACTAATAGAATCACAATACATTACCCGCAGTATTCAAGGTCGAGCCGATGAATTAGTTATTCAGGCAAAAGAGTTGAATTATAAGAATACTATTTCGAGCAAATTATCGAATTTGTCATTGCAATTGTACGGCATTATGCTGAAAACAGGTTATGTACGAAGTGATGAAGAGTACAAATATATAGATGACTATTTCAAAAAACACATCTCCAAATTTGATGAAAAAAAGTATGGATTCCGTGAGCGATATTGGTATTTCAATGCTAATCTTTGGCGAAGTTTCTTAGTTCAGGATTTCTTGTCTTGTTATAAATTTTCGCATAAATGGGTTACACTTTTTTATGACAATAGAAATATGATTTTCCTAAATCCAGTGTTTTTCTTGAAGGGAAATCATTATTTATTGGAATCGCTTTTTATGCTCAAATACAAAACCAATTTCAAGAAATATCTAGAAATGTTAGAAGAAACGATCAATGATCCTCAGTTTCCTGTCAATGACAATATCACTTCGCTTTCATTTTTGTATTTGTACAATAACAAACTCAATTATCACATCCTCGAAGGCACATTTGCTGAAGCCGAATACTTGATTCCAGAAGTGTTAGACAAAATAGATTTGCACAATGAGCATTTGGACGAACATCACGAAATGTTGTTTTACTACAAAATTGCTTGTATTTATTTTGGCAACGAAAAATACAATGAATGTGTGTTTTATTTAGAGAAAATCATCAATAACAAAAACCTTTATGTTCGCGAAGATTTGGCTTGCTTTGCCCGATTGTTGTGTTTGATTGCGCATTACGAATCTGGAAAAGATTTCAACTTAGAAAATCAGTTGGTTAGCACCTATAAATTTTTAATCAAAATGAACGATTTGCATGAAGTACAAAAGGAAATCATTCGCTTTTTGAAAAAATTGAGTACGATTTACCCTAGCGACATCAAAAAAGAATTCATCAAAGTGAAAGAACGTTTTGTCGAATTAGAGAAAAACACCTACGAGAAAAGAGCGTTCCTTTATCTAGATATCATTTCTTGGCTAGAAAGCAAAATCGAAAACCGCAAAATTAGTGACATTATCAAGGAAAAGGCGAAGTTGAGTAATCGATAATAGGTAAAATATAACAATCAACAAATCAGTAACAAACGATATTCTCCTTCATTTTCTATGGGTGCTCTGTGAATACAAGGCAGAACATCTTGTTTGGGATGATCCACGGCCAGACGCCAAAGATGTCCCAGCCCCAAATTAATGGGTGCGGCATTGGGTTGAGCCTGATAATGCAAATCGAAGAAATTTTCCTTTAAAAAGTTGTCAAATTCCTCTGATGGGCCATCATATAGTGCTGCCAACTTCTTTCGAATTTCGGGAATCAGTATTTTTTGTTCCGCTTGTTCATTGGCAATAATGTCGCTTGCAGCTCCGTGATAGGTACACAAAAAAGTATCTGTTGCAATGGGTGAACGATCTACATGATACGAATACACATCGGTGGATATGAAATCGAATTCATCGTCACGCTCATAACATTTAAGCAAATTAAGAGAGGGCGAAGCTCCAAAATCGGACAATAATCGCCAATCATTCAAGATGATTTCCCTTGCCAAATTTCCTTTTTCTGATAGTTGAAGTGACAGTAAATCTTCAGGATCAACTTCTGTTATGTTTTCTTTTAGTTGCAGTTGGCCTACAATCTCCTTGAAATCGCCTTCCAAATTTCGGTACCAGCACAGGGCATTCCTTTCTTCCTCAAAATGGGTATTTACCAGTTCAGAAAAAGTGGTCACCACCCCTATTTGGCCGTTATCAGAAAATGGATTACTCATAAATATGCTATCAGAAACAGGTTCGTTTATTTAGTGCAAAATTATGAAATTAAAGCTCAACAACGGCACAATCAACTCAAGCATACCAACAGACTTTAAATTTGAGAAAATTTACTGAATTTGTGGCGAAAACTTTTAATAGCATATCCGAACGTCGGAATAAAACGTAAACCCTATTTGCACGGAAGATATAAACAAAATTAAAGTCTTTGATTATTTGTAAGAATAATTTAATATATTTGTTTGACTTTGGTTGAAAAATAGCAAGTGGTAAACCAAACAAAAACATGCGCATTACATACTTATTGAGAACAAAACAGGTTAGTTTTATTCGCATATAAAGTAGTTAGCCGTAATTTAAAACCAACTGTATACAATGAAATATGAAAATAGAATT
>ERZ1034363.353-NODE-353-length-32706-cov-4.380306_pt1 | contig 32706 bp, 28 predicted proteins | sample MGYA00520616_ERZ1034363 | MGnify/ENA primary metagenome ERZ1034363 (study PRJEB33736, sample SAMEA104284506) | Azolla filiculoides | biome: Urban; feature: Water surface; material: Ditch water | place: Netherlands | collected 2015-10-28 | depth 0-0.1 m ... | reverse complement strand
TGCTAAAGATGTAGCAGAAAATTTCAGAAAGTCACGACGGTTAATAGTCACGCTTGCTATCCATCATTTGAGTTTTTGGCATCGCGGATGAAGTTCTCTGTTGCTCAAAAAAGTAAACCGCAAGCTGGTTAATTTCATCAAGATTTAAACCTTTTGCATGCCTATGCATGACCGTAGAGTCTCGCTCATTTTCACGAAATGCAATCATCTGATTAACAAAGTACTGCTGATTCAACCCGGCTAGCACAGGCGTACCACCCAAGCTATTCCCTTGCACACCATGACAAGCCGCACAGGAAGAAGCGAGTGTTTGAATATGCGGGGCTATTTGCTCTGCATTTGCATGAATAGCAAACATAAAAAAAGCCCATGCTTTCAAGAAAAATTTAATTTTCTGAAAGCATGGGCTCATGTCAAACAAGGTAGCGTTATAACTAAAAACTAAATGTATCTAAAATTAGAAGCACTTTTCATCTTTACAACCATCTTCTGACACACCAAGGGAAAGAAGCAACTCAGCCATTTTTGGATTACCTGCATCACGTACTGCTCGCACGATAGAAACATCGCCACGTAACTTTAAGCTTAAATCAGCGCCATTCGCTGCCAAAAACTTAACTATCTCAGGAAAGTTCTCATAAGCGGCCAAATGAAAAGCAGTCATTTTTGTCATTGGATGCTGATAATTCACATCAGCACCTTTTTGAACTAGCAATTTAACAACTGATAACTGACCTTTATTCGCAGCAACTTGAATTGCAGACCAAGCAAAGAATTTCTCGTTAACATCAACACCTGACTCCAGCATTTTTTTGACTAACTTAACATTACCGTCTCTTAATGCTTCCGTATACTTCACTTGTTGTTCACCATCCATTGCAAAAGCCGCAACAGGAATACTCAATGCAATTACCATCATTAAAGCTTTAACTATCTTCATGTGTTCTTCTCCAAATTACTTTTTAATTAATAAACTTTCTTGCATTTCTAAACATTCTAATCCATGCACCATCTTCACCCCATGCATCTGGATGCCAAGAGTTTTGTACAGTACGGAAAACACGTTCCGGATGCGGCATCATAATACTAAAACGCCCGTCCTGCGTAGTTAATCCTGTAATTCCTTGAACTGATCCATTTGGATTAAATGGATACACTTCAGTTGCAATACCGGCATTATCTACAAAACGCATTGTCACTAATTGATCAGCAACAACTGAATTGACAGCAGATTCTGAAGAAAATTCCGCAAAACCTTCACCATGTGCAACAGCAATAGGCATACGGCTTCCAGCCATGCCTGCAAAGAATAGTGATGGAGACTCTTGCACTTCCACCATTGCAAAACGTGCTTCAAACTGCTCGGATTTGTTACGGACAAAATGTGGCCATTGCTCTGCACCAGGAATAATACTGTGTAGATTACTCATCATCTGACAACCATTACAGATGCCTAATGAGAATGAATCTTGGCGTTGGAAGAATGCTGAGAACTCATCTCTCGCACGCGAATTAAACAAAATAGACTTCGCCCAGCCCTCACCAGCGCCCAATACATCGCCATATGAGAAACCGCCGCAAGCCACAAAACCAGCAAACGCTTTTAAGCTAACGCGACCACTAATGATATCGCTCATATGAACGTCATAAGTAGCGAATCCTGCGCGGTCAAAAGCAGCAGCCATTTCAGTCTGACCATTCACCCCTTGCTCACGCAAGATCGCCATTTTAGGACGCACGCCAGTAGCGATATAAGGTGCAGCAACGTTTTCACTTGGGTCAAATGTTAGTTTTGCATGCAAGCCCGCATCTGATTTATTCAAGATACGATCGTATTCTTGCTGAGCACATACTGGGTTATCACGCATTTTTTGCATTTGGTATGTCGTTTCAGACCATGCACGATGCAAATCAACACGAGAAGCTTCAAATACCGCTTTACCAGCTTGCTTAATCAAAATTTCATCACCAACGGTCACGTCACCAATAACATGAATGCAATTTGGCAAGGCCTCTTTTAAACTCAATGCAATTACATCAGCCTCCGATGCGCGCACTTGAACAACAGCGCCTAACTCTTCGTTATACAGCGCGCTTGCAATATCTCCAGCTAATCCATCAAGATTAACATTTAGGCCACAATGTCCTGCAAAGGCCATTTCAACAAGCGTTGAAAATAAACCACCATCTGAACGGTCATGATAAGCAAGCAATTTGCCGTCTGCATTCAATCGCTGAATTGCGGCAAAGAATTTTTTTAAACGACCCGCGTCATCAAGGTCTGGTGCTTGATTTCCGACAGCTGCATAGACTTGCGCCAAGGCTGAACCGCCCATACGGTTTTTACCTGCGCCCAAATCAATCAAGATCAGCTTGCTATCGCCTAGGTCTGTTCTTAATTGTGGCGTTAGTGTTTTACGTGCATCGGTTGTTGCAGCAAAAGCGGTAACAACGAGTGAAATTGGTGATGTCACAGCTTTTTTCTCACCAGACTCATCCCATACCGTCTTCATAGACATAGAATCTTTACCAACGGGAATGCTGATACCTAGCGCAGGGCATAACTCCATACCCACTGCCTTAACAGTATCAAACAATGCTGCATCTTCACCTGGGTGACCGGCTGGGGCCATCCAGTTTGCAGATAATTTCAAGTCACCAATATCATTAATTAAACTTGCAGCAATGTTGGTGATTGATTCACCAATCGCCATGCGGCCTGAAGCTGGCGCATCAATTAAAGCTAAAGGTGCTTTTTCACCAATCGCAAAGGCCTCACCTTGATAAGTCTCATAACCAGCAAGCGTTACCGCAACGTCGGCCACTGGGATTTGCCAAGGACCCACCATCTGATCTCGAGCGATTAAACCTGTAACAGAACGATCGCCAATGGTGATTAAGAACGTTTTATCAGCAACACCTGGCAGCCTTAGAACGCGATCAGCCGCATCCTTTAAGTTGATAGACTCAGTATTAAACTCGGCTAACTCACGTTTAGCGTGTTTAACATCACGTAACATTTTAGGAGGCTTACCAAGCAAAACAGACAAGTCCATATCTACCGGCTTATTCTCAAAGTGCGTATCAGCCACAGTTAAGTGACGCTCTTCTGTGGCCTCACCCACCACAGCAAACGGACAACGCTCACGCTCACAAATCTCAGCAAACACAGCCAAGTTTTCTTTAGAGACTGCCATCACATAACGCTCTTGCGCTTCATTGCTCCAAAGTTCGCGTGGAGACATTCCTGGCTCTTCATTATGGACATCACGCAATTGGAATACAGCACCAACGCCTGCATCATTCACTAACTCAGGGAACGCATTTGAAATACCGCCTGCACCAACATCATGAATACTTAAAATTGGGTTTTTATCGCCTAACTGCCAACAACGGTCAATCACCTCTTGCGCGCGACGCTCAAGCTCTGGATTACCTCGTTGCACTGAGTCAAAATCCAAGTTCTCAGCATTTGAACCTGTATCCATACTAGATGCAGCGCCACCGCCTAGGCCAATTAACATCGCTGGGCCGCCCAACTGAATCAGGCAAGCCCCCGCCGGAATAGGATTCTTTTTAGAATGCTTTGCTGAAATATTACCTACGCCACCAGCCAACATGATTGGCTTATGGTAACCACGCACCTCACCAGCAGATTCCAATTCAAAAGTTCGGAAGTAACCCGCAATATTAGGTCGACCAAATTCATTGTTATAAGCCGCGCCACCCAGTGGCCCATCTATCATAATCTGCAAAGGCGAAGCGGTACGTGAAGGTTTTCCGTAATTGCCTTCCCATGGCTGTTCAAAACCAGGGATATTCAAGTTAGACACTGAAAAACCAGTTAAGCCAGCCTTGGGCTTGGAGCCACTACCTGTTGCACCTTCATCACGAATTTCACCACCAGCACCTGTAGCCGCACCAGCAAATGGCGAAATAGCTGTTGGGTGATTATGCGTTTCAACTTTCATCAAATAATGCATTTCTTCTTCAATGAAGCCATAAGCACCATCGGCTTGTGGATAAAAACGTTTTGTTTTCTTACCAGCAGACCCAGCAACAATAGAAGCATTATCTGAATAGGCAACCACAGTGCTGCCTGGGTTGAGCTTGTGAGTATTACGAATCATGCCAAAAAGTGATTGTGCTTGTGGCAAGTCATCGACCACCCAATCAGCATTAAAGATTTTGTGACGACAATGCTCAGAATTCGCTTGTGCAAACATCATCAATTCAACGTCAGTTGGATTACGACCAATACGCACAAAATTCTCTAGCAAATAATCCACTTCATCTGGTGACAAAGCCAATCCCAGGTCAAGATTCGCTTGATTAAGTGCAGCTTGACCACCCTTCAATATATCCACAGAATTCAAAGGTGTTGGCTGAGCTTGATGATATAACTTGCTTGCATCGTCTATGTTTGAAAATACTGCCTCAGTCATACGATCATGAATCGCAGCCTTAAGCGCAAGCTTTTCAGCATTAGTCAAAGCTTGGCCATCTTGCTTGCGCGCATAATAAGCAATACCACGTTCGATTCGTTGCATCTGAGCCAAACCACAATGTTTAGCAATGTCAGTCGCACGCGAAGCCCAAGGTGAGATCGTACCTGGACGTGGAATCACTAAAAACAATTCACCCACGGGTAACTCTTCAGCCATTTTTGGACCGTAAGTCAAAATTTTGGAGAGTGTCTCTAATTGACCATCATTCAAATCGCCATCGCTCCAAGCGAAATGCCAAAAATCAGCGTGCAAGTGGCTAATTTGAGGCGCCGTTGTTTTTAATGCCGCAAGAATTTTTTCAAGTCTAAATGGAGAAAGCGCAGAGCTGCCGCGTAAACTAATCATGGTTGGATGCATGGATTAAGCGATGAAATGGTAAAAAAGCATATTTTACCCGAAATCAGCCTGAATAATCCGCGTGACTTTTGTTTTATTACAGGTGATTTTGATATCTTAAAATCAGTCTCGCAAAAAATTTTAGCCTCTAAGAAATAAACAATATGAATACTTATCGTAGCAATATAAAATTTGAACAATGACAGGTAATTACTACCAATTCCCTCAGGGTCGTGTTGCGGCTCTGGACTTAGATGACGATTTTCCACCTCTAAACCAAGCGCTAACAGAACCCAACGGTTTACTTGCAATTGGTGGAGACCTATCTATTAATCGATTAATCAGTGCATATCAACAAGGAATATTTCCCTGGTTCAGTGAAGGAGAACCCGTTCTTTGGTGGAGCCCAAACCCAAGAATGGTGTTAGTACCTAAGCAATTAAAAATATCTAAATCATTATCCAAACGAATTAAGAAAAAAGATTATGAAATTAGATTTAATACTGACTTTAGAAAAGTGATGGAATATTGCGCTTCAACACAACGAATTGGGCAAGATAGCACTTGGATTACAGAAAGTATTATTAATGCCTACTGTGCACTTCGCGAAGCAGGCTTAGCTATGAGCGCCGAGACCTGGATAGACAATCAATTAGTGGGTGGCTTATACGGTGTAAAGTTAGGTCATATGTTTTATGGAGAGTCAATGTTTCACCACGTAACCGATGCATCTAAAATCGCTTTTGTGCACATGGTGCAACATTTGGAAAGTATTGGCATAGAACTCATTGACTGCCAAATGAAAACCAGCCATCTTAGCTCATTGGGCGCTAAAGAAATTAGCCGAGATGACTTTATCATCCAACTTAAGAGGTTGATCCATGCATGACCAAACCTATCGAAAATGAGTTACAAAAAATTCAGTTCTACGTCACTGCGCCCTACCCTTGCAGCTATTTAAGCAATGAACTCGCGCAATCGCTGATTGCCACGCCGCAACATTTAGTTGATGCCTATCAATATAGTGGATTAATACAACAAGGTTTTAGACGCAGCGGTAGCTTTGTCTATAGACCTCATTGTGAAAACTGCAATGCATGCATCCCTGTTCGCCTACCAGTGAATGTGTTTAAAGCCTCCCGCAGCCAAAAAAGGGCTTTTAAAGCTCATAGCGCTCTAGAAGTGAACATTCATGACATTGGCTTTGAGCAAGCACATTTTTCTCTGTATAAGCTTTATCAAGCGAGCAGACATGAAGCAGATTTAGAACAAGAAACTGCTGAGCAATACCAAAACTTCTTAGCGAAAAGTAATGTTGACAGTGTTTTTATCACTTTCAAAGAACAAGGCATTCTCAAAATGGTGAGCGTGATTGATATTATTGAGGATGGTATTTCAGCTGTTTACACTTTTTACGACACGGAAGATAAGCAAGCAAGTTACGGCACCTATAGCGTGATGTGGCTGATTGCTTGGTGCCAACGCTTAGGACTCCCTTATTTATACTTAGGCTATTGGATTAAAAACAGTCGAAAAATGGCTTACAAGCAAAAATTTGAACCTCAAGAAGCGCTCATCGACGGCGAATGGCAAATCATCAAACACTCACAAACCTAGCGCCAAGTCGTTGCATCGCTATAAAACAGGCAATCTAAACGATGCAATGCTACAATTCTGCCTTTAATGCAAACTCATTATTTCAGAAAAGCATCGTTTGAAAATGCAGCTCAATAAAGTTCTTATTTTTGGTGTTGGCCTTATCGGCGGATCACTAGCACTTGCCCTAAAAAAAGCAGGGGTTGCTACGCATATCGTAGGTATAGGTCGCAATCAAGATTCATTAAAAACAGCCCTATCACTAGGGGTCATTGATGAAGCACAAACAGATATAGCGCAGGCGATGGAAGGTGCTGATATCGTTGTAATTGCAACACCTGTTGCGCAAACACCAGAAATTCTTGCTGCAATCGCTCCTCACCTTAAAGCCGATACAATCATTACCGATGCCGGTAGTACAAAGTCAGATATTGCAGGCTATGTGGCAAATGCAGCACAAAATATCACTCCAGCATTACTGAGTCAATTTGTTGGTGGGCATCCTATTGCGGGCGCTGAAAAAAGTGGCGTAAGCGCTGCTAACGCGGATTTATTTTTCGGAAAAATTGTAGTTCTGACCCCTAACGAACAAACATCCAAACAGGCTTTATCTAAAGTCCGCGCATTATGGGAGGCCACAGGAGCCAATGTTTCAGAAATGAGTGCTGAAGCACACGATCAGATTTTTGCAGCTGTGAGTCATTTACCGCACTTACTAGCATTCGCTCTAGTGAATGATTTAGCTAATCGCAAAAATTCACAACAATTATTAGACTTTGCTGCGAGCGGCTTTAGAGACTTCACGAGAATCGCTGGAAGCTCGCCAGAAATGTGGCGAGATATTAGTTTAGCCAATAGAGAAGCACTTTTAAGTGAATTAGAAGCCTATCAATCAGAACTTAAGCTGTTACAAAAATTATTGGAAAATAAAGATGGGGCTGGTTTAGAAGCCATGTTTGAGAGCGCCAGCAATGCACGTAATGCATGGGCGAAACAAAGAGAATCAAAATAAATCATTATGGAATTTATTAACTTAAAAGCCGCCAAGCAAGTTTCAGGTCGAATTAAGCTGCCTGGATCCAAAAGCATTTCCAATCGCACCTTATTACTTGCCGCCTTTTCAAAAGGTGTCACTGACATATTGGACTTATTAGCCTCGGACGATACGGCTCGCATGCTAGAAGCCTTGGCAGTTCTGGGCGTTGCCATGGAAGAAATCGGCGATAACAACTGGCGCGTAACTGGCAATGGCGGAAATGTATCAGTTAAACAAGCGAATTTGTTTTTAGGCAACGCAGGCACCGCATTTAGACCGCTCACAGCAGCATTAGCAATGTCACAAGGGAATTACACACTTTCCGGCATTCCTCGCATGCACGAACGTCCTATCGGCGATTTAGTAGACGCGCTTGCACAAGCCGGTGCGCACATTGAGTATCTTGGCAACAAAGGCTTTCCGCCACTTAAGATTTCGCCAGCACAAATTCAATCTGACCAAGGTATCAAAATTCGCGGGGACGTCTCCAGCCAATTCCTGACCGCATTATTGATGGGACTTCCACTGACAGGACAGTCTTTCAAAATCGAAGTAGTCGGCGAGTTGATTTCTAAACCTTACATTGAAATCACACTCAATCTCATGGCGAGATTTGGCGTTCATGTAAAAAGAAATGGCTGGCAAGAATTTACTGTTCCAGCACAAACTCAATACCAAAGCCCAGGCAAAATCTATGTAGAAGGTGACGCGTCATCTGCCTCTTATTTTATTGCAGCTGGCGCAGTGGCTTCTGATGCAAAAGGGCTGCTTATAGAGGGTGTCTCAAAAAACAGCATTCAAGGCGATATTAAGTTTGCAGATGAAGTCGTAAAAATGGGCGCCAAAATCGAATACGGCGAAAACCACATCATTGCCAAAGCTGCTTCAGGAAAATTAAAAGCGATAGATTTGGATTGCAATCACATTCCAGATGCAGCAATGACATTAGCTATTCTGGCTTTATTTGCAGAAGGCACCTCAACCTTACGAAACATTGCAAGCTGGCGCGTTAAAGAAACAGACCGTATTAGTGCGATGGCAACCGAATTACGTAAGTTAGGAGCAATTGTCGAAGAAGGTCATGATTATATTTCAATTGCCCCACCAGAAAAAATAACCCCGAACGCAGTGATTGATACTTACGACGATCACAGAATGGCGATGTGTTTCTCATTGGTTAGCTTAGCTGGCGTGCCTATTACAATAAACGATCCAAAATGTGTAGCGAAAACATTCCCAGATTATTTTGAACGATTTGCAGAGATTGTTAATTAATTAATGAATAACTCATCTATTCCAGTGATTGCAATTGACGGCCCTTCTGCTTCAGGTAAAGGCACTGTCGCTCAATTGATCGCAGACAAGCTTGGCTATCATTACTTAGACTCTGGTGCCTTATATAGGATTGTTGCACTAGCGGCATTAAAACGTCATATCCCATGGGATAACGAAACAGCTTTAGCTGAAATGACGGCATCACTAAAAATAGAATTTAAAGCAGCTGATATTTTCTTAAATGAGGAAAATGTCAGTGAACAAGTGCGGACTGAGCAAATGAGCCAAGGCGCATCACAAGTAGCCATTCATCCGCGCGTTCGTCAAACTCTCACTAAACTGCAGCACAGCTTCAGAAAAAGTCCTGGTCTAGTAGCAGATGGTCGAGACATGGCGACTGTCATTTTTCCAGATGCAAAAACCAAAATCTTTCTAACAGCAAGTGCTGAAGTAAGAGCCGAAAGACGTTACAAACAGCTACTCAATAAAGGCCTAGCAGCTGACCATGCCGCTATCCTAAAAGACTTGCAAGATCGTGATGCTAGAGACAAACAAAGAACTGTTGCGCCATTACAACAAGCAAGCGATGCACATTTATTAGAAACAAGCAAACTCAACATTGAGCAAGCTGTTGATAAAGCAATGAATTTTATCGCGCAAAGCGCTTGAGGCCCACTTCCACAGCTATCTCATCAAAATCAGTCAGTTAATTTTGACTATTTCTGCAATAGACTGTTAATTAAATTGGATTTTTATTGTAGAATTACGCCCTTATTTAAGATTTAAGGCGTTGTGAGCTCCTAAAGCTCACAATTTTATTAATTTACCCCACTGCACGGTGGGATTATCTAGGTAACTTTTAATGGCTAACGTTTCAACCTCAACCTCAGAAAGCTTTGCAGCATTATTCGAGGAAAGCCTGGCTCGCCAGGAAATGCGTTCAGGTGAAGTAATCACCGCAGAAGTAGTTTCAATTGATTCCGATTTCGTAGTAGTTAATGCAGGCCTCAAATCTGAGAGCGTGATTGATGCTAGCGAATTCTTAAACGACCGTGGCGAAATGGAAGTCCAAGTTGGCGATTTCGTTAAAGTTTGTATCGAATCATTAGAAGATGGCTACGGCTCAACAAAACTTTCACGCGAAAAAGCTAAACGCTTAGCTGCATGGTTAGATCTTGAAGAAGCGATGAACGAAGGTCGCATCATCAAAGGCATGGTAAATGGTCGCGTTAAAGGTGGTTTAACTGTGATGGTTAACGGCATCCGCGCATTCTTACCAGGTTCATTAGTTGATTTACGCCCAGTAAAAGATACAACACCATTCGAAAATAAAGAATGGGACTTTAAAGTCATCAAATTAGATCGTAAACGTAACAACGTAGTGGTTTCACGCCGCGCTGTTCTTGAAGTAAGCATGGGTGCTGACCGCGAAGCATTGATGGGTTCACTTAAAGAAGGTGCAGTTGTTAAGGGGGTTGTTAAAAACATCACTGACTACGGTGCATTCGTTGATTTGGGCGGCATCGATGGCTTGCTACACATCACTGACTTGGCATGGCGCCGTGTTAAACACCCATCAGAAGTGTTAACTGTTGGTGAAGAAGTTGAAGCTAAGATCCTCAAATTTGATCAAGAGAAAAACCGTGTTTCACTAGGTATCAAACAATTAGGCGATGACCCATGGGTTGCATTAAGCCGCCGTTACCCAGCAAACACACGTTTGTTCGGTAAAGTAACTAACTTGACTGACTACGGTGCTTTCGTTGAAATCGAACCAGGTATCGAAGGTCTTGTTCACGTTTCAGAAATGGATTGGACTAACAAGAACGTTCACCCAGCTAAAATCGCTCAATTAGGTGACGAAGTTGAAGTAATGATTCTTGAGATTGATGAAGATCGTCGTCGCTTGTCATTGGGCATGAAACAATGCCAAACAAATCCTTGGGATGATTTTGCAATCAGCCATAAAAAAGGTGATCAAGTAAGCGGCCAAATCAAATCAATCACTGATTTCGGTGTATTCATTGGCTTGCCAGGTGGCATTGATGGTCTAGTTCACTTGTCAGACCTTTCATGGACACAAACTGGCGAAGAAGCAATCCGCAACTTCAAAAAAGGTGACGAATTGTCTGCTGTTGTATTAAGCATCGACGTTGAAAAAGAGCGCATTTCATTAGGCGTGAAACAATTGACTGCTGATCCATCAGGTGGATCTTCAGAAGAAAAAACTGAAGCTAAACCTAAAGCTAAATCTGCTAAAGCTAAAGAAGCTGCACAAGTGCCTGATGATGGTGCAACTGCAGGCACTACAAACCTTGGTGCATTGCTAAAAGCTAAACTAGACAGCAAAAACAACGAATAAGGCAATTAGCCATGACAAAATCAGAGCTCATTATTAATCTAGCTGCAAGATTTCCACAATTAGTGGTTAAGGATGCTGAACTTTCAGTAAAAGCAATTCTTGACTCTATGACTGAAAATCTTGCTACTGGTGAACGTATCGAAATTCGAGGTTTTGGTAGTTTCAGTTTGAACTACCGTCCACCTCGTGTTGGTCGTAACCCAAAAACTGGTAGCAAAGTACAAGTACCTGCAAAACATGTACCTCACTTTAAAGCTGGTAAAGAGTTGCGTGAGCGTGTTGACTTGGCATAATTATTCAAGCACTAAGTAAAAACTAACGGCGTTAATCCAAATCGGGTTAACGCCGTTTTTATTGGTGGTTTACTTATGTTTTACCTAGCCCTTTTTACTCAGCACCAGTAAAATTATGTTTAATTGATTATTTAAATTCACCCACTTAAACAAGGCAACATAACAATGGAATTTGAATTCTGGTGGCTTATCGCCCTACCCTTGTTTTTCACACTAGGCTGGATCGCAGCACGTATTGATATTCAGCAATTACTTTCAGAATCAACATCACTTCCAGCAGCCTATTTTAAAGGCCTAAACTTCCTCATTTCAGATCAGCAGGACAAGGCAATTGAAGCCTTTACTGAGGCAGTTCAAGCCAACTCAGAATCTCTAGAACTTCATTTTGCACTTGGTAGCTTGTTTAGACGTAGCGGTGAAGTCGACCGTGCAATCAACCTGCATTTAAGTTTGCTAGACCGCAAAGAGTTACCAGCAGCACAAAAACAAGCTATTAAAGCTGAATTAGCACAAGACTATCTCAAAGCAGGCTTATATGACCGTGCAGAAGAACTTTTCAACAGTTTGGATGATGGTAGATACCAACAAGCGTCATTAAGAGCCTTATTGGAAATTTATATTAGAGAGCGTGAATGGCAAAGAGCTATTAAATCTGCGACTGAACTAGAGCGCATTTCTGGCGTGCCTTTCCGCAAAGAAATCGCTCAGTTCTACTGCGAAATGGCTGTTAAATCATTATTGGAGAATGATACTCATACCGCAAGACATGAGCTAGAAATGGCCTTAGATTCAAACAAAAACTGTGTACGTGCCAATATCATGCTAGGTGACATGGAGGCAAGTACCAACGCCCACAAAGCGGCGCTTTCATTCTGGAAAAGAATCGAAACGCAGCATTCTGAATATCTGGGAATGGTTGCGCCTAAAATATTAGCTAGCTATAAAGCAATAGGCGCTTTTAGCGAAGGCCTGGATTTACTAAAAGCCTATTTCAAAGCTCATAAACTCCCCTCTTTATTAAGTGTTCTATTCGAAAACACATTAAGCGAAGAAGGCGCGCCAGCAGCCGCACAAATGGCATTAAATGACTTAGAGCGTAAACCAAGCCTACAAACCTTAGATCATCTACTTAAAGCTCGCGCTCAATGCAATCAAGCGACGGGGGATGGCGATACCGTATTAATTCAACAAACCATACGCAACGCCATAGGGAACCGCAACGCATATTGCTGCGATCAATGTGGCTTCCGCGCTCGTAACTTCCACTGGCAATGTCCTGCATGTAACGCATGGGAAGCCTTACCTCCAGAACCAAAAGAAACCGCCGTATGACCCAAAATATAGTAGATCCTAAAATCGTCGTAGCACTTGATTTTGCAGAAGCAAAACAAGCACTAGACTTTACCAAACAACTTGATCCCAAGCTTTGCCGAGTCAAGGTGGGTAAAGAACTTTTCACAGCAGCAGGCCCTAAACTAGTAGAAGCTTTAATCGACCAAGGTCACAGTGTATTTCTAGATCTAAAATTTCACGATATTCCAACCACCGTGTCAAAAGCCTGTGAAGCAGCAAGCCGATTGGGAGTGTGGATGCTGAATGTGCATGCGTCTGGCGGACTTGCAATGATGGAAGAAGCCAAGAGCGGAGTTGTACGTTCCGGTCACCACCCGCTACTTATAGCGGTAACCGTACTAACGAGTATGAATCAAGTTATGCTCAATCAAGTAGGCGTAGCTAGAGATTTAACTGATCAAGTTCTCAATCTGGCTCAATTAACGAAAGAAGCAGGCTTAGATGGTGTTGTTTGTTCAGCCGCCGAAGCAAGTATGTTAAGAGTACAACTTGGTAGCAACTTTTGTTTAGTTACCCCTGGCATACGCCCTATCAATGCCAGCTTAGATGATCAATCTCGTGCTGTCACACCTGAACATGCAATTAAGTTAGGCTCAGACTACCTAGTCATTGGTCGCCCAATCACCAAAGCCAAAAATCCATTAAAAGCCCTTGAGGAAATTAGTCAGAGTATTAAATTTTCATAAAAAAAGCCCACAATTGCAGGCTTTTTTAGATTTAAGGCCTACTTAACTCTCATCCCGGCCTGAGCGCCAGCATCTGGGGACAAAATGAATGGCCCACCGAGCTCATCGCTTGCAGCGAGCACCATACCTTCGGACATCCCAAATTTCATTTTACGTGGCGCAAGATTAGCGACCATCACCGTTAATCGCCCGACCAAAGTCGCCGGATCATATGCGGACTTGATGCCAGCAAACACCTGACGTGGTTTTTCTTCACCAATATCCAAACTCAAACACAAGAGCTTTTCAGCACCATCTACATGCTCAGCATTGACGATCTTCGCAATACGTAAATCAACCTTAGTAAAATCATCAATAGAGATGTAATCACCTACATTTTCAGATGCCGCTGGCGTTGAATTAACAGCAGGCACAGCAACTTGTTGCAAACTTTCTTTATTGGCTTCAATCATGGCTTCAATATGTTTAGGATCTATTCTAGTAATTAAATGGTTGTATTCATTAATCGTATGACCATCAATAAATGAATCGTTGATACTAGTCCATGTTAATGGAGCAATATTTAAGAATTTTTCAATATTAGTGGCCAAATCTGGCAATGCCGGCTTCAAATACAGCGTAAGCAAACGGAACATTTCCAGTGCACTAGAGCAATCCGCATGCAATTTAGCTTGTGGGGCATCCCCTTCTTGCTTAGCCACGACCCAAGGTGCAGCTTCAGCAACATCAGCATTAGCCAAATCAGCCAAACGCATAATTTCACGCAATGCACGGCTATAATCTCGCGCCTCATAAGCTTTTGCAATTTCCGGTGCTGCTGCTTTAATGATTTCTACAACAGCGTGATTTTTAACTGATACTAATTTCCCAGCAAATCGTTTATTAATGAATCCTGCTGTACGGCTAGCAATATTGATGTATTTACCCACCAAATCACTATTCACGCGCGCAACAAAATCTTCAAGATTCAAGTCAATGTCTTCCATACTGCCATTTAACTTAGCTGCATAGTAATAACGTAAATACTCTGGATTCTTAATGTGATCTAAATAACTACGTGCCGTAATAAAAGTGCCGCGAGACTTAGACATTTTCTCGCCATTCACAGTTAAGAAACCATGCGAGAAGACTTGGGTTGGCTTACGGTAGCCCGAATACTCAAGGGTTGCAGGCCAGAACAAAGCATGGAAATACAAAATATCTTTACCAATAAAATGATAAAGCTCTGTTTTAGAATCCGCTTTCCAATACTCGTCAAAATCTAGACCATTTTTAGCACATAGATTTTTAAAACTCGCCATATAACCGATAGGCGCATCCAACCAAACGTAGAAATACTTGCCGGGTGCGTCAGGAATTTCAAAACCGAAATAAGGTGCATCGCGCGAGATATCCCAATCAGATAATTTATTCTCGCCCGCCTCGCCTATCCATTCATTCATCTTATTGGCAGCTTCTTGCTGCAAGGTACCAGAGCGTGTCCAATCGCGTAAAAAATCACTACATTCTGAGAGCTTAAAGAAATAATGTTCCGTCTCTTTACGAACAGGTGCTGCACCAGAAACAGCTGAGAATGGATTAATTAACTCGGTTGGATTGTAAGTTGCGCCACAGACTTCACATGAGTCACCGTACTGATCTTTGGCATGACACTTAGGACATTCGCCTTTGATAAAACGGTCAGGTAAGAACATATTTTTAACAGGATCATAAAACTGTTCAATCGTCTTAGTTGCAATCTTGCCGTTTGCTTTAAGTGATTTATAAATCCCACTTGCAAGCTCTTTGTTTTCAGGCGAGTTTGTTGAATAGTAATTGTCGAAATCAACTAAGAATTCAGTAAAATCTGCGTAATGCTCTTTGTGTACCTTAGCAATAAGCGCTTCTGGCGTAATGCCCTCTTTCTCAGCACGCAGCATAATAGGTGTGCCATGCGTGTCATCCGCACAAACATAATGCACAGTACTGCCCTGCATCTTTTGAAAGCGCACCCAAATATCTGTTTGAATATATTCAACTAAATGCCCCAAATGGATACTTCCATTAGCGTAAGGCAATGCAGATGTGACCAGAATTTTACGGCTCATAAGAACTATCTATACTTAAAAATTAATTAATACGTGCATTTTAACAAATGACGCGCCCTTTCACATGCGTTAAAATTACCCTATTGTTTTACTCAAGAATTACCTCAAGGAATTTTAGATGGCCATTTCAGAAAATAATGTTCAAGACGCACTTAAAAACCTAATCGATCCTAATACTGGTGCAGACTTTATCATTAGTAAATCAGCAAAAAATATCCAAATTAACGGTAATGATATTTCCGTCGACATCGTACTTGGCTATCCAGCCAAAAGTGTAATTAATGAGATCAAGAGTCTTGTTGAAACACAATTAAAAACGATTGCTGATGTAGGGTCTATTAACGTCAACATCGGCAGCAGAATTGTTGCGCATAGCGCACAACGCGGCGTTCAATTGTTACCTAACGTCAAAAATATTATTGCTATTGCCTCTGGTAAAGGTGGTGTTGGCAAATCAACAACAGCGGTCAATATTGCTTTAGCTCTTGCTGAAGAAGGTGCTAACGTAGGCATACTGGATGCTGATATCTATGGCCCTAGCCAACCACAAATGTTAGGCATTTCTGGTCGTCCTGATAGCGCGGATGGAAAAAGCATAGAACCTATGCAAGCACACGGTATTCAAGCCATGTCTATCGGTTTCTTAGTTGATACAGATACACCAATGGTATGGCGTGGCCCAATGGTCACAGGCGCGCTAGAACAATTATTACGTGACACACGCTGGAAAGATTTAGATTACTTAATTATCGATTTACCCCCTGGCACAGGCGACATCCAACTTACACTCGCCCAAAAAGTACCAGTCACCGGCGCAATCATCGTAACAACACCACAAGACATTGCTTTGTTAGATGCACGCAAAGGCTTAAAAATGTTTGAAAAAGTAGGCATCCCTATTTTAGGAATCGTCGAAAACATGAGCACGCATATTTGTTCAAAATGCGGTCATGAAGAACATATTTTTGGTGCGGGCGGTGGGGCTGCCATGTGTAAAGACTACAACGTCGATTTATTGGGCTCACTCCCTTTAGACATTAGCATTCGTGAACAATCCGACACGGGCACACCAACTGTGATCGCTGAGCCTAACAGCAATATTGCGAATACTTACAAACAAATTGCTCGTTCAACTGCATCCAAGTTATCTCAGCTAGCCCTTGATCACAGCAGTAAATTCCCAAACATCGTCATTCAAAACACTTAATAAAAAAGCCCCGATTGGGGCTTTTTTATTACATTTTTATAATTTAAATCTTCACGCCATAACAATAAACATCAACACCATTTTTAGGCCTAATTAAAGTCGCAGGAATTGATACACCATTGCGCCAATCATTTACAGCATCTTGTTTACCAGCGCCAGTTACCAAGAAAATAACCTCTCTTGCATTACTTAAACGCTGCTGACTGACAGTGATTCTATTGGCTGGTGGCTTAGGTGCATTAAACACCGGTACAGCGTCTGCTGAATTATCGACAGCCTGACCTGGAAACAAACTTGCGGTATGCCCATCTTCACCCAAGCCCAATAAAACCAAATCAAAAGTAGCAACACCAGCAAGTGTATTCGCATAAGCTTTTGCGCCTTCGACATTACCAAGTTCAGCAGGAATATCATGAATTTGATGGGCTGGAATAGCCACATGATCTAACCAAGTAGTTCTAGCCATCAAACTATTACGTTCAACATCATTCACAGGCAAGCAACGATCATCATTATGAAATATATGCCATTTAGACCAATCCGCATCGGCATCTTTAAGTAAGGCATACACGCTTTTAGGCGTTGAGCCACCCGCTAAAACAATAGAAAAAGAGCCTCGCTCGGAAATTGCTTGTTGCGCGGCAGCAAGAATTCGATTCAAAGCTGCCTGATTGATTTCATCTTGCGTTTGAAATGTGTGCCAACGGCTGATTTGCTTTGTATTTTCTTGGTTTGTATTTTGCATCATGCAAAGCCTTCACGTTATAATTACGGGGTATTTAATAATGATTAAATTTAACCCGCCATCTTACCCAAAAGGACGACGGCATTCCACATCCTCATCAAGGAAAAATAATGAAACTTGCAATGATTGGCTTAGGCAAAATGGGTGGCAACATGACTACCCGCCTTTTACGCAGCGGTATTGAGGTAGTAGGTTACGATAGAAGTGTAGAAGTTGTTAGTCAGCTTGTTAAAAATGAAGGCATGATTGCAGCGACTAGCGTGCCTGATGCAGTTTCAAAACTTGGTGATGGTAAAGAGAAACGTATCGTTTGGTTAATGCTACCAAGTGGCACACCAACTGAAATCCAAATTCAAGATCTTGCCCACATGCTTAGCAAGGGCGACATCATTATTGATGGCGGCAATTCTAATTACAAAGATAGTCAACGTCGTGGTGCATTTTTAGCAGAACGTGGTATCGGGTTCATGGACGCTGGAACATCTGGCGGCATTTGGGGCTTAGAAAACGGATACTGTTTAATGGTCGGTGCTACGCCTGAGGTTGCTAAAACAATCGAACCAATACTAATTGCACTTGCGCCAGCAAAAGATCGTGGTTGGGCGCATGTTGGTCCAATCGGTGCTGGCCACTTCACAAAAATGATCCATAACGGTATCGAATACGGCATGATGCAAGCCATGGCTGAAGGTTTAGATTTACTAAAAGGTAAAGAAGACTTAAATCTAGATTTAGCACAAATTACCGAATTATGGCGTCACGGCTCAGTTGTACGCAGCTGGCTACTTGATCTGACTGCTGATGCATTAAAAGAAGATCAGGAGCTTACCGCTGTTGCTCCTTACGTTGCAGATTCAGGCGAAGGTCGCTGGACTGTGATGGAATCAGTTGAACAAGGCGTTGCGGCACCAGTGTTGACACTTGCATTACAGGCTCGCTTCAGAAGTCAAGATGCCACTGGCTATAGCTATAAGTTGTTATCAATGATGCGTAATGGCTTTGGTGGCCACTTCGTTAAGTCTGTTGGTGATTAATCAATAAATTAGTTGTTCTTCCATATCAAAAAATTTCAGGAAATTTAAAGTAATGAGCAAAAAAATTGATCCTTGCACACTAGTTTTATTCGGCGCTAGTGGTAACTTAGCCCGTATTAAATTAATCCCAGGCTTATTTCATCTGGATGAAGCTGGTCGCTTAGATGATGACATGAAAATCTTATCTGTCGGTCGCGGTGAAGTTTCTGAAGAAGCTTGGCGTGCAGATATCAAAGGTATGCTGGATGCAAAGTTCAAGAATGGTTACGATCAAAAAGTGTTTGAACGCTTCATCAAACGTAATCATTACCATGCAAATCCACCAACTGATCCAAATGCTTTTGTAAAAATGAAAGATCGATTGAGTGATGAAAAATCATTCCCTCAAAACTTAGCGTACTTTTTATCAGTTCGCCCTACTGACTTCGCAACTGTCGTTGAACAATTGTCTGGCGTAGGTTTGCTGGATGAAAGCAAATATTGGCGCCGTGTACTCATTGAAAAACCATTTGGGACAGATTTAGCTAGCGCACAAGCATTACAAGCTGAGCTTACTAAGCATCTTAAAGAAAGTCAGATTTACCGTATCGACCACTACTTAGGTAAATCTGCCATTCAAAACATTATGCTCACGCGCTTCACTAATGCAATTTTTGAGCCGCTATGGAATAACGAACATATTGATCACATTCAAATCACCAACAATGAAACATTAGGCGTAGGCGAAAGAACTACGTTCTATGATGCAACTGGCGCGCTTCGAGACATGTTCCAAAGTCACCTATTGCAAACACTAGCTTTGGTTGCAATGGAAAAACCTAAGGATTTAGATCCTGAAAGCATACGTGCTGAAAAAATTAAATTACTGCAATCCATCCGCCCAATTGACGTTAACAACTTGAATAAACAAGCTTTCCGTGCACAATATTCAGCTGGTCGCGTACAAGCTGGCGACGGCCATGCAGAAAAAGTGCCTGGCTACTTGGAAGAGTTAAAACGTGATGGCGTAGATTCAAGCAGCACAGAAACTTACGCAGCAGTGAAGCTTTTCATCGACAACCCTCGCTGGAAAGGCGTGCCTTTTTATGTCCGCACTGCCAAGCGTCTACACGAAGGTAATACGGCAATTGCGATTCGCTTTAAAAAATCACCAATGCAACTAAATGATGACCAACATCAAAACTGGTTAATCATCAACATTCAACCACGTGAATGTGTGAAATTTGAAGTCGAATCAAAAATCCCAGGTTTAGATATCGCAACCCGTACATTAAGCATTGACGCGCCTCAGCGCCAAGCAGGCGATGAGTCAATTGATTCATACGAAACTTTGATGTTGAATTTAATGGAAGGTGATCCTTCACAATACCTACACATCAATGAAGTTGAAGCGCAATGGCGCTTAGTTGACCCAATTGTCAAAACTTGGGCAAATGATAAAACGCCATTACATCAATATCCTGCTGGAGATCGCGATCCAAAAGAGTCTAGCGTAATCTTTGAAGCTGAAGATCAATTCTGGCGCTATAGCATTGAATTAGGTGGCGACAAACACTAAGCCTGATACGCTTAGAATTTCGCCTAAAAAACATTAAATTGCCTACGTGATTTTTGTCAGTAAAATGGCATAATGCGTGGGCATTTTAATTTTATTAAATTTGATTTCTTTAATTTGAATAGTTGAGTAAAAGATGAGCATAAAATCGGATAAGTGGATACGTCGCATGGCTGAGCAACATGGCATGATTGAGCCATTTGAGCCTAAGCAAGTCAAAACAAATGCAGCTGGCGAACGTCTTGTTTCTTACGGCACTTCTAGCTACGGTTATGACATCCGTTGCTCAAAAGAATTTAAGCTTTTTACCAATCTCAATAGCACAATCGTTGATCCAAAGAACTTCGATCCAAATTCGTTTGTAGAAGTAAATGCAGATTACTGCATTATTCCTCCAAACTCTTTTGCTTTAGCACGCACTGTTGAATACTTCCGTATTCCACGTAACGTTTTGACTGTTTGCCTAGGCAAATCAACTTATGCTCGTTGCGGCATTATCGTTAACGTCACACCTTTCGAGCCAGAGTGGGAAGGTTATGTAACGCTAGAATTTAGTAACACTACTCCACTTCCAGCAAAAATTTATGCTAATGAAGGCTGTGCGCAAGTACTGTTCTTTGAAGCAGACGAAGATGACATTTGTGAAACAAGTTACAAAGACCGTGGCGGTAAGTATCAAGGCCAAGTCGGCGTGACATTGCCTAAAATCTAGGCATCAGAATAAGGTTACTCAATGAAATTTAGATTTCCAATTGTCATCATTGACGAAGATTTCCGCTCTGAAAATTCTTCGGGTCTTGGCATTCGAGTGCTTGCAAAAGCAATTGAAGAAGAAGGCTTTGAAGTATTAGGCGTCACCAGCTACGGCGACCTCACTTCATTTGCACAACAACAAAGTCGTGCATCAGCCTTTATTTTATCGATTGACGATGAAGAAATCGTAGAAGAAAAACCAGAAGCAATTGAGCAACTACGTACTTTTGTAACTGAAATTCGTTATCGCAACGAAGAAATTCCTATTTTCTTACACGGTGAAACACGGACTTCACGTCACATTCCAAATGATGTTTTGCGTGAACTACACGGTTTCATCCATATGAATGAAGACACGCCGGAGTTTGTAGCGCGTTTAATCATTCGTGAAGCAAAAGCTTACTTGGACAGCCTGCCGCCGCCATTCTTTAAAGCATTGACGCACTATGCAGCTGACGGCTCTTACTCATGGCACTGCCCAGGTCACTCAGGTGGCGTAGCATTCTTAAAATCACCAGTTGGCCAAATGTTTCACCAATTCTTTGGTGAAAACATGCTTCGCGCTGACGTCTGTAACGCCGTAGATGAACTTGGTCAACTACTTGACCATACTGGCCCTGTCGCTGCTTCAGAAAGAAACGCAGCACGCATTTACAACTGTGATCATTTATATTTCGTAACCAATGGCACATCAACGTCAAACAAGATTGTTTGGAACTCAACTGTCGCACCAGGCGATATCGTTGTTGTCGATCGCAATTGTCATAAATCAGTGTTGCATTCAATCATTATGACTGGTGCTATTCCAGTGTTTTTGATGCCAACACGCAACCATTTCGGCATTATCGGCCCGATTCCGAAAGCGGAATTCGAATGGGAAAACATCAAGAAAAAGATCGAGGCGAATCCTTTCGCAACCGATAAAAACGCAAAACCACGCGTACTTACGATTACCCAATCAACTTATGATGGTGTTCTTTATAACGTTGAAGAAATCAAAGAAATGCTGGATGGCAAGATTGATACACTTCATTTCGATGAAGCTTGGCTTCCACATGCAACATTCCATGATTTCTATGGCGACTACCATGCAATAGGTGCTGATCGTCCACGTTGCAAAGAATCAATGATATTTTCAACGCAATCCACCCATAAACTACTTGCTGGATTGAGCCAAGCCTCACAGATTTTGGTCGAAGATGCAGAGAACATTCAATTAGACCGCGATGTGTTTAATGAAGCTTACTTAATGCACACATCAACAAGCCCTCAATATTCAATTATTGCAAGCTGTGACGTTGCTGCAGCCATGATGGAAGCGCCTGGCGGCACAGTGCTTGTCGAAGAATCAATTATGGAAGCGCTCGACTTCCGCCGTGCAATGCGCAAGGTGGACGAAGAATGGGGTGCTGATTGGTGGTTTAAAGTTTGGGGACCTAACGACCTATCTGAAGAAGGAATTGAAGAGCGCGAAGCTTGGATGTTAAAAGCAAATGAACGCTGGCATGGATTCGGCAATTTAGCTGAAGGCTTTAACATGCTAGATCCAATTAAAGCGACGATTATTACCCCGGGCTTGGACGTTGACGGCGACTTCTCTGATGAGTTTGGTATTCCAGCAGCGATTGTGACCAAATACCTTTCAGAGCATGGCGTCATTGTTGAAAAAACAGGTCTTTATTCATTCTTCATTATGTTTACCATCGGCATCACCAAAGGTCGCTGGAACACCATGGTAGCTGCACTTCAGCAGTTCAAAGATGATTACGATAAAAACCAGCCGCTTTGGAAAGTACTGCCAGAGTTCGTAGCTAAACATCCACGCTATGAAATGACTGGCCTCAAAGATTTATGTACGCAAATTCATGAAATTTATAAAAAGAATGACGTTGCTCGCTTAACGACGGAAATGTATCTATCTAATATGGTTCCAGCTATGAAGCCGACTGATGCATTTGCAAAAATGGCGCATCGCGAAATTGATCGTGTATTAATCGATGAGCTTGAAGGACGTATTACTGCGGTATTGCTCACACCTTACCCACCTGGCATTCCGTTATTAATTCCCGGCGAACAGTTCAATGCAATTATCGTAAACTACTTGAAGTTTGCAAGAGAGTTTAATGAACGCTTCCCTGGTTTTGAAACCGATGTTCATGGTTTAGTAAAACAAGTGGTCGATGGCAAAGCCATGTACTACGTTGATTGCGTTGCTGAGTAAATTGGTAATCATCAAATAATAAAAAAGGCGCTTAAAGCGCCTTTTTTATTATTTAAAACTATTATTTTCGCTGATATGTAATGTACCTAAAACCTAAACCATTAGAAGAGGTATAAGCCTCAGCATCCCCTGCAATCCATTCAGACAGATTAAACTCAGGGAAAAAAGCATCACCCTCATACTCAGCATTAATTTCAGTCACATAAAGCTTATTAGCTAGCTTCAAGCCATCTTTATAAAGCTCTGCACCACCAATTAAGAATACTTCTTCATCGTCACCACAAGCCGCAATTGCATCTTTAAGGCTATGAACAACGATTGCACCTTCAACTTTGTAAGCTTGATTGCGTGTCACAATGACAGTCGTTCTACCGGGCAATAATCGACCTAAAGAATCATAGGTTTTACGACCCATAATAATGTGATGGCCTGTCGTTAAGGCACGAAAACGCTTGAGATCTTCAGGCAGATGCCAAGGTAAGGTATTGTTAACCCCAATCACACGATTTTTCGCTGTTGCGACAATCAAAGACAAGCATGCCATATTAAACAGCGACTACGCCTTTAATTGCAGGATGAGGATCATAGCCTTCCAATGTAAAATCTTCGAATTTAAAATCAAAAATATCTTTTACGTTTGGATTGATATGCATTGTTGGCAATGCACGTAGATCGCGTGTGAGCTGTTCATTCACTTGTTCAAAATGGTTGCTATAGATATGGGCATCACCCAGGGTGTGAACGAAGTCACCCAATTTCAGACCACACACCTGGGCCACCATCATGGTAAGCAAGGCGTAAGAAGCAATATTAAATGGCACACCTAAGAATATATCGGCACTGCGCTGATAAAGCTGGCAACTCAATTTTCCATCAGCCACATAAAACTGAAAGAAAGCATGACAAGGCGGCAATTTCATTTGATCGACATCCGCAACGTTCCAAGCAGAAACAATCAAGCGACGAGAATCAGGATTGCTCTTGATCATATTCACCACCTGAGTGATTTGATCAATATGCGTACCGTCTGGCTTAGGCCAGTTACGCCATTGGTACCCATAAACAGGCCCTAAATTACCGTTCTCATCCGCCCACTCATCCCAAATACGTACACCATTTTCTTTAAGGTAAGCAATATTGGTACTGCCTTGCAAAAACCAAAGCAACTCATGAATAATTGATTTTAAATGAACTTTTTTAGTCGTAAGAAGTGGGAACCCAGCATTTAAATCAAAGCGCATTTGATAGCCAAAAACTGAAACTGTGCCAGTGCCAGTACGGTCTTCTTTTTTGTTTCCATGCGTTAGGACATGGCGCATTAGGTCTTGATATTGTTTCATGCTAACTGCTCCGTATGGCTTATTACGATGACTTAAGTATTTGCTACGACATAGGCTTTAATTGCGTTCACATCAGCATCCATCACTTCAAATCGTTGAGACAATTTTTCAATTCCCTCTAGTGCTGCTGGACGCTCGGGTGCATACCCTAAAGCTTCTACAATGGCATCTTCAAATTTAGCTGGCAAAGCAGTTTCCAACACCAACATAGGCGTATTGACATCTCTATGCTCAAGCGCAACCTTTAAGCCATCTGCCGTATGCGTATCAATCACCACATCATATTTTTCTTGTGCTTGCTTGATTGTTTGCATGCGATTTGTATGATTACTGTTACCTGATTCAAAACCATAGCTAGCAATCTTTTCAAATAAACCTGCTTGTTTGATATCAAAAGCGCCACCAGCATCAACAGAAGCCCACAACTCACGTACTTTTGTAGCGTCCCGACCCGTTAAATCAAAAACAAAACGCTCGAAATTTGATGCCTTACTAATATCCATGGATGGACTAGATGTATGGTAAGTATTTGCAGAACCACGTGGACGATAGACCCCAGTTTTAAAGAACTCATCAAGCACGTCATTTTCATTTGTTGCAACAACAAGTTTATCGATAGGTAAGCCCATCATGCGAGCAATATGTCCAGCACATACGTTGCCGAAGTTACCTGAAGGCACAGCAAAACTGACTTTTTCATTGTTGTTTTTAGTAACAGCGAAATAGCCCTTAAAGTAATAAACTACCTGTGCTGCAACACGCGCCCAGTTAATTGAGTTGACTGCGCCAATCTTATTCGCAGCTTTAAAAACATGGTCATTAGATACCGCTTTAACAATATCTTGGGCATCATCAAACACGCCTTTCACAGCGATATTGAAAATATTCTTATCTTGCAAACTAAACATTTGTGCGGCTTGGAACCGACTCATTTTCTGATGTGGCGAAAGCATAAACACATTGACACCTTTTTTTCCGCGCATTGCATACTCAGCGGCAGAACCTGTATCACCAGAAGTAGCACCAAGAATATTAGTCGTCTCACCCTTTTGAGCTAATACATACTCAAATAAATTACCTAACAACTGCATCGCCATATCTTTAAATGCCAAAGTTGGACCATTTGAGAGTGATAGCAAATACAAATTATTTTCTAGTTTGAGTGTTGGCGTAATATCTTCAGCATTTTGACCTTTACGCGTATAGCAATAAACTTCAGCACGATAAGTTTTATCAACGATGACACGTAAATCCTTTGAAGGAATATCTTGTTCATCAATTAAGCGACTTAAAATCGTGAACGCTAAATCACGATAATTCATTCCACGCATCGCACTCAAATCGGCATCACTAAATTGTGGGTAGCTTTCTGGTAGATACAAGCCACCATCTGGCGCTAAACCACCTAGCAAGATTTCGCTAAAACTTAAAGCTGGCGACTGCCCACGTGTACTGATGTATTTCATTTATTTAATTCTTCCATACGCAATTTCACTACAGCGCCTTCAATTGCAGGCAAAGCCTCAATTGCAGTAATCGCAGCATTCATATTTTTTTCTACTGTTACGTGGGTCAAAATCACAATATCCGCTTCCGTCTCAGTGTCTTGTGGCTCTTTTTGCATCATTGCATCGATAGAAATTTGTCTATCGCCCAGAATCTTAGTCACTTCAGCTAATACGCCAGGTTTATCCATAGCACGCATACGTAGGTAATAAGCGCTATGAATTTCATCAATAGAAAGAATAGGCAATGCTGAGGGAGTCTCATGATGGCCCAAATAAGGTACACGTTGCTCTACGGTAGCATTTTGCATACGCGCAACATCAACCAAGTCAGCAATCACTGCATTACCAGTTGGTTCTGCGCCCGCTCCAGCGCCGTAATATAGCGTGGGGCCCACTGCATCACCTTTAACGACCACCGCATTCATGGCGCCATCCACATTAGCAATTAAACGCTTTTCAGGAATTAAAGTTGGATGAACACGCAACTCAATGCCTTCGGCACTCCGCTTGGTGATCCCCAGCAATTTAACCCGATAACCTAACTCCTGGGCATAACGGATATCTTTGCTGGTTAATTTAGTAATACCCTCGGTATAAACTTTGTCAAATTGCATGGGAATGCCAAAACCAATGGCTGCCATAATCATCAACTTGTGTGCGGCATCAATACCCTCTACATCAAATGTAGGGTCAGCTTCGGCATATCCCAAACGCTGCGCTTCGACTAGCACATCTGAAAACGCCAATCCTTTATCTCGCATTTCAGTCAAAATAAAATTAGTAGTGCCATTGATAATGCCAGCTATCCACTCAACTTTATTTGCAACTAATCCTTCTCGCAAAGCTTTAATAATTGGAATACCGCCTGCCACAGCTGCTTCATAAGCAACGATCACGCCCTTAGCTTTTGCTGCTGCAAAAATTTCATTACCATGCACAGCAATTAGCGCTTTATTGGCAGTCACTACATGCTTGCCATGTTCAATCGCTTTTAAAATTGCATCTTTAGCTAGTGTATAGCCACCAATTAACTCAACAACGACATCTACATTAGGATCCGAGACCACAGAGAATACATCATCCGTCACTTCGACTTTTCCGCCTGTCATTGCTTTAGCACGGTCTACATCACGGTCAGCCACTTTAATGATTTCAATACCACGGCCTGCACGACTAGCAATCTCTTGCTGATTCCGCGTTAGCACTGTGTAAGTGCCGCCACCTACAGTACCAATACCTAGCAAACCTACTTTTAATGACTTCATACTGATGATTACTTTCGTTAAGAATTAATACAACACAGCTTATTTTTTGCCGTGACGTTTACGATACTGTTCTAAGAAGCGCGCAATACGCGTAATAGCTTCTGTTAAGTCATCCACATTTGGTAAAAATACGACACGGAAATGATCGGGTGTTTTCCAGTTAAAACCACTACCTTGAACCAATAAGACTTTTTCTTCTAACAGCAAGTCTAAAATAAATTGTTGATCATCCTCAATCGGATACATATCCGGATCAAGTTTAGGAAACAAATACATAGCCGCAGCTGGTTTGTAACAAGTCACACCAGGAATTGCTGTCAGCATCTCGTAAGCTAAATCACGTTGTTTGCATAAGCGACCACTTGGCGCAACAAGATCATCAATACTTTGATAGCCGCCTAAAGCAGTTTGAATGCCTAACTGACCTGGAACATTTGCGCACAAACGCATAGAAGCCAACATATTCAGGCCTTCAATATAATCCTTAGCATGTCTTTTTTCGCCGGACACAATTAACCATCCTGAACGATAACCACAAGTGCGATAGTTTTTAGACAAGCCATTAAAAGTGACGAACAACACATCATCTGCCAATGAAGCAATCGATGTATGCGTATTGCCATCGAATAACACTTTATCGTAAATCTCATCCGCAAAAATCACCAACTTATGGTGACGTGCAATTTCAATAATCCCTTGCAAAATCTCATCTGGATACAAAGCACCCGTTGGATTGTTTGGATTGATGATGACGATACCGCGGGTATTTGCAGTAATTTTTGATTCAATATCTTTTAAATCCGGGAGCCAACCCGATGCTTCATCACAAATATAATGACGTGGAGTTCCACCAGCCAAATTCACAGCAGCAGTCCACAACGGATAATCAGGCGCAGGAACTAATACTTGATCGCCGTTATTAAGCAAACCTTGCATCGCCATGACAATCAGCTCAGAAACGCCATTACCAATAATGATGTCGTCAATGGTGACCCCTGCAATATTTTTTTGCTGGGTGTAATGCATAATGGCTTTGCGTGCAGCAAACAAACCTTTAGAGTCGGTATAACCAGAGGCTTGATCTAAGTTATGAATGACATCCTGAAGGATTTCCTCAGGGGCTTCAAAACCAAATGGCGCAGGGTTTCCAATATTAAGCTTGATGATACGATGACCATCTTCTTCCATTTGTTTCGCTCGCGCCAATACAGGACCGCGAATGTCGTAACAAACGTTATTAAGCTTAGAAGATTTGAGTAAAGGTTGCACGGCAAAAACCTAGCATTAAAAATGTGTTATCTTACCCTGCCGAAGCTATATCAGGCAATGAAACTAGCAATATGAACACGACTAATTAAGTCAAAATCGAGATGAGAATTTTAGATGAAGTTACATTTAACCCAAGCCGCAGGCAATCAACTGATTACTGGCTACAGTTTGACATCGATTTCGGTCAATCACCGCCGATTTGAACAAAGCATTATTGTGCTACCTAACGAGGTAATAACAGACTGGAAAGTCGGCAAATTTGATGCACTAACAACAGAAAACTTTGAAGGCTTATTAACAATAAAACCAGAAGTGGTTTTACTTGGAACAGGCATCCAACACAGATTCATTCACCCTAAACTCATCGCATCACTCACACAGGCCCACATCCCTGTTGAATGCATGACAACAGATGCAGCTTGCAGAACTTATAACATCCTCATGGCGGAAGGTCGTCAAGTTGCAGCGGCGTTAATTCTTTAATGCATCCTAGAAATAAACACCAAGGTCGTTATGACCTCATCCAACTACAACTGGAAACCCCAGCACTTAGCAAGTTTGTAAAATCAAATCCGAACAGTGAACTAACCATTGATTTTTCAAATCCTAATGCAGTCAAAACACTCAATAAAGCACTCTTAAAATCACATTACCAAATCAAAGAATGGGATATCCCTTCACAATTTCTTTGCCCACCTATTCCTGGACGCGCAGACTATATTCACCACCTCGCTGATTTATTAGTGCCTGGCAATAACAGAGAAATTAGAGGATTAGACATAGGGGTTGGCGCCAACATGATTTATCCACTGATTGGCGTTCGTGAATACAATTGGCAATTTGTAGGTGTGGATATTGATGAAACAGCACTTAAAAATGCTCAAAAAATCTTAGAAGATAACGAATTAAGCACATCAATTTCTTTAAGGCTGCAATCGGATAGCAACAATATTTTCAAAGGAATAATAAGAAAGGATGATTCCTTTGATTTCACGATGTGCAACCCACCTTTCCATGCCTCACTAGAAGAAGCACATGCTGGTAGCCAAAGAAAATTAAACAATCTAGCAAAAAAAACCAATCAACCCTTACCCAAAAATAAAAATCCCAAACTTAATTTTGGTGGTCAAGCTGCGGAGCTATATTGCGAAGGTGGTGAACTAGGATTTATTAAACGGATGATTGAAGAAAGTGTCGAATTCAAAAATCATTGCAGATGGTTTACAACACTCGTTTCTAAAACCAGTCATTTGCCAAGCATTTACAATGCACTAAAAAATATCAACGCAAAAGAAATAACAACCGTTGAAATGGCACAAGGCCAAAAACTTAGCCGATTTGTAGCTTGGTCGTTTAAATAATAAAAAAGGCCGCGAATAGCGGCCTTTTTTATCTATTCCGATCTAAAAACTATAAATTTTTAGTAGACAAAGTCAATGAAGCATTCGTACCACCAAAACCAAAGCTATTTGAAAGCGCAGTTTCGATTTTTACGTTATCAATACGCTTACGCACAATATTCATACCTTCAGCAGCGGGATCTAAATTTTCAATATTCGCTGAAGCTGCAATAAAGTTATTTTCCATCATAATCAAAGTGTAAATAGCTTCATTTACGCCTGCCGCACCTAAAGCATGACCTGACAGTGATTTTGTAGAAGCAATTGCTGTATCACTATTACCAAAGACGGCACGAATTGCTTCCAGCTCCTTAGTATCACCTACTGGTGTACTTGTGCCATGAGTATTGATGTAATCAACCTTATCAACACCCTCAATCGCTAACTTCATGCAACGTTCAGCACCTTCACCACTTGGCGCAACCATGTCGTAACCATCCGAAGTAGCACCATAACCTACAACCTCTGCATAGATTTTTGCACCACGCGCTTTGGCATGCTCATACTCTTCTAAAACTAAAATACCTCCACCGCCTGAAATTACGAATCCATCCCGGTCTGCATCATAAGTACGTGAGGCTTTTTCTGGTGTTTCGTTATATTTACTTGAAAGCGCACCCATCGCATCAAACAAGAAAGACATCGTCCAATGCTCTTCTTCACCGCCGCCTGCAAACACAATATCTTGTTTACCTAATTGAATTTGCTCAACACCTGCACCAATACAGTGAGCGCTGGTTGAACAGGCTGAACTAATTCCATAATTCACACCTTTGATTTTTGCACCAGTTGCCAAACAAGCAGCAATGCCGCTAGACATAGTTTTAGTCACCATATATGGGCCAACACGACGTATGCCTTTTTCAGCTAAAGTGTTAGTTGCTTCCAACATGCTTTCTGTTGAAGTACCACCAGCGCCAACAATCAAGCCAGTGCGTACATTTGAAACAAGTTCTTCAGGTAGTTTTGAATCAGCAATCGCCTCTTGCATGGCAAGCCAAGTATAGGCATGACCTTTTGCCATAAATCTTAATAGCTTACGGTCAATTAAAGCTTCTATATCAAGGTTTTTGATAGATCCAGCAACATGAGAACGCAAACCACGATCTGCATACTCTTGTTGAAAAGTGATGCCTGAACGACCTTCATAAAGACTATCTTTAACTTCAGCCTTATTGTTACCAAGGCTAGAAACAATCCCCAAGCCAGTGACGACGACACGACGCATAATACTGATCTCCCGAACTACTTTTTAATGAAGTACTGTTCTTTTTAGAAATTATCTGTACTTGTAAACAAACCAACACGTAAATCATTAGCCACATAAATTTCTCGGCCGTCTAACTCCATACGTGCATCAGCAATACCCATCACCAATTTACGCATGATCACACGTTTTAAATCAATGTAGTAAGTCACTTTTTTACCTGTAGGTAAAACTTGACCACTAAATTTAACTTCTCCGGCGCCAAGCGCACGACCGCGGCCTGGGCCACCTTTCCAACCTAAGTAAAAGCCAACCAATTGCCACATCGCATCTAAACCTAAACAGCCTGGCATCACTGGATCACCTTGAAAATGGCACCCAAAAAACCACAAATCTGGCTTTACATCGAGTTCAGCAATAATCTGTCCTTGACCATATGCACCGCCATCTTCTGTAATCGACACAATGCGATCAAACATCAACATTGGTGGCAATGGCAACTGCGCATTACCCTCACCAAACATCTCACCACGACCACAAGCCAAGAGTTCTTCGTAGCTAAAACTATTCTTTTTTTGCATTCCATTAACCTAACATTTTTAGAATTAGTGCTATTTTCGCTGGAAAAGCATTTAAGTGAAAGCCCTATCGGCATTTAAGCAAAAAATTAAGGGGTATACAGATCTGTTTACACGGATCAAAATTACCGTTACCATCGGAACCATGTTTTAATTTTCGTATTAAACCTTAAGCAATATCTTTTATCTACATTCTTAACGGGACAAGTCCATGAGTGACCATCAACTAGCCGATTGGCGCAACCACGCACAAACACTAGAAACAGCAATTAATAAAGTGGTTGTAGGCCAAGAATCACCTATTCGCTTGATTACCACAGCAATTTTTTCACGTGGTCACGTGTTGCTAGAGGGTGATGTTGGCGTCGGGAAAACAACGTTACTTCGTGCTTTTACACGTTGTATTGGTGGCGGTTATCAACGTATCGAAGGCACTATTGACTTAATGCCTAACGACTTGGTTTATCACACTTACCTTGGTGAAGATGGAAAGCCTCACGTAAGCCCAGGTCCTTTATTAATGTCAGGTGAAAACCTTTCTGTTTTCTTCTTTAACGAAATTAACCGAGCACGCCCACAAGTTCACTCATTACTTTTACGTGTGATGGCAGAACGAACCCTATCTGCTTTTAATAAAGAACATCATTTCCCTCACATGTTGGTATTTGCCGACCGTAACCAAGTAGAAAAAGAAGAAACTTTCGAGATTCCATCTGCGGCACGTGACCGTTTCATGATGGAAATTCCAATTGTCGTGCCTGATGATGATGCCATCATGGAATCTTTAGCCTTCGATACTAAATTCCATAACGTAGATGCCTTAGTTGAAACCTTACCTGAAAACGTTTTACAGTTTGACAAGTTAAACGCGTTTTCAAATGTGATTCAATCAAGTGTTGAAGCCAGCCCAACCCTACGTCATTACGCATTAAATCTATGGCGCGCAACTAAAACACCAACCGCCTACGGCGTTAAAGTAAGCGGTGTAGACATGAACCGTCTCGTGCTATCAGGCGCTAGCCCTCGCGGCATGAGTATGATGCTACGTGCTGCGCGTGTGAATGCATGGTTGAATAACCGTGAATCTGTTTT
>ERZ1034363.350-NODE-350-length-33029-cov-4.111981_pt1 | contig 33029 bp, 43 predicted proteins | sample MGYA00520616_ERZ1034363 | MGnify/ENA primary metagenome ERZ1034363 (study PRJEB33736, sample SAMEA104284506) | Azolla filiculoides | biome: Urban; feature: Water surface; material: Ditch water | place: Netherlands | collected 2015-10-28 | depth 0-0.1 m ... | reverse complement strand
ATATATGGTGGTTTAATTCTATGTGTACCTAAAAGTATTGGAAGTATTGCACCTTCAGCTTTTTGATTAGCTACATCGCCCCAACCATAAGTTGCGGAATCAGTACCTAAACTATCACCAGTAGTTGGTACATCTGGCGGTAATAGTTTATTTAATGCCATTGAAGCAACTATTGATGTACCTGCCATAACTAAACCAACACCAATTTGCTGTGCAAGAGTTAAAGATGCCATTGAAGCGCCTGCTTGTGCTCCAAATAATACAGGAGCATAATAAGCTGCCACAACCATAATAGCAATCATTGCTGCCATTTTTAAAATGCTTCCACCATTTCCACCTTCTGGAATCACATAAACATAAAGTAAATCGTGTTCTTGTACAGTGTAGTCAGTAGATACTAATAAATCATCTTTATAAATTACAACGTCAGTCAGTTCATTATCATCAATAATTTCTTGAACTGTTTTACCTGCTGTAATAGTTATAACTTTTGTATCCATTGGGCTTAAATAAGATGCAACTACAGCACTTGTTTGAAAAGTAGGCTTGTAAGTTGGTTTAAAATTATCAATGAGCATTATTTACCTTCTTTTATTTTAAGCTAAGCTTGGATGATTAGCATATCCTTTAACGTTTAACATATCTATATTTGATATAACGCACCCTGTTTTTATTGATGTGTGCAAAACTTTATTATTTCCTAAGTACACACCTATATGATTAATAATAGCGTGATGATCTGCGTTATTCATTAAAACTAATGTACCGTATTTTGGTTCTTTAACCATTACAAAATTATTAGACTGTTTAAGAATTTCTTTATGTATCAATCTGTACGCATCATCTTTTACATGATCCATATCAACTAGTTTAATATTGAATTCTTTTAAGTAAAAATACCGCACAAGTTGATAACAGTTTTTTTGTTCATAAGGAATTGCTAAATAATCAATTGTTATCAAAACCTAACTCCTGTTGGACTTAATGATAAGAAACCACCAAAATTAATTGTATTATTATGTAACTTACAATCTGTTAACGATTTATTACAAGTAGCTAATGAACCAGAATATTGACAAGTCATAGCATCTTTATATTTCCAATTACAGTTTCTTGTTAATCTGCTGTACGGAAACATTCTTGATACTAAGTTATCTGCACCAATAGTTAAAGTAACATCATTTGCAGCTAGTACAAAAGATAATACTTTAAATGTCCAATTAAGTGGATTTAAATTATCTAAAGCTTCAGTATTAACTACCCGAAGTGTAATAATAATATTTTCTGTTCCACCACTTTTTCTATAATAATCATAATCTTGTATGTAATTACCAATTGCCCGTCTTACGTTAGACAGTGTCATAGTTACTTCTTTAACACTTCCATCACTTGATTCTTGTATTTCCGGTAAGGTAAAAGGGAAAGGTAAGTAAGTATTACCATTCCATTCTATGTTATCATTTGTATCACAAAGATATAAAGTTTCTGCATCCGGTATAACTACATCTAGTAGTTTAATCCAAACACTATTTGAGTTAAGCTTATTCTTTTCAGCTATTTCTACCGCTGTCATGTGTTTCCTTTTCTTTGTTATACTTGGGTTAAATCAAATGTACAGTCTACTCGCGTAGCTCCGTGCGTATACGTATGTGGAATAGTTTCACTATCATGAATAACTATTTCGTACGCTTGTGTTAAAGGGTTCAGCCATGAAAAGCTTTCCCCCGCGCTTTCTTCTAAAAAAGTTAGTAATACATCGAATGTAGCTCTATCTAAATTAGTGTATTTTACTGTGTATTTTTTAAATGATCTTACACTTCTAGCACGAGTACGTATGTACCCTGCTTCAGATTCTGATCTTACCATTTTCCTAGTACTAGTTACTGGCATTGGTGTCTCAGGGTTTGTACCTAAATCTGGAAAAACTGCCATTCTTAGCTCCTTATGATCTTATGGCTTGTGCAACTGCACCGCCTCTTCTAATGTCGTCTACAACTATACTAATAATCATACCGCTTTGCTCACTTTGAGACATCTGTACATTAGATGCTTGTATATCTTCTTTTGTATTATTAATGATTTCAACTTTAACGTTTTCTAAGTTTTTAGTAGAAGTACTACCCGCACTATTAATAAAGCCGTCTGCAAATTTAGTTCTTGAACGTTTTGATGCAATTAATTGTTCAATTAATGCTCTATTTTCATTTACAACAGATGCTGGAATAACAGCTTCGCCTTTACTAATCATGGCTGGAATTACATCATTTTGTTTACTATCACTTGCAGCATAACCTCCACCAGCAATATATCCAGATGCAAATCTTTGCATTGCATTACCATTTGATATACCACCTGTCCAATCATATAATCCTGCATCCTGCGCTGCTAGCATTGATGTTTGTTGTGAGTACGCATTAGTATTATAAGTCTGTGCTGTTCCAGTATTAGCTTCGTAAGTTATAGGACCAAATCCAAATGCATTTCCTAATGCTTTTGCTAAATTTGCTGTTACAGTCATCTGTATAGTCATTTTTAACAAATCTTTCATAATGGCATTAACAAAGTCTCCAAAACTAGCTTTACCTGTTAGCGTTAATTCTACTAATGAATCCGTCATATTACTAAATGCGTTTTGTGCAACTTGTTGTAATTGAGTTGTACTATCCATCATACCAACAACAAAAGAATCCCATCTAGCAGTTACTGCAATTTTAGAGTTAAGGTATCCTAACTCTGCTGTTTGGTAATCAGCTAATGTAGCTTTACCACTAGTATATAAACCCTGAACTCTTAAGTATTCAGTTTCTGCAGCTAATGCTGCAGCCTCTAACGTCTGCGTTTCATTTAGTGGACCATTCTTAAGCGTCTGTCGTGCTTTAAGTATGTCTATCTGTAATGATCTTTGTTTTTCTGTAGCTAGATTTTGATTTTTAAGAATATCAAGACTAGCCTTCTGTATATCAAGTTCATTTTTAGATATATTTTTCTTAGCATCTTCAATTTCATTTAAATTACCAGATTTCTCAGCTTGTTTTAATTTAGAAGCTAAACGTTTTGTATCTACCTCTAATTCTTCTTTAGCAATTTGTAATGTTTTTTCTTGTGTTTTTGCTTCAGTATAATAACTCGTATCTTCGTAGAACTTTTTAAGTTTATCTATACGATCAGTATCAATCTTATTTAATGCTGTATGTACTTCCTGTTCTGTTTGTGCTGTAGCTAGTGCAATTGCAGATTCTCTAGCTTTTCGATCGTAGTACTTGTTATCTTTATCTTCAGAATGCTTTTTGTCCGCTTCCTCTTTATATAACGCAGCTTCTTCTTGTAATAATTTAATTTTACCCTTATGCGCCTCTAGTAGATTACCATCTTTATCTTTGAGCTCAGCATCTAGTAATTTAATTTCAGCCATTTTTTTAGCAACTACATCTTCAAATGCTGATTTTTCACCTTTTGTAGATGTACCGTTTCCAAGATCTACCTTAGGACCTCCTCCACCTGCTTTAGAAGTATTAATTTGTTTAGATAACTCTTTAACTTGTAATAAAGTTGCATTTCTGCCTTTCTCCATTCCTTCAATTTGTTTGGTCTGTGCATCAATTTGTACTTGAGTTAGTTTTTTCTCTTTTATTCCTAACTCAAGTGCAGTTTTTCGGAGAGCAATTCCTTTTTCTTGCGCTTCTAGTAATTGTTTAGCATTTGCAAGCTGCGTAGTTGGTTTTTTCTGATATATATCTCGTTGAGCATTTACCTTATCTATACCTTCAAGTATTTTACGTTGTTCTTCTGCAACCTCTCGCATTCTATTTTCATATAGGTTCCATGCAGCAACCCCAATTGTTGCTAAAGCTGTAGCAAATGCAATTACAGGATTGACTTTCATTACATTATTTAGGACTAATTGTGTCTTTGCTAAAAGGGCTGTAGCAATTGCAATACCTGTTGTTGCTGTAGCATATACTTTTGATGCAGTAGCTGCTACAAGTAGTACACCTTTATATGTTACAAGTGCTATTACTGCGTCATCGAAGTACTTAATTACATATCCTACTGTAGTTCCTAGTACTGAAAATACTTTACTAAGTAGTACTTGTAATCCGGCTAAAGACTCATTAAATTCATCTACATTTTTACTATCAAATAAAACTTTAGACGCTGACGTATTTAAGTCAGCTAATCCTGATGACATAATATTTTTAATACGTTCCCATGCAACTTGATAGGTTAATGCAATTTTACTTGCACCTTTATCAGCAGAGCCTTCAGCATCTTTTTGAACAGTTTCTAAAATACGTTTAAATTCATTTAAACCTTTTTCACCACTCTGTGCAATTGCTAATAATGATTGTAAAGTTGCTTTATCAAGTACTTCCTCGATGTGCGCAATAGCAGCTTCACCTTCTTTTTTACCAACACCTTTTAGACGTCTAAATAATTCAACCATTGTAGCATTAGCAGTTTCACCGCCTTTAGCTAAACTAGTACGTATTTTATCTAAATCAAGACCTAAGTTGTCATACGCTTTTCTTACATCATCACTTCCAGTTGATAATTGATTAAAGAACCTTCTTAACTCTGTACCTGTTGTACTTGATCCTTTACCAATTTGTTTCATTGCTCCCGCAAGTGATGCTAAACCTTCAGCTGTCATACCAGCTTGTGATCCGGCCGTAAGAATATACGTACTCATTGTACTAAAGTCTGCAACAGATGCTTTCGATTCATTAGCAACTTTTACAATAATATCACCCAAACGCGTTAAGTCGTATCCGGCATTTTTGTACAGTGTTTCCCATGATACAAGTACGCCTGTAACTGTATCCATACTTTCTCCAGAAATTAAAGAAAGTTGACTTACTGCTTTTATACCTTGTGCTAGTTTTTCATTTGCAATACCTGCTCTACCTAGTGCCAACGCTGTTTCATTTAAAGAAGCGATTGTACCTCCGTATCTAGTACCAATCTCATAAACAGCATTACCTAATGCTTGTGCTTCAACTTTATTCATTTCTAAAACACCGCGGAACATACCAAGAGCTTTATCAGCTTCACCAATGGCAGCAACAGCATTGCTAAAACCTGCTGTAATTGCCATTAAGCCCATACCTGCTGCCATGTATTGTGCAGTTGTTCCTAATTTATGTCCAAAGGTACTTCCACCTTCTGTAGGATTCATTGCGTTAGTTAAATCGTGCCACTGAAGTGCTAAACCTTTAAGCTGTACTTTTTCCTCACCAACAATTCTTATACCTTCTTTACGTTCTTTATTAGTAAGAGCTAAACCTGAAAGTTGATCATGATTATGTGTTTTAGATGCAAGTGCGTACGCTGTTAATAAATCTTGTTCACGTTTTAGTGCAGCTGTGTGTTCTGCTCTATTAATAGTACCTTGTGCAAGTAATCTATTTAATTCTGCTTGATTATTATCGTATTTAACCTGCTCAGGAGATTTTGTGTACTTATCTTCAAAAGCTTTTCGCTCAGATAGTCGTTTTGTTATACGCGCTTCTTCTGCTTTTTGTGCTGCAACTTGTTGATCTAGTAAATCTTTTTCTGCTTTAATTTGTTCAGCTTTTTTATCTAGCAACATTTGTTCAGTTCTTTTACTTGCTGCTTCAGATGCTGCTGAACTTGTTGGTGCACCGCCATATCCACTTAAATTAAATGATCCGGCTCTAAGATTTTGTACTTTTTCTGTTTGTTGTAAAACTGATAAGTTATTTGTATAAACACCATTAAGTAATTTAGCTACGGCAAGTTCTTGTTGTAAAGATTCAGCATTAAGTTGTAATGACTTCATCTTCTTTGCTAAAAACAGCTGCTCTTCTCCATTTGCTGCTGATAGCGCTTGTCGCATAGAGTCACCAAGTGTATTAATACTTTGTAGTTTAGTATTAAATGCCTCAATTTGTGTTACACTAGCTGTAACTTGAGCCTCTAAGTCTTTCATATTTGATATGATATTTAACTGAACATCAATGTTCCCCGTGTCTGAACTAACTGCCATAAACCCTCCTTAATGGTCCCATAATTGATTACATTATTTTATTTTGTGCTTCTATTTGATTAAATCTACTTAACATTATTGATGATGCCCGAACAAACCAAGTAGTCTGGTCACCCATTCCACCTACTTCTGGTAGTATCCCGGCTTTAAGTGCTGCGTATCCAGCACAGGCTTGGTTTATAACAAAATGGTCCATAATACTTTTAGGACACTGCGTATAAAGCTTGTTATTTACTTTGTACGTAAAACTTGTATCATAATTTTCATCTCTCTCTTCTTCAGGTATGAATGCACATGCTCTAAAACCTTGTAACTTCTTATGAATACATGTTTCACAATCCCAGTTATCATCCTGTAGTTTTTCATCAAAAAATATATCAAATAAGCTATTTAAGTTAGTTACCTGCTCTTCAGTGATAACTGATAAATTAAATAATTGTTTAAATAAGAATTCAATGTCATCGCCAGGTAGCTGTTCAACAAATTGTAAATTATTTGAGAAACCTGCAGCATTATCTATTGTGATAATAGATTTAGCAATAAGTTCTTTAGTGTTGTCATAAGATTGGATGTTAGGGTATTTAGAAATTAAATACTGTAGTTCTTGGATGGTGATGTAATCTCTGTAAGATAACGGAAGTAATTGTAAGCGAACCTCAGTATCTGAGGGTAGTTCAACCCAAAACGGAGTCCTAAAAATTATAGGAGCGCCGTACGTTAGGTTATCTTTCATAGTGTACCTTAGTTAGATGTAAACATTGCAATCATTGATGGATCATTAGATACACTAATTGCTACATTTGCTATTTCATCAAAGTATTTAGTAGGTAAATAATCAAGTGATTTATCTAGTATTCTACCATCTTTACTGAATTCAGGTTTAATTTCTTTACCAGCTCTATCTGTAATATTTGACCAACCTAGTATTGCTAATTTACATGCAGCTAAATTGTACGAACCAGTTTTAAGTGATATTTTATCTTCACTATCTCTTTGTAATAAATTATCTTGTAATTTAATTAACTCTCTTGATGCAATTGGTTTTAGTTTAACGCTAAATGGTTTTTTATCTTCTCTTTGATCTACTGGGATGTAATCAAAACCTTCTGTAAGTTTTGTGTCATAAATGATTGCCATATTAATTCCTTTTAATTTGTTATGTACCTTTTGGGCCAAGTAAATGCACATAAGTGGTGTAGTGCATTTACTTGGCCGGGCGACTGCCCAGCTTTTATTCCTTAGTTTTCAAACCAAAGTGTGATAGCATCTTCAATACCATCAACACATGCATCTGAACTTACGCATTGGAATTCTACGTTTTCGTGATATACTGAACTATCAGTAGTTTTGTTAGATTTATTAATGATAACAGCTGGAGCATAAACACCAAATTGTTTTCCACCTAACGCAGTACCTTTAGCAACTAGTTCACCTGTTGTATTTGCTTGGAATTTATTAAATAAAGTTAAATCTTTGAATTCAGTTTTAAATGATCCAGTAACTCCACCTTTTCCAGTTTCAATTTTATTTGATATACCTTCAGATGTAATTGATTCAACATCATATAAGTCAGTATCAATTTTTACACTTAAATCTTTAGCTTCATAAGTATCACCATCATAGATAAATACCATATTTTTTGCTACAAGTGGAGATACAGAAACACATTGTTTTCCTAAATCTGTAGCTGTACCAACATCAAATCCTGCACCTGCAACTGTGAAAGATGCTTTACAGATATTAGCCATTGGAAAATCTAATGCTAAAGCAGATACTTTTACACCTTTGTATGTGTATTTATATTTACTTGATCCATCTTCTAAGTACTCTTGTACTGCTAATGAAGGTGTAGATGTTCCTGGAGCATTAACAACAAAACTTACTAAACCTCTAACACCTGTTAGTGTTGAACCTAGTGTATGTGCTGGGCTAAATGTAATAACATCTGTTGTAGTATTAATTGTTCTAATTACTGCAAATTGTGAGTTAGCGCCTTTAGTAAGTTTAATTGCTTGTCCAACTTGGTAATCAGATGCATCAGATACTGTTACACTTACAGATGAATCTGCTGTAGGAACTTCAGAAACAGTATCACCTATTCTTTTACCAACTGCTGATGTATAAAGTAAATCACCATTAATTTTTGCTGCTCCTGCATCACCAGTTGCTGCTGAAATTTCTATTGGAAGAGTACCTGAACAAGTTTTTTTACCAGGAACTGATTTTGCTTTAATTAATGAATTTTTAATTACTTCTCTATCAATTTGTTCAATTTCTCCATCCATTGTTGCGCCAATGAATTCAACCATATCTGTAGCTACGTCAAACGTTGCGCCTGCACCATAAGATGCTTCTTCTTTTACTAGCCATAACGTACTTTTGTCAATAAATGCCATTATTATTTCCTTGTTTTAAATTGTTGTGAAACGCCCTAAGGCTTTGGTGGACTAAGTCCGTTGTGCACATTAAATGCACGGCTCTCTGTACTTAAGCTCAAACAGTAGTTCAAAACTTTTTCTTGGGTACTCGCCGTATTCATCAAAGGTGCACGCTAAAACATCTCTATCCACTACCTTTGACCATAACCCTGAATCATCTAATACAGCCTTTACTATATCAGAATGAACATATGTATAAGCCAATGGATCCGTTTCATTGAGAGTGTTTACGTATAATTTTACGTAAAGTATATTATCATAACTTGATACGGCCGTACCTTGTTTAAAAGGTTGATATGAAGTTGCATCTGGTACAATGTATACCGATGTAAATGCATCTTCTTGTGAAATTGCAAAAGGTTTTCCGTGAGATACCCTATTAATAGATGGTACTGTTCGTAAAATCTGTTCTAAATCTATTAATAAGTCTCTCATGTAAATCCTTTCACTCGATTTTCAATAAAGTTTCTTGCTTTATCGTTTACAGTAGTTTTATAACCACGTTGTTTAAATTTCCTAGATACATTCAATAACTCCCCATAAGAAGATATACCATTTACAGGACGTTTCATTTTTGTTAAATTATCATCCCATAATTGAGTAATAGTATACTGTACGTGTCGTTTCGTTAATTTAATATCTTCTGTTTGTGTACGTGATTTACGTATAACATAACTTAATGATCTAATTAAATTACCAGTTCTTTTTCGAGGATACTGTGATGTATTTCTTGTTTTACGATCATACGGTACTGATAAAAATGTTGTTACAATATAAGGTTTTAACCTTGATATAACATCATGTAATTCTTTTTCGTACTGCCTAATGTACTCATCCATAATCACACCAGATCTTTTACCAATTGTTAAAAATATCTTATCTTTAAGACGGGACGTATAAACTGACATGGATTATACCAGTACTATTTGCCTCTGTGTGTAGTAACAATAAACTTCTTCACTTGACGCAGGTACAGTTACTTTATTAAAATAAGTTGTATTACCTGCTGAGTTTACTGTTTTTTCAATAGAGTCTGTTTTATTTTGTAATGCGAAGTAAATAGCGTCAATATGTCGATATACTGCTAATTTCATTGTTCCATTAACATTAACGTCGTTGTATAAATCAATATTATGTACATCTTTCACATAGCTAAATACGCCCTCAATTATTGTAGGAAATGAAGATGCCTCCGCGTTTTTAACACCAGAATAAGTTAGGTAGTCATTAAAATTAAATTGCATCTATTTCCTTTATTATTATTTTTTAGGCTCAGCTTTAGGTTTAGGTTCAGCTTTCACTTCTACTTTAACTTCTACAGCTGTAAACCAATCTTTGTAATCAGCCATTAAGTATTTAAACTCATCATCTGTTACTTCATAAGTTTCATCTTTTACAAATGTTAATCCATTTCTAACAAAAGATGCTTCTCTAATGTATGTAAGTTTTTTCATGTTATTCCTTGTTGTGTGTTGTTATAAACTATACCCGAAGGAAGCAATGCTTTTTTATAGCTTAAAACAACACACGGTTTCCCGTGTGTACGTTACGTTAATTATTTAACGATTTTTAATCCGATTACAGCAGTTTTGTAACTTGCGTTTACTGTATTTGGAGTTCCTTCAGCTGAGTCATAGATACCAGCGAAACCAAATCTTAATGAACTAGTCCATAACATAGTTTGATTTACAACGTTTTTATCACTTTCACTTACTACTGATCCGTTAGAGAACAGTTTGAACATTTTTGTATTTACCATTACAGCAGTACCATAAACATTGTCTGCACCAGTAGCACTAACAACACCTGAAGCATTTACTGATGGGATTAATGTAGTAGAAATAACTGGGATGTTAAATACTGAATCTACTTTACCACCAAATACTGTAGCCATGTTTCCAGCTTTATCAAGAGTTTTGAATGAATCAAATAATCTGAATTTACTGAATGTATAGTTATCAACAACTAGAGCAACGTTTCCTTTACCTACTTCCATATCAGAAAGGTATTTTCCACCAGCAAGTTGCATTTCAACGATTTTAGCAAACATTTGAGCTTCAGTTAAAGCAGCACCACCGAAGTCTACTGTAGCTTTTCCTAATGCGTGTTTTCTAATACCATTACAAGTTTTTTTAGAGCTAGCAGATGCAACACCACTATCCATATGTGTAGCTGCGATATCACCATTGATAACTGCTTGCTCAATACCTTCAGCAATAGCGTTAACAAGTTCGTATCTAACTTCAGCTGCAAGATCTACTAAAGAATCATTTACTGCTTCGTAAGATTTTCTTACTACTGCCATGATTTTTTTAGAAGTTTTAACAAACGTCATGTACGCTTCTGAACTATCTGTACCATCAGTGTTTTCACCAGTTAAGTAAGCAGTGATTCCATTGATTGCGATGATGTCATGAGCTGTTCCACCGTTGATTTGTCCCATTGGGAAAAGTTTAGCAACGTTAAGTTCATTTTCGATATCTCTAATAAGTGTTCCAGAGAATCCGCTTGGAAGTAACGCTTCAATATCAGTTGTTACACCAACTGCTTTAAATTTAGCTGTTAAATCTTTGCTATCTGCAGCAGATAAAACTCCACCTCTAAGTGATTTTACGATAAACGCATAATCAGCTACTCTATCAGCTTCTACTGAAGGCATAACTACTTTAGCTCCATTAAATTCTGCTTTTGGTGCTTTTGTTGCAACTGGTGCAGCAATAACTGCGCTTACATCTTCTGATAAAGCTTTTTTAATCATATCTGACAATTTTGCCATATTAATCCTTTGTATTTGTTATTTGGTGTACTATGTACGCGCTGTTTAACGCCAAGCAAGGCGGTGCTTAATTGATTAAGCAGCAGTACTATTTGCTGTAATAGCTGCAAGTACTTTTTGTTCTAACGCTTCTTGAACGTTACTTACCACTTCATATAAATCTTCATAAGCATCAACATCAAGATCTTCAGGCTTAGTATCTGCGATTAATGTAGCTTGTTCTTTTAAATAAGCTAGTGCATCTGTGATTCTTGCCTGTTTTGCTTCCTCTTGTTGTTTAATCTCTTGTGCTTTTTGTGCTTCAACTTCAGCAATCTGTGCTTGTCGCATCTCATCAGCTTTTATATTAGCTTCTGCGATAGATTGTACAAGAGTCGCTAAATCTACTTTAGGCTCTGATTTTTCAACCGGTGCAGGTGTTGCAACTGGCTCTGTTTTTATTTCAGCAACCGGTGCAGGTGTTGCAACTGGCTCTGGTGTTGGTGTTACTTCAGCAACGGGTGCTGGATCATTAACAACTTCTGCTGTTTTTACTTCTGTTTTCATATTAATACCTTTTATTTTTGACATAAAGCATGCAACATCATCACATGTTAGTCCATTTTGTTCTTTAATTTCTTTAACGCTTGTTAAAGATTTTGTTCCAATTACATTAAATAATGCTTCAGGATTTGATTGCACAGGTGCTAGTGAAATCTCAATTAATGATGATTTCTCAATTTCAACTGTGTCATCATCATAGAATGTATAACCTTTTGGTATAAATCCTATACTGAAACTTTTAATTAACCCTTTAATAACACCTTCAAAAACGTGCTCAAAGTTTGTAATTTTATGAACTTCTGCTGTAATATATAAACCTGTATAATCTTTTGATATAGTTAATGTTTTACCTATTACATTTTCCCAGTTATGGTTATAACATAAAACAGGGTTTTTCAAGTAATCTTCAAGATCAATGTTATCAGTATTTACTAATTCTTGATCTCTATCTACTTGTAGTTCCCCGTTTGCTTTTCTATAAACTGATGCATAACCAGATATAATCGCAACTGTTGGATCAGAAGTCGATATATCTACGTTTTTAATCTGTACAGCTTGGTACAGTTTTATTTGTTTCTCATTCATGCTTGAGCGCCTCCTCTAGAATCTGTAATGACATTTGTATTGTCTGCACCACCTGAGCTACCACTTGGTAATGCTCCAGGATTAGTATTTGTACCTTGTAACAATCTCTCAACCTCTTGTGTGAAGTTTTCAAGTGTTACCGGTGCAGAACCTAATAAAAATGCTGGCATAAAATGCAATGATGCAGAGTCGGCAGCTAAAGGTTCAAGTTCAATCATTGTACGTGCTTCATTTACTGAAATTAGACCACCTTTACTTAACTTAAGTGCTCTGTCTGTTTTCATTTCAATGAAGTCATCTAAAATATCTATATCAGATAAATCTAGTTTAACTACACATTGTTTAATACCTAAAATATTTCTAAAATATTTCGTAAAATGTAGTTCAATATTTCGTATTACTGGTAGTAAATTAGTAGTAAACCAAATTCTTAAACCATAAAGAACTTGTTCTGAACTACTTCCTGATTTACTTTCTTCACCAAGTAAATACGCAGGCAAGTTAAACGAGCTAATAATCATGTCATTAACTTCTTTAAAGAACGCTAACATATCTGCACCACTCATTGATGAACTAACTAGTTTAGTATCTAATTTAGTATTCAAGAACAGTGATGAGCTAGATGAACTAGCCATAAATGTATCAAACGCTGTTTTAATTTTACCTTGTGTGTCTGGTGACATAGGTGTTTCAGTACTTATAATCATACTTTCTTTTGCATTACCGGCTGCGAACTCTTTTGTTCTTGCTACAATACCTGCTTGAATAAGTACTACATCATTAAGTGCTTGTAATCTACTTAAAGAATAAAGCAAGTTACTTGGATCAACTGAATCATTAATATAAATTACATCTTTTGCTTTGTAAATTATTTTTTCACCACTTTCAGCTGTATAAGTGAACTCATCAATTAAGTTCTTACCTTTACTTTCAATTGATATTCTTCCTACATCTAATGTGTAGAAATTTGTAATACCTTTATTTGATTCGGCTACAATAACACCTGCACCTTGTGAAAATATAGATACAGCAAGTTTTCTTTTAAAATCTATGTGTGTGTCTATTTCATTTGGAAACATTAAATCAACGTTTTTAACTTTTAAAGGTTTTAAATCGCCGTTATTGTCTTCTTTGTATATTTTAAATTTAGTTAAACTCATAATATTAGCTATAAGTCTAATTACTCTTTCAACTGTTTCAACACTTTTTACATAATTAGTATAATCTGAGCTGAACGATTTTTGTGCTTCACTAGTATACGCTGTAAAATCAGCGGCAACTGTAGGATGCTTTATTTTAACTGCAGTCTCTTTGAACTGTTTTAATTTGTTTGAATTCATAGTGACTCCTACGCTACTATAGCGTAAGGCCCGTGATTAATAGTATGTATATACCCGTCATCATCAGTTACCTTCACTAAGAAAAATACTTCGGTTGTGCCTGTAGGTATAACTACTGCACCTAAATTAACTTGCCATTCGTAATCTGTAACAAGTTTTGTAATTGTAGGTGTAATAGGTATATCTATCATATCTCTACCATTATTTTTGTACATTGATACTTCAATATTATCTATTTCTACTATCTCGTACAAATCTGCTACGTAAAACACTAAGTCAGTTAATGAACTTGTACTTATGTTATTATTCATAGTGTTGTTCATAACAATGATGTGTTTTTTATTGAAAAATGCCATTCGTACCCTTTCAAATATTTTGTGCTTTACTTATATTATTATAAGTTGCGTGTTTATGCGCTTATGTTAGACGTAGTGCTTTACTTATAGGAGGGGATAAGTAAGAGCACGAGAAGAGTACATTACGTCTAACAAAAACACATAAACGATCTAGAGATATTGTATCTCGTAATACGACGTGTCGTATGATAAGTTTTTACTACTTTGTATAAGCAATCGTTTAAGTGTGCCTTTCGGCTTGTACATTTATAGGAGAACAAATGAAACAATATGTTGCCCTAATTGTGCGAACATTAGTGTCATATATCGGAACATTGCAAAAAAGGGGAAATTTATATAATTTGGTTTAAGCTAACTTTAAGTTTCAGATATAAGTATTATTTAACTTTAATTACATTTACTTATAATAATCATAATAAAAAATAATGATAATGGTTACAAAACGGTTACAATTAGCATTTTATGTATAAAGTGCTTTACATTTTGTATAAGTAAATGTATAAATGTAAAGCATTTTAAGCAAAAATCCTCGATTTAAACTTAAAGTTAGCTTAGACCAAAAAACTAGTTTTTCACCTTTTTGAAAATGTGACGATATATGACAATACCTCCGGAGCCAAAGGCATAGGAGGAAAGAACAGACTAAACTAGTAGATTAACTACTGAGTTAAGTAACTGGTTAAACTAGCAGTTAAACTAGCATAATACACACAATATTCTAACAATAGAACAATACGCGAAAACGCGATAAAAGGAAAACAATGCAATCAACAAATGTAATCTGTGAATCATGTGGGACTCATTTTAAACCTAAACCTAAACAAAATGGTTTAATGCTTTCTCAACAATTATGTGATGTATGCACAAATGTAAAATTACAACAAAGAAAAATAAAAGCTCATTCAATGGTATCACGAAATATAAGAATTAATGAAATGTACGAATCGTTTATTGAAATGTATCCTGTTGTTAAAAATTTACGTAATGCAGCTGGTGAAGTTTTCTCTCATCAAATGTTTGCTCAACATTTAATTAAAAATGGGTACAACAATAATCAAGATGTTTTCTTTAGTATTGATCCCATGACTGATTTAACATCAGTATCTACAGTAGAAGCATTACTTATGTTATTACAAGTAAAAGCTAAGTACAGCAAATTACCACTAAGAGAAGTATCACTTTATGGTTCACAATTAGCTTATTACATTAATAGTAATAGACTTAGCAAAGTACAAACTAAAACAGGACATCGTTTAGTACATAAAATACTAGATTGTTAGCCATCAGCTTACATTTTAGTTCAGTCCTAGGATTTACTTACGTAATTTAAAATAAAGCTGTCATTGCTCTCATAGATAGCTTTATTTATATATTACAAACACATATACATACATAGGAGGTTATTAGTATGATTAATACAACGAAAAATGAAGAATCAGTAGCTGTAAGCCATAAAATTGATGCTGTTAACTTTGAGGATGTAGGTTTAGAATACCTTAGCGAATTGTTAGGCAATGACTACATACCAGAAGAACCTGTAAATGATATTAAATTACAGCAAAGCTTATCTATAGCAAGAATTGAGCCAGTTGAGCCAGAAGTTATAACATCAGCAGAGCCTCAGACGAAACTACCCGCTGCAGAGCAGCCTATTAGCTTCACGGATCTTGAGCACAGTATTTTACAGAAGTTAGCAGAAGGTACATCAGCTAAGGGGGTATCCAAAGAAATTGGCGTCCCTTTAGCTACTATTACCAAATTTGTACAGAAAAAAGAGGTACAAGAGTACCTTAATGAAAGTATTAAAGCCAGAAACTTAGTAATTAAGACTCAACTTCCAACTATGTTACTAGATATTATAGATGCTAAACTACAAAGACTTAATGAAAACCCTGAATTATCTTTAGCAGATGCGACTAAAAAAGATGTAGTAGATATTGCTAAAATATTAGCAGATGTAGTAAAAATAGGTGAAACATCAGATAAACAGCAAGAATTAACAGGTTTTCAGCTTATTTACAATCAATTGAACGTTTTGAACGATAAATAAAGGTATTTATTAACATGTTAACAGAAAAACAGCTAAATAACCTTACAGAACAGCAGCTGAATGAGTACAACGCAGCAAATGCAGAAGAAAAAGCTCAATTTGAGTACTTTTATGGCTTTACTTTCAATAATTCATCAGTAATTACAGTCACAAAGAAAGAAACAGAGCTGTATCAGCGCATAACTGATACAATTAAGCTTAAATCCGTAGCACAATTGCTCGATTTTATTCCTCATATGGGTCAACAACCTATTTTTTACACGTTTGATGAACGAAAAGACTTAATAAATAACTTAGTTATGGTTCTAGGAAGAAGAACAGGTAAATCAGCTAGTACCTCTGTAATTGCTATTAGAGAATTATTAGTACCTTTTAGTGCAACTATTCTTTTAGTACCTACATTTAGTAATGCTAAGATCATTTTTAATGATGTACTAAAGCACGTGCAGCAGCTGAAACTGCCGATTAAAAGTATTAACAAAGGAAGCTTTCAATTTGAGCTCGAAAATGGTGCTAGATTTAGCGCGAACTCCGAATCTAATGTTGAATCCGCGCTTGGATCTAGTTTATCTTTATTATTAGTAGATGAATCACAATCGTTTAGTGATCTAAACCAGATAGTATCACAAATGTTATCACCCATGCTTCTAGATTATGGAATGCGATCAACAGGTGTACTGTACGGCAGACAAATTTACTTAGGTACGCCAAGGGGTACAGATAATTACCTTTACGATTTGTACGAGAAACAAAATCAATTTCCGAATTGGAAATCGTTTAATGCACCATCTACAACAAATCCTATATTACCTACATCGTATTTTGAAACAATGCGTTTAGAACTAGGCGAAATGTTGTACAACCAAGAGATACTTGCGCAGTTCATTGGTACAGGTAATAACGTGTTTTATGCGTTTAATAAAGAATCTAATACTTATGAAAGAGGTTCTGTAGTGTTCTCTTCAAGTACACCTACTATTGTAGGTCTTGATATTGGTGCACGAGATAGTACAGCGCACCTTATCCTTTACCGAACACCTGACGGAAGTTATTACTTAGATCAGGCTTATAGTAAAAACATGACAAGTACTAAAGCGCACGTTCAAGCTTACTTAGAGCAAGAGCAAAAAGTACTTAGCGTTCCTGAAATGCGTTACATAGATCCATCAGCAGCACAAGCCAGAATAGATCTTATAACCGATTATAACTACGAGTGCGTACCCGCAAATAATGATATACAAGATAGTATAAAATATCTTAACGTATTACTATCAAAAACAGGCGCTAATGATAAACCTAAATTATTTATTTGTTCGGACTTAACAGAAGTTATACGACAAGTATCAAGAGTAATGTGGAAAGACAGTGCTAATAAATCTAGTAAAGATCCTTATGTTAAAGATCCTAAAGGTACGCACTGGGATATTATTGCAGCACTTCGTTATGCCGTTTATTCAGATAGGTTTAATGTAGCATCTAGTTTTGTTATGTTATCAGAAAAGTCCAACAACTCTAATAATTCAAATAAAAGAAAGGTCTAATATGACTATAATACCAGATATTGGCCTTGTGCCTAATCCGCACAAATACAATTCAACATTAGTAAATGTTCAGCTGAAAGTACTACAAACAACGGGCAATAAAATCAGGCACAACGGCGGCTTAAAAAGTATTACAAATGCGTACGTAGTAGCATCTAGTTTTAACGGAATTGCTGAGCACAAATTTAAACCACTAGGTGGTATTTCTATGACAGATAGTCAAATTAACTACGCTTTTGATGTTAGTAATGATTTACTAGAGAGTTCATTTTTAGTACTTGAGTGCGTTATGAATAGTGCAATGCCTTCACAACAACTAAATCTAAAGTACAAAATAATACCTAACCTTTACTCAGGCGAAGTGCGATGGTAACAGCAGAGCACAGCACTAAAGAAGAATTACTAAGAAAACCTGCTACGAGTACGCGTTACATCAAACGAGCGAACTTACTTTTGCAGTACAGCGAAGCTGAGGCAAAACTATTACTGCAACGATCGCGTATCTATCGTGACTTCGTGAACACTTCGTTTATTGATTCTTCAACAATTGCTTTTGCTGAGGAATTCAAAAAGCGCAAAATAGAGCAAGCGCACCAAAAGAAAAAGCACTGTTTTACAGTAGCTGAAGATGATTTTATTACAAGAAACTACAAACATTTATCAGACAACACTATAGGCTTAGCTCTTAATATACCTAGTAAATCAATTAAGTTCAGACGAAAAATGCTTAACTTAGTTAAATACAACATTAACTCTAAAGGTGTATCTGAAGTTATTATATGGAATAATAGAAGTACCTTTGAAGAGGATTGCAAAAAGTTTAACTTAACTAAAGCTAGGGGCTAGATAATGAGTCCACATAAATACTTAATAATAACTGGCGTTAAATGTTTTAAATGTTTTACTGATGTTTATTACAAAGGTACAGACCCTTTAAATACTCGATCGACAAAGAGTACTAAGCTAAATGATTTATTGTTCCCAGATATTGAGCGCACTACATCAGGCGAATCCGTAGTATTGCCTTTAGAGGAACGTTCCTTATTAGATCAAGGTAAAGCACTTACGTGCAAGTGCGGATGTTTAGGTGTTATCTATGATATAGACGGAACACTAAACGTTTACTGCGACGAACCTTTTACTGTAATGAAGTACACGTTACAAAATAGTAATAACAAATCTTCTCCTTCACTTATTTTTAGTGAAGTACTACAAGATTCTAGATCTGCTTTGCACGTGAATTACTTCGATATAACTAGTACTGATATTAGCTTTAGAGATGCCAAAGCCTCTCTTCAATTTATGAAGCCTAAACGCAGTAAAGCAGACGAATCCGTCGTACAGCCGGACGCAGCTCCAGTCAAGAAAACACGTAAAGCTAAAATTACGAACACGTATAACTACGATCAAGAACTTACGAAAGCTTTACGTCGTTATAATAAAACTGTAGCTAATACTTTTGATGCAGTTCTTGGTGGTATTATTGCGTAGTTAGTACTACATGACGTAGTACAGCAGACGAATCCATTTTTTAAGCTCAGCCAGAGCACTTTATTAGCCAGGTTACTTGTAGTAGCTTGGCTTTTTTTATGCTCTTTTTTTGCTCGTCGTGAAGCAGTTTTTGATGCTTTTATGTTTAATCTCCTTTACGACGGAACTTTTTAGCTCGTAGTGAAGCACTTTGTTTAGCGATTGTTTAGTGTTTGTTTGCTAATGGTTATTACAGGGGTTGTCAAATAATTGTCTTGCTAATGCTTGACAAGAAGTCAAAATCTACTTTGTAATATATGCTTAACTCAGCAGCCCAGCCCAAAACTTAAAGTTAGCTTAACCCACCCCCCTGCCTGAATAAAGCTTAAAGTTTGCTTAAGTGATTTTTAGCCCTAGCCAAACGAACCTTAAACTTCCCTTAAGCGATTTTTCCTTTATTATATAATGGAACACGCCCACGCGATAGCATACTAACCTTAAACTAACATAAAGAAAATAAATTAATCTTAAAATTTAATCAAAAATATTTGACTTTATTTTTTAAATGATTATAATTACATCAAATTTAACACAAGGACGAACACCATGACACAGAACGAAATCGCAATTTTATTTTTAATAAGCCCTATTATATATGTAACATGGCTTATGTTTAAACCAATGAGCAAAGAAGAAAAAGAGAGAGCGGACGCAATCGAGAAAGCAAGAGCTATCGAGATACAAAAAATTTACAATCATAAATTTAGCTGGGAGAAATAATCATGAAAGCACTAAATACAATTAAAGCACTACTGAAAGAAATATTCTATCTTATTATTGGAGATAAATTTATTACAATTTTATCTATAATTTTATGTCTATTATTAATAGACGCAATCTATTATATACAAGAACTATCTTTAAATGATTTTTTAATGATTATTAAGTGGGCGTTAGTATTACCCGTCCTTATGATTTTAAATCTACACTTTAAAAAATAGTCTTATGGCGGTTATATAGTACCGCCTTATAAATTGACTATATAACCTTATTAAATCACATCAAAGGAAGATTAAATGAACGATATACTAAACCCAATAGCACCAAGCAAAGCACCAAGCAAAGCACCAAGCAAAGCACCAAGCAAAGCACCAAGCAAAGCACCAAGCAAAGAACCCGCAAAAATAAATACAATATTAAAAGACCTACACAGTGGAGCGAATAATATCCACGAGATTATTGAAGATATACTATTTTTTGAACCGGCACATAAAAAAGATATATTATTAGAACTAGATACAATAGCACCGGCGCATCTACTAAATACTGAAAGCACTAAAAAAGAAATACTATCCACTTATGGCGCGGTACTACTTACAATATTAAATCACGAGTACAAAAAAGAGAAAAATAGTATCATCAAAAAAGTTTTAATGGGAGCGCTAAAAACATTAAGTTTAGTATCTAATAATGTAAGTTTAATTATTGACTTAAAATTTTATAGATTAGACACTATCGAGCAAAGATTAAATCTCGTAAATACAATCTCAAAAATTCTGGCTATATCGAAAGACGGTAATTATAGGTTAGTAACTTATAAGACGGGCGCGGACGATATCATCACGGCGTCAAATTCTAACCCTTTATTATCAAAAAATAAGATATTAGAACTAAATAGAAAGACAGACGCCGACGGAGTGCCGGAGTATTTCGCGTTAAATTTAAACGCTCATTTGAACGATATAATAAAATCAAATAATGAATTAAAAGCCGATTATTTAAACCAAGAAATCGCTGAATAATATTTTTTAGGGTACGCCGGACGGCGTATCTCATAAAGATATTAGCACCAAGCACCAACACGGAGCAAAAGTCCTTTTTTATTATCTTATGTTTTTTAATAATTTAATGTTACATTATAGCACGGCATAACCTTACTGGCATAACCTTACTGGCATAACCTTACTGGCATAACCTTACTGGCATAACCAAATTTAGCTTAAAAGAAGCTTAAGTAAAAAAGTTTAATCTAGCACCAACGCGGAGCAAAATTTAACTTAATTCTAGCTTAAGTCAAAACTTAAATCTAGCTTAAGCCAAAATCACGAGCCAAACATAGCTTAAATCTAGCTGAACCAATGCTTAAATCTCGCTTAAGCCCTGAAATTAATCTTTCAAATTAAGCAAACTTTAAGCTGCGGCTAAGCAAACTTTAAGCTATGTTAGTGTATTACGCATACGCATACGCACACACACCCACGCACACATACGCATACACACACACCCACGCGTATTTTACATATGCGGGTGTTCCATCAGGACGCGTGGCGCGTGTTACATATGCGCGTGTTCCATCAGGACGCGTGGCGCGTGGCACATACATATGCGACGCATGCGACATACATACACGCTCGCGTACCTATATATGCGTGTGCACGGCGAAAGGAATTGAAAAAAGTTAAAAGCGCGCGAAGAATTTTTCCGGCGATTTGTGGATTTTTCCATTTTTCCAGGGAAAATGCCTTTTTAATAGCGCGCTGGAGAATTTTTCCGGAGTTGTATAAAAAATATACAATTTCTGGAGATTTTTGTACAATTTCTATACATTTTGCGGAGCATTCTGTCCCGCGATATGCTAAACACTACGCTAAACACACGCTAAACACGACGCTAAGCGACTGTATAAAAAATATACAACATAATTGTATAAAAAATATACAGCTTTTGGCTCATTTTTGGGCGTATTTTTTGGGTAAAAAATTACCCTAAGCAAAATTTTAAGCTTATACTAAACTGCCGTGCTATAATAAAAAAGGAACAAAATGTATTACCGCAATAGAGCTAAATTTAGCGAAGCGTTCGGCTGTACTAAAGCTCCGCGTTAAGCTAAGCAAATCGTTTGGCGGCGTGCGGAGTGTTACGTCTAGCACTCTCTTAATTTAGCAGTTCAGCATAATTTCTCGTTATGCTCAGCGACCGTACCTTGATACACGTATTACGTAGTAAAGCTTACACTCTATTATCCAAAATAAATACCGAAATTCCACAGTTCCGCTGTACTACCCCGCTAGCCACTCGCTTTACGGACACACGGTAGAGGCGATTGAGCAATGCCAGCATTATCTGCTGCCTAGTCTGTGTAATTACTTGGTTTCTCCTGTTCCTAACAGATGTGCGAACGCATCTCTAATTTACACGTATCTTCTGAATTCCGGAGGTTACGTCACTTTATTAGACACGTGCTAAGCGGTACTAACTCAGTACCAAAGCATCACTCGGCAATTCGTAATTTAGCGTCACAAGATGACACGCTAAACACGAGCTAACGGCGGATTTCGCCGGAATTACGGGTAACACGTTAGGGTGAAGTTAAACACGGTAAATAAGTCCTGAAAACCTAACTCAGGCGTATTTAGTAATAACAACAGTAACGCTCCCTTCATCGGCTCACGCACTACAATCAAGTCACTAGTCGATTGCCTCCCTACATTTTGCTTATTCAACAAAACCTAGTAATTTTCGGCTGATACCCGAATTTTGCTGAGGAACTGGACGCAAGACTGCTGTAAGGGATCATCTCCTTACGGCGGTCGCCGGATAAACCCCCAACAATCCAATTTTGGTACGAGTAACCTTTTCTTAGTTAGTAACCTACGGGGACGGAGTCCCGCGTGTTAGTGTATTCCCTAAATTAACCCTTAGCCAACCAATTCGGCTGGTGCTTGACAGGTAGTGATTTACAATGCACAGGAGTATTCCTATTATAACCGCCACGTTACTCTTTTGCGAGAACTTTACACTTTTCGCAATCGTAACTTATAGTACGGCTAAGCGCCGGAACTAGAACCGATTTGAAACCGGTTGTGTACACCTCACTAAAGTACATTAATTAACCACGTATTTACGTCATCTTAGACGTACGTACAATTTTAATTACTTTAGTGCCTTTTCTAAAAATTCCCTAATTTATACTTTACAGTAAATTTTAGTAAGCTACACCTTGCTGTAGTTTATATAATTTACGGCTAACGCCACAAGGAGATAAGATGACAAAAGAACAAATCAAACAAGCCTTACTTTCAGGATACACGCTGAGTAATGACGGGTGGCCAGACCACGAGTACATTTACTTCGATACAGATAAATTCTGTATTGTTGATGAAGAACATTTCAGGGTAAACCTAGAAAAGCTATTTGAGCACAACGAGCCAGTCGGGCAGTTTTACATAAAGGAGTTTACGTGCTAATCGACGGATACATACTACAACCTAAATTTCAGGCGAAGGAATTAATTTCCCGACCGCTTGACAAAAAGGAAGAAAAGCTAATCAAAGCTTTTGAAAAAAGACAAAAAGCAAAGAATACTTCTTTAACAAAAAGAAAGGCTGACAATGATACTAAGTGATAAAGAATTAGCATCATTGCAACAGAACCCGCTGTCACAACGAGTAACTGGAACAGGCAGATTAAAAATCAACGAAGTACGTAGCAATACGTATTTCATAACAAAAACAAAAAAGAAAAAAGGCAAAAAATGAAAGCATTAGTCACAGTAGGAGATTTTCCACTAAAAGATATTAACAAATTTGTGAAGGACGCTATAAAAGCAGTTCCTTTGCATTGTAGAGAATTAGTCAATATTCACAGATCTTTAGAGCTTATTACAATTACCGCAAATGGTAATGTTGTATTCTCAGCACAAAAAAACAAAACAAAGTGGAAGCTTGACGCATTACCACATATGATCAAAGGAGAATAAAATGGAATTAATAATAACAGGTGTTTTAATTGCAATTGGCTTTTATATAGCGCCATTTGCAATTACAGTTGCAGTTGCGATTTTCGTAGGAGTTTTCAGCATAATCGTTGGAATACTAAAAGCAATTTTTGGGGGTAGATAATATGGGAACACGTTCAATAACTCGTATTTACGACGAAGAAAATGAAATTATAGTAGATATTTACAACCAATACGACGGATACGTCGAAGGTGTTGGTACGGATTTAATAAATTTTATCCGTAGTGGTCAAGTACTTAACGGTATTCAGTTATCATCAGGTGATAACCGACGTAAATTTAATGGCATGGGCTGTTTTGCAGCACAACTCGTGGCTTATTGGAAAACGGGAGCAGGTGGTACGTACTTAGAAGCTCCAAGACACGGGAACAGAAAAACCGTATTTAATACGCACGGCATTGAATACATGTACGAAGTATATTTCAGAAAACGTGCTACAGATACAAACCAAGAAGAATACTTCCGCGATAGTATTGAAGTAAGATGTTTTACTTTAGGGGATAATGATGATATTGAAGAAATAGACCCTTACTATTATTTAAACAACGGAGATAATGATGATGATGCTTAAATTTCGAAAAGCCGGACTAAATATTAAAACGAGCGCACCATCTAATACGATAGACCACGCACTAAAACACGTACAAACGACTGCTGTAACATCTTCAAATGCAGAAGTTTATGCAATTGCTAGATTTTTGCGGTCTGCGGGATACACAGCAATAATTAAAACACTAGGAGAATAAAAATGGAAGATGCTAATACGTACTTTTTAAACAAGTATTTAGATGCACAAGAGCATCAAGAAAAAGCGTTGGCGCAGTTTGAACAAGATAGTGCGCCACTTATTGAAGAACTTGAAGCAATTGTACACACAATCATACAATCAGGATTGGTGCTAGATACTGATCCTATTATTGACGAGTTCAATAATATTTTGGCAGAACTAGAAAGTTTAGCAAAAGGTGCTACGTATGACTTCACAGACGAGTTACATGTGACAACAAACAAATTACAAAATACATTGGAGGATTATATTATATGAAAGAAGTATCTTACCATGAGCAAGAATTAATAAGCATTAGGGTTGAGCTAATGCACGAAGTAAACACATATCGACGAATTAGCTTTATAGCTATAATAATAGCGTATTTGCTTGTAGTTTTGCTATTTGTACAGTACCAAACCACACGAGAAAGCAAGTATCTTGTCAAAGAATACGAGCAAACTCTTGAACTGCAGGACTTAGAGCTGCAGGAGTACTCAAAAGAAGCGTTTGAGTGCAAAAAAATATTAAATACGTACAAGGAAAAATAATGGCAGATATTACAATGTGCAAGGGCTTAGAATGCCCAATAAAAGAGAAATGCTTTAGATTTACGGCTAAGGCAAATGAGTACAGACAAAGTTATTTTGTAGGAATACCAACGGTAGAAGAAGTAGACGGTGTAGAAAAGTGCTTGTACTTTTTACCGAACGATCCGGAAAATCCGGACACTTGTAAATACATTTACTAAATTAAGGCGCGTTTAAGGAAGATTTCGGTAACATTATGAATGCGGGGACCGGGGCGGAGCCCCTATTACGCATAACACATTGCTTAACTACTAGCTTAACTACTGATTTACTACCTTAATACACTAGTACTTTACTACACCATAACTATATACTACACACTAATATAATACATACAGGAGATAAAATGATTATAGAAACACAACACAACGACGTACAAACTTCAGGAAGTTTCATTGAAACAACAAACGGGCAAATTATAGCGAACGCCCAAATGATTCGTTTACTTTCGTCTGGTTTATACCAAGACAAAATTATGGCAGTACTTAGAGAATTAAGTGCTAACGCAATTGATGCTCACAAAGAAGCTAACACACAAGATATTCCGTTTGAAATACATTTACCCACTTTATTTGAGAATTGGTTCTCAATTCGGGATTATGGTACAGGTTTAAGCGACGAGGGTATGAAACGTGTGTACATAAACTACGGTGCTAGTACAAAAAGCAATACCAACACTATGATTGGTGGATTTGGTATTGGTAGTAAGTCAGTACTAGCTTATACAAATGATTGCGTAATAACATCATTTCACGAAGGTACACAATCAGTGTATAATTTCGGGCTAAATGACGAGGGTATGCCGGTGCTTAGCAAAGTACTAAGCACAGTTACTGATGAACCAAATGGCTTATTAATTAAAATGGTCACAAAAAGTGAAGATAGGTATGATTTTAAACAAAAAGCAGAAAACCTTTATACGTATTTTGAGAACCGTCCTGAAGTCAATATTAATCTTAATTATGACGAGCCTGAGATTTTGACGAAAGGTTCATTTTGGACGCATTACAAAAAGTCTTACGGGACTGTACAAGTCCTTATGGGTAACGTATTGTATCGTGTTAGTATTACCTCATTAATGAGCGCACATGCAGGTACTTCGTTCTATTTAGCTGACTTAATAATGAAGCTAAATATAGGAGAAGTTGATGTTACAGCTTCTCGTGAATCTTTGGAACTTACACCACGTACTTTAGAGGTACTTGACCAAAAATTTAAACAGATTAAAGAAGAGTACAACAAATTATTTCTTGATGCGTACAATCCACTAAATAGTACCTTTACTAATTTTTGCAACTTATCCAAAATTATGGGAGATGCAACATCAACTATTAGACATTTAGATTTTGTTGTTCCTAGTGCATTTAAAAATGGAGTAACGTACACAAATATATCAGAAGAAGGTGTAGAGTACGTATTACCTGCTGATAATACTAATAGATACACAAAAAGATACATAAGTCATTACGCAAATAAAGATAAAGACTTTGTTTACATTAGAAAACCGTCGGAAAAGAAACCGCCGGCGGCAAGACTGTCGGAAGCGTTAGCGTACTATAATGAAAAGCACGGTACAAAGTTCAGCCGTGTTGTGGTACTAGGTGCTTTACGAGATGGTTTAGAATTTAGCGACGATCAGATATTTAATAGTGATAAGTTAAAAGATTTCTTAAAATCTGTAAGACCTGTACGAGTTGTACAAAAGCGTGACACTACTTCACGAGCACCTCAAAAATTAAATATAGATATTGATAAAGTGTACGCACCATTATATAGACAACCATCTGCATTTTATAGCGCATTTACAGACATAGGCGGTACTGTTGACGCCTTTGATTCTATCAGCGCTAGTGAGATAAAAACATACAAGAAACCAAACGTTCCTTTGTATTACTGCACAATGAAAAATTCATTACTTGCTACTGCTGATGGTAGTGATACTACAACTCCCGTAGATAACAAACAAGTATCCTACCTTAAGTACAGTGCAATTACTGCGTTATCTACAATTCTTGGAAGTACAGTGTACGGTGTGCCAAAAACGTACGTCAAAGCATTAAAACCATTTGCAGACTGTATTCACGTATCTGATTATTTTTCTGACAAACCTGTTGAACTGTACGATGTTACTAAAGTAATAGAATACGTACATAATAACCTGAGATTTAATCTGATTTCATACCGTACACTTATGGGATACATAAATAATCCGAATTTTTTTGTACCGTACGGATTATCTACAAATCGTTTAGTTAAGTTTTTGCAGTGGTTAGATACTTACAAAACATTACCCGTTGGTAATACTCATACACAAACTGTACTTAAAGAGTTAGGAATAAATTCCACAGTTACTGAAGTCAATATTCCGGAAGAGTTTATGGATTTAGATAAACAATTTCTAGGCCTTCCTTTAGCACTTGATAGTAAAATTGTATCATTTACTTTTCGTGGAACAACAAACCAAGATGTAATGGGTAATTTACTTAAAGCATTTAATAATAACAAATAAGCAGCACTCGCTCTCTGATGCAGTATCTTTGAGCAACCCTTAGCGACTAGCTATAAATATAGGAGAAAACAATGACAAATACAAAAGAAAAAGAACACGAGGTTTACGTTATCCGAAACGTAAGATTTAAACAAGCACAAGATATGTTAATTCATAACGGATTTAGATGGGCATTTATGGAACAAGGCGAAGTAAAAGATGTACCTAGTAATAGAGCGCCTTTACTAATTTTGGTACTTGATATGGATTGCTTAACTATTAGTGAGACTTCTGCAGTTCCTGACAATATGAAAGTTAATACTTTTGATGATTTACAAAGTAAATACAGTACACCTGTCATAAGTGACACAAAATCTCAAGAGATTGCTTACATTTTTACAGCAGATGGTATTAGTTTATTTGTAGGAGCGGAATCACACGTAATCAGTCATGATCACCCGAACTTCATTAAGGTTCACGAAGCAATTAAAAATAATGAGTTACATAAAATCAAAGATTTACTAGATGTATCAAAGCAAGTAATTGATTTCGGTGAAGGTAAACTTAAAGTTACTAAGGGTGTTGTATTTTATGATGATACAGAAATTCATGGTGCTTTATGTAATTACATTATTAAGTGCATTAGAGATGGTTTTACAATTACACCTATTTTGAATTTTCTAGACAATTTGGAGCAAAATCCAAGTTATAGAGCAGTAACAGAACTTTATAATTTCTTAGAAGTGGGTAATTTACCACTAACAGAAGATGGTTGCTTTGTGGCTTACAAAAAAGTTAGATACGACTTTACAGATATTTATACAGGTAGATTTGATAATAGTGTTAATGCTGTGTGTAAAATGAAACGTAATGCAGTTAATGAAGATAGTCAAGTTACTTGTTCTTATGGATTACACGCTTGTTCTTATGGTTATTTAGCACATTTCGGAAGTAGTGGACAAGATAAAGTTGTGGCAGTTAAAATTAATCCAAGAGATGTTGTATCTATTCCGGTAGATTATAATAATAGTAAGTTAAGATGTTGTGAGTACAAAGTAATTGCAGACATCACAGATACTTATGAAGCAGACGTACTTAAAAACTTTACAGTGTACGCCGAACAAGCTGATGATGATAGTCTAAATGACTTGCTGAATTCTTTTGGTTACGATGATGACTACGAAGATGACTACGAAGATTAATAACTTACAATTATGTAGTACTTGTAAGTACGCTAGGCTTTCAAAGCTTAAGTACTTGCCTGTACATCATTGTGATTTAGGTGTTAACAAAGTTAATTATAGTTTCGGCTGTATTTGGCACTTACCTAAAAATTGCGACAACACAACAAAGGAAAAATAAATGGAAGAAGAAGTAAAAATAATTACTAATGATGCTTTACGTTCGATAGATATTAATTTATCTAGTGAAGAACTTGATGATTTAGTTTATGAGTTAACAGAACGAATGTGGTCAGCGTATGATCAAAGCTTAGCCTTTTTTATTGAAGACTATTTAATTAAAAATGTTTAACATATTAGCTATTATTACGGATTTTCAGTAATAATGGCACAAATAATAGCTATAAAGGAAAAATGATGAAAACTTATAAACTTGTATTTGACGAACTTAATTCAGTTTGGGAAAATTGGGAGTACTTAGTTAAAGCTGATTCTATAGAAGAAGCTCATGAAAAATTTAAAGTAGGTGACTACGATAACGCAAATAAAATTGATACCTATGATTACGTAGAAACAATTGAATCTGAGTTTGTATCTTTTAGTGTAATTTCTGATGACTAGGACTGAATTACAAGCACAGCTACAAAGGCTAGATAAAGAAGATGAAATTTTTGATACATTAAGAGCTTTGCGTATTTTTGTAGAAAATGATAAAGCATTATTTGGTGGTTTAAGTGGAATGACATATTATGATGGTATAATTGCTGCAATTGAAGTGATGCTTGGTGAAGCTAGCTACAAAGATTTATTATAAAGGATTTATATGAAAGAAATTGAAGAAAATTTAGATAGCACAAATATGTGCATTGATATTAATGATAGTACTAGAATTTATGAGTTAGACGTTAGTAATATAGCAGTCCAACAAAAAAGAGTACACCAACAAACTAAAGAAGTTACGTGGATATCTATTGGATACTACAGCACACTAACAGCTGCATTTCAAAAATTACTTAACATGAGTGTTAAAAATTCTGGAAAAATTAGCATAGCTGATGCCATTAAACTTATACAAACAAGTAGTGCAGAGCTACAGGCCGTACTTAATAAGTACAACGATTTTAAAGATCAAAGAATAAGTAGGATACCTACTAAAGACTAAAGGAATTACATGAAAAATATACAGAACACTGCTATCGAACTTGCGAAGTACAAAGTCTACGGACTTCCGGGGAATTATATTAATAAAAGCTGGGCAGATACTGCAATGCCCGCTTCTGAAATTAAGCGTTTAACTGAAATTTTCGCGAATGATTTACCAAGTGGTTCTGTATTATTTGTACATGGTAGTGCAGCACCTATCATAAATCAGTTAATGAACAAAGGCTTAAATGTTCGTGGTATAGATATTACTGATAGGCTAAGTCAACCATTTGAATCTTACAATAATCCAAATTGTGATGTTGTATTAATAACCGGTGTTGAAAATCCGGTAGGAAATCCAAAAATTACTAAGAAAACACTAGATGATGTTATTATTCACTACAAAGCATACGGTGCGTTGATTGTTATATCTTCTAGTGATACATCTGCAGTAGTAGAGGGCAATTACGGCATTAAGTTTGTAAATAAGCTCATTATTAAGTACCCTGCTGAAAAGAGCTTTTTATGATTACTCCAATAAAAGTTGTAAAAACTGGTATGTATTGGGTACGTAAATCAGATTTGACTGATGTACAAATATCTCAAATTCAAAGACAGTACACGTACCAACATCCAAAAGATGAAGAAGATACGTTTTACACGTTTATTGAGACAGATGATAAAATTGGCGTACCTACGGGTGATACGAATAAACTTAAGAAAATACTAAATACTGTTACAGTAGAAGATAGAACAGTTGTGCTAAAATTTGATACACCTGTAAAGTCTGATAACTTAGTTTTGCGAGATTACCAAGAAACTGCGATGCAGGAGATACAAGACTATTTTAATAGTGGTGGTACTACATTTAATTTAGCGGGTAAGCCTGGATCTGGAAAGTCTTACATGTTAGCAGCGTTACTCGCTAAAATGAAAATGAAAGTTCTTATTGTAGCTCATTTGACTTCATTAATCGATCAAATTAAAAACGAAATAGAAACAGCCACAGGAATGACAGTTACAGTACTTAACGCAAAAAATACTGTTATTGGCGATATTAATGTTGCTACATCACAGTTTATATCACGTAATACAGATGTTTGGTATCAAATTAAAACGGGTATTGGTATGCTAGTTATAGATGAAAGTGAAAGTGCAGCCTCGCTTAGTACTTTACGAATTATTCAACGGTGTTACGCTAAATACCGAGTATTTATTTCTGCAACGTTTAGCCGATCTGTTGATGATCGTACTGAAGCACTTAAAGATGTTGCTGGACATAAACGCATTACACTTCATGCTCAAGATATGTTAAATCCTACAGTTATTCAAGTTCAGTGTCCTGAGATATTTAATAATCCGGTAAATAAAAATTTGTACCAAAAAGCTAAAGGTGTATTTTTTAAGAATCCGGGTATTGATGAAAAAGTTATTTTAGTTACTAAAGCAAGTATTAAAAAAGATAGACAAGTACTTATAGCTGTTGATATAATTGACGTACAAAATAGATTAAAACAAAAACTTGAAGCTGATGGTATTACTTGCGGAATTATGAACGGTGAAACAAAAGCTAAAGATCGTGTACAAATTTTACAAGATTATAATGATGGTAAAATTAAAGTACTGCTTGGTGTAAATGTATTAAATGCCGGTTTATCAATTCCAAAGATAACTACGATAGTTAAAGTTTCTATTCCAAGTTCATCTGAAAAATTAGAACAACTAATTGGGCGTTTACGAAGAAAATTTGAGGGTAAACAAGGTGCTTGGTTTATTGACTTACACTTTAAAGGCTTTAAATGTCAAAAATCATTTTATGTTAAAAAAGTAAGAGAAGAAAGCTGGAAATATCACGAAACAACTTGGGATGCGTTTGTTAAACAAATTTCAGGATAATAAAAATAAAAGGAGAAAAAATGGCAAATTGGAGTACAACAGTAATTGACATATGGTCAGATAATAGTAAAAATATAAGCGACGCACAAGATTATTTAATTAATAATTGTATACAGGATGATTGGCTAGATGGTAGTCATTTAATGCCGGATGATTCAATTGAAAGCCGTTCGTTATACAACGGTGGTACTATTATTGACAAAGAGTTCACTGGTACAAGTATTAACTTTATATTAGAAGGTAGATGGTGTGGTCCATCTGGATTATTTTGTTATATTTGCGAAACTTACAATTTATCTGGGTTTTACATAGATAGAGAACCTGGTGCAGATTTTACACATGTTGTTGAATACATGGACGGAACTGAAGTAGTTAATCAAGAAGATGATTATATTTCAGCATTATCTTTTAAACACATGAGTTTAGATGAAATGTTTGAAGATGTTTATTGGGCATTATCTACACCTGAGGGTAGAACAGAAAATCCAAAGTTACTTTTAAAATTTATGAAACTTAGTAATTTACCGCTTGAAGATATTATTGCGTATTACGAGTAATTTCAGGTAACTTTAAGAGTATTTTGTTAAACTTCTGTATGTCTTGTGCGGGACGTTAAACTTGTAGCCGTTTTTGTTTTGGTAGGAAGACCTGGAGCGATATCTAAGGAAAACTACCACATAAGCTGGATTAGCTCAGTTGGTAGAGCAGCTGATTTGTAATCAGCAGGTCGTAGGTTCGAGTCCTATATCCAGCTCCATATAAGCTCATTACTTTTCTCTTTGGTAGTGTTTTGCTTGTCTTTAGTCTTAGTCTTTTTTCTTTATAGAGTTCTCACATTTTTTGAGAATACCCGCTTACTTGAATTACGAACTAGCAGAGTAAGAGTAGTTTCGAAGCCGTTTTCGCTGGACTACCGTGTAGATTAAAAGTCTACCAGATACAATACGGATTTAAAAGTTGTATCACGTTCTCATAATAATTCTTGGGGAATTAGCTCAGCTGGGAGAGCGCCTGCCTTGCACGCAGGAGGTCAGCGGTTCGATCCCGCTATTCTCCACCA